>Ga0302319_10010134_pt1 | contig 18022 bp, 13 predicted proteins | sample Bog_T0_2_FD_203319 | JGI IMG/M metagenome (GOLD analysis project Ga0302319, IMG submission 203319) | Peat permafrost microbial communities from Stordalen Mire near Abisko, Sweden - Bog_T0_2 | ecosystem: Environmental > Terrestrial > Soil > Wetlands > Peat | place: Sweden: Abisko, Stordalen Mire...
GTTGGAATCCCAAGGCAACTTCCTGCGCCTGCTCGCCCGCCAAGCAATCGAGGATCCCCTTGAATGGCTCGCTCAACCCGCACCGCCACCACCAGGTTGAACTGTAACTGCGGTTTTTAGGATTATCGCGGCAAAGCGGTCTTGATCTATTTCTGCATTCCATGCATCACCATTTTCCTCATGTCCCATCCTGTCAATCCAGCCATCCTGCCCGCCCTCCGAAGCTCGGCGAAGGAGGATCCTCCAACCCGTACTCCGCAACCTTGGCGAAGGGGGAAGCTTGGGCGCCGGCGAATCCGCCGCAGCCTCAACCAGGCTGGATCAAAAAATCGCCCTCCTTTCTCCGCGCTGCCCTCTGCGCGCCCTGCGCTATTAATTCGTATATTAGCTTTAAAAAACTCATCGCCCTTCATCCTCAAAACGCTATACGAAAATAGATTAACACATTAGTAATAAATAAGTTACGCATAAAACACACCTATAATTCTCTTAAGCCTTTGCCGTTATGTAACTTACGACATAAATGCATATTTTATATATAATATTACACATTCACTGGAGGCCCGTCGTACGGAATTTCCGGCTATTCCGGCATAAAAAAATTAGGGATCCCGGTTTTTACCCCGTTTTTCCGGTTGACACGCCTGCCCCGGACCGCGCCCGGACCACTACCGGGCCCGGCTCGTCATCAAACTGTCACCGTATGTCAATTGACATGCCCCGGGTGGTTTGCTAACAGTTTAGCCCGGGTTTCATGAACACTGTGCTTAATCAACACGTTCTGGTCCTGAACCGGTTGTGGCAGGCGGTCAACGTCTGCACCGCCCGCCGTGCGCTCACGCTCCTCTTCCAGGGCCAGGCGCAGGTGGTGCTCAACGACGAGGACGGCTCCTTCCGCACGTTCAGCTTCAGCCAATGGCGGGACCTCTCGGAAAGCGCGCCCACGGAGGAATCCGTCCACGCCATCTCCTTCCGCATCCGCGTGCCACGCATCATCCTGCTGCTGGCCTACGACCGCCTGCCGAAGAAGGAGGTCAAGTTCACGCGCCACAACATCTTTGAGCGCGACAAGAACACCTGCCAGTATTGCGGCGGCGTGTTTGACCGGAAAGATTTGAACTTGGACCACGTCATCCCGCGCGACCGCGGCGGCCCGACCACGTGGGAGAACATCGTCTGCTCGTGCATCGAGTGCAACACGCACAAGGCCAACCGCACGCCCTCCGAGGCGGGGCTCAACCTCATCCGCAAGCCGAAGCGCCCGAAGTGGCGGCCGTTTGTGCAGATCAGCTTTAGCCTGAACCAGCACGACAGCTGGCGCCACTTCATCGACCTGGCCTACTGGAACGTGGAACTGGGCGAGGAGTTGTAACCGCCCGCCGATGCGGCACGACCTGCCGGCCTGCCCATTCCAAATCTGCTCCGCCATCGGAGATTTCCCCGCCCTGAAGGATTGCGTCTGGACAGGACGGGGGGTGATGGTTTATGCCATGCTAATGAAATTTTTGGCAGTGTTTTTTTGCGCCGCACTGAGTCTTTCGGCCCAAACGAATCCGCCGGCGTCCGGGCGTGTGGTCACCACGGTCTCCCCGAACGCTCAGGCGGTGCATGAGCAATGCGTGGAGGGCCGGCGGTTGATCTGCGGCAAAATCATCAAGATATTGCCGGACGGCCTGGTGGTGGACAGCGGCTACACGAACCTGACCCAACCGCCCCTGAACACCTCGTGGTTGATCCCCGGCCGGGTGAGCGCCGGGCGGCCCGCCACGTTGATTGAAGGCCGTTCGCCGGGCGCGGTGTGCGTGGGCCCGGTGTTTCTCTCAGATTTGCCGCGCGGCCGTGGCCCGGTCCTCAAGCCGCAATTGTATGATTACGTGGTGGTGCTGGGGTACCCGGCCGGCAGCCGCACCTACGCATCGGTGGGCGGGGTGAAAAAAAACGTCCGCTGGTTTGCCGCCAACCTGACGAAGGCGGTGGATATGAAACTGACCACCGGGGAAAGACCTGGGAAATGAAGCCTCACACATTTGCAGAACAGGCGGGCGCGATGCTGCTGGGCGGGCTGCTGTGCTGCCTGACCGGGCGGGCGCAGGCGGAGAGCGCCCCGTCCTACGGACTCACGTCGCGGCCCGCTGCAAAGGCTTATCTGCAAATGCCGGAGCGGGCGGATGGAACAATCCCGCCGTTGCTGTCTGAAACCGGAGTGTTCACCGACCTGGCCCGGCTGCAAACCGCCGACGCGCTGATCCCCTACGACCTGATCATCCCCTTCTGGTCGGATGCGGCCGTGAAGACGCGCGGAGTGGCGGTGCCAACGGGTCAAACCGTGCATTTTTCTCCGACGGGCGAATGGAGGTTTCCGCGCGGGACGGTGTTCATGAAGACCTTCACGCTGGCGACGAACGAACTGGAACCCGGCGCGGTGCGCCGGCTGGAAACCCGGCTGCTGGTCTGCAACACGGACGGCGGGGTTTACGGGGTGGTGTATAAGTGGCGGGCGGACCAGAGCGATGCGGATCTGCTGGCGACGAACCAGACGGAGCTCATCAGCATCCGGACGGCGACCGGCACGCGGACTCAGGCGTGGTATTACCCGAACCGGCAGGATTGCCTGGATTGTCACACGGCGAACGCGGGTTATGTGTTGGGGCTGAAGACGCGGCAGATGAACCGGGATTACCCGTATCCTTCTGGCGTGACGGACAATGAAATCCGCACTTGGAGCCATCTGGGGTTGTTCGACCTGCCGCCGGCCCAGGCGGACCTGGCACAATTTTCGCGGCTGGCGCGAGCGGATGACCTGACGCGAAGCCTGACGGACCGGGCACGTTCGTACCTGGATGCTAACTGCTCGAATTGTCACCGGCCCCAGGGCACGGTGGCATATTTTGACGCCCGGTTTGACACGCCGCTGGCGCGGCAGGGACTGATCGGCGGACGGGTACTGATCGACGAGCGGGTTGACGGGGCGCGGGTCATCGCGCCGAACGACATCTGGCGGTCCATCCTGTACATGCGGGCGCACACGACGGACACCTTCAAAATGCCGCCGGTGGGACGCAATACGATTGATGAACCGGGGATGGCGCTGATCCGGGAGTGGATTAAAAGCCTGCCCGGGCCGCCGGTGCTGCCGCCCCCGACGATGTCGCCACCCGGCGGCACCTTCCCCGGACCGTTGACCGTGACTTTGACATGCGAACCAGGAGCGACGATCCGGTACACGATCGACGGCACCGTGCCGACGATCGACGATCTGCTGTATGACCGGCCGATCACCCTGACCGCCCCAACGATTTTACGGGCGAAGGCTTTCAAGCCGGGATCCACGAAAAGCATCACGACGAAGGATATTTATCTCATCGGAGGATGAACCCCGGCCGGCGAAGAGGGGGCGGGTATAAAACAGCCGTCCCTTTGGAATTGTGGCGGCGGCCAAAATTCAGCAGGTTATACATGTCACTGCGACCACGACGTTATGGACACAACAAAATTACTGGCTCTGGGTGAATTGAATCTGGGCGTGATCATTTTTATCATCAGCCTGCCGCTGATGTTGCGGAAGGTGCCGATGAACCAGACTTACGGAATCCGCATCAAAGCGGCGTTTAAGTCCGAAGCGAGCTGGTATGAAATCAATGCTTATGGCGGCCGCCTGCTGGCAGGCTGGTCGCCGCTAATGATCGCAGCGGGGATCACGGGCTTTTTTATGTCACCCGACCATTTCGTGGCTTATGCCGCAAGCTGCGGCGTCTGCACGCTGCTGACGCTCAGCGTGCCGCTGCTGCTGATCTGCAAACGGGGCCGGCAGAACTGAGCGTAACTTACTGCGCCTGCGGGACGACTTCAATGCCCCACGGACTGCCGGGGGATTTGATGCGGGTGATTTCCTTCCCAGCGGCCAGGTCCACCACCGAAACATCATCCGACGGACCGTTGGCGGAGAAGAGGTATTTACCATCCGGAGAAAAGTTGATACCCCAGGGGCGGGTGCCGACCTTGATGGTGTTGAGTACTTGATAGGTATGTGCATCGACCACGCAGACCGTGCCGGCACGACCGGTGCTGGCGTATACTTTGCTGCCATCGGGCGAAACTTTCACGCACTGGGGCCGGGAGTGCAAGGGGAGCTTGATGACCTGAAGCAGCTTTTGATTCACGGTGTCGATGACATTTAATTCGCCCACGGATTCGGAGGGGACGAAAGCACGGGTGCCATCGGGCAGGAAGGCGATGCTACGCGGACGGGGATGAACCTGGACGTGTCCGATGATCTTGAAGGACTGCGCATCGATGGCAAAGATGTCGCCGCCGGTTTCGCAGGTGATGTAAAAGACCTTGCCGTCAGGCCGGACGCCGGCGCCCTCGGGCTCGCGGGTGACAGGGATGAAAGTGAGGTTTTTGCCGGTGGCAATCTCCATCACGGTGGCGGCAGCGACGTCCTCGTTGGAGATGTAGAGGCGGGTGCCGTCAGGACTGACGCAGAACTGTTCGGGGTCTGAGCCTGCGTGAAGCTTACGCAGGAGCTGTTTCTGCGCGACATCGAGCACGCCGATGCCGTCAGCGGCTTTGTCGGACTTGGCCTGGGCATCGTCGTCATCGTCGTGGCCCTTGACGAAAATGGGGTTGCCGTTGGTGTCCAGCGTGGGGGGCGCCTCGATGGGAGTGCCGCTCAGGGCTACGAAGACGGTGCGTCCGTCCGGGCTGGCATGGATGCCACGCGGGCGCTTACCAACCGGGATGGTGGCGGTGACGGAGAAGTCGGCACCGTTGATGACAGTGACGGTGCCGGCCTTTTCGTTGGAGACGAAAATTTGGTAGTTGCCGCCGGCCCGGGTGACGGCGGCGGCTCCGAGGAGCAACGCGCCGGAACAAACTGTGGTCAGCAGCGTCCTACGGATGGTTGAATACATAGGCGGTTACTTTTTCCATAGTCCGGAGCAATTGTCCAATGATTTCGTTTGCAGTATCGTTTGCAAGGAGACGCCGGGGCGGGCAGCTGAGAAAAATGAACCCGGTCTGGCAAAAAACAACCCCTTCTCACCGGGGTTAATTAAAATAATATAACGGGGCCAAAATGCAGACCCCGGCGCCAGTGCCATTATATTATATTTACGCCACGGCCTCAGTTTGCCTTTGAGAAGCTGAGAAATTTATGATAGGTATAAGGATACGCGCCACCAACCCATGATGACGAAATTGATGAGTTATTTTAGCGCCGCCTCCGGCCCGGCCAAACGAATCTGCCGGTGGTCACGGCCGGCTTGCCTGTTGCTGGCCGCAGCACTGGCGGGGACGAACGCCGGAGCGCAGTCCACCGATACTTGGGTGGGCTCGGCCGGTAATAATTTCAGTACTCAGGGGAACTGGACTTACTCAACAGGGTCGGGTCCGGTGGCCAGTGGAGATTCGCTGGTGTTCGGGACGGCGGGGTCCGGCTCGACGACGCCGGCCAACAATGAGACGGGCTTCACCTTCGGCAGCATCACCTTCCCCAGCGGGGCCAGCGCCTACACGATCAGTGGCAATTCATTCACGCTGGGGACAACGACGGCAGGCACAGTGCTGACGGTGGGCAGTGCAAATGCCCAGGTCATCAACAATCCCGTTGTGCTGGCGGATGCGGTGCAGTCGGTAGCGCTGACGGGCGGCCTGACACTGGGCGGGGTCATCAGCGGGACGGGGAGTTCGCTGACGTTGACGGGCGCGGGCGTGCTGACGTTGGCCGGGGCGAACACTTACAGCGGGACGACGACGGTGAGCGGCGGCAGCACGTTGCAGGTGCAGTCCGGGGCGATGAGCGCAGCCTCGGCGCTGGCGTTGAGGAATGGGTCGACGCTGCAACTACGGGCGAACAGCAACACCACGTTCACCCCGGCAAGCCTCACGCTGGACAGCGCCACGGACGTCAATAACTTCGATGTGAACTCCATCAACGGCACCGCGACGGGCAACACGTTATCACTGGCCGGGACGCTGACGTTTCCGACATATGCGAATGAGGAGATCAAAGTGACGGGCAACAGCACGTACACGCTGGCCTTGGGCAACATCATTGGAATCACGACCTCCCACAATCCGTATGTCGACGTGGCGATCAACACGCTGGCGGCCGGGCCGGCGGTTACGATCGGGTCGTTTCAATCGGGCAACTGGAGCGAATGGCTGCAATTGCAGGGGGGCGGTCGGGTGACGATCACGGGGAATCTGACCAACGTGAGCAATGGGACCACCATTATGTATGTGACCGACGGCACGACAGCAACAATGCAGGGGCGGTCATCGCTTTATGCCTCGGCCGCAGCCGTGACGGACGGATTCAAATATTGCGTGGCCAACGGGACGCTGGTGCTGGACACGGGTTATGCGCTGACGAACAACACGACGGGCACGGGGCTGGATGCCAGCTATTTTGTGCTGGGGGCGGCGACCAACATTTTTGGGGTGTCCGGGACTTATAGTCCGCCGGCGGGGGTGCAGGTGAACACTAATAATGGCTGGAATGCGGCGGTTTATCTGGGGGACAGCAGCCATCTGACCGGGGGAATCACGCTCAACGCGAAGATTACTAACAATGTGTCAGACGGAGACATTGGGTTTGCCAACAGCGGGGTGTTCACGATCGGGGGGCAGAACACGAGCGGCATCAACACGTATGCCAACACGATCTTCCTGGGCCTCACGGCGAACAGGGGGAAGAGCGTGACGCTGGCGGCGGCGACGGGCGGGGAGGTGGATTTTGCGGGACCGATCTTGGCAAATGGTACGGACACGACGGCGGGGGTGACGGCCGGGGATCCGGTGCATGGCGGCGTGGTAAAACTACTGGCGGCCAATACTTATGCGGGGACGACGACGGTGAGCAATGGGACGTTGCTGGTCAACGGTTCCATCGGGACCGGGGCGGTGACGGTCAAGAGCGGCGCGACGCTGGGTGGTAGCGGGACATTGGGCGGTTCGGTGACGGTGAACGGAACGACCCTGCCCGGGGTGAACGGGGCGACCAACACCATCGGCGGCAATCTAACTTATGCGACCGGGAGCGCGGCGGATTTTTATCTGGGGGCGACGGTGGCGGGCGGGGGCAACGACCAGATCATTTTGAGCGGGACGAGCAGCAGCCTGAACGGCGGCGGGGTGGGCGTGGGCATCAACTGCGGGGCGACGCTGGACGAGACGGCGGATTACACGCTGTTCAAGTTGACGGGCGTTTCAGCCACGATTGCCGGCAGCTTCAGCACGACGCCGGTCTGGCTGGGGACGGTGCCGGCGAACGCGAGTTCGTACGAGGTGCTCAATTCGGGCAACAACGTGGTGCTGCGCTTCAACGCGACGGCGACCAACATGGCGACGCTCACGAATCTGCCGGCGGCGAGTGTGACGGCCACGACGGCGACCTTGAACGGCCAGGTGCTGGCAACGGGCGGCGGCCCGCCGGTGGTGCAGGTTTATTATGGCACCTCGAACGGGGGGACGAATCCGGCGGCGTGGAACTCGGCCCTGGCGCTCGGGCTGCAATCGGGGGCGTTTGCGGCGGCGGTCTCGAACCTGATGCCGAACACAACGTATTATTTTACAGCGGCAGGAACGAATTCGGCGGGACAGTCCTGGGCCGCGCCTGCGCTGAGTTTCACGACCCAGATGGCGCAACTGGCGACGGTGACGAACTTGGCGGCGACCTCGGTTTTCTCGGCGTTTGCCACGTTGAACGGCCAGGTGCTGACAACCGGTAATAATGCGCCGGTGGTGCGGGTTTATTACGGACCCAACGATGGGGGAACCAATGCGGTGGCGTGGACCAATGTGGTCGTGCTGGGCCAGAAAACGGGTGCCTATTCGGCACAGGTGGCGGCATTGGCCGGGGGCACGACCTATTATTTCAGCTCGTCGGTCTCCAATGCGGCAGGGGTCGCCTGGGGGAAACCGTCGCTGTCATTCACCACGCTGCCGCTGACGCGGGTGGCGGTGACGACGTTTCATTATGACAATTCCCGCGCCGGGGCGAACACAAATGAAACTTTGCTGACGCTGGCCAACGTCAACACCAATAACTTCGGGAAGCTGTTCACGTATGCGGTGGACGCCTATGTCTATGCCGAGCCGTTGATCATGACCAACGTGACGATTTCCGGGCAGGGGGTGCATGACGTGGTGTTTGTGGAGACGGAGAATGACACGGTCTACGCCTTTGACGCCAACAACAACTCGGGAGCGAACGGGGGGTTGCTGTGGAAAATAAATCTGGGCACGCCCGTGCCCTACGCCAACGTGGGCTACAAGCCGGACGGTGACATGAGCCCGTCCAACGCCGGCATCACAGGGACGCCGGTGATCGATCCGGGCCGGGGCGTCATGTATCTGGACACGGGCACGTATACGAACGGAACTTACGAGCACCTGATCCATGCGCTGAACATCACGACCGGGACGGAGGAGCCGTTCAGCCCGGTGGTGGTGAACGCCTCGATCGCGGGCACGGCAACGGACGGCAACGGAAGCGTGGTGCCGTTCATCGCGCAGGATCATGCCGCGCGACCGGCGCTGACGCTGGCGGGCGGGGTGCTCTATGTGTGCTACGGCAGCTATCAGGACATCAAGCCCTATCACGGGTGGATCATTGGATTTAATGCGACGAACCTGACACAACTGCCCAGTTATGTCTACAACACCAACCCGAACACCACGCAAGGGGCGCTGTGGAACGGGGGCGGCGGCCTGGTGGTGGATGCGAACACCAACCTTTATGTTGAAACGGCCAACGGAACGTTCGATGTCAACACGGGCGGCAGCGATTACGGGGACAGCTTTATCAAGCTCTCCACCACGAACGGACTGGCGGTGTCAGACTATTTCACGCCCTACAATCAGGCGTCGTTGTCATCCGGCGACACGGACCTGGGTTCGGGCGCGTGCATTGCATTGCCGGATGCGGCCGGGAGCACGACGTATCCGCATCTCATGGTAGGCGCGGGCAAGCAGGGAACCATATATCTGGTGAACCGCGACAACCTGGGGCATTACAGCACGTCGGGCCCCGACAGCCAGATTGTCCAATACGTCACGAGTGCGATTGTCGGCGGCGGCAGTTATGCCACGCCGGCGTACTTCAACTACCGGATTTATTACACGGGGAAAACGGACTATGTGCGAGCCTTCACGATGACCAATGGGGTGCTGGGCACGTCGGCGCAATCCACCTCGCCCACCACGCTGGGCGCATTCACCGGGTCGCCGGTGGTCTCGGCCAACGGCACGAGCAACGCCATTGTGTGGGTGACGAATCCGGGGGCCTATGCCAGCAGCGGCGCGGCCGTGCTGCACGCCTACAACGCCACCAACCTGGCGCTGGAATTATATAATTCGAGCCAGAACCTGACGCGGGACAATCCCGGCGGCGCGGTGAAGATGACCGCCCCGACGGTCGCCGGCGGTAAGGTCTATGTGGGCACGGAGTTTGCGCTCTCGGTCTACGGCCCGGCGATTTTCCTGACCGCCCCGACGCTTTCGCCGGCGGGCGGCAACTTTACCAACGCCGTCCAAGTTTCCTTGGCGGACGCGACGGCGGGAGTGGCGATTTATTATACCCTGGACGGGACGACCCCGACCACCAGCTCCCTGCTCTATACCGGGCCGTTCAACCTGACGAGCAACGCGCTGGTGCAGGCGGTGGCGATGGCGACGGGCGCGGTGACCAGCCCGGTCGGCAGCGCATCCTTCGTCAACATAGCGGCGGCGGGGGATGGCTACGGGCTGCTGGGCCAGTATTGGACGAACACCACGAGTGTAGCCTTCACAAACCTGGCCTTCAACACAGCGCCCACGTTGACCCGCACAGATGCGGTGGTGAATTTCAACTGGGGCACGACCGGGCCGGCCGCTGCGGTGGGCGGCACAAATTACACCGCGCGCTGGACAGGGGTGGTGCAGCCGCAGTTCAATGAGACCTACACCTTCTACGCGACCGTCTCCGGCGGGGTGCGGCTGTGGGTGAACGGCCAGTTGCTGATCAATCAATGGGTGAACGCGACCGCCACCACGTATCAGGCGGCGATCACCTTGAACTCCCAACAAGTTTACAACATCCGGATGGATTATTTCCAGAACACGGGCGGGGCGGAGGCGATGCTCGCGTGGAGCAGCCCGTCCACGCCGCAGGCGATTGTACCGGAGACACAACTGTATCCGTTCACCAATCCCCCGCCGTCGTTGGTCTGGCTGAGCCCCACGAACAATGCCGGGGCCACCGCCGCCGCGAGCGTGACGGTCAGCGCGGATGCCGACGCCCCTTATAATCCCATCAGCGTGGTCAATTTTTATGCCAACAGCACGTTGCTGGGCGGGGTCACCAATGCGCCCTATACGCTGACGGCGACCGGCCTGGGGGCGGGCAGTTACGCCCTGACCGCCGTGGCCGTGGATGGCAGCGGATTAAGCAACACTTCGGCACCGGTTACTTTCACTGTCACGACCACCAGCGGGGTGCCCTATGGCCTGACGACCAATGCGCCGACGCCCGCGTTTCTGAACATGCCGACCACCTTTAATGGCGCGCTCCCGCCGTTGCTTTCCGAGACCGGGGTTTACACCAACATGGTCAACCGCAGCCCGGCGCCCGGCCTGATCCCCTATATTCCCAACACCCCACTCTGGTCGGACGGTGCTTCGAAGAGCCGTTACCTGGTGCTGCCCACGAGCGGCGGCGTACTGACGCCCGGCCAGCAAATCACCTTTGCCCCAGCAGGTTCATGGACGTTTCCGGCCGGGACCATTTTTGTCAAAAACTTTGATCTGGTTGTTAACACCACCAACGCCACCGTGCCATTACATCGTCTGGAAACACGCCTGCTGGTGCGGGACATCAATGGGGGCGCCTATGGAGTAACTTATAAATGGCGGGCGGACTATAGCGATGCCGACCTGATGACCGGCAGTTCCAATGAAGTCATATCCATCACCAATGCCACCGGCATCAGCCCGCAGACGTGGTATTACCCGAGCCCGGCGGACTGTCTGACATGCCATGTGCCCGTGGCGAATTATGTGTTGGGCCTAAGCACCCGGCAATTGAACGGAGCCCAGACCTATCCCGCCACCGGGGTCACGGATAATCAACTGCGCACGCTGAACCGCCTCGGTTTATTTAATCCGGCCTTTGATGAAGCGACCATCACCAACTTTGAGCAACTGGCCTCGCTGACCAATCTGACAGCTTCATTGCAGCAACGCAGCCGCTCCTATCTGGATGCCAACTGTGCCCAGTGCCATCAACCCGGCGGCACCGGCCCGACCTTTGACGCCCGCTATGACACCCCGCTGGCGAACCAGAACATCACCAATTATCCGGCTACGTTTAATCTCGGTTACGACAATGCCTGCGTCGTCAAGGCCGACGATGTCTGGCGCTCGATGATTTGGCAACGGATGAACACGACCAATGACACCACCAAAATGCCGCCGCTGGCCCGCTATCTGATCGACACCAACGGTGTGGCGGTAATCGGCCAGTGGATCAACAGCCTGCCCGGCACGCCGGCGCTAGCACCGCCAACGATTGCCCCGAATGGCGGGAATTATATCGCCTCCGTCGGCGTCACACTGAATCCTCCGGACGGCACCTCGACGATCTACTACACACTGGACGGCTCGCTGCCGACGACCAATTCATCCTTGTATTCCGGGACGTTCAACCTGTTCAGCAACGCCACGGTTTCAGCCAACGCCTTTGAATCCGGCTCCAATAACAGCGTGGCCGCGAGCGCAGTGTTTAACGTGCAACCGTTATATTTCCCCTCGGCGGGATTCTTCACCAACCAACAGTATCAACTGGTGTTTTCCGGGGTGACGGGCAGCAATTATGTGCTGGAGGCGACCACGAATTTCTCCACTTGGACGCCGATCAGCACCAGCACGGCGCCGGCCGCCATCTTCAACCTGTTTGATTCTCAGGCCACGAATTATCCCTATCGCTTCTATCGCATATTACAGCCCTGATCCGGAAGGACGGCCACGCAAGGCGGCCTTCACGCTGATTGAAATGTTGGTGGTCATCGCCGTGATCGCCATACTGGCCGCCCTGCTGCTGCCCGCGCTCGCCAGCGCCCGGCAAAAAGGGCAGCAGGCCGCCTGTCTGTCCAATCTCCGCCAAACCGGCCTCACTTTTGGAATGTATCTCAATGATAATGGTGACCGTTTTTTTGACCGGCGCGATTTGAAATCCAGCCTGCCGGGCGGCTACCGTCCTTGGACGACCTGGCCGCCCTCGGATCCGCGGGCGGGCTGGGGGCCGACCGTGTTGCAAAGCTACAATCTGAACAATAATGTCTGGGCCTGCCCGGCGGCGGCAAATCTGCCCGTGGGCAATCTGGTGCAATCCGTCCAGGCCATATCAACGGACACCAACGCGCCGCTGTGCCGGTACTGGGACTGGCGCTTTGACCGGCCGGACGATCCTGTGGGCCTGGAAGATTTCTGGGGTAAATCAGCGGCCCAAGCGGTGTCCGATCTGGCCTCCACGAACGACCCCACCATCGGAATTATCAACGGCCCGTCCGATGTGGAAATGCTGGTGGATCCTTACTATCCAAACACCGTGCCCACGGTGCCGGCCGGATTCAGTGGCTATACGATACATGCCGGCGGACGGTGTCGTACGTTTCTTGACGGACACACCCAGTTTATCCGGGACAAACGGACGCCGCGTTGACGGACGCCAATGATCACGGGGCCGACGGTTCAGATAACGGGCCGGCAGTGCGCCGCCATTGGGCGGGCAGCGCCCCGGTCACCTGTTTGAACACCAGATTTAATCGGCGGCGGTTGGTGAAACCGCAGGCCCGGGCGATTTTTTCGAGGCTGTCAGGTGTATTGGCCGACAACATTTCCTTGGCCGCCTGAATCCGCTGTTGCACCAGATAATCGTGCGGGGTCCGGCCGGTCTCCTCCAGAAACCGGCGGTCCAGAGTGGCGCGGGAAAGCCCGAGTTGATCGGCGACCGCCGCAATATTGATGGGCTCGTTCAGATGCACGCGCAGATGTTCCAGCACCCGCGCGACCTCCCGGTTCTCGATCGCCAGGGTGGCGGTGGAGGCCCGCTCAACCACCCCGAGCGGCGGCACTTCGATGAGCGTTTCCGCCAATGGCCGGCCGGACATCATCTGCTCCAGATGCTCCACCACGGCCTTCATCTGCGTCTCATGATCCTCCTGCACGGCCGTCAAAGGGACCGGACATAAGGCGAGCGTCTCATTATGGATGCCAATGGATATCACCACCAGATCGCGGGGGATTTCCAACCCGGCCTCCCGGCAGATGGTCATCAACGCGGGGGCATCCCAGTCATCCATCAGCGCCAGGGCGGCCGGCGGCTGCAGGGTGCGGAGCCATTCCAGGAAACGTTTTCGTTCCGCCGTGGAGATGGGCTGGCGTAAAAAAGGCTTGGGAATGTGCAGATGAAACACGCCGGCCGTGAGCCCATTTTTCTGGATGGTTTCCAGAAACATTTTGCTGCGCTTGGGGATACAACCGCCAGGCACCATCACACAGCCAAAGCGGCGGAAACCTTTGGCGAGCAAATATTCAGCCGCCAGCCGGCCACAGGTCTGGTAATCGTGGCGTATGGTCGGCACACCAGGATGGTCCAGCCAGGCGGAAACATTAATCAATGGCACCCGGACCTTGCGCGCCTCACGCCCCATCGCCGGCGACAGGATGCGGACGATCGCACCGTCGCAATCCACGGTCCGCAAATATTGAAACGCCTCCACCGTGGCCTCCGCCCCGAGGACAAAGCGCCAGTTACCCCGGCGCTCGGCATAATTGGCGATCGCCACGCTGCCAAGGTTGTGCACCGACTGCAGCATCGGCAACCCCACCACCGCGATGCGTCTAATTTTGGTTTTCATGGCAAAGCTAGAAAAGCCAGCTTGTTCGGCCGTGAAAAAAGGTAACTGACCATAACAATCTGCGTACAGAGATATATCAGTTCAACTCGCGCCCAGGTCAATCGCAAAATTGGCCGGCTGGTACCAACGGGCGTATCTTGACACTGCCCCCGATTAGTTAGTTTTCCAGAGTTCGTCCCCATGATTATTTTGACTGGCTTCGGTGAGTGGGCTCAAGTGGCGCAGGCCTTGGCCCGGGTATGCCAAGGCAGCCCAAATCATCGTGCCGTCGCTTGAGGATTACGAGCGTAATCATGCAAGCGCTGAACAGCTCGCCGCGCCAAAGGCGGCGGTTATCTGACGGCAGAGCAACACAAAACAAGTGGTTGAGTCTCACTAACTCAACCGCTTTTGCCATTTTGGGGATTTTGCGGCCATCCCCAAACCCCGCCGCCAGAGGGCGCTGCCCTCTGGACGACCGTTCACCGCTCGCGCTGGCCTCCACGCTGTCGCGCCCATTCCGCAAGGCGACATAGCCCGCCGGTTCTTTGGACGGTTCGGTGGTTGTCGTTGGTTTCCGGCGGTAAGGTGCGAGCGGGTCAGTCATAATCTTTCCTCCAAATGGTTTTAATCACCTCGAAATGTCCGGTTCATGCGACTTGCCCGAATGAATCAAACCAGCCCATTTATCATGGAAATTTTGAAACATCCGGCTTTTTTTCAGGCTGGACAGGAAATTTTTCGACCGTTCCAGCCACAGCACATGGCCGGTTTGGTTTATTTTCCGGGCTTGCTTCTGAATGTTCCGAAATATGGGCAAGACCTCGTTTAGCAATTTTACCGCCCGGACATCCTGAAATCTTTTTGGGGCAGCTTCCACACCCCGGCATTTCATGGCCGTAGCCGCGACGCCGATTTTCGGCTCTGGGATTTGTTCAATCCCGCGAGCTTTGAGCGAGCGGCGGTCAACCCGTTCCTCACGACCGGCTTTTTCCAGAGCCGTGTTGACGTGCTTTTCCCATGATGCCCGCCAGCCGTCCAACTCGGTTTTAGCCGCCAGCCCCGCCGCCCCGCGTCCGTTGAACTTTCCGGCAGTGTCTGGCTTCTTGCCGAAGCCAGCTTCGGAGATCGGGCGCAGCGGGCAGAGAATATGCGCGTGAGGGTTCAGGCCGTTCTTGGACTTGTGAACGGCCAAGTCAACCACCAGCCCTTTGCTGGTAAACGCGGAGTCGCACCAGCCCCGCACCAGTTCAATTTGCTGCTCGCGGTTCAGGCCGCGCGGCAGCGAGGCGATAAACTCGCGGGCGAGTTGCGAGTCTTTTCTTTTTCGACCACCTCGACCGTGTTCCAGAGTTGTTCCCGCGCGTCGCGTTGTTTCCGTGTCCCGGCCTGAATGTCCGGGCTTGGCTCCTTGAGCCAGCCGGGGCGTTTTGCGGGGACATGATTTCGGAATAAATGACCTCTTGAGCGCGGGGACGATAGTTGAAAGTTTTGTCCGCCCGGTCATCATGCAGCGATTGCCCGGAGCGGTAGGCGGCTTTGGCGACCATAGACACGGACTTGTCCACGCCTTTAACGCGGCGTCCGATCATCTTGGTTTCGAACCGATAGTGACCAGTTGCCATGCTGCCATTCCAGTCGCACCCGCAGGCAGAAACCGAACAAGCGGATTTGCCGTGGGGAAACCCCCTCTGTGAAAGTATGCCGCAGGCAATAGGTGTAAGGGGCGCGGTTATATGTTGCAAGGGCAACATCCGCGCCAAGGGGGGCTGACTGCCCCCGTTGGATTCCCCGTTTCAAGGGGTTTCACCCCCTAAAAACCCCGACCAAAGGCAAGCCTCTGGACTCGCTCCCGCAGGGCGTGCCGCCCTTGCACCCTGCCCAACCGTGCGCCGGTTGGATACGCGCCAAAGCTACGCTCTGGACGGGCTGACGGGAAGGCAGAAAGGGAGTCGCAGGCGTGCGACCGCAGCGGGGCGCGAGCTGGTGGCTCGACCGCCGCCCCGCTGCTCGGTTTAGCTCGCTGTCGAACCACTCAAGCCGGGGTCGCCGGGGAAAATCCCTTGATTTTGTGCTTTAATATGCGACGGCTTGTTTGTATTCTGTGACAAATTTTTACCGAACGTGAATGGGCAGCAAGAAACAAAACGCGAAAATCTGCGGGTTGGAAAAAACCTTTCCGATTTTCTCCTGCGTGGAGATGGCAAACCTGCGGGATTTGCACTTTGGACTGGTCTGATTAGCTTGGGAATTGCATGGTGGGCGCCGGACACATATTCCACACTCGGCAGAGGGTCTGCTCGTGGTTGGCTGGTTTTTTTCTTAATTATTGCGTGTTGGACTATATTTGGAGCGGGGGTGGCATACGGGGAATCTGGAAAGGATGTCAGCATAATTGTGATTCTTGCTCCATTATTTGTTGTCTGGGCTGCATTCTTTATTGATGTGGTGAGGACATATTTGCAAATCAAAACCCAAGCACAAGAGTTTGAAACGTCGGCAAATAACACTTCCACTACAGAAACTGACAAGGCTATTCAGGCAATGATTGTATGGAGTGTGAGACGCGACCGCAAGAAAGCCAAAGAGATGCTTTCAAGGATTGATTGGAAGAATGTGAATCCTGAAATCAAAAAGAAGTTGGGTGTTTGACCATCCAAGGCATTTATAAATGCACCACGTCAAGCATTCCAAGAATGAGGTAAATAATAAAACATAATGAAATCGAACCCATTATGTAGCCCAGGATCAGCCCGGTAATCGCCATGCCGCGTCCCCCATATCTATCGGGGGATTTTTTTATTTTGGAAAGCGCCTTGTGACCACAGATGACAGCAGGCAAACCCGCCAACAGCCCCCCCGCCATCGAAAAGACAGCAACGATTCCCAAAATTAAGCTGGCAAACGCCAGTCCTCTGGACGGTGCGAATTCCTGCGCTTGTGATGCGCTTGGTTCTTCTTTCATATAGTGTTCTGTTCTTTTATTTGAGATTCATCCCCGGAATCGGCTGACCGCTTAACTTTAGTCCAAGCTTTGATGTATCCGGCATTGTCGAGGAACCAAAGCAGAAATATTATCCCCCCGACAAAACCTAACGCGTGCTGCGTAATTGATGTCCCACCCAAAACAAAGTCGCACAGTAAGCAAATGCCCCCACCTCCGACGAGGGCGTAAAGTCCCCATTTTCTTCTTCGGAATAACAGAAGAATGCACACGCATTGGATAATGCCCCATACTACGACCACAATATTTGAGAGCACAGCGTTCGCTTTGGTCCCAGCTTCAGTGGGTAGTCCGGCATCGCCAAAAAAAAGGCCCCACCATGCGTTGTGTCCAGAAATATACCTGCCGGAATCAGCATGGGTTAAAACTTGCAATAGAAAAATTATACCACCGGGAATGAGAATTAAACCACCAAGCAGCATCAAGACAAGCCACACGTTGAGAGCACGTTCTTTGCCTTCTTGATGCGGGTGGCGGGGCGGTTGCGGCATATATCCCGATTGAACCAAAAACTTGCAACAGTTACAAGTGGCGATTTTTGCACACAAAACCGGATTTGCGAGGCCCGTTTCCCACGTCCTGAGAGCGGCGGCTTTTGTTCCGGCTTCGCTCTGCAAACCGTCGCACTCATTCCGCCCTGAGATCGGTCTGGTCGTGAAGTCGCAGGCTTTCAGCTTGCGACCCTCTCGCCGCCGCACCATGGAATCCCACGCCGTCACCACCAGCAAATTGAAAGCGGGAGAAAAGGCCGCTTTTAGAGTGTCAGTTTTTGTTTTCCTCTATCGCGGAGCTTGAATAGTCAGACTGTGCTTCTGTCGCTCTCAGCCGCCGCGACGGGCGGCGATTAGAAACGCAACCATTGTCAGTGATTTTGCCAGTCAAAGCACCGTCGCGTAATAAAAAATAGTGGCGAGTAATGGCGAATTTCCATTGTGAATACAGGGGTTTATGCTATTTTATTGGTATCTGAATCGGGTTTACAGACCGTGGCCATCCCTCATATCTCTGCGAACCCTGCGCCTGCGCGACCCATTTTTCCACCCACCTTCCCAAACTATTTTTCAAAGTTTCGTTTCCCGGAAACGAAAATCTTAAAAATTAAGGTGTTATATGGCGTTTTTTGTGATTTTTAGCCTGT
>Ga0302319_10010135_pt1 | contig 18022 bp, 23 predicted proteins | sample Bog_T0_2_FD_203319 | JGI IMG/M metagenome (GOLD analysis project Ga0302319, IMG submission 203319) | Peat permafrost microbial communities from Stordalen Mire near Abisko, Sweden - Bog_T0_2 | ecosystem: Environmental > Terrestrial > Soil > Wetlands > Peat | place: Sweden: Abisko, Stordalen Mire...
TCGGCTCATCAGCGACGCATAATCGTGACCGAACAGGATGTCGCAGAAGCGGACGGCCGCCGCAACCTGCATCTGCCGGTAGGCCCGCGCCTTGGCGTCAACGCCTCGCAGCGACTGCACCAGCGACTCGGTGGAATGCTCGACATATTGCTGCAGGTCCGAGTAGGTCCGCAGAGTAACTTCGTTGATCGCGAGTTCGCTGGCGTAGGTGCGGCACACCGCGACGAAGTCGATGAAGGCCGCGGTCTCCTCGACCTCGCTGGTATCGATCCTGGCGCCGGCCGGAATGTCCTTGTCGGCGCGCTGGCGCAGGATGCGCCGGACACGGCCCGGCACGCTGTCAATTTCCGATTGCAGCGAGTTGGAGATGTCGGCCCTGATCGAGGTCAGTTGCTTGCCCCACGCCGAATCGTTGCGCAGATCCAGCTCGGTGCGCAGGCCGCGCACGCCGTCATGAAGGATCTTGAGCTGCTCGGCGACGTTTTCGAAATGGCCGCGCTTGATATCCATTCGCAGGCCCGCCGCCAGGCAGGACAGATCGTGCAGCGCGATGGTGACGGCAATGCCATAGGGCGTGGCGGCTACGCGGATTTCATCGTCGGACGCAGCCATCTTGATGGCGATGCGGATGATCTGCCACGGCGCCGTCAGCCGCTGCATGATCAGCGACAGTGCGAACGGAAGGAGTTGTATCGTTTGCAGGTACGGAACGTTGAGCGAAGCGACGACCGAGGCGATCTGCGACTCTGCGAAAACCCGCAAAAAGCTGGGCAGCCTTCCGTTGAAGGAATCAAGTGCGTCGCGGGCCTGCAAGACCGAACCGATCGGCAGCAGGTCCTCAATCACATGGGGTGGGCCGACCCGCGATAGCGCGCGCGGCTTGTCTTCGCCGAGCACTGGCGAGGCGATCTTGATGATCGCATCCGCCGCGACGCGCTGGAATTTTCGGACCGCCGGTTCGAGCTCGGGCGTGGCTCCGGTCTGCCTGATCTCCTCCAGCGCCATTTCGAATTCGCGGGCCTGTTCGGGCGCACCGTCGCGGTTCAGCCATTGCCACACCGGCAGCAGCGACGAACGACGGACCTGGCCGGGCCGGACCGCCGCATTGCCCTCGACGAGAAACGGCTCGAGCGGACGGAACAACAGCCTCGCCGGATCGTCGATGCGCGGCCGAACCTCCTCGTCGGCGCCGCGCACGATCTTGCGCAGCTGCTCAAGTACGCAGGTGGCGACCGTGGTGTCTTCGCCGCGCTCGAGGGCGCGCTCGAACTCCCGCATCAGCAACGCCTGCGATTGCGGCGGAAGCTGCACGAGATATTCTGTCAGCCGCTCGATCGATGTCTGGCTCATGAGCCCGGTAAGCATGCCTGTTGGTGGGGACAGCAAGACCGTCCGGCGGTGATATTAAAAGCGCCCGCGTTAAGAAGTCGTTTAGGAACAATGACGACCGGGCAGATACCGGCCGCCAATTCAAACGCCCGGCAGCTCCAGTTCCGCCCGCAGCCCCCCGATCGGCGCGCTGCCGAGGCTCAGGCTGCCGCCATAGAGAGCAGCCAGATCGACCACGATCGACAATCCCAGCCCCGACCCGGGCTTGGACTCGTCCAGCCGCTGGCCCCGGCGGGAAACCTGGGCGCGCTCCGCCGCCGACAGTCCGCGCCCGTCATCGTCGACAACGATCCGCAGCATCGGACCGGCGCCGGGCTCGGGCGGCGGTTCCACCAGGACCTCGATGAACACCTGGGACGCCGCCCATTTGCAGGCATTGTCGACCAGATTGCCGGCCATTTCCTCGAGATCCTGCCGTTCGCCGCGGAACTTCGCCCGCGGATCGGCATCGACCGAGATGGCGATGCCGCGAAGACGATGGATCTTCTCCATGGTCCGCCGCAGCGCCTCGATCGCCGGCGCGACGTCAGTGACGGTACCGATGATGGTGAGGCGCGCGGCGATGCGCGCACGTTCCAGATGATGCGCGACCTGATCGCGCATCACGTCGGCCTGCTCAAGCACTTTGGCCGCGAATGGATCGGCGCGGTGCGCGGCGGCCTCGTTGACGATGACCGACAGTGGCGTCTTGATGGCGTGCGCGAGGTTGCCGACATGGGTGCGCGCGCGCTCGACGATTTCACGGTTGGCGTCGATCAGCGCGTTGGTCTCGCGCGCCAGCGGCGCGATCTCGACGGGAAACTCGCCCTCCAGCCGTTCGGCGCGGCCGGACCGGATATCGGCGATCGATTCCGAAATGCGCTTCAGCGGCGCCAGACCGAAGCGGACCTGGAAGATCGTGGTCAGCACCAGCACGATCGAGAGCGCGAGGAAGGTTCCCCCGAGGTAGTAGTCGAAGCTGCGCGTCTCGTCGAAAATCTCCGAGGCGTCGCCGGCCACGCCGACCAGGAACTTGCCGTCGGCGCCGAGATCCACCGGTCGTTCCACCATGCGCAGACTCTGGCCTTCGGGACCGTCGACATAGCCGACGCGAATGCCGGCCGCGGTCAATTCGGCGCCCTGGTCTTCGAGTTTCGGCAGCTTCTTGTCCCACAGCGAACGCGACGCACGCAGCTCGGGCTTTTCGGAATCGGTACGGGTGATCTGCCAATACCAGCCCGACAACGGCAGCTCGAACAGCGGCTCTCCCAGCGACTGGAACTGATGATCGGGCGGCTCGTCGGGCGTCGCGACCTCCGCGATCAGGGTGCGGAGATAAAGGTTGAGGCGGCGGTCGAAGGCGCGTTCGGTGGCGTCGCGGTAGACCGAGGACAGCACGATGCCGGTGATCAGGAGGATCACCACCACCCAGGCAGTCGCGGACAGGAACAGCCGGGTGGCGAGCGAGCTGGCGCGCATCAGAGCCCCATTCCGAACGGCACGTCCCCCGGCCCAGGCCCAATGGATGGATGCCGGCTTTCGGACAAATTCATGCCCTTACAAAAGAGGAAGACAGACCAGGGATCAACACCCTTGATCAGCTTCCAGGCGTCGGCGGCGTCAACAGATAACCGAGCCCCCGCACGGTCTGGATGATATCGACCTCCAGCTTCTTGCGGATGCGGCCGACGAACACCTCGATGGTGTTGGAGTCGCGGTCGAAGTCCTGGTCATAGAGATGCTCGACCAGTTCGGTGCGCGATACCACGCGCCCGGTATGGTGCATGAGATATTCCAGGAGATTGTATTCGTGCGAGGTCAGCTTGATCGGGTTGCCGGCGACCGTCACCCGTTTGGTGCGCGTGTTCAGCGATACAGGTCCACAGGTCAGTTCGACCTGGGCGTGCCCGGTGGAACGGCGCAGCAGCGCGCGAATTCGGGCCAGGATTTCCTCGAGATGAAAGGGCTTCGCCACATAGTCGTCGGCACCGGCATCGAACCCCTGCACCTTGTCGCTCCAGCGGTCGCGCGCGGTCAGGATCAGCACCGGCATCACCCGCTTGTTGCGGCGCCACGCCTCCAGCACCGAGATGCCGTCCATTTTCGGCAGGCCGATATCGAGCACGACCGCATCGTACGGCTCGCTGTCGCCGAGAAAATGCCCCTCCTCGCCGTCGAACGCACGATCGACCACGTAGCCGGCGTCGGTCAGCGCCGTGGTGAGCTGGCGATTGAGATCGGGATCGTCTTCAACGACAAGAAGGCGCACGCTTGTCTCCGCATGTGAGCTGCACAGGGTCCGTGCCGTGAGTTGAGCCTCGCTGGCGTGAACGGGCTATGAACAGAGCAGATACCGCAACGTTACTTTTTCTCCATAACCGGGTATCGCCGGTCGTGCCATCGGCCGGGCCTGCTCCGCCCGCCGCCGATCTAAACGCCTAACATGGCGAATCGGAAGCCCCAAGCCGCCGCGGGCCGCTAACGGCCGGCCGCCGATCCCTTGACCACGATGAAATCGAGCGGGCCGCCCGCCTTGTCATCGTCGAAGACCCCAACCGTCAGCCGCCCGGTGCGCCAGGCCAGCGTGTCCAGGTTGGTGCGGCCGTCATAGAGCAGCGGCCCATCGGGAAAATTGTCATGGCCATGGACGACGTGGAGCTTGCCGAAGCCGCCCGGAAATCCCTTCGGGTAGCGCTTCCACAACAGCGTCGCGTCGCTCTGCCGGTCCAGCGGCGTTTCGGGATCGACGCCGGCGTGGACGTAGAGGCGATGCGCGTCGACATGCAGCAGCGGACGCTGGTCGAGCCAGGCGATATGGGCTTGCGGCACGTCGGCCGCGCCGCCGCCATAGGAAGCCAGCGTCGCGTCACCCCCCTTTCCCAGCCACACCGCCATCCTGGATGGGTCCCACAGCGCCTCCACCATCATGGCGTCGTGATTGCCCTTCAGCGCGACCAGCTTCCAGGGGGCCTCAACGGCCGACAGCAGCCGCTCGACGACCTCTTTGCTGGCCGGACCTTTGTCGACGTAGTCGCCTATCGTGACGATGACCCCGGCCTGCCCGCGCGAATGCGCCACGATAGCGGCCAGCGCATCGCTCAGGAGATCGTCGCGGCCGTGGATGTCCGGGATGACGTAGGTCAGGCTCATGGGGTGGCTGCATTCGCGGCAGGGGAGCGACGGTTAACGATGTTCAACCATTCGCTCCCGGAACAGCGGCATGCGGCGGCGCGCGGATTGAGATCGGGGGCATTGTAGACTATCTACCGGACATGATTCAAAGGTTATCGAGCATCGTGGGCTGGCTGGCCCTCGCTTTCATCGGGTATGCGACGCTGTCCCCGATCGATGACCGGCCGGTGCTCGCGACTCCCCATTTTGAGCATTTCGCCGCGTTCGCACTCGTCGGATTCTCGTTCGGCCTGGCATATCCCAGGCGCCTGGTCCTGATTGCCTTCCTCGTCTTGATCAGCGCATTCGGGCTGGAGGCGATGCAATTGTTGACGCCCGACCGGCATGGCCGGCTCATTGATGCCGTGATCAAGGCGGTGGGCGGCATTTGCGGGATCGGCATCAGTCAGCTGGGACTGCTGGTTTTGCGGGCACAAACCAACCGCGTCAGCTAGGCCAACAACGACATTCGTGTCTGGGATATCCAAAGGGATGCGAACACGCATCAGACCTTCGATTGCCGGAGTGCGCGGCTAGCCGATGAGCCTCGGATATCGGCCGAGATCCTGCTCTGTCTGCGATTCCTGGTTCGCGGTAATGTAAAAGCGGATCGCGACGAAGGCCGCATTCAGCACCAACCAGACGCAGAGCAAGATGATGATTGTCGACAACGTTTTCTCCCCCCAGAGAATCAGCAGTAGCGAATCATAAAATAAAGTTTCGAATCGAGCCTTCTTTTTCGATGCGGCGACGCACCAATTCTGCCACAGTCAAATCAAAACAACCCGACCCCGTAAAATTCCGGAGCGCCGTTCGAGCCTGATTTGGCTTCGTTCCGCCAAATAAAGCGACTTGCACCCTTTCGGATTATCTACCAAATCATACAACTTTCAAGAGCATTTTACCGTTGGATCCGCGGTGCGAGCGGATACGCTCAGGGCTACGACCCGGGATCAAGAGAATATATTCTTATGATTTGAACTGGTGCCGGCGCGCTGCGGCTAACCCGGAAGCCGGCCATGGCCCTGTAATCGCGAGTCGAGCGTGCAGTCCGCTGCACAGGATCATCACGGCAAACGCCGCAAGCGGACGCGAGCGGACAATCCTGGTCTCAGCGAGTTCAAAGCGACCTCGTTCGGCGCGCGCCCTTCAAAGTGCAGACGTTGAGCAAGTGGTTAGGGCCCCCCGCTCACACCTGGTGCAGACGGCCACACACTGATCAAGCACCATGGGATTGTAAGAGCGGTTGTAGAGGTTGGCGGCACAACTGTTTGCAGATCCCAGCTTCTCCCCAGGAGACCACAACAAAGGCCGTCGCGATTAACACGGCACGTTGCATGAATAACCCTGTCTGCCGCCGACACGGTCGTTCGTACACGCGTTGTTCGAACAGGGAGCGCGAGCTGCGCCGCTTTACAACAGCGCAATGACACAATGGTTCCCGCCAGCAGCAACCGAATTGTGCAGCGCAGCGAATGTCGCGACGTACCAACAGCGGGAGGCGACGTAGCTATTTAACCATCTCGATGAGGATGATGTTCTGGTCGGGAAATCATTGGCTGTCGAGGTCGTTGCCGCGCCGGGGCTCTCTTCCGCAACCGACCCGATCAGCCTTTAAAAATCGCCCCGATGTAGCGGCCGCGCGACCAGACTACCGCGCAGGTCTGCACGTTCCTGAAATTGTCCAGCGTCATCTTGAAGACGGGGGCGATGACATCCTGGTCGTTGAGCCGCAGCCCGACGCCGCTGTCGCTGACGTCGCGCAACGCACAGGAGCGTACGCCACGTTGCTGGTCGGAGAAGATCAGAGCGCCTTGCGTCGTCTTCAACCTGTCAACCTGCCGTCGCTCTGCCATCGGTGTCCGCCTCCACTTGGACGAGAAGCACCGTGAGCAAAACAGAACTCATTTTGCCTCGGCCTGGTCCGAGCGAACCCTAACGACCTCTAAATCTTCTTCAACGAAAGCTCGCTGTTAAGCTGAATGATCAAGCTTAACGGCGGCTGCGGGTGGGGAGCGGCGTCAGGGTCACGTTCTGCTCCCTGCCGCGGATCGGATGCGAGCGTTCGTAGTGGTGCTCGTGCCCGCACACCACGAGGTCGACGCCGTATGTGTCGAACAACGGCACCCATTCCTCCCGGATCCCGAGGTCCGCACCATTGAACAGATCAGCCGTCGAGATCGCGACCTGATGCATGCACACGACGACCCAATCGAAATCGTGATCGCTGCGGGCGGTGGCCAATTCCTTTTCCAGCCAGGCCTTCTGGGCGCCTTGCGAATAGCCACGCACGTGGGAATTGCCGCCGTCCTGATAGCAAATGTCGTCGCTGGCGATGCTGATCACGCGCACCGAGCCGGCGGTGAATGCGTACCAAAGCCCGCGTGTCAGTTCGGTCTGTCCGGCCGATTCCGGCACCGAGAAGTAGGTCTGATAGGCTTGGTAGCCGATCGGTCCGTTACCCAGTTCGTTCTCATGGTTGCCGGCCGAGGGCATCCAGGGACGATTGCGGGCGCTCCGGCTATTGTTCTTGCAGAAATCCCACCAGGTCCGCACCCGGTCCTCGGCGAGATTGGCGTATGAGAGATCGGCGTTGAACAGGTGGAACAAGGGCTGCAACCGCTCTACGCCGAGTGTCGTGTCGCCGGCCGCCGGAGAGCCGAGATTGTCATTCACAAACGGGGGATTCGGTAAGCGTGCCCTGATCGCCGAAACTGGTGAAGGTGATCGGCGCGCGACCACGCGAAGAGGTGCTTAACGTGGCGAATTCCGGCTCGGCGCCGTCGTGCATCGCTCCGTAGAGATAGGAGGAGTCGGCCTGCAGCCGGCTGAGCCTGGCATGATAGGCGTGGACAATTTTGCCGGACTTGGCATCCGTGTAACTGGTGGCTTGGGCCTCCACCGTCCGCTCCATCGAGGTGCCACCACCGGATCAACCGGCGTGCGTGAAGGCGTTGCAGCATCGGCGCCCCCGACGAAGGACGCCGCCAATACGGCCCCGCCTCCAATCCCCGCGGCCGCCAGCAGCTTCCGGCGACTGAGTTCAAGGTTCGATCTGGAGTCGTGAGCGGTCATAGCGACTGGTCCCCGTCGGCCGGGCGAACCTATCGCAATTCCATGACAGTTTCGGAAATACCGTGATCCCGCACAGGCGTCGATTCCAGCAGGCTCTTGGATGACCGCTGGGGGACAGCGGCGGTGACGGCCCTGACCGTCTGCGCAGTGGCATTGGTTGCAGAACTTTTGCGTTTCGCTCTACCAGACCATTGACGTGAGCCAATTTTCCTACAGGGTGCATGAGCCGTGACGTCCAGGCCGCTACGGTAAAGCCGACACGAAATAGGATGGCACCGGGTAACGCAAAGCCAACCACAACTTCAGGATCATTTTTACATCAAATACACCTTGTCCAATAAAGTGACAATTTTGAAGAGATTGAACGATGTGGTTTCCCGTAGTTGCGTGGATAGTGTTGTTGAGTGCATCGGCATTTTTTGCAGGTACAGCACTCGACCTTAATCCGGCTCAGATCGCGGTTCATTTTTCAGCATTGGCAGGGCCCCAGCGGTTCGCGCTCGGCGCTATCATGTTCACGACCTTATCCCTGATCGGGGTTTCCGTATTCCAGGCTTACAGCCTCGCACGTCAAAACGAGGCGTTGCGGCACCGCCTCAGGGGTCTCCGCGAGGGTGTTGTGGTCGCTCATGGTTCGCAGGACCAGTTCAACGTGGCGTTCCAGCATCTCGCCGACAGCGACCCCGAGGAAGCGATCGCTTCCCTTCATGGGATGCTGGCGGATACCGAACAAAGGGCAGCCCTGCAGCAGGGCCGGAGCGAATCCGCCGATTTGCAGGATCGGATCGACGAAATCCGGCGCCGCCAACAAAGCCTTCGAGAGATGATCGGCGTGGTGGCCGAAAAGCGGCGGGTCATCGAACCTGTGTTTGGCGAATTGAGGGATCGGCTACGTCAGCTTGAAAGATCGCTCTCGGACATCGAAGTCGATGACAACAAGAGAAATCTTGCCGATCGAGTGAAGGAGCTGGACCAGAACGTAGCTTTGATTCATGCAAGGCAAAGCCGGGTAAACGAATCGCTTGCGACGCTAAACCGGTTCAAGGAAGAAGCCGATAAGTCCCAGGCCGAACTTGAACCCCTGCGCTCGCCGGAAGCAGGGATCAATGCCTTGATCGCTGGATTGTGCGTACGTCACGATCAGCTGACCGCCACCCTCGATGGACTCGAATCCGGCGGCGGCGAGAAGCTCAGCTCGCGCGTCGAAACGCTGTCCAGAAACAAATGCGAGATCGAGCAGCGGCTTACTCGGCTTGATGATTGCTTCAATATAATGGATGCGATTCGGCTGGATTTTGACGAACTCATGGAGCGCCAGGCGCATCTGGAGCGCTCACTTGCAGAAGTCGAGACGGACCCCAGCGGCAAGAGCCTCATTGATCGCCAGAGCGCGCTGAACGAATTTATCATACAGTCCCGATTGCGCCTGCGGAAATTGGAAGATTCATCGGCGACGCTAAACCGGTTCAAGGATGAGTTGGCCAAGTCCCAGACTGATCTTGTGCCACTGCAAGCACCGGTATTCGGCATCGAGGCGTTGATCGATCAAGTGAATGCAGGCCGAGATATCCTGGTCAAGACGCTCGATGAGATCGAATTCAGGGGCGATGAAATGCTTGGCACTCGCGTGGAAGAGCTATCCAGGAACAAACTCGAGGTCGACGAAAGAATTGCTCGTATTTTTGATAATTTCCAACGGCTGGATTCCATGCGAAAGAATATCGGTGAGATATTCACAAGCATAAGAAGCACCCTGAACAGAATAGGTTGAGGCGAGGATCTTCGCATGATCTACACTTCGCCATTGGGAGCGTTACCTTGGGTCTAAGTGTCTGTCCGGGAAGAAGTTGAATCCTATGAATCATTTGTGATTCAAGAGGGGTGGCCTGATTCGGAGGGGTCGCCGATGTGGACGAATGAAAACCGCGCGCGGTATGACCGCAGCCATTTACGCTATCCCAGCGACCTCACCGACGCCGAATGGAAGCTGGTCGAACCGTTGATCCCGCCAGGCAGGCGCGGCGGCGACAAACGCACGGTGATCATGCGCGAGGTTGTGAACGGCCTCATGTATATTCTCTCCACCGGTTGTCAGTGGCGAGCCATCCCGAAAGACCTGCCGCCGCGCTCGACGTTGTACGATTATTTCGACCTGTGGAGTTGGGATCGCACGCTCGATCTCATTCATCATGAGCTCTATGTAAAATGCCGCGAAGCGATTGGCCGGGAAGCCAGTCCCACCGCAGCCGTCATCGATAGCCAAAGCGTCAAAAGCGCTGAAAAAGGGGGGCTTCGATTGATCCGCCGGGCTACGACGCGGGAAAGAAGCGACAACGAAGACGTTGCGCTGAGATCAAGGGCAAGAAGCGGCACATTCTCGTCGATACGCAAGGCCTGTTAATTCATGCCATCGTTCATGCTGCTGACATTCAGGATCGCGACGGCGGCGCGTTCGTGATGGCGACCATGTTCGGCTTGTATCCGTTCCTGACGAAACTCTACGCCGATGGCGGCTATCAAGGCCCGCTGTTTCGCCGCGCCGTGGCAAAAATAATGGCGCGGGTGAATGTGGAGATTGTCAAGCGTTCCGATCACGCAAAAGGATTTGTTGTCCTCCCGAAGCGGTGGGTCGTCGAACGAACGTTCGCATGGCTCGGGCGGTGCAGGCGTCTCGCCAAAGATTGGGAGAATCTCAATCGCAAGGCGCTCGCATTTCTGCGCCTCGCTTCAATCAGGCTCATGCTGAGAATGCAATCCTGCATGATCTCTCCGGACAGACTCTAACGCGCGACAATCGCAGCTCGCGTGGGGAACGAATGCCAGAGCAAGAGCCTATCAAAGTGAACTCCACGCCTCGCGAAACGAAAATCCGTACCACGCCCACAGGTGTGCGGGGCGTTGAGATCTATCACTTTCCCTGGGTGAAGGACCCCCGGGCGACCTGACGGTTGGACAATTCGAGAGTGAATTCCCGTTTCGACCAAGGCGGTATTTCATCATTTCCGGCGTTCCGTCCGGGGAAATCCGCGGAGAGCACGCGCATAAGCAGTGTCACCAATTCCTGATTTGCGCCTACGGTCAATGCAGTGTCACGGTCGATGATGGAACGACGCGTCAGGAGGTGGTGCTGGACAAGCCGTGCATTGCTCGTCTCTCTGACCGCTTGAGCACCCAGATACCGTAATGGACTTCGTGCTCGAGTTGTTGGCGCTTTTTCACGACCGCATCCATCTCGGGTTCGAAGAAACGATAGGTGCGGCGGATGGTGTGAGCTCCGGTTGTCTGAACAAAATCTCCGCGCCGATAAGCGGAGCCTCTGCCGGGTTTAGGCTGCCAACCGGGATTTGCGGTAGATCATAACCACCGGCAGCTTCAACGAAGGAGACTTCGAGGTCCACTATCAGCCACTGGTGAACTTGAAGTCCAACTCCGTTTCCGGCTGCGAAGCCCTGCTGCGCTGGAAAAATGCCCGACACGGCATGTTCTCTCCAGCGGAATTCATCCCCGTCGCGGAGGATACCGGCCTGATCAGTCAGCTCGGCGACTGGGTGCTGCTACCGCGTGTCAGGAAGCCGTAGACTGGCCCGACTCCGCCAAGCTCGCGATTAATGTCTCGCCGATTCAGTTTCGCAGTCCGACGCTGGGGCTGCACGTGGTGTCTGCGCTGGCCTCGTCCGGCATGAAACCGAACCGTCTGGAGCTCGAGATCACCGAGGCTGTGCTGACTCGTGACGACGACGACGCGTTCGCCACACTCCAGCAGTTACGCGCCATCGGTGTACGAACCGCCCTGGAAGATTTCGGCACCGGCTATTCTTCGCTCAGCTATCTGCAACGTTTCCCGTTCGACAAGATCAAGATCGACCGTTGTTTCGTTAAGGACATCGGGGCCTGTGATGGCTCGGCTTCGATCGTACAGGCGGTAGTCAACATTGCCGCTTCCCGCTCCATGACCACGACAGCGGAAGGCGTCGAAACCGTGGCCCAGCGCGAGGCGCTTCGTGCGCTCGGCTGCACCGAGATCCAGGGCTGGCTATTCAGTCTGGCGAGACAGGCTACCGAGATAAGGCAGGTTCTGAACATGCAGACAAATCAGGCGGCAGCGGCTAAAGTTCCGGCTCTTGAGGTTTCGGCCGTGGCTCTTCGAACATATTGAACATGCTCCCACAATTCAGGCACCTGTACGACCAGAGGTCATGGGTATCGTACGTCCTGACGTCGTCCAGGACCATGCCCGTTCCGCACAGTTCGCAGGTCGGGTGCGGCTTCGAAAATCGCGACACGGTTCCAGCTCGTTTTGGATAGCCCCTCCCCGAGGCCGATTCTGTGAATAGAAAGCAGCGCGATCCGCACGTCAACGGCACAACGTCTGAGCGATTAATTTAATTTTGAAGAAAAAACTGGGCCAAGCTGGCGCGGTCCGGACGGCTTCCTTGAAAAAAAGAGGCCGCCATTCGCGGCGGCCTTTGACTTCAGACGGGGCTTTGAAGTCAATAGAGAGCCTCGCCAACCGGAATGGAGCAAAGATGGAGCCTTGGAGCCGCTCGGTATTCACCAAACCTATCAGGCTCGGCGCCATCGCTTTTGATATCGATCAAAATCCGTGGTTCCACTGGGGAAGATCAATTTAGCCAGACCGCTTGGTCATGATCCACGCCAGCGACGCGATAGTGATGATCAGCTCAAGCCCGAAAAGGAATTTGTCCAAGACTACGGATTGTCGGCAGATTCGATTCGATTTCGAGCGTATTCATGCCGCGTTTCGGCGAGTCGCTCGATGTTGGGTTTGAGGTTGTCGAGAACCCAATCGGCCTTGGTGGACTTTACGATCAAGATGAGGTGGTGTTTCGCCTGTCGAAAGCGGTGTTACTTTGGCCAGCAACAGTGACGATGAAGGCCACCGGTCTTGAGAAGTACATGCCGCTTCGTGACAACGTCGTCACAGCAGTCTCCGTCCGCCGGAGCGTTCCGCCAGTGAATGTTGACCCGGTCCGGATCTGCTCTCCGGGCGATGGCTGCGTTGACCGCGGTGTAGACAAGATTCATCTCGTGCGTGGCCTGCCAGGGAAACGCACTGGTTGAAGCCATTCGCTCGCAATCGCGCGGATAATGCCTGCGCTCAGCGGCAATGCCCGGGCCGGCCCTCCGCCATCGAGAAGTTCGTGACGCTTTGTCATGGCATGATCGTGGCATTCGCCGCTCCTGATCAGGCACTTCTGGCCGGCAAGGTCAAAGTTCATTGCGCTCGGGCGCGATGTCCTCGGTAACCGTCTCGTTGAGCCCCTTGAGATCATCCCGGCGTTCGATCGTCAGGCGGACCGGGCAACCGCGAAATATCATTCAGGGATGGCAGTCGTCCTCGTAACTGGTGCAAAACTGCGTAAATGCCATCGGCGCCAGTGCAGGTATCTCGAATTTGATATGCTCGATGGCCGCATGGAGACCCATCGACATCCCTAGAAGTCCCGCCTGAGCCGACTGGAGCCCTCCGACCATCTCCGCGACCGCAATCGCAGCCAAAATTGAAATCTTTCGCATGTTTATCTCCCCTGCTGGGCAGAAAACTAGAAGCAACGATTTGACATTCCGGATTGTTTAGACGCTCAAATAGATTCAAAACCGACCGTTACTCGCGACAAATCGTTTACTATATTTGCTTCGGGCCCATGTTTGCGAGATATTCGATTCGTCCATCGAAAGCTTTGAAAGGCTTCAAATCGCCGGAAGCAGAACTTAAACGTAGCTAGCCTGCTGTTGCCCGATGCGGCATATCCAAGCCGCCATGCACACAACTATCGAGAGCGTTGACATCACCGTCGTTGGGTCTCCGCGCTCTTACCCGGCCAGTTTTCCGGCGCGGTGTCGGAGCACTGCAAGGATTGCGGCCCAACACTGCTTTGGAGCAGATCAAAGCCGACCGGGCGCGTGAGGTGGAACGCATTGCCAAAGATTCCACCGACCGCCTTTGGGACGGCCACGATTTGGGTCTTGTTAAGCGAACGAACACGACGCCCGTCGTCCGATAGCCCGGCTTAAACAGCGATTAAGTGGCCTCGACGTAGCGTTCCGGGCATAAACCGGAGTAAAACCTATGTCGTTTATCCAGCTCTTATCTGTTGCATCTTTGATGGCTGCAGCCTTCGTGTTTTCCTGTTACATCGTGATCAATAATCTATTGATGCAATGGAAAGACGAATTCTGAGCGTCTCGCGGGAGCGCATTTCCGCGCTAAAATCGCGACCGCCCAAACTTTGCAGCCTTTTCTCTTTATTTGTGCGCGCGCACCCAGACTCCGTAATATCAGCCTCGTCAGTAAAATTGACGAATTGTTTTTCGATACCCCTTTAATGACTGACCTTGCGGTGACCGAGGATGAATCCGAGGCGCCACAAGCAATTCATCGCTGATTATAGCGATCGCGATGAAGTGGAAGCCACATGGAGCCGCTATTGCGTCGGCCGGAGCTGTATCACCGGCACTATCAAGCAGCAAACAAGGTACCGCCTATAACTTGCTCTGGTGTTGCGAACGACATCTCGCCGGTTCGTGCGATCAAGTTCGGTCAACCAAACCCGGTTGCGGTTCCAGAGGACGCATACTGCCAGGCCGCCGGAGGCGAAATTCGTGGCAATGGTGCTGGCAGGCATCCTGGTTCTATTCGTCGCGGGCGTGACGTTGATCATCTGACGCTGGATGAAGTCTGGCACGGTCAGACACGTCATGCAGACGGACTGCGGCTGGATTAATTGGCCGATGTCGGCGCCTTATAGTCCGGAAACCTGCTCAGCGTCGCCGCCTTCAAGAACTTGAAATGCGAGATCGTCGAGGCGAGTTCCTTGAGGCGGCGTTGGCCGTTGGATATCTCGGCGGCGAACAGGTCCTGATGGTGACTGTCGAGCGCTTCGCGCTCCAGATATTCGTCGGTATCGTTTCCGAAGGTCACCGCCGCGCGCGCCAGCACGTCTTCGACCCGGCCGCTGAGACCTACTTGTTCCTGCTCGGCCGCCTGAAGCGCACCTTCGATGGCTTCCAGGATCGAACCGATGCGCGAGCCGTCAGTCTCGGCGTCCCGGTCGGCGGAACGGGCCTTAAATCCCTCGTCCCCGGGACGGCGCCTGAAATATTTTGGCGCGCGGGCCCGCAAAAACAGCTGAAACATCGGGATGTATCCGGTCCAAAGCCACGGTCATTTTCGCAATACGGACCTAAGTCACTCTATCTTAGTTAACAAAGGCTGAATTCCTGCTCCGGTCCGCGGAAGTTTTGACCATCCACAGTCGCCAGGCACCGTCGTGCTTGCTGTAAAGTTCTAGTCGGCGCTTTTCCCGTGTCGTCGTCGGAATACCCTCTTCGTCCCAGGCAACATGCTTTCCGGCCGCGTCGAGCGCCGGCTCGCGATCCAGGGTTTCGAACTCGAAGGTCTCCTCGGTCGTGAGGCCGATGAGGACGCGCCGTCCATTTCCGTCGACGAAATAACGCCGCGGCAGATAGTCGGTTGAATCAGCCATATCGCGAGGACCCGTTTGGGATCCAGAGACCGGTCAGAATGTCGAGCCGTCGCCGATAGGCCCCATAAAAAGTGGAACGCCAGTTACAACTAAAAGGAGCCAAGAACCAAACCATTGCACAACGCCCCGAAACTCAAAATGACCCTTACGTCGTCGTCGAAACTTATTTTCTCATCTTAGAGCTGAAGCAGGCACTTGCAACATTAGAACAAGATTAACCTAACCAACTCGCCGAGTTCGCTCACGCGATCCTGCGAGCGACAGGACGGCGACGAGCCGCGGGCTCGCGGAACATGAACCTCAAAATACCGGCCGCACCAGATCCCGCCGCCTAACTCTGCGTTTACTGTCAGATTTCAGCCGGGGCGTTTTCAAGGATGAAGATGGATTGGAACCGGGATCGTCCCCTCGAGCGTCAAGTTCATTTCGGAGCAATCACCCGCGTCAGAAATGGAAGAACACGAACCAGATCACCCCGAGGATGAGCACGGCCAGTCCGGTCGAGATCGTGAGCAACGCGAGCACCGACGGCCCGGGCTCGGCCTGTCGCGCTTCCGTTGGGGTTTCGACGATCCGGTGCTGCTGTCTGGTTGCCATGGGGCCCTCGATTCCTTGGACGATGCGCGGCGTTGTTCCGGCAAAGTGAGGCCTGCGATCGGAACCGCGGCGCCCCCGGATCTCGCCGATTGGCTGCGCGTCTGCTCCCGCCACGATTAACGCAAATCGCGAATTTCCCGCCCGGGCAGCTTTGAAATCGCCCTCCCGGGTGGTATCCTGCATAAACCGCTTGTTGCGTTTCGGAGTATCCCATGGCCCCCCGCGCCAACTGGAAAGGCTTCCTGCGCCTTTCGCTCGTGACCTGCCCGGTTGCCCTGTACCCGGCGACGTCGGATACCGAAAAGGTCTCCTTCAACCAGATCAACCGCAAGACTGGCCACCGCATCAAATACGCCAAGGTCGACGCCGAAACCGGCGAGGAAGTCGCCTCCGACGACATCATGAAAGGCTACAAGGTCGACACCGACACCTATATAGAGGTGTCGAAGGATGAACTTGACGACATCGCGCTGGAGTCGACCCACACCATCGAGATCGACGAGTTCGTTCCCAAGTCCGACATCGACAGCCGCTATCTGATCCGGCCCTATTATCTGGTGCCCGACGGCAAGGTCGGCCATGACGCCTTCGCGGTGATCCGCGAAACCGTCCGCAGCATGAACAAGGTCGCGATCGGACGCGTGGTGCTGACCAACCGCGAGCACATCATAGCACTGGAGCCGCTCGGCAAGGGCCTGATGGGAACGCTGCTGCGCTACCCCTACGAGGTCCGCAGCGAGAAGGAATATTTCGACGACATCCAGGACGTCAAGGTCACCAAGGATATGCTGGATCTCGCCAGGCACATCGTCGAGAAGAAGTCCGGAGCGTTCGAGCCCGGCAAGTTCGAGGATCACTACGAATCCGCGCTGATCGACCTGATCAACAAGAAGCGCAGCGGCGTTCGCCCGACCGCGAAATCCACGCCGAAGACCGGCGGCAACGTCATCAATCTGATGGATGCGCTGAAGCGCAGCCTCGCCAGCGAGCAACCGTCTGCTCCGCCCGCCAGGGCAAAGGGCAAGAAGCCGCGCAAGGCCGCCGCCGGCCAGCGCGAAATGCTGCTGCCGATCTCAGGCAGCGGCAAGCGCGCCGCCAAGGAAGAGCCGAAGAAGACGGAGAAGCCGGCGCGCGCGCCTGCCCGATCGAAGAAGGCCGGATAGCACGGCCTTTACTGCGGCACCTGGCCTGAGATGCCCTGGTCCGCGCGTTCGACCGGCAATGGCGGCCTCAATCCCCGCAGCTGCCGCCGTCTCCGTCGCCACAGTCAAATCCGCCTGTATCGCCGTCGGACGATCCCCGCCTGCCGAACGCCAGCTGGATCGCCAGGGTGGCCACGGCGAGCACCGCCGCCAATACCTGCAGCGGGTGTTGCTTGCCAAGGGCGAGGCACTGCGGCCCCCAGTTTCCGAGCAGAAAATCCCGCATGACCTTCGCTGCCCGCGCGCCGCTATTTCAGCGACGTATTCACCGAGGTGAATTTGGAATTGAGCTGGGGTCCGATGCCCTGAACCGTGGTGATTATAGCAAGGGCGATACCGCAGGCGATCAGGCAGTATTCGATCGCGGTCGCGCCAGACTGATCGGCCAGAAACCTTGAAAAAAGCCGCCGCATTCAAAACTCCTGTTGGCGCTTTCCACGGGATTCTCCCGCGCCGATGCTGAAGCGCGGAGTCTAGAGCGCAACTGGTTGCCGCCACGTTGACAAAGAGGCTGAATGGCCGGTTAAGCCACATGCAAGCTTTTTACAGATCACCGCGATAGCCGAAGTCATTGATGATCATCGCCCCGCACCGGTATTCCTACGGAGCGGAAAATTTACTTTCGATTTCGCTATGGCCTACCATGGTCGCCGCGCCGGCCCCCCCGGAGTGAGCGAACATGCCAGCGCAGCAGCGGGAATTGAAAAAGAACTATATCGGCATCCTGAGCGACAAGCTCGAAGACCAGCGCCCCGCCGATCCGCCGGCGAATTCCGGCCGTCTCATGAAAGACTATCTTCTCGGCCTGGTGGCCGCCGTGCTGAACCGTCATGGCTGCGCTGGATAGTCGAATGTCGCAGGCTGCCGTTTGTCGAAGCTGGTGCTCGATATTGGCGACCGGATCGAGACGGCGGCCGACGACCGCGCCCGAGGCGTCCTGATCCTGCGGCTGGCGTCGCGCGCCCGGATGCATATCAGAGCTTCCGCAAGCTGACGGCACGCCTGCTTTACCATTCGGGGGATTCCTGTTCCAACTGCCGACCAGGCCGAGCCCAACATCGGCCAGTTCCTGAGGGAGGATCGGCATGAAGCTCGGCACCG
>Ga0302319_10010136_pt1 | contig 18022 bp, 13 predicted proteins | sample Bog_T0_2_FD_203319 | JGI IMG/M metagenome (GOLD analysis project Ga0302319, IMG submission 203319) | Peat permafrost microbial communities from Stordalen Mire near Abisko, Sweden - Bog_T0_2 | ecosystem: Environmental > Terrestrial > Soil > Wetlands > Peat | place: Sweden: Abisko, Stordalen Mire...
ACACGCGAAACAATCCGCTTAGGTTTGTAGATGAAGATGGGCAGATCGTCGTCGAGACGAGAGATACAACCTACTACCAGGTATCAGGAGCAACTGCGAACGAGGCTCTTACAAACGCAGGTCAGCATTTCTCAGGCGAGTTCGGTGGGATGACCAATTCGCACATGGACTTCACGTATCAATTTAGCCGAACGCCATCTCAGAACGGCGACAGCAGCTTCACGGTGAAGGACACGGTCACGAGCGACACTATCACGCTCAAGCAAACCGTGGAGCTTCCTAAGTGGGACGGCTATGACAAAGCCAGTCCCGAAGATCAGAAGGCTTGGGATGCGGCTGTAGGTAAGCTCCAAGGGCACGAGACAGACCACCAGAACATCAATCGAGCCGGAGCGGATGCTTTAGATAAGGCTTTGCCCGGAACGTCGGCGTCTGCGACTGGGAAGAATCTTGATCCGACAGCTAAAGCCGCAGATAACAAGTTGAAGACAGCCGTTGATGACAAGGCGACTACGAATCAGCAGCAGACGAACCAGAACAATCAGCATCTTGACGCCTGCACGAACCACGGCACACAAGCGTGCAAGTAAAGGAGGAATCAGAATGGCAATACTGCACTATGTCCGCATTCCTCTGCTCGCGATGTTCATGTTCTTCGCAGCTTCGGGGCAGTCTCAAACCGCAACTGTCAAGGAAGAACCGAAGGGAGACGTAGAAATACTTGCCGTCATGAATGGCTCTTCGATGTGCATCGGGGCGAACAGTCTAAACGTCCGAATCGTGATTACAAATAGGGGCAGCGAGCCGGTTGAACTGGATGTTAGTCGCCTCTCGACGACGGTCGGATTCATGGCGTTGATTGACACTACAGAAATGAAGTTCCGCACTCAAACTCTTGGGGTGAACACTGATCCGGTGGGCAAACCAAAGCCCCCGGCAGTGACCCAGCTTCCTCCGAGCGGTTTTTTCGAGAGGGACATTCAACTCCCAATCCGCGATCCATTTTTTAGCCAGGCAGGTTTTTACCGGCTCAACCTGTCGAGTTCAGTTCGGGTAGGACAGGCCTCGCACTCACACGACGTGTTTTCGTCTAGCAGCGCAATCTTCGAACTACGCGCTTGTGAAGGGCAGTGAAAAACCAGCAATGAGCTTCTGTTCCGATCCTGCAGGCAAGCCGTCCTCCGGGGCGGCTTGCTGGCGTTTACGTCTGTAAACGGCAGTGGCGCGATCCGGTGAAGAGCACGCTGCCTACGGCATCGGAAATAGGGGGACACATCACCCCAGAATGGGTGCTGCACAGTAACCTTCGGTTACTGTGCGGGAACCACTTTATAATCAAGCGTCTAAAAGGAAAACTCTCTAAAAATATGGTGTTTACAGGTTACTGAGCGCGAACCATAAGAAAACAAGCGACTAAAAGTAAAAGTGGTGTAATCCGATCTATTCTATAAACACGCTGTGGTTCGACAAAATTCCATCCGGGCGCGCTGAGAGCCTGATTTCGTAATTCGGAAGCAGCTACGTAACAATGTTTGACAGGGGAAGGAGGTGTGCGGTAGCCGTGAAGAGCCAGAAAGACAATGAGAAATCGAGAGCAACTGGTCGGCGGACACACCTCTACCGCACTTCTTTTTTGACTGCGAGAAGAAATGTCCGCTGTCGTTGCTTAGGCGGCGAGGTCGTAGCGATGATGCAGACCGCCGAGCCTGAGCATCGATATGACCTTGCGACTTGCGCCGGTATTCTCTTCTGCTTCACGACCGCCAGGCGTTCCCTTTGCCAACCCAAGGTGCGTCCGATCCTCGTGATAGTAGCGGACGTAATTTTTCATCAGGCGCTTCAGATGGCGTTCATTGAGAACAATCACATGGTCGAGCAGATCGCGACGGCAGTTGCCAACCCAGCGCTCAGCAACGCCGTTCTGCCACGGACTGCGGAAACTGGTTCGTTTGGGCTTGATGTCAATACTTTTCAGGGTGTCGATTACTTCTTCATTGAATTGCGTGCCGCGATCAAAGATCAGATACTTAGGCGCAGTGTCGTAAGGAAAGGCTTCGCGCAGTTGCTGAACGACCCAGGCACTGGTCGGATGCTTGGTCACATTGCAGTGAAGAATACGCCGCCGGTCATGCGCGATTACGAAGAAGCAATAGAGAACGCCAAAGGTGAGCGTCGGTACGGCAAAGAAGTCCATCGCGGCAATGGCTTCGCGATGGTTGCTCAGAAACGCTGCCCATCGCATCGCCCGCTCAGGACTACGCGGTGCTTTCCTCATCCAACGCAACACCGTTCGCTCCGAAATCTCGAAGCCAAGCATTTTCAATTCACCATGCCCATCCCCCCGGCGTCGGCCTTCCGTTCTATCCGGCGTCGACGCACGGATTCCGCCGCAACCGCTCTTGCCGAAAATTATGCCCCGAAAGCGCACACTGGTTCTATGCCCAGCCTCCGCCAGCCAGTCATTTCTGCCCCTGTTCCCCGGTCCCTGACCCCTGATCCCTGTTCCCTGACCCCTCTCCCGCACCCCCACCCCCACCCCCCCTATCAAAAACACCCCCTTTTTCGGGGTGCTCAGGGGTCCGTGATGAGAAGTAAGTCAAACCGTATCAATCACTTGCAAGATGCACCAGGCGGCCGCCCTGTTGCCTTAGTGGTAAACACAAACCCCCGAAAAACAGGGTTTTTTGCCCCATAATATGCCCTTTTTGGCCAAAAACCCCTGCTCTTTGACAGGCCTGTGCCGGGCAAAACGGCGATCTTGCCCTACTTCCCCGCCAACTGCCGCAGCACATACTGCAAGATGCCGCCGTGCTCGAAGTACTCGATCTCCTGCGGCGTGTCGATGCGCACCTTGGCGTCGAACTCCTTCGCCGTCCCATCGGCGGAGGCGGCCTTCACACGAAGCTGCCGTCCGCCGGCAAGGCGGGTGGCCAACAGCGCCGTCAACCCTGGAAAGGAAAAGACCTCTTCGCCGGTCAGTCCCAGCGACTCTACATTCTCGCCCGCCTCAAACTGCAAGGGCAGAATCCCCATGCCGACCAGGTTCGACCGGTGAATCCGCTCGAAGCTTTCGGCAATCACCGCGCGCACGCCCAGCAGCTTTGGTCCCTTGGCCGCCCAGTCGCGCGAGGAGCCCGAGCCATATTCCTTCCCCGCCAGAATGATCAGCGGGACCTGGCGCTCGGCGTACTTTTCTGAAGCGTCGAAGATGCTCATCGCCTCGCCCTCCGGCAGGAGGCGCGTCACTCCGCCCTCGGTGCCCGGAGCCAGCTTGTTCCGCAGCCGCACGTTGGCGAACGTGCCGCGCACCATGACCTCATGGTTGCCGCGCCGCGAGCCGTAGGAGTTGAAGTCCGCGGGCTTCACGCCATGGTCTGCGAGGTACTTTCCCGCCGGCCCGTTGGTCTTGATGTTGCCGGCCGGGGAAATGTGGTCGGTGGTCACCGAGTCGCCCAGAACGGCCAGCACCCGCGCCCCCAGAATGTCGGTCACCGGCTCCGGCGTCGCCGTGATGCCGTCGAAGTAAGGCGCCTTGCGGATGTAGGTCGAATCCGGCTCCCACTGGTAGACCTCGCCGGTGGGAAAGCTCAGCCCCTGCCAGTTGGCGTCGCCCTGGCTTACGTTGGCGTACTCCCGCCGGAAACCCTCGCTGCTGACGCCCAGCTCGATGGCCGCGGCCACCTCGGCCTGCGTGGGCCAGATGTCCTTGAGGTAGACCGGCTCGCCCGCCTGGTCCGTACCCAGCGGGTCAGCCTCGAAGTTGTGGCCGATCCGTCCGGCCAAGGCGTAAGCCACCACCAGCGGCGGACTCATCAGGTAGTTGGCCCGCACGTCCACGTTCACCCGGCCCTCGAAGTTGCGGTTGCCGCTGAGCACGCTCACCGCCACCAGCCCGTGCTCGTCGATGCTCTTTGAGACGTCGGCCGGCAACGGGCCCGAGTTGCCGATGCAGGTGGTGCAGCCGTACCCCACCACGTTGAACCGCAGCTTTTCAAGGTAAGGCAGCAGACCGGCCTTGGCGTAATAGTCGGTGACCACGCGCGACCCAGGGGCCAGCGAAGTCTTCACCCACGGCGGCACGGTCAGGCCCTTTTCGACGGCCTTCTTCGCCAGGATGCCAGCCGCCACCATCACCGAGGGATTCGATGTGTTGGTGCAACTGGTGATGGCCGCAATCACCACCGAACCGTGGTCCAGATATGGGTCCGGATCGACGCCGAACCGCTCCTTCACGGTCGTAGTGACCGTGCCGGTCTTGAACATCTCTGCAACCTGGGAAGAGGAGGAAGGCCCTTCATTTTCCTCCGCCACCGCGGCATCCGTAATGCTGACGCGACGCCACTGCGCCGCGGTGCGCGTTCCCAGCGGCTTGGCCGTGGGCGAAAGCAGCCCCGGCAATTGGAGCTTGAAACTGGCCGCCGCGTCCTTCAGCAGCACGCGGTCCTGGGGGCGCTTGGGTCCGGCCACGCTGGGCTCCACGCTGGCCAGATCCAGTTCCAGCGTCTGCGTGTACTCCGCCTCGGGCGAGTCCCCGGTGTGAAACAGGTCCTGAGCCTTGTAATAGGCCTCGACCAGCGCAATCTGCTCCTCGCTGCGGCCGGTGAGGCGCAGGTAGCGCAGGGTTTCCGCGTCCACCGGGAAGATGCCGCAGGTGGCGCCGTACTCCGGAGCCATGTTGCTGATCGTCGCCCGGTCGGCCAAGGGCAGCTCCGCGATTCCCGGTCCGTAAAACTCCACGAACTTGCCCACCACGCCCAGCTTGCGCAGGGCCTGGGTGACGGTCAGCACCAGGTCGGTGGCCGTCGCGCCCTCGGGCAGCTTGCCCGTGAGTCTAAAGCCCACCACCTGCGGCACCAGCATGGAGACCGCCTGGCCCAGCATGGCCGCCTCGGCCTCGATGCCCCCCACGCCCCAGCCCAGCACGCCGAGGCCGTTGATCATGGTGGTGTGCGAGTCCGTGCCCACCACGGTGTCGGGATAGGCCACCCATTCGCCGTCCGTCTCCGTGGTGAAGACCACCCGGGCCAGGTATTCCAGATTCACCTGGTGGCAAATCCCCATCCCCGGCGGCACGGCCGAAAAATTGCGGAAGGCCGTCTGGCCCCACTTCAGAAAGGCATAGCGCTCGCGGTTTCTTTGATATTCCAACAAGGTATTGGCCGCAAGCGCGCCCACCGAGCCGAACTCGTCCACCTGCACTGAGTGGTCGATCACCAGCTCGGCCGGCACCAGCGGATTCACCCGCTCCGGGTCCCCCCCCAGCGTCTTGATGGCGTCGCGCATGGCGCCCAGATCCACCACCGCCGGCACCCCGGTAAAGTCCTGCATCAGCACCCGGGAGGGCATGTAGGCGATCTCCCGGCTGGGCTCGGCCTTGGCGTCCCATTGGGCCAGAAACTCGATGTCCCCGGCGGTCACATTCAGGCCATCCTCGCGGCGCAGCAGGTTTTCAAGCAGAATCTTCAGGCTGAAGGGCAGCCGGCTCAGGTTGAAGCCGCGCGCGGTGAGCGCAGGAAGCCGATAAAACGTGTAGGTCCGAATGCCGGAGGTGAGTGTCGCCCGGCTCAAAAAGCTGTTCATCGTGGGAAAGACCTTTCTATCCGCGCCTAGGCGGATGAAGCTCTGGATAGGGCCACACATGCCGGACCGTCAGGATCTCGTCCTCGATCCATGCGGAACCATACGGCAACGGGAATAGATGACTCAGCGGGAGGGACGCCGTCCACGGTCGGGCCGCCCGCGGCGAAAGCGCTTGAGCAGGTGCGACCCCTGAACCGTTCTGGAGGATCGGCTGAGCATCGAATCCACAAGAATTCTATCCTGCGGCCCCCGCTGGGGGAAACGCCGCAGCGCGGCGAAACCGCGGGGACAGAGCGCCCTATCCCTCCCGAATTCTTTCCGGAAGGGATAGGGCGCCCCTGACGATGGAGGTTCAGGTCAGCCCACCGCGCGACAGCAAGAACTCGCCAAGATGGGCGGTCCGGCAAAAAGGCTGCCTCCTTACGGCCGATTCAACGCCCAGATGAGGAGCGTCGAGGCGTTGTCATCGACAGCGGCCAGGATGGCTTTGTCATGGGTCGAATGCACCGCCAGACCGAACGATCCTCCCTGTGCCGGATCGACCGGAATCTCCTTGACGAAATCCCCGTCCTTGGTAAACTCGACAATTTCGCTGGGCTGGTTCGGATCGGGGTTGATGCCGTCGCTGTTGGTCACCAGCAGATGGCCGTTGGGAGCCTCCGCCATGGCCAGTGCGCCATGCAGATGCGCGTTGTCTTCATAGATGATCGAACCCATGCCGGCATCCTTGTCTCGATTGGCCGCGTCCTGCACCGCGAACACCGCATTGTCCCCGGACGATGCCACGAAGAGCCGGCCGCGCCGCGCATCGTAGACCAGTCCCGTGGGGGAAACAAAGAGTGTCGCCGGGTCGCCGCGATGCACATAGCCCGAGGCAATGGTGGTGGCGCTTTCGAGCTTCAGGCCGCTCGAAGTGACCTTGAAGTCAAGCCGGCTCACTGTCCCGTTCAGGGCGTTGGCCACAAACGCAATCGCCCAGTCGCCTTTATCCACCAGAGCCATGTCCCAGGGAAACTGAATCCACTTGCTGGTGATGGTCTGCACCAGCTTCCCCTGGTTGTCGATCACCAGCAGCGCCCCTGGTTGCGCGGTGGCCGACGTGCCGTCCGCCGTCGGAGCGTTGCCCACCACCACGTACCCGTACAGGGACAGCGTTCCCAGCGCGGTCGAGAGGCCGAGCGGCGCGGTGCCCTTGAAAAACAGGCTCTGCGCACCGCTTTTGGAAATATCGACAATGGTGGTCCCGGTACCCTGCAAGTTCTGGTTATTGTTGAAGTTCGCGACCAGAATGTCTCCTGCGTGCAGCGGCCCGGTACCGGTGCTGAAGTTCCTTGGAACAAAGGCAACGCCGTAGGGGTTCACATCTCCGTTGGCCGGAACCGTCGAAGCCGTGATGACCGAACTGGGCAGGAAAGCATCGTCCTGGCTCATCCATTGCGCCAGGCCGGGTTGTGCTGCGGCGGCCATGAGCAGCGCGGCCGTGAGCATGGTGCGGCCTCCGTTCATGCTTCCCCGGTGAAGCATCGGCGCGCTCGTTTCACTTTTGGAGAGACTTTCTTGGATTCGCATGGAGTTTTCTCCTCCTTATGGGGAGTTCAGGTTGGGAATTCAAGTGGGCGCGGGCCACATGCCCGCGTTCCTCGCCAAGGCAAAGAAAGGCAAACATTGAAACTGAACGATCAAGAGATACTCGTCGGATACCGCGTCTGTGGGTGGCAGGAGTTGGAATCAGGGAAGACCTGCCTTCTGAGCGGAGAGTGTACTCAAGAAAGGTGCTCTTCCACAACCGGTTTTTGACGCATAAGAAGGCTTCGAGGATTAATTCACGGGGGCGCAATCCTGGGCTGCGCCGGACGCCCGTCAGACCCGCCCGCTTCTATACTGGAGCCGTGGAGCCCTTGACCAGCGACGAACCAGCAAGACCCCGCTATTGGGTCGGCCTGGGAGGCCTTTACTCGAGGTTTCTCGCCTGGCTCTTGCGCCGCGTACCCAACGAACGGCAGCGGCTCCTGGCGGTCACCATTCTGGCCGGAGGGTTGTGCGGACTGGCTGCCGTGGCCTTTCACCTCAGCATCGGATGGGCCGAGGCCCTGTTCATCAACCGGGCCAACGCGGCTCCCGGCTACAATTGGATTTTCTGGACCGTTCTGACCCCGGCGCTGGGCGGCTTGGTGGCCGGCCTGGGACTCACCTACTTCGCGCCCGCCGCGGCCGGCAGCGGCATTCCCCAGGTGAAAGTAGCCTACACGCTGCGCTTTGGCCTCATCTCTCTCAGAGAAACCATCGGCAAGTTCGTCCTTTGCTCCATCCAGATCGGATCCGGAGCCTCGCTCGGCCTCGAAGGTCCCACCGTGCAGCTTTGCGCCGGGGTCAGCAGCCTGCTGGCCCGCGCGGCGCGGCTGAGCCCCAAGAATCGACGCCGTATGGCCTCAGTGGGCATGGCGGCGGGCATCGCCGCAGCCTTCAACGCGCCCATCGCAGCGGTGACCTTCACCCTGGAAGAGCTGATCGGCGACCTGGACCAGACCATGCTCTCCGGGGTCATTGTGGCTGCCGCCCTGGCGGCCGTGGTGGAGCACTCCATCCTCGGCTCCAACCCGGTTTTTCACGTCAACCGGGCCTACACGCTCACCAATTCGTCGTCACTGGTCTGGTATGCACTGCTGGGGCTGCTGGCGGCAGTGGTTTCCGTCACCTTCACCGACGCCCTCCTCTGGTTGCGCGGCCAGTTCAAGCGCCTGGAGGAGGTGCCCAAATGGGTGCAACCGGCCATCGGCGGGCTGGCCACCGGCTGTCTGGCGGTAGTGGCGCTGGCCCTGTTTCACCTGAACGGCATCGCCGGCGACCCCTACAAGACCCTGACCCTGGCCTTGACCGGCTCCTTGGGCCCACTGCCGGTGATGGCCATGATCGGCCTCTGCGTCATCAAGCTGGCCGCCACCGTCTGCTCCTACTCGAGCGGCGGCGCAGGCGGCATCTTCGCCCCCGCCCTGTTCATGGGCGCCATGCTGGGCGGCGCGGTGGGCTACATCGATGTGAACGTCTTCCACCACCCTGCCGACGCTATCGGCGCCTTCGCCGTGGTGGGCATGGGCGCTGTCTTTGCTGGCATCGTCCGCGCCCCCATGACCTCAGTGCTGATTGTCTTCGAGATGACCGGCGGCTACGGCCTGGTGCTGCCCCTGATGATCGCCAACATGAGCGCCTTTGCCCTGGCTCGCCACTGGCGGCGCGTGCCAGTCTACGAAGCGCTGCTGGCCCAGGACGGCATACACCTGCCCCGGCACAATCGACCCCGCACCCCGCCCGCTCCCGGCATCTTGACTGAGCCCTTGCCTGAGACGCTCACAGACGCACAAGCCTGAACCTCAGCGCAAAGTGCTTAGCAGTACTTACTTCTGCGGTTCCGGGTTATAGAGGAAATACGCTCTCAGTTCCAGGTACGGCCCGTGGAAATCTCTGGGCAGCGGCGGGTAATTCGAGCCGGTCAGGGCGCCCCAGGCCGCGCGATCCAGGGCTGAGTCGCCGGAACGGCCATCCAGGGTCATGCTGCCGTCCATCAGCCGCCCGTTGGGCAGCACCTTGAAGCGAATCGCGACAATGCCGGACTTGTTGATCGGCGGGTTCACCTCGTCTGGAATCAACGGGTCCCAGGTGTTCTGCGTCTCGTGGTGCCAGCGCTGCAGCCAGGAGCGGAAATCCACTCCCTGGGTATCGGAAAGAACATCGGGGGCCCCTGTGCCCGCGCCGGGATGCATCGACAGTCCTCCACCCGAGGGCTGATTGCCAGTACCGCTACCGCCGCCACGCGAAGCGCCCTTCATGGCGTCGCGAAGCTGGTTGGCCGGGTTCTGCGAGCCCATGGCGAAGTTGGGCCGGGCCGGCACTGCCGCCGGACGAGGCGCCTCAAGCTGCGACTGCTGATTGGCCGGGGCGGGCGGCGGAGGAGCGGGAGCCGGGGCGGCAGGTTGGGGCGCAGGTTCCGGGACGGGCGGCTGGGGCCGGTTCATCGCCTCCAGGGTCTTCTTGTCGATCACCGTCGGCTTTTCCGGCAGCGGCTTCACCACCACCTTGGGCTGAAGCTTGCGCAGCGCGTCGGGCGGAACGTCCAGGTATTGCAAGTCCTTGCGGGCCTTGATGGCATCGAACGGGTCGATGACCGCCGGTACCTTGAAAACGTACTTGGGAATCCAGGTCATCGCCGAGATCAGCGCCAAATGCAGCAGAATCGCGATCCAGAAGCCCTCGCGCAGCCGCGCCCAGCGCCGCTCGTCCTCAAGCTCGCTGATCATTTCCAGCAGTTCGTGGGTGTCGTAGTCCAACCAGCGCGAACCCCGCACTACAGGAGAAGCCGACTCAGATGCAGGCTCCTCAGCGTCCACATTCGGGACGGGGTTCGCCTCTGGGCTGGTCTCGCCGGGCTTGTGGGGCTCGTTCACATCGGTTGGCGCTTCGCGGGTGGGCATTCTTGTAGGCGGGGCCGGGCGCTCGCGCGCCCCAAGCTCCATTTCGTTTCCTTTCTTTCTATTCTCTCATTCCGCCCAAGAACGTGCGCAATGACCTGCCCCGTACAATGGTCTCAATAGTAAGACGGATTCGCGGGTGGAAGGGGACCCTGTTTGAAAGCAGTATTCGTTCGCCTTATGGCCAAGTGCAATCTGTTGCTCCTGCCGCTGCTGGCCAAGTTCGGTATCTGGGGCGTGGGCGCTGTCGCCCTTCTGGACTCCTCCACCATCCCAGTTCCCATGGATTTCATTCTGGCGGGCTACGTGTGGGCCGACAAGGGCCACTTCTGGCTCTATTGCCTGCTGGGCGCGGTTGGTTCGGCCCTCGGCGGGCTGCTGCCCTACGGGCTGGGACGTGCCGGGGGCGAGCTATTCCTGCTCAAGCGCGTCAACCGCGAGCGCTACGAGCGCATGAGGGCCCGCTTCGAGAGCCAGGAGTTCCTGGCCATGATGATTCCCTCCATGCTGCCTCCGCCTACGCCCTGGAAGGCCTTCGTCTTTGCCGCCGGCGTCTTCGAGATGCGCGTGCTGCCCTTCATGCTGGCCGTGTTTTGCGGCCGCATGGTGCGCTGGCTGGTGCTCTCCCTGCTGGTGCTCAAGCTGGGCCCCGGAGCAGTCGAGATCGTGGCACACCATGGACTGGCCCTTTTGGGGGTCGTCGGCGGCCTGGGAGTGGCGGGTTTTGCCTGGTGGTGGATACGGAAAAAGAGGGCTGGAAACTTGGAAGGCTAGAAGTCGGTTCAGTCAGCGCTCAATCCAGCAGTTTTTCGATCCCGGCAAGATCGAAGTGGCAGGCGCTTCCAGGAAGATCGAACGGTTCTGCGGGAAGAGGCTCCAGACGGCTGGAGAGATAGCGGAAGCTGCGGCCGTTCGGATCGAGAACCAGAATCGTCTTGATTCCCATTTGTTCGTACTCGCGCAGCTTGGTCATCATGCGCGAGACCGTATCCTCGGGAGAGAGAATCTCAATGACGGCGACCGGCGGATGAGTAATGATTTGTTCGACAGGAAGGTTGCGGTCAAGGATCGTTACGTCAGGAACGCGAAAGTTGCCGGGAGACACCTGTACCCGCAACTCGGGGCGGACGCGAATGCCCCATTCCTTTGCGTGCTGAGCGAACCAAAGCTCAATCGCATGTTGCCAGGATGAGTGATCGTACTCTCCCATTTGTCTTTCCTCGATCGCGCCATCCGCATACTCCGCGTCCGGCTCGTAGGAGCTCGTCAGATAGACCTCGACGGGCACACGCGAAAGCTGAGCTATGGCTGCCATGGTTCACCTCCCACGAAATCCTGTACGAAGCATGTTTTCGCGAGATTCGCGAAAACCCAGCGCCCCGACCTTGCCGCGTTTCTTGTTTTACGGCAAGGGTGGGGGAAACCGGAAACTACTTGACGGCCACGGCCTGCGGCGTCCGCGCCGCGTTCATCCGCCGCACCAGCACCGGAACTCCGAAGGCCAGCCCGGCAACCAGGGCGGTCGACAGCAGGTCGTTGCGATAGAACGGCACCCCAGCGACATAGCAGGCCATCAGGCCGCCCTGCGTGCGCGGATACAATCCGCCGCCCGCCCAGACCGCATAGTTTGACAGCACGAAAAACGAGGTCGGGCCCAGCAGAGCCCCGGCGCCCACGCGGACGAAGGAAGTCCGCGTCTTGAGCAGAATCTGCCCCAGGGCCATGGCCGCCAGGTACCACGCCCAGGTAGGCAGGTAACCCTCCCAGCGGAAAGCAAAGTGATAGATGTAGACGGTGAGGATGTAATCGGCGGCCATCAGAGCGGCCAGCGGAGCCAGCATCTCCCGCCACGGACGCCGCGCGCCAAAATAGAGCAGGGCGCCGCTTACCGCGGTAAAGTTCCACATCCCCGCATGGGGCAGGAAACGGCTCAACAGGGCAACCAGCAGCAGCAGATAAGCGGGCATGAACACCTCAAATGACGGATTTCCTGCGTTTCCCCAGGCGGGAAAAGACGCTTCGGCGGGAAAGACAACGCTCATTTCATTCTGCGGGCAACGCCCGTTGGGGTCAACCTTTCACCTTTCATGCGGTGAACAATAGTTTCCATTCGGCTTCAGGCTGGCTTATCGCTCCTCCCGCCCGTTCATCGCCTCGCCCGCGTCTTCCTGGCCGTCCACGATGTACACCCAGCCCCCCAGCGGATTTCGGCCCAGGTTTCGACCCGCTCCCAGGAAAGAGTAGGCAAACCGCAGATCGGTAAACTCGACCGTGGTCCACACCCGGTTGGGCGGCAATCGCGGCGGGACCATGCCGGGTGCGGGCTCCTGGCCCACGTCGCGCACCACGGCCCAGGCGCCCCAGTCCAGGTAGGCCCTACCCAGCGGCGTGCCCTTGGCTGCCTCGACTGCCGGGGTCTCGGCCGGCTTGTAGATCACATCCGAGCGCGGGTCGCTCACGATTTCTCCGCTCAGGGTGTCGATCTCCGCGGTCTGATAGAAATCCGCCGTCTCCAGAATCGCGTGCCAGCGAAAGGGGTTGACGGGATAAGGCTCCAGCGCCATGCGCTTCACCGGAGCCGCGGCGATCCGGGCATTTTCCGCCAGAGCCCGCGCATGGCCCAGCTCGGCCCAGCGCCAGCCCCACACCAACACCATGCCGGTCAGCGCGAAAATCGCCCATCCCTGCCCGCGAAACTGGACCTTGCGCGCCCCAATCTCTCCGCCGATCAGCCCCAGAAGGCCCGGAATCACCAGCGCCGAGCCCAGCAAGAGCCATAGCACCGGCTCGGCAATAAACACAAAACTGCCCGCATACCAGCGCGGATTGAAGGGGAAAAACGGCCGCAAGCCGTAATTGTTGGTCCAGTCCAGCAGCAGGTGGCTGAGCGCGGCAATCAGCGCCGTCAAATAAAGCCAAGGCCAGCTGACCGGCTGCCGCGCTTTCGGGCCCGGTGCGCCCTGCTCAAGCGCCGGGGACGCTTTCGCCTGGCCGAGAGCCGCGGCCCGGCGGGCGCGTCGCCTCCGCACCCAGTGGTCAACGAGCCACACCGCCCCCACCGCCGCCGCCGCCACCACCGGCGCGGCCGCGAAAGTGTGAGTGATGCCGCGGTGGTGCTTCAGCTCCTCCACCGGCCCGGCCAGCCCCCACAACACGTCCAGGTCCGCGGCCTCCGCCGCCAGCACTGCAGTCAGGGTGGCGTAGGCCGTCTTGCGGTTCAATCCCGCGCGTCCAATGCAGGCTCCGGTTAGAAAATGGGTAATCGGCTCCATGGCGTTCTGCCAACCATAGTATCCTGCCCCACTCCCCCGGCCCGCCGCCTCTTATAATTCGGTAGTGGGCCAGTTTGGATTTCCACAGGGAAGGAATAGAGGAGAGTATGATTTCGGCTAAGCCGCTGCCTGCCGTCCCGCGTGCGCTACCCGTCCCGAAACCAAAGCGGCCTCCGAAACGGAACGTTGCCATGACTCTAGTCGCCGCTTTTCGAGGTCCAGGAGGGGGTGTCCTTCTCTGCGCAGACAGGGAAGAGAACGATGGTTATTCAAAGCGGGAGGTTGATAAAATCTATCGAATTTCCATGATTCAGTGCCAGATTTTCATGGCCGCATCTGGTCCATCTGTTGCCATATCAAAGACAAACATGGAAATTCATAATGCCATCCAACAGAAATTCGCAGACGGTGGCGATATTTTGCTGAAGTATAGAAGCCTAATCGAGGGAGTCTTGCATACCGTCCACGCGCAATTCGAGGACCTGCTGAAAGAGTATCCGATGAACCTGCTTATTGTGATTGCTCCGAACTTCCCAAATACTTCCCCGGTCCTCTATCGAACAGATGGAGCGGTCATGCTTCCAGAGGATCATTACGCCGCATATGGATCAGGGAAGACAATTGCTGATTACTTGGCGGACAGATTGTATAAGTATGGGCATCTGGATAGGGCTTGCACTTTGGGGCTTGCAGCCTTCATATTTCGTGAAGCGCAACGGACGGCGAGCGGTGTTGGGTTGGGCGCAGATATGGTTTTTATCAATGAGGGTGACAGTTCCTTACAGTGCATCGGTCCTGATGCCGTCAAGGAACTAGAATCGCGCATTCCGCCACTGGCAGACGCCATTTGGGGGCATTGGAAGAAACGCGCCAAGCTCCCCGGTTGGGCTGCGGGATAGCCGCGCTGGTTATGCGCTCTCCCCAAGGGCCTTCCACAGCAAGTCCCTGTCCTTTGTGGATTTCTTCACCGGAGACTCTGGCAGCATCGCAACCAATTCCTCAAGAGTCCAAACGTGATTGGCGAGCCTCGCTTCCATGGGTGTCGCCTGCACCCGTGCCGGTGACCATCTGCTCGTGACCAGCACGGTACCCTTCTAGCTCGCCCACCGTCAAGGAGCCATCCTTGGTTACCTATGCCACGTAAAGCGCCCGCCTGCTAAGCGTTCCCATCGACCATCCCCTTGAGATGATGTCAGCCAGCTTATCTGGGTCACCGGTGTCAGTTCCGACGTCGATGATTGCAAACTCATGGATTGCCGCTTGCTCCCGAAACTCCTCCGTGTGATTGGTAACGAAGACCCGGTGGGCCAGGAGAGCAGGAAGTTGCTCATCGTCCACGCTTGCAGGGCCGACGCCAACAAGAAAGTTTTTCGTTCGCAAAGGCCCCAATAAGGGGCAAGAGATCGTGATCAATGATCAGTACGCCACGGGCCCTAAACATGATGTCCCCTCACCACATGAAAATGCGCTAGAATGCGATTGAGGCCGCTAGTGAGCGGCTGGTCTTCCCCCGCTTCGGTTGAAGTGGGAATTGAGCAGAATCCCTCTGCTCTGGGCAGCGCCGGGGGATGGATGATCCCCCCCTTCTGAGACTAGATTTGGTCGAGGCCAAATCTTCTTCAGCACCTTGTACGGTAGAGCCGGAGAAACCGGACTTCCTATTGGCAGGGGTTGTCGTATAAGAAGTGACTGGGTCGCCGAAGGTCCTCCCATCGGGCGTTTACCGAAAGCTCCGACCATCAACTAGCCGGACCACCATGGGCACGGGCGACAGCGGCCAAGGCCATGGCTTTCCTTATGACCTGAGGATCGTTGGTCGCCCTAGCCTCGGCTAGATATGAGGCGATGGACTCCTCATCCACAAAGGGCTCGGCTGCTTCCTCGCGAGTAAGCGAGCACCCTGGCAGGTCGTATTCGTCAAAGACCTCCTCCACAACTTTATATGGCGGGCCTGCAAACAAATTCCACGGTCCCCCGAGTCTGCGGCGAGGGATTTGCAGTGTATCGCTTAATGTAGGCAGGTCGAGATGTTCGACTGGGATGTCAATGTTGTCTTCAACGTCGAGGCAGATTGCGGCGATCGTGCGCGTGCCGACGTCTGTGCACCGCCACCGGCGGCCTCCGCACCAGAACATTTCATTGATCTTGAATTCGGAATGCTCCATGGGGAGATTGTAACGGGCAGCAGAGCACGTTGGGTGCGCGCCGCTGCCGGAACATCCAGGGGTGACAAAATCCAGAAGGAATTTGAGCAACGGTTAATCGATCGTTGGCCCATGTGGTTCAGCGTGACAGGGAGTGTCCGCAAGACGTCGATGTCCCTTGGATTTACGCTCGGCGACGGCTGGTTTGATCTTTTGTGGCGGCTCTGCGAGCGGTTAGAGCCAGTTGTTCCCGCTGCGCAAGCGGAGATGGATGGCCCGTTCCAGGTTCTTCAAGTGAAGGAGAAGTTTGGGGAACTTCGCTTTTACCCGAACTACAGCGATGATGCAATCGCTGCTCTCATTGAAGCTGCCAGGCTTGAGTCCACGCGGACCTGTGAGGTCTGCGGCGAGCCAGGGGAACGACGTGGCACTGGTTGGATTGTGACCAGATGCGACGAGCACGTGGAGCAGGGGCGATGGGGACTGGTCTCAGGCATTGGGAAGATCAGCCGGACAAGAAGGCCTGGGCGATGAATAGGGCAGTTGGAAGGCGCGTCTCATGCGCGGCCATGCGCCAGCCAATCAGCCTTTGGGCTGAGCTTGAGCGAGTTGGGAGCGGGCGAGGCCTGCAGTGGAACTCGACGAGCGGCGAAGCCACCATCAACGGGAAGTTCTTCGAGCCTCCGGCCTCTGTGCTGTTCGAGGGAGGTCAATTTATCGAACCGCCGGATGCGGACCCGTTTGTCCGGTGGTGTCGGAGGGGAGAGCAAGTGACTGCTCCCCCTATCCCGATCAGGCAGCATCCTGCATCTTTACCGGAATGAAGGCGGCAAACGTGCCGTTGATCTTCTCTCGCATCTCCGGTCCCTTGTCCTCTTCGCCTGCCAAGTACCGAAGCGTAGTTTCGAGCGAGCTATGCCGTAGCCACTTCTGAATGGACCTCACGCTGATGCCATTGTGATGGTGCATCGTAGCGAAGTTTTTGCGGAAACGGTGCAGGATAAATTCATGGCACACAGGCGCAGATGAGCAGCACCTGCCAACCTTGCGACGTCCATGCGGGGCTTGGTAGCACTCTCCGCAGTTCAGACCGGCGCGCAGGGCAACCGACTTGATGATGTTCAAGAGATGGCGACCAGCCATCCTCTCCGGCGTCTGAAAGATGGTCACGGACTCGGGGTGCCGGGCACGACGGGCCCGCATCATCTCCAGAAAGTAGTCAGGAAGGGGGATGTAACCTTCCTCCTTATCTTTGGGCTTCCACTTCTTGCGCTTCTTCGCAGGCGTTGCCCCAGCTACGGGTTTCTTCGTCTTCTCGCGCACCCGAAAGTTCTTCTCGAAGAAGTTGATGTCCGCCCACGTTGCATGGACAATCTCCTGCCTGCGCGCCCCGGTGCAGAGAAGAAATTGGATGAGGTCGGCCTCCTCCGTGTCGGCCACCTTAAGCATTGCATCAAGCACCTCCTTGCTATAGGCGCGAGCTTCGAGTTCCGTATATTCGACCCTGTCAGATGCCTTCAGAGGCCAAGGGAGGTCGAATTTGCGGAAGAACGTCTTGAGGTAGCCCATATACGCAGCAACAGTGCGCTCACAGTTGTCCATGCCGTCTTCATCGTCGAGCAGCCAGTCCCTGTACCTGATCAGATCCTCGCGAGTCAGGGACTCAAGGGTCTTCTTGGCGCAATCCTGCCGGAACAGGCGCAGCGCATAGGCATAGAGGTTGTAGGTGCTCTCGGAACGGATCGGGGCCAGTTCTCGCAGATACTGACGAATCGCATCGTCGATGTCGCGTCCCTTGACGATCGGTTCCGGGAGATCCTCCCCGTTCTCGATAGCCTTGTTGTAGCGTTCCTGGTCATTCAGGTGGCGAAGGGCCTCCTGGGAATCCTTCCCCACCGACTCCCAGACGCGCTTGTCTTTCTTAAGGTAGCGGAGATAGTAAGCGCCCTCCGGGTGAATCTCCCTTTTACCATTGACCAGAGCAGCGGACGGTACCAATTGGTGGTTCTTCGCGTAGACTGGAGCACAGTACGGGCGGCTGCCGTCGTCAAGTTTGACGCGGATGTAGAGGTGTACTTTCACTGAATCCTCCTAAGGGCTAGTACCCGTTCGGAGGGGGAAACGTGGAATGTGTGTCACACAAAACGGCACCATCGCCATAAGTTACTGATTCTACGTGTGCAGACTTTAGTCGTGCCGCAAGACGCAGAAAACAAAGCACTGGCTTTAGCCGCCGAGGGAAGCTTTTCGGCCATCCGGGCTTTCACCATTGGCTGTTGGCAGCGCAGCCGCGACACCCGCAGGGCCTGGTCCCTGTCAACTCAGGCAATCGCATGAATCCAAATTGTTGATCGGCTGGCTGCGGGTCGTTGACCAGGCTGCTTCTGACTTTTGCCGCGCCGGAGGCGCGATGGTAGTTAGCCCCGCGCTTCAGCGCTTTCAATTACCCACAAGTACGTTCAGCCCGGACTGGTGTTGGCAGAGTTGATTCGGTCTCAAGCAAGGTACTTTGCAGAGTGGCCTGACGAGCATTGAACTGCCTTCATGGAAGCAATAGCGAAGC
>Ga0302319_10010140_pt1 | contig 18016 bp, 19 predicted proteins | sample Bog_T0_2_FD_203319 | JGI IMG/M metagenome (GOLD analysis project Ga0302319, IMG submission 203319) | Peat permafrost microbial communities from Stordalen Mire near Abisko, Sweden - Bog_T0_2 | ecosystem: Environmental > Terrestrial > Soil > Wetlands > Peat | place: Sweden: Abisko, Stordalen Mire...
CCGTGCTCTCGATCTTGCGCTTCAAGAGCGATGCCGAGGTCGTAGCACGCGCGAACGCCACGCGCTTCGGACTCGCCGCCTACGTGTGGACGCGCGACCTCAGCCGCGCGCTACAACTCTCGAACGACCTGCAAGCCGGCATGATCTGGGTGAACGGCTACTTCTTACGCGACCTGCGGCAACCGTTCGGCGGCATCAAGCACAGCGGCCTCGGTCGCGAAGGCGGTCGCTGGAGCCTGGACTTCTTCACCCAACCCAAACTCGTCTGCATCGCGCGTTAGGAGCCGACGTTCATGGGAGAACTCGTTGCCGGACTCTTCAGCACGCACGTGCCGCGGCTGATGATCCACGATCCCGAAGCGCGTAAAGCCTACATGGGCGACGACGTGACGACGTTTTACGACGCGCTGCCCGCCGTCTACGCGACGCGGTTGAGGGATCTCGACTTCGACACGTTCGTCGTGATCGACACCCACTGGCACTCAACGCTCGATTTCATCCTCAACGCACACGAGCGTTTGTCGGGCGTCTACACGTCCGACGAGATCCCGTGGATGATCAACGAGTACGAGTACGACTATCCGGGCGATCCGGAACTGGCCGATGCGATCGCCGCAGAAGCCGAGCGCAGCGGCGAGCACGCGCAGTGTTCCGCGCACCGCGGCCTGCCCGTGCACTACGGAACGCTCAACGTGATGCACTACTACAACCCCGGTCCGCACAAGAAGCGCGTGCTCGCGATCAGCGTCCTCGACACGGCCGAGGTCGAGGCGAACCTTCGTTTCGGTGAGGCGATCGCGGCGGCGGTCGCGCGAAGCAACCGGAAGGTCGTGCTGATCGCTTCGGGCGGCATCTCGCATCGCTTCTGGGATCTCGCGGTGATCCGGCAGCGCGCGAGCGCCGATCCGCGCGACATCAACGGCGCGGAGCGCCGCGCGTGGGACGAGCGCATCATGGCCTGGTGGCGCGACGGCGATCACGCCGCCGTGCTCGCGCACGCCGACGAGTTCCGCCAAACGTGCTCGCCGGAAGGACGCTTCGCGCACTACCTCGTGCTCGCCGGCGCGTTCGGACGCGGCGCGGCGCTCGGGAAGGGCGAACAGTTCGGCCGCTACGAGGCCGCGATCGGCACGGGCCAGGCGATCTTCTGGTTCGACCCGGTTCCGGCCGCGGCTACGCTGCGCTGACCGCGGCCGACGCTTCGTCGATGACGGTGTTGGAGAGAACGCCCACGCCGGCGACCTCGACCTCCACCACGTCTCCCGGCACCAGGTAGCGCGGCGGGTCGAAGCGCGCGCCCGAGCCGGTCGGCGTTCCGGTCGCGATCACATCGCCCGGAACGAGCTCCGCGAACGTCGAGACGTACGCGATCAGATAGTCGAACGGAAACGCGAGGCTCGCGGTCGTGTCGTCCTGGCGAACCTCGCCGTTCACGCGCGTCGTCACGCGCAGCTCGTCGTAACCGGAGAATTCGTCCGACGTCACGATCCACGGACCGACGGCGCCCGAATGCACGAAGTTCTTGCCCTGCGTCACGTTGAACTTGCCGTGCCGGACCCAATCGCGGATCGTGCCTTCGTTCATGCACGTGAGCCCCGCGATGTGGCGGTGTGCATCCGCGCGCGCGATGCGACGCCCGCCGCGGCCGATCACGATCACGATCTCGCCTTCGTAATCCAGTTGCGCGGATTCGGGCGGCCGCACGATCGGCTCGCGGTGACCCACGAGCGATCCCGGCGTGCGCATGAAGATGCTCGGATACTTCGGCGCCTCGGACGCGTCGCGATATTCTTCGTTCCGGTTGCGATAGTTGACGCCGATGCACAAGATCTTCTCGGGCGAAGGGATCGGCGGTAAGAACGCGACCTCGTCCGGCGAATAGTCCGCCGGCGCGTGCGCCGTTTCGGATGCGACCCGCGTCGGGTCGCCCGCCGCGATGAGCGTGCGTAGGTCCGCATACCGCCCGCCCATTCGCGCGCCGAGATCGACGATGCCCCGATCGACGAGCGCGCCGAACGAGGAACCGCCCGGCGAACGGAACGAGAGCAGCTTCACGCGCGCAGCTTAATGCAGCGCACCGGCAGTCGCGAGCAAACCCGAACGTTCCAGCACCGCGTCCAAGCGACGTTCGAGTTCGGGTGTCGCGGGCACCATCGGCAGGCGATGCTCGTTCGTTTCGAGCAGGCCCATCCGCTTCATCATGTACTTGATCGGAATCGGATTCGTATCGAAGAAGATCGCCTTGTTCACTTCGAGCAGTTGCTGGTGCAACGCGCGCCCCGTGTGGAGGTCGCCGCTACGAACCGCGTCGCACATGCGTGCGAGGATCGACGGGTTCAAGTTGCCGACCGCGTTCATCAAACCCACGCCGCCGATCGCGAGTATCGGAAAGCTCAATTCTTCGAGCCCCACGAAGATGCGGAAATCCGGCAGCGCGCCGAGGACCTCGGAGACGAAGCCGAGGTCGTTGACGGCGTGCTTCATGCCGACGAACGTCGCCGAGGCGCGCGCGAGTTCGACCACGGTCTCGAGCGTGACCGACACGGCCGTGCGCCCGGGGATGTGGTAGATCATCCACGGGATGTCGTGGCCGGCCGTCACCTCGAGATAATAACGCACGAGGCCGCGCTGTGGCGGCTTCACGTAGTACGGCGTCACGATCAAGAGCGCGTCCGCGCCGGCCGCCACGGCGTGCTGCGTGAGTTCTTGCGTTTCGGCGAGCGATTGCGAGCCCGTGTTCACGACGACCGGCACGCGCCCCGACGCAACGGCGACCGCGACGTCGACGAGCCGGTTGCGCTCGACGACCGTGAGCGTGGAGGGTTCGGCGGTCGTGCCGTTCACGAGGATGCCGTTCGAGCCGTTGCCGATCTGGAATTCGACGAGGCGCGCGTACGTGTCGTAGGCGACCTCGCCATCCGCGAACGGGGTGACGAGCGGCGGGATCGAGCCCCGCAGGGCGCTGATATCCATCATGGTTGTGCGACCGTCTTTCGAAGATTCACGTACTCGTGCAGGTTGTTCTTCTTGAAGCTGAGTTCCGGATCGATCTCCTCGAGCACGAGTGAAATCGCGAGCGGGCTCGTGTCGAAGGCGGGTTCCAAGCACGCGCAGACGGTGGCGAACACCGCTTCGGCGGCGCGCTTCTTCGTCGCTTGGTCGCGCCCGCGCCCGATGCGCAGCACGACGTGCACGAACGCGTTCGCGGGATCGCCGTCGGCGATCAGGTAGTCGGCTCGCTCCGCGATCCGCGTGCGGATGCCGCCTTCCGGGAACACGCCGGTCGCAAGCGCGCTCGCGTGGGTCCGCGCCAGCAACTCCGCGAGGTCCGTCCGTTCGCGCACGTTCTGCGAGCATTCGATCACGATATGGGGCACGAGAAGCGCTTCTTGTCGGGTGAGCAGAAATCTTACCGGCCTGCGGGGTGGGTCCCGGAGACCGGTTGCGGAACCTTCCGCCATGGATTCCGTACTCATCGACCCCGTCGTGCCGCCCGGCCTCACGTGCCCGTTCGCGCGCGCGGCGATCGAGAAGGCGCCCGCCACGACCTACGACCCGTTCGACGGCGACTTCCTGCGCGACCCGTACGCCGTGTTCGCGCGGTTGCGTACGCAGGCGCCCGTCGCGTACGCTCCCGCGATCGACATGTGGACGGTGACCGACTACGACGACGTCGATGCGATCTTCAAAGACCCGGAGACGTTCTCAGCCGCGATCGCGCAGGCACCCCTCGACCCGATCGTCCCCGAAGCGCAAGCGATCCTGAGCGAAGGGTTTCGGCCGCTGGCCGTGATGTCCAATCTCGACCCGCCCGAGCACGCGCGCATCAAGTGGCACACCTCGCGCGCCTTCTCCGCGCGACGGATCGCGCAGATGGAGACCGTGATTCGCGAACGCGCGACGGCGCTGGTCGACGCGCTGCCCGCTTCCGGCGAAGTGGACCTCGTCCACGAACTCGCCTTCCCGCTGCCCGCCGTCACGATCTTCAAGATGATCGGGTTCCCCGACGAAGATATGGAACTGCTGAAGTCGTGGTGCGGCAACCGGCTGATCATGACGTGGGGGCGCGCGTCGTCCGAAGAACAGCAGCGCATCGCGCGCCAGATGGTCGCGTACTTCAAGTATTGCGAGAACTTCGTGCGCGTGCGCGCGGCCGAGCCCGCCGACGATTTCACGAGCGACCTTCTCGCGACGGGCCTCGAGGACGGAACGCTCTCCCACGCGGAGATCGTGTCGATCATCTACGGCCTGAGCTTCGCGGGCCACGAGAACATCACGAACATGATCGCCAACACCGTGCGCCGGCTCCTCGAAAACCCCGAGACGTGGGACGCGCTCGTGGCCGATCCCGCCGGCCGCACGCCGAACCTGATCGAGGAAGCGCTCCGCTTCGATTCCTCCAACATCGCGTGGCGACGCGTGACGACACGCCCCGTCACGCTACGCGGCGTCGAGCTCCCCAAGGGCGCGCGGCTCCTGTTGCTCCTCGGCGCCGCCAACCACGATCCCGCGAAGTTCGCGGAGCCCGAGCGTTTCGACATCGACCGCAAAGATGCGCGCGCGCATCTCGCGTTCGGAAAGGGCATCCACTACTGCCTCGGCGCCGCGCTGACGCGCCTCGAGCTCTCGATCGTCTTACAACTCCTGAGCGAGCGCTATCCGCACATGCGCCTCGGCGCGATGCGCGACTACACCTACACCGCCAACGTCGTCTTCCGCGGCCCCCGCTCCCTCCCCGTAATCCTCGCCTAACCCCGTTGTTCACCCCGCGCCTGTCGCGTTGTCACCCCGAGCCTGTCGCGTTGTCACCCTGCGCCTGTCGCGTTGTCACCCCGCGCCTGTCGCGTTGTCACCCTGCGCAAGTCGAAGGGCACGATTCGCGAGGCCCATGCTTCGACAAGCTCAGCATGACAAAGTCGTTATCCCCCGACGCATGACAAAGTCGTTGCCCCTCGACGCATGACAAGGGCTTTGTCACCCTGAGCCTGTCGAAGGGTGGGCCGTTCGAAGCGTGGGCCGATCGACGGGCCCCTGGAGGTGACGTGGTGGACGATCTCGCAGTTTGGAGACGATCTTCAGGCGCCGAGTCGAAAGGCGGAACATGAAACCACGGATCGTCGCCGCGGCGCTCATAGCAGCGCTCGGATTTTCATTGACCGCCCACCGGGAACCGGCCGGGGCGGACAACGCGTGCCCGGATCAGGTGGTCGTGGGCGCGGCCCTTCCGCTGACCGGCGAGGAGAGCCGCGTGGGCGGCTACTTCAAGCTCGCGTACGAGCTCGTGGTGGCGGAGTACAACAAGAACGGCGGCATCCTGCTGCCCGCGTGCCACGGCAAACGGCCGATCAAGCTGATCACGTACGACGACAAGACCGATCCGGCCACGTCGCGCAACCTCTACGAGCGGCTCGCCGTGGAAGATCACGTCGATGCGATGCTGGGCGGCTATTCGACCGATCTGATCGAGGCGCAGACGGTGGTCCCGCAACAACATCAGATTCCGTACGTCAACGGCGGCGGCGCGGCCACGAACATCTACAAGCGCGGCTTCACCACGATCTTCGGGCTCCTGACGTCGATTCAGAACTTGGCGTTCTCCGAAGCCGATTTCATCGAAGCGATGCAGGCCGCCGGGAAACTGCCGAAGCCGCTCAAGATCGCAATCGTGGCGGAGAACACGTCGCACGGACGCGATTTCTCCGACGGCCTGCAGCAGCGCGCGCAGCAGAAGCCCGGCAACTACAAGATCGTGCTGAACGAAGCGTTCGACCTGCACGGTAAAGATTTTTCGCCGCTGCTGCAAAAGGTCAAGGCCGCGAACGCCGACGCGTTCATGGCCGACGCGCACCTCGACGACTACATCACGATGCAGCGTCAGTACAAACAGGCCGGCCTCCAGCACAAGTACGTGACGTACGGCGCGCGCGGACCCGAAGTCGCGGCGCGCAAGGCGCTCGGAGACGGCGTCGACTACATCATCGCCGCGTCGTGGTGGAATCAGGGCATCCCGAACGAAGCGGTCAAGTCGTTCGATGCGAAATGGGCGGCCGCGTATCCGGGCCAGAGTCCGGAGTGGTTCTCCGCGCTTCCCTACGAAACGGCGCGCACGCTCTTCATCGCGATGACCGCGGCCGGGTCGGTCGACAAAGCCAAGGTCGTGGACGCCCTGCGGAAGGTCGACATTCGCGACACCGTCCTGCCGGGCGGGCACATCCGTTTCGGAGCGGACGGACAGATCGTGACGCCGTTCGTCGTCACGCAGAACCTCCCCGACGGCCGTACGGTCATCGTCTGGCCGAAGGCGGAGAAGACGGGCGACGCGGTGCTCCCCATCCCCACGCATTGAACGATACGTTCGACACGCTCGTCAACGCGCTGCTCGCGGCCGGGCTCTACGCGGTGATGTCGTACGGACTCGCGCTGATCTACGGCGTCCTCAAGATCATCAACCTCGCCAACGCCGGCGTGCTGATGCTGGGCGCGTACGCGACCTGGTGGATGTGGTCGGCGTGGCACGTCGATCCGCTGCTCGCGCCGCTGATCGTGATCCCCGTCTTCTTCGTGTTCGGCGTCGCGATCGAGCGCACGCTCGTGGCGCGCGTGCTCGGCCAGGATCCGATCGTGTCGCTGCTCCTGCTCTTCGGCCTGTGGCTCGTACTGCAGAACGTGGCCTACCTCGCCTTCACGGGCGACACGCGGTCGATCGACGACGCGTTCATCGACGCGACGTTCCGGTTCGGCGACATGCAGGTGCCGTGGCCGCGCGTGTACGTGTTCGCGATGGGCGTGCTGTCGCTCGTCGCGCTCGAAGCGTTCCTGACGCGCACGCAACTCGGGCGCGCGATCCGCGCGATCGCACAGGATCGCGATGCGGCCAAACTGATCGGCGTCGACGTCGCGCGGGTCAACGCGGTCGCCTTCGGGCTCGGCATCGCGTTCGCCGCGTTCGCGGGTTCGCTCTTGGCGCTCATCTTCTCGTTCGGTCCGGATTTCGGGCGGACGCTACAACTGAAGTCGTTCTGCATCGTGGTGCTCGGCGGGCTCGATTCGATCGTCGGCGTCGCCTTCGGTTCGATCGCGCTCGCGATCGCGGAGGGCTTCGGGCTGCGCTATATGCCCGCATCGCTGCAGAATCTGATTTCGTTCGTCGTGCTCGTCGTCGTGTTGATCGCGTTTCCCAAGGGCATCTCGGGCATGATCCGCAGCGTGCGAAATGCCCGCGACCGTGCGTAAGCTCGTCGCCGGGCTCGTGCTGCTGGCCGCCGCGGCGGCCGTGCCCGCGGTCGTGCCGGGGTGGGAATACGCACTCGACACGCTCTTCATCGTCTACCTCTACGGCGCGCTCGCGCTCGGCTGGAACATCCTCGGCGGCTTCGCCGGCCAGATCTCGTTCGGGCACGCCGCGTTCGTGGGCATCGGCGCGTACGCCACGGCACTATTGGCCGGGCGCGGAATTCCGCTGTGGCTCGCGATCCCCGCGGGCGGCCTGCTCGCCGCGGCTTTCTCGCTCGCGATCGGTCCGCCGACGTTTCGCCTGCGCGGACCGTACTTCGCGATCGCGACGATCGGCATCGGCGAGGCGACGCGGCTGATCGCGCTCAACTGGACGGCGCTCACCGGCGGTGCATCGGGCCTGACGCTCGCCTTCGCGCCGGGGATCGTGCCGCAATACTACGGAGCGCTCGCACTCTGCACGGGCGCCGTGCTGCTCTCCTGGTGGATCGTCACGTCCCGCTTCGGCATGGCGCTCGCGGCCATCCGCTCGGATCCCGAGGCGGCCGCAACGCTCGGCGTTCAGACGACCATAGCGAAGACGCAGGCACTGCTACTCTCGGCCTTCGTCTGCGGCCTGGGCGGCGGCGTGTACGCGATCCACTACCTCTTCATCAGTCCGGATTCGGTCTTCGGTTTTTCGCTCTCGATCTCGCTGATCATCATGCCGATCGTCGGCGGCATCGGCACCGTGGCGGGGCCCGTGCTCGGCAGCGTGATCTACACGTTCATCCGCGAGCAACTCGAGGCGAACTTTCAGAATCTCGACTTACTCGCGTTCGGCTTGCTGCTGATGGCGATCGTGCTCTTCGAACCCCTCGGCCTCATCGGCGCGTTCGACCGTTTCACGCGTAAGCGCACGGCGCCCATGCCGCCTCCGGTGCGCTCCGCGGGAGCCGGCGATGGCTGAGCCGTTGCTCTCGGGGCGCGGCCTCGCGAAACGTTTCGGTGGGCTCCTCGCCGTGAGCGACGTGAACGTCGACGTCTTCGCGGGCGAAATCTTCGGACTGATCGGACCGAACGGCGCCGGCAAGTCCACGCTCTTCCGGCTGCTCGCCGGCATCCTGCCGCCCACGGCCGGTTCGGTGTTCTTGGACGGTCGCGCGATCACCGGCATCGGCGCCGCACGCGTGTGTGCCGCGGGCGTGGTCGCCACGCATCAGATCGTGCGCCCGTTTCGCTCGATGACCGTCGTGGAGAACGTGATGGTCGGCGCGTTCTTCGGCGAACGGCCCCGACCGCGTTTGCGCTCGCAAGCGCACGCGCTCGCGATGGACGCGCTCGAACGCTGCGCGCTCGCCGATCGCGCCGAGCAGCCGGCGCGGGCGCTGAACCTGCCCGGCTTGAAGCGGCTCGAGATCGCGCGCGCGCTCGCCACGAATCCGCGCGTGCTCTTACTCGACGAAGTGCTCGCCGGTCTCAACCCGACGGAAACCGATCGGACGGTGGAACTGATCCACGCGATTCGCGATGCCGGCACGACGATCGTCCTCGTGGAGCACAACCTGCGCGCCGTGCGCGGATTGTGCTCGCGCCTCGCCGCGCTCGTGCAGGGCGCGAAGGTCGCCGAAGGCGAGCCCGCGGCCGTGCTCGCGGATCCGGTGGTCGTCGACGCGTATATCGGACGGAGTACGCTCGTTGCTCCGCGTTGAGGGGCTCGTTGCCGGCTACGGCGAGGTCGGGGTGCTGTGGGATTGCACGCTGCACGTAGAACGCGGTGAGATCGTGACGCTGCTCGGCGCGAACGGCGCGGGCAAGACCACGCTGATGCGCGCGATCTCACGCATCGTCGACGCGCGCGGCGGCCGGATTTTCTTCGAAGACGAGGACATCACGACGGCGCCGCCCGCGCGCGTCGTGGAGGCGGGCATCGCGCACGTTCCCGAAGCGCGGCGCCTCTGGCCGGACATGACGGTTGAGGATAACCTGCTCCTCGGCGCGTACGCGAAGCGCGCGCGGCCCGCGATGCGCCGCACGCTCGCGGAGGTCTACGCGCTCTTCCCGCGCGTCAAGGAACGGCGCGCGCAGATCGCGGGCACGCTTTCCGGAGGCGAACAGCAGATGGTCGCGATCGGGCGCGGCCTGATGTCACTGCCCACGCTGCTGATCCTCGACGAACCCTCGCTCGGGCTCGCGCCGATCGTCGTCGCCGAACTCTTCGAGACGCTCCGCAACGTCCAGGCGCGCGGCACGACCGTGTTGCTCGTCGAACAGAACGTCGCGAGCGCGCTCGAACTCGCCACGCGCGGCTACGTCCTCGAAACGGGACGCATCGTGACGGGCGGAACGCGCGAGGAACTGCTCGCGAGCGACGCGGTGCGCAAAGCGTACCTCGGATACTAGAGCGTCTTCGGCTCGGCCGGCGACGACGGCGCGGCCGGCAGCGGCACGCTCGTGTTTCCGAGGCGGCGCGCGAGGAAGTAGGCGAGCAGCGCTCCTTCCCATGCGAGCCGGCGGCCGAGCCACGCGTGCTGCGCGGGGCAACTGACCTCGCCCCATTCGATCACGAACGCCGCATCCGAAACGTCGCGCACGTGATCGAAGCCGTAGTACTGCGCGAGGTGCACCGTGAAGTTGTCCGGCTGGAAACGAAAGGGAAACGACGCACCGTAGAGCGCCTTCCACGCGGCGGCCGCTTCCGGCGAGTGCGCGCGCACCGGATATCCCACGGAGGCGCCGCTGCCGCACGGCTGCGCGTTCCCGTCGAAGTGCAAGAAGACGGCGTCCTTCACGTGATACTGCCCGTGCAAGAACGCCGGGCGCCGAATCACCGTGATCCCCGCAGCTCGAAGTATGCGCGTCGCCTCGTCCGCCACGATCGGCGTCCAGGCCATCTCGCCCACGGCGCCCGTGTTGTTGCAGAGCCGCAACGGCTCGCGGTCGCAATCGGGACGCCCCTCGTGGCCGGCTTGAATCAACACATCCGCGGTCGCCGCGTCCGGCGCATCGTTCGATTCCGCCCGCGCGGCATGTGGCGTGCAACAAAGTGCGAGCACGAGCGCGGCAAGCACGCCCGCGACGCCGCGGCGGAAACGCTTCGAGTCGATCACCGCGGCGGACGTTGGCGCCGGCGCGTTACGAGGCCTGGGCGAAATCCACCGCTGAAGGCGCGGCCGAACGCCGCCGTTCGAACAACACGTACGCGCCCGATGCCGCGAAGAAGCCCACGAAGAAGCCGATGTCCGTACCGCCGAGGAGCTTCGCAACCGGCCCCGTGTAGATTTCCGTCGCCGAAAAGAGCGCGATCGTCAGCGGCGTCACGACGGCGAAGATCGCGGCGCCCGCACCCCACGGCCGCGCCGGGCGACGGCCCCGGAACAACAGCCAATCGGTGAGCACGATTCCGGCCCACGGCGCGATCCAGTACAGCAACAGTACGAGATAGTTCGAGAACAGCTCGGCGAATTTTCCGGCGCCCGCGACGGCGAGCGCGAAACCGCACAGCGACGTCACGACCGCGGAAACGTGTCGCGGAATTCGCACGCCCGTCGAGATCAGGCTGTACGCGGCCGTGTTGTCGTTGATCGAGTTGATGGCCACCGCGCTGACGGCGATCGCCACGAGCGCGACCGGCCCGAAGGGACCCGTCATCGCCGCGATGCCGTCGATCACGCCCGCGGGTGAGAGATCGTGCAAGCGGCTCGCGGTCAACAGTCCGCAGAGTTCGAGCAAAAAACTCGAAAGCACGAGCCCGCCGAAGCTGAGCGCGAAGATCGTCGCCGGTTTCGTGTCGCGCGGCAAATAGCGGGTGTAGTCGGACGAATACGGCGCGAAGCCGATGTCGAACCCGGCGACCATCGAGACCGCGAGCACGAACATCGCGGGCGTGATCGGAGCGCGCGCGGCGGCAAGCGACCCACCTTTGAGGATCGCGACGACGCCCGTGATCGCGAAAACGACGATCAGCAGGTAGCACACGTACTTCGCGAGGACTTGCACCACGTGGTGGCCGTAGATGCTCGCCGTGAGCTGGATCGCCACGAGCACGCTGAGCCCGATCCAGAACGGCAGCGTGAGATGAACGTACGCCGCGAGGGCAACGAGCGCGAGCACCGAGGGGACGTTGTTCACCGCATCCCAGCCGACGGCCGTCACCCAGTTCACCGTCGCCGGTAGGCGCGTCCCGAAACGCCCGAACGAGAAACGCGAAATCTCGATCTGCGTGAGACCGGTACGCGGCCCGAGCAGCGAGTTGAGCCCCACGGGCAACGCCCCGAGGATGTTCCCGATCACGAGCGCCAGCAAGCCCGTGCGAAAATCGAGGCCGATGCCGATCACGAGCGCGCCGAGCACCCACGTGACCGGCGCGCAATTCGTGCAGAAGTGACTCCAGAAGACCTTCTCGGCCGACATCGTCTGCGCGTCGGCGGCGACGCCGTCCGCGACGAGGCTCGCGTGAACGTCTTCGAGCGGAACCCTCACGAGGCGCTGGTGGGCACGTAGGTCGCGTCGTAGCGGGACTGGAGGTAATCGCTGAAGGCGAGCGGCGGATACTTCGGCACCTCGCCCGGCGCGAGGCAATTCGGAAGGACGTCGACGAGCGCGTCTGCGTTCGGGTCTCCGAAGTACGCGATCGAATAGCGCTCCCGGCCGGCGCGATTCACGACGCGGTGCGGCGTGGAGACGTAGACGTCGTTGCTCCAGCGCATCAGACAGTCACCGATGTTGCACACGAAGGCGCCCGGCGCCGGCGCGACGTCGATCCACGCGCCGTCGCGTGCGCGGACTTCGAGCCCGCCGACCGCGTCCTGGGCGAGCAACGTGAGGTTGCCGTAATCCGTGTGCTCGCCCGCGCCGTACTGCGAACCGTCGAACGTACCGGGATGGGGCGGGTAACGCAAGAGCCGCAGGATGCCGACCGCCCTGTCCAGCCGCGATGCAAAGTAATCTTCGTCGATGCCGAGATCGATCGCGAACGCGCGGTGGAGCAGCACCACGAGCTCGAGGTTGGCATCGTGATACGCCTTCAGCACCGGCTTGAAGCCGGGGAGATCCGGCCACAGGTTTGCAGCCGCGAACGGTTTCCCGGCGAGCACGTCCGGATCGTCCGGCGCGAGGTCGGGTCCCGCGTTGAAGCACTCTTTGACGTCGGGCGCCTTGGTAGGATCGAGCGTCTCCTCACCGATGCGCACGTAGCCGCGGTAATGCTTCGAACGCATGACCGACACGCGCTCTTTCTCCGTCTGCGAGAGCGCGAAGAAGCGGCGTGCTTCCGCAAACGTGGCCTCGATCAGCGCCTGCGGAATACCGTGGTTGACGACCGAGAAGAAACCGATGCCCCGGGCGGCGGCGCCCACCTCGCGCGCGACGCGCACCAACTCCGCGCGGTCCGTTCGAAACCCGCCGAGGTCGATCGTCGGAATGGCCGTCGCTGCGACCGCCGTCGAATTCTGCATACGCCACGACTTCGCGTGCGGCAACGCCACCCACGTTGGACTTTTGGCGCACGAACGCGGAGCTCTCCACGACCATATCCCTATCTGCGAACGCCCTCTATCGCGCTCTGCGCGAGCAAGAGCGCCGACGTTTTCCTACAGCATCGAAGTATCTGCTCGGCGCGCGCCGGCACGCCTGGGTGAACGGCAGGAAGCGCGCCGTCGCCCATGCTACTGAAGTCGGACGAGAGTCCCGATCTTGCAGCTTCGAACCGACGGAGGACGACTGTGGCGGAAGCGCTCGCACTCACGGCTTCGCTCACCAGCCCGCTGCACGAAGCGCTGCATGCGTGCCCTCACGCACGGGCCGTGTCGTTCGGCGCACGGCGCTTCACCTACGCGGAGTTTGCGGAGCGCGTGGCGCGCGCCGGCTGGGCGTTCCAGTCGCTCGGCATGGCTGAGGGCGACCGCATCGGGATGCTGAGCCTCAACTCGCATCGCTACCTCGAATACTTCTTCGGGGTTTGGTGGGGCGGCGGCGTGATCAATCCGGTCAACATCCGTTGGAATCCGCTCGAAGTCGCGTACTCGCTCGACGACTGCGACACGCGGGTGCTGGTCGTGGACGACACCTTCGCACCGATGATTCCCGCGCTGCGCGAGCGGTCCAAATCGCTCGAGGCGGTGGTCTATGCCGGCGACGGCGCGGCACCCGAAGGCACGATCGACTACGAAACGTTGCTCGCCCACGCCTCCGTCGGTAAAGATGCGCGGCGTAGGGGCGACGATCTCGCGGCCGTGATGTATACGGGCGGCACGACCGGCATGCCGAAAGGCGTCATGCTCAGCCACTGCAACCTCGCGAGTAGCGTGGCGAACAGCAACACGGTCGTCGCACGCGGCGCGGGCTCCATCGCCGTGGTCGCCGCACCCGTGTTCCACATCGGCGGATGCGCGCTCGTCCTCCAATCGATCCACGGACTCCGCGAGCTCGTGGTGCTGCCGCTCTTTGAGGAGGTCGCCGTCCTCGGCGCGATTGCGAACGAACGCGCAACCGAAATGTTCCTCGTCCCGACGATGATCAAACGCCTGATCGACCATCCGCGCTTTGCGGAGTTCGATGTCTCGAGCTTGCGCAACATGATCTACGGCGCCGCGCCCATCGACAGCGCTCTGCTCGCTCGCGCCATGGCCGCGTTTCCAAACGCGACGTTCTACCAAGCTTACGGCATGACCGAGTGCTCGCCCACGATCTCGGTGCTCTCGGGAGAAGCGCACATCGAGGCGGCGCGGAACCCGCGGCGCCTGCGCTCGGCCGGCACCGCGATGCCGGGCGTCGAGGTACGCATCGTGGACCCCGAGGACCGCGACCTTCCGCCGGGCACCGTCGGCGAAATCGTCGCGCGCGGGGCGACCGTCATGCAAGGTTACTGGAACAAGCCGCAGGAGACGGCGGACGCGCTCCGCGGCGGGTGGATGCACACGGGTGACGGCGGTTACCTCGACGAGGACGGTTATCTCTACGTCGTCGATCGCGTGAAAGACATGATCGTGAGCGGCGCGGAGAACGTCTACTCCGCCGAGGTCGAAAACGCGATCGCGCAGTTACCGGAGGTCGCGATGACGGCCGTGATCGGCATCCCCGACGACGAGCTTGGCGAACGCGTGCATGCGGTCGTCGTCTTGCAGCCCGGCGCTACGTTGACCGAGGACGACGTAACGCGCCACTGCCGGAGCCTGATCGCGGGCTACAAGTGCCCGCGCAGCGTCGAGTTCCGCGACCAACTGCCGCTCTCCGCGGCCGGCAAGCTCCTGAAGTTTCAAATCCGCGAAGCGTTCTGGCGCGGTCGCACGCGCCGCGTCAACTAAACCGCAGCGAGAAAGGCGAGCGATGAACATCACGCAACCGCAGACGATCGCGACCTGGCACGCGGCCGTCGCGAACCAAGACTTCGGCGCAGTCGAAGGCCTGATCGCCGACGATGCGACGTTCTATTCGCCGGCCGTGCATTCGCCGCAGATCGGCAAGCCGCTCGTCGTCAAGTATCTGCGAGCGGCAATGTCCCTGCTCAACAACGAGAGCTTCCGGTACGTCGACGAATGGTACGGCGAACGCTCCGCAGTTCTCGAATTCGAACTGACGCTCGACGGTACGTACGTCAACGGCATCGATCTGATCCGGTGGAACACGGACGGAAAGATCGTGCGCTTCAAGGTCATGGTGCGCCCGCTCAAAGGCCTCAACACGGTCCTCACGCTGATGGGAGCGCGCCTGCAAGCATCCTAACGTTTCGTGGGAGGCCATTCGTGAAAATACTCGCAAGACTTGCGACGCTCGTGCTCGCCTTTGCAATCACGCTGGGGCGGGCGGAGGCCGCGTCTTCCGACGGTTGGGATGCGCTCGCGCTCGCCGGCGTGATCGCGCCTCACGCGCCGGCGCTCGCCCCGTTTCAGAAGCAACGCATCGCACATATCTTCGACGGCAACCTGACCGGAGCGGGGGTCGGTCCGCTGACCGTGACCGCAACAAAGGTGCTTTGCCGGACCAGCAACGTTGCGATCGATGTGCGATCGTGCACCCTCACCTTCGGAGCGAAGACCGCCACGCTCACGGGAAGGCTCGCGAACGAACTCTTCGCAACCCTCGTGGAAAACGGCATCACCCCGGACGGCGCGGCCGGCTCGATCTACGCGGGCCTCTCCGGCCTCACGTGCACGCTCCGGCCGTCCGTGATCCGCCAAGCGAGCGGCGGCGGCGCTCGATGCACGTTCGGATCGTACTGATGCTTCACCAACAACCTTGAGGTCGCACGGGGTATCGGTAGGCATCCCGGACGGGGTCCCTGAGAGGACTCCTACCGCACACGGGAACCGGTATTACTGCGACGGAATCCGGTCCCTGTGAAACTTGGGGCTTTACCGCCACGCCTAACTACCCGACCGGATGCTGTCGCTGGACCCCTAATGCCGTCGCTCGAGCGGGGGGCCATCGTTGTCTGACAACTTGTCCGGCATATCGTCGACGCCCCTCCTCGAAGACATGGCGTCGCCGGAACGCGGTGCGGCAGCGAAGCTCACAATCTATACGATTGGCTTCACCCAAAAAACTGCCGAGCGCTTTTTCAGTCTCTTAAGAGATGCTCGAATCGAAAATCTTGTCGACACACGAATTTTCCCGAACACGCAATTGTCCGGCTTCGCGAAAGGCGTCGATCTGCCGTTCTTCCTTAGCAATCTTATAGGCGCCCACTACGAACATCGAGTCGACCTCGCGCCTACGGAATCGCTCCTGCGGGACTACCGAAATCGAGTCTTGCAATGGCAAGATTACGAGGCTCAATACAAATCGTTACTGTCCGAACGTCGCGTCGAAGATCGCCTCTCGCCGACGTTTTTCACCCGTCGCACTGCGCTGCTATGTAGCGAAGCCTCCTCGAAACACTGTCATCGACGTCTGTTGGTCGAATATCTTTCAAGCAGCTGGGGGCCGATCGAAAGAATTGATCTCTAAGAACGCAGCCGTGAGTTCACCACGGTACGCAGAAGAGCGCAGCTACGAGCTTGTAGCACATACCATCTTGGTATTCTTCGCCGATGCTGACGGTCGCGTAAAGATCACCACCTCCCGGACACCGAGGAAACGGTAGATGCATCTTCTCGTTGAGCACATCCTTATCTTTGCGAAGCTCGCGTTCGATGGACGGATCGGTGACGGGTAAATCGTATTCGGCACCACGATATCTGAAAGCGGCGCGAAACCGCGGGATGCGAAGGCCGGGGCGCCATCTCATCCGGAAGTGAAGGTCTTTTGGCCTGATGAGTTCTAACGATCGCCCGAGCTTGACGGCGTCTTCAGCACTAATTACCGGCTGATCGTTACCAAGTATTACCGAGGATGGTTCGCGAGCTTTTTCAATCGAAGGGCCCCAATGAGACGGAGCCTTACGCGAACTAACCCGAAGCGCCCCGTCGGCGATGAGCCAGTTTTCGGGCTGATGTCCGTCAGGGATAGGCCGTGCCAGTTTCACGTCGAGCTCATCTAGCACGCGAGGCTGTCCCATTAAACCTAGGTCTGTATCGGCGTCGCTTAGCGCGGCACCACTCGGACCGCAGAGCCGAATTAATTTGCCTCTTGTCGTGAGCCCGGCGATGCAGTGACCTTGGTGCTTCCGAGAGTTGGCGATGCAGAGTATTCGTTCACGCATAAAATCGGACCCAAACCTTCAAATTACAGGTGCTCGCTTTTGTGCCTCACGGTACGCTCGGAATGTGAACGTGCCTCGATAGATTTATCGAGATTCCGACAAAATCGGTTTCTCTACGATCGGTCGTCGGCGACACGTGCGAGAAGCGCGTGCGTGCGTTCGCGCATGACGGACTCCGCGCGCGCGGCGATGCGGCGCACGACGTCGGACGCGCTCGCCCGATCGACGACCTCCCCCACGCCCGTCCCCGCCCACACCGGGGCCCCGGCGACGTCGTCCCCGCTCACGGCCACGGCCAGTTCCGCGGCTGCGTCGCGGCGGTCCGCTCTGATCTGATCTTCGCGGCCGTGCCACCGGTCGACGAAGGTGTTGCGCGCGGCGCGCCCGGCGATGTGATCGGGCCACGGCTCGCCTTTTGCCAAATCGAACACACGTGTCAGCACCGTGTCCGCGGCGGAAATCTCCAGGATGCGGCGCTTTTTGTTCTCCGAATACAGGCTCTCGGGAGAGGCGAGGAAGGCCGTGCCGAGCCACGCGCCCTCCGCGCCGAGCATGAAGGCCGCCGCTAACGTTTCGCCGCTCGCGATCCCACCCGCAGCAATCACGGGAAGCGGCGTGACGGCCGCGACGACGTCGGGGACCAAGCTCAGGACGGACGTGAACCCCGTGTGTCCGCCCGCCTCCGCACCTTGGGCGACGAGCGCATTCACACCGGCGCGCGCGGCTTCGAGCGCTCCGGCGACGTTTTGCACCTGGGCGATGACTTTCACGCCCGCGGCCTGCGCCGCCGCCATGTACGGCGCGGGGTCGGCAAAAGAATGCGCGATCGCGGGCACGCGCTCGTCGATCGCGACCTGAAAAAGCTCGGGAACTTGCGGCAACCGGTACGAGATGAAGCCGACGCCGAACGGCTTGTCCGTCCGTTCCCGAACGAGCCGGATCTGCGCACGTAGCCAGGCGGCATCGTGACCCATCGCCCCGATAAATCCGAGGCCGCCGGCCGCCGAAACGGCCGCCGCGAGTTCGCCGCCCGCGGCGGATGCCATGGGCGCGTTGAGAATCGGAACCTCGATCCCGAAGACGTCGCACACGCGCGTGCGGATCATCGCGCCGCCCGAGCGCGCTAGAGCGCTTCGACGATCGTCACGTTGGCGAGCCCGCCGC
>Ga0302319_10010142_pt1 | contig 18015 bp, 19 predicted proteins | sample Bog_T0_2_FD_203319 | JGI IMG/M metagenome (GOLD analysis project Ga0302319, IMG submission 203319) | Peat permafrost microbial communities from Stordalen Mire near Abisko, Sweden - Bog_T0_2 | ecosystem: Environmental > Terrestrial > Soil > Wetlands > Peat | place: Sweden: Abisko, Stordalen Mire...
ACGGATGCGGGGCGGCAATTGACGGCCACTCTGTCCGCGGCATTGAAGGCTTCTACTATTGAACTTATGAAAATGGTCGCGTGAGCTTCTTGTTTTTCATAGGCAATTCCCCGCAATCAGGGACTAATCCATCCGACAATATTATGGATGCCCCGACTTATCCTCGCGGACTATATTTTATAGACCAGTTACTATGTCAGGATACGGGGATGATTGTATGGCAGTATAATTGGAATAACGTTGCCAAAGTGAGCTTCGCCCACAACCCAAGCGGGGCCAGCCCCGCGCCCCGGTCGGGGTCGCTGCCCCCGACACCCCTGCCAGGTGCTCAGCACCTGGACCTGAGGGAATTGAAAAAGCGTTGCCTGACTCCACGATTGATGTTGCGACACAACCAATCACGAAGGGGCAACGCGTGGAAAAGCTTATAGCCCGTCTCGGGCACGCCATAGTGGCCGTCATCAGCGGCCTGGACCGTATCATGCTCAAAGGATGCTTTCGACATCTCATGTATCCGGAAGGTGCCATGGACTTCCTGCGCCTACGGAAAGTGCTCAACAAGGACTATAAGGACTGGGCGCAGGCCCAGTCACAGCAATTGATTGCGAGCGTCGAACAGTACGCAGAGGAGCACACGGGACGCGGCATCATCGCCATCCCCTCCTCCCGAATCCGCAAAGAGGAACTCGCCCACCGGCAGCAGAAGGAGATGGGCATCGAGAATGGCGTGATCGGCGCATGGTCATGTGTCGAAGCGGGCCAGTCATTCCGCGCCTGCTTCGATCGCGAGAAGGGATTCCCGCAGCTCCGCTGGGAGGAGGTGCGCTGCAAGCACCTGTACCTCTACCTCGACCATCAGGATTACGGCTTCTGCAATCTGCGCATACAGACCTGGTTCCCGTATCAGATCCAGATCGCACTCAACGGCCGCGAATGGCTTTGTCGTCAGCTCGACAACGCTGGAATCGCCTATCAGCGTAGCGGCAACAAATTCCTCGAGCTCGCCAATGCGAAGGCGGCCCAGCGCTTCCTGGATCGGCAGATAGAGATGAGATGGCCCATGATGCTCGATCGTCTGGTGCCCCTGATCTTCCCCACTCGTGCTCAGACGATGGGGGAGCGGATGTCCTATTACTGGACGGTCTGGCAGAGCGAATGGGCCACGGACCTGATCTGCCAGGACAGCGCCATCGCCCGGGAGCGGATGGATGATCTGCTGCGCCATGCCCTCATCACCGGTACGAGTGATCGTGTCCTGCGCTATCTGGCGCGACCCATCACCCGAGATGGACACCCCTACGCTCGCGACAACAGCCAGATCGTCACCCGAGTCGCCACCTACCATGATGGGGTCCGCGTCCGTCACTGGGCCGGCCAGAACAGCGCCAAGGTCTACAACGAGCAGAACGTCATCCGCGTTGAAACCACGATCAACGATGCCGCCGCATTCAGGGTGATGCGCAAGACCGAGAATGCTCCCGCGCGGTCGCCGAAGCGACGTCTGCCCATGCGCAAGGGGGTCGCGGATATCGAGCATCGCGCCGAGGTGTCCAAGGGCATCAACAACCGCGTCATGGACCATTTGGCCAGTCTCACCGATACCACGCCCCTGGCGGACCTGATTTCCTCATATACCCGTGGATTCACCAAGGATGGCCGTCGGGTTCGCGCGCTTGAGCCCGTCGGCAAGGATCGCGAACTCCTGCTCGCCTTGGGAGATCCGAAGCATGGCATTGAGGGGCTCTCGAATGGCGATCTCAGGGAGATGCTGGGCAAGCAGACATGGGGCAAGAAATACGCAGAGAAGCCGCTCTCAGCACGCATCAGCAGGCATCTCGTTCTGCTGCGGAATCACGGGCTGATCCGCAAGATGCCCAGGCAGAATCGCTATCAGCTGACGGATGCGGGGCGGCAATTGACGGCAGCACTGGCAGTGGCGCTGAAGTCTTCAACTAAAGAACTTATGAAAATTGCCGCGTGAACTTCTTGTTTTTAATCATCAATATTCACCCTTCAGGGACTAACGGAGATGGTGATCCAGGGCCAATCCAAGGCGCTCCGGCAAATCCACAGCCTGCACCAGCCAATGCCGGTCCCAGCAAATGAAAGCGCTGCTTATCATCATAGGCGGCTTCTTGATAATATCAATTGTGATATGTTCATGCTCTCGGACACAGGAAGGGGAGGAATTCGATGTTTCGATGCTCCCGATACATCTCCAATCCACTGATGGCAAAGATGATTGGATATCAACTCAGCGTAGACTATCTGACGGTACTATTTCCCACGACGGGCTCATGGTGATATTCAATCCTGACGGGGGTGTAGAGAAGGTTCAAGGCATTACCAATAATCAACTAGATGGACCGTATTGGGAGTACTGGGCCAATGGCAAAATTTCTACTCGTGGGCAATATAGAAATGGGAAACCAATCGGTACCTGGCGCTTATGGGACAAGGAGGGTAAGGCACACGATCGGGTAATATCGGAAGAGAAATCCCCGTAATGCGCACATTGCCCTAAAACTGGGAGATGGTCGGTACATTCTCGGTGAACCCACGATGAAAGCTGGTGGACGATGTCGATGCTTCCGATCACGGAGGCATCTCCATGTCATCACCACCCCAATGGTGTTCACTTTAAAATCGCCTAAATCACCGGTAAGGGCGCCCGCAATAATAAATTGATCCAAATTAGCTTTCCCTTGGAATAATAGTATATGACCATCCCTCGTGCGGCCCAATAAAGGTTATATTAAGTGACTTCATTTCCGCGGCTGAAATCTTCCGTCCCCTTGGATACGGATTTGTATCTAGAGCCAGTCCCGATCCTCTAGTCGCGTGAAAAGCCAGGAATTTTCCGCTCAATTCGTCATGTGACCGCATGCCATACACTGCGAATTCCACGAAACGCCGGCAAATTCGCTCCGTATAACCGTCGTCATTACCTACCGTTTCGGCCCGCTTGAGAATCAGGGTCTCGTAGTCGACGCTTTTCTTCAGGTCGAGGTAGTATTGCTGATTCGACTGGTTGCAGGAGATGAATTGCCCGTCGACGGTGCGCAGGATTTCCTTGATCACGGTGACGACGTGGGTTGCCATATTTTCGGCGACCTCGCCTCCCATCTCGACGGCCATCTGGTCGTAGAGGCAGAGTCCATCGCGTAATTCTTCCGCGGTTGGGCCCAGCGCCACCTCCAGATCCCGCTGGGTCAGGCGATGGACCGCGAGACCGGCCACGATGCGGCAGGCCATTGGCTTGTAGGCCTTGCGGGAGATGGCGTGCTCGACCCGATCCTGCAGCTTGCTGGCGACCTTGATCACCTCGGCCACGTCAGGAATCGCTTTGTACTCCGGGGTGTCGCAGAGGACTTTCCAATAGTGATCGTAAGCGACCAGCCCTGGGCGGTCCGTGGGCAGCGTCTGGTGCAGCAGCCCCTTCATCGCGTCACTGAAGGTCCGCAGGACGATTCGCTTCTCGACTACCGAGATTTCCTGCATCGTCTTGACGAAGCCGGGATGGATCGGGAACAGACGAACGTAGTCTTCGAGCCGCTCGTTCATGTCTCCGTAGGCCTTGGCGAACGGAGTCAGGTACTCCCGGATTCTGGCCTTCTGCTCGTCAGACTTGCGCAGGAGTCGCTCAGCCACGACATGCGAGATGTCATTGCGAACGATGGCCACCTGCTCGAAACGGTCCTTCACGCGGCGCAAATTGTCGGCGACGAACTTGAACCGATCAGTGTCGAACAGCGCTTCCTGGGCCCCCGCGATGAAGCGGAAGCGGAGTTCCTTGCAGACCTCGCCGACCTCGCGGAGAAAGTTGAGGTCCATGACCAGTTGCTGGTCTTTGCGGGTCTTGAGGTAGTCCAACAGTTCGTCGACGATAAACAGCACGCCCTGGTCGGGGAATTTCTTGTGGAATTCCGCCATCATCTGCTCGAAGGCCGATTTGTGGTTTCGGACCTTGTCTTGCGCGGGGAACTTGAAGGTCAGACCCCAGCCGGTCTGTGCGTGTTCCAGCTCTTGGCAGATGAAATCGCGGAGGGGCATCGTGGTCGCCCCGAGTTCGGTTCGCAGAACTTTGAACTTTCCGGCGAGGGCCTTGGCCTCGGCTTTGACCACCGGATGGCGGATCTCGTCGAGGAGCTCTGCGTGCTCGGCGACGGCCGACAACACCGACATGAGATGGGACTTACCGGTGCCGTAGTTACCGACCACCATCAGGGCCTTGTTGTCAGCCGGGCGGTCAAACTGCAGTTGCGGAATGACGACCACGCGCAACCGCTCGGCCATCTCGTCGCTGAAGACGTAGGAGCTAACCAGGCTTTTCGCCTTGGCGGCCTGCCCTGCTTCCCGCAGCTGGATGACGGATTCAATCGGGTCAAATTGGATAAGTTCGGCGTAGGTTGTCACAGAGTCTCCACGGTAGCGGCAAGGGCGGATGAGATGATTGGGGTGGCTGGGGTCTGGAAGGTGGCAAACTCCGGGTGGCCAGGCTTGGCGTAGCGAAGCTCGGATCCTTCACGGCTCCCGTTCCAGGTTGCCACCAGGATCCGCTGACGACTTTCGCTCTGAAGGAGCCGTAATGGGTCCAGTTTCAGTTCGGTGCTGAACAGCAGTTCGAGATTATCGAGGCCGACCACCTCAGTAGTCTGCCCAGCTAAAAGCTCGCTAAGCGCAACGCCGGCTGCGCGTGGGCGTTCTTGGCGGCTGTAGGGTAGGAGCTGCTTGGCGAGTTCGAGGTTGACATTGAGTACGGGGAAGGGGAATTGCTCTGCCGCCCATCGCATGGCGGTGGTCTTCCCTGAACGGGGAGGGCCCACGACCAACGCTAGGCGCTGGTAGCCGCCCTTCAGGCTTTGAACGACATCTACGATAGCTTGGCCGGGAGTCATGACTCGGCCCCATCTTCCTTATCCGCGGCGCCGCCGGACCGAATCCAGTCGTCTACCTCTGAGAGCTTGAAGCGCCAAACCCTACCAACTCGGTGGGCCGGTAGTGACCACTTATCCATCCAGCGATGGATCGTTTCCTCAGAGACCTGAAGGTGCTTGGCCACTTCTTGCAGGGTCGACCAGGATTCTGTCGTCATCGCCACTCCATTACGGCCCGTGTGGACTAGAGTGGACTAGTGTTGACCTAATGGTTGAGGATCAAGGCCCAGCCTTGGGGCCGAGGCTAAGTCAGTTTGGGCCTGGTGAGACGCTGCCCGCTAAATTCCGCTATCTGCGCCGCTGGGAGGACCAGGTGGTCTCCGCACTGTGGGCCAACCGCTTGACGAGAATCTGCTCCCATATGACGACGCGGCAGCGCATATCCTTAAGGCCGCCGTCTGGCTTACGCCAATCGAGTGCCGCGCAGACCAAATGGGACAACTGCGACCTGGTGGCGTTGGGATGCTGGGTGATCACCTGACGGATGAGTTCAAGATCACGTGCGGAAAAGAGCTGTCCGCTCCATATGGGCCTGTCCTAAACCCCAACGTTGCCCTCATAGGAGCGATCCTGGGCCTTGTCTCTGATGATCGATGATCCTCTGGTACTCAATCAGCATCGCATCGCTGGTGTGTCCCGTTACAATGCGCGTCGCGAGATTGTTCTTCCCATCAAGAGCGGCTTGCGTGACATACCCCACTCTCAGGGAGTGTCCGCTGACATTATGACGAATCGAGTACGACTTGAGGAGATTTGCCACGCTCCTCGTCGTCAGACGCTCGTGCGACACCGTTCCATAGCGATCGACGGGCCGGAATAGCGTTCCGGTCGTGATTCCGGCCGCTTCGCACCACTGATGGCAGGCCCGGATCGCGTCATAGGCCGGATTTTCGGCCCTGTAGAGCGGTTTCGGATAGCCATTGCCATCCTGATCTGTCTTTGATTTGGGTATCCATAAGGTCCAGCCGACCTCGCTCTTCCTGATGTGCTCGAGATCGACCTGGACGATCTCCGATCGGCGCAGTGCGCAGCTCCATCCCAAGAGCAGCAGCGCCGCATCGCGCAGGCCGATGAGTCGGTTGCGATGTTGACATGCCAGGTCGACCGCGCGGAGTAAATCGTCCCTGATAATAGGGTCTTTCCGATCTTTCTCCTGCTTGAGACGACGGAGTAATCCCTTAAGCCAGGAGCGCCATTCTGGGGAGTTGTTCGGGGCGGGGCGGTTCGTGACCTCGAAGCTTTTGCCGATCGCGGCGACGGCTGTCCGGATCGAGCTTTTCCCAAGCCCTGGCTGGTGTCCGCGTGCGTCGGCCCCGCCGCCGCCGGCGACGTGCTGCAGGTAGAGCAGCCGTGGATAGGCTAGGAGGTAGAGGTATTCGCACAGCGATTGGTTGCGATAGCGCTCGACGCCGGCGCCCAGGCAGAAGTGCCAATAATTCCGGATGATGGGACGGTAGTCGTCCGCGGTCTTTGTGCTGACACTCCAGCCGATCCGCTGCATGAGCTCGATGAATTGGGCATCGAGGTCAGGCGGGAGGTCCAGGGCGCGCAGACGGTGGGCGCCCTGGTAGACGAGGGACAGGTCGTGCGCCGGCAGCGGCAAGGCTTCTATGGCCGGCTTCGCCAGCGCGGTCGCTGGCGGCTGAGGCGGTCCCTTGCCGCGGTCGGGTCCGTGAGCGTCGGATCGGGCAATGTTAGCCATCGGGAGCCCCCGGCATGGGGCACGAGCGGCCCCTCCGTATTCATTACACTTCCTATAAGCATACATTATAGGAAGTCAACGAGAGAGGGGGTCTCGGCGGCAGGTGTATTTTCCAGTGTTCTATACGTATTTTCATTGGTATTATGGCATTCTATGGTGTATAGACCGGTATGACGACCGATTCCCCCGCCCCGCCGCCTGTCTCCCGTGCCTCGATCACCGAGGACCAGGTCTTCGCCGTCGCCCAGGCCCTCATGGACAGCGGGGTGCGACCGACGTCGGCCAAGATCCGCGAACGCCTGGGGAAGGGCAGCGCGACGACCATCCAGGCGATGCTGGAGCGGTGGCGCGAGCGCCGCGCGTCAGCTGCGCCAGCACCGATTCCAGCAAACTTGGTCGACCAGGCCAAGGCTCGCGGCGCTGAAGCGTCCCAGCGCCTCCTCGAGGCCCTGTGGGGGCCGATCCGGGACCAGGTGGCGCGCGAATACGATGCACAGATTAAGGAGCTGCAGCTGCGGGCCCAGGAGTACCACGATGATCTTCAGGACGCGACGGAGAACGTCGTGGCCCTTGAGACGAAGCTCGCCGATGTGACGGCGCACAACGACACCCTTGCGGGTCTCAATGGCGACCTGACGGCACAGGTCCGTGGTCTCGAGCAGCACAATCGGGACCTCGCGATTGCGGTCAGGGAATCGACCGCCGCTAGCCAGAAGGCATCGGAGGAGGCGGGAATCCAGACGACGCGCGCCCATGACGCCGAGGCCGCCCTCGCCTCCGCGGTGAGCGCGATCGATTCAGCCAAGCGCGAATCGTCTCAGAAGGGCGCCGACCTGATGCGCCTCCGGGAGGAGCATGCCGGACTCCAGCAGAAAACGGCTGCACATGCGTCCGATCAGCAGAAGCGCATCGACCAGCTCGCCGGCGAAGCGGGCGCCCACCAGGTGACGATCGCCCGGCTCCAGGAGCAGGTCGAAGCGGCCGCAAAACGCGATGAGGAGCTCGGGCCCATCGTTCGGGAATTCGGCATTCTCCGCCGGCGCAATGACGACCTCTCCCGTCGCCTGGCTTTGCTCGACAAGGACAACCCGACCATCTCGGGCTTTATCCAACTGCTGCGCAAACAGACCAAGCCCGTTCGCCAGAGCACGCTGGAGGACATGCTCTCCTCGCATCTCCCGATGCTGCCGACTCACCAGGACATGCTCCCATTGATTGGATTCAATGCGCCTCTCGATTTGGCCCTGGACACGTTCACCGTGCTCGCCGATGAGATTGTGCTTTCCGAGACGAACGTCCTCATTCCTATCACGTTTTCTTTTGCTGGAGATCGCACTTCGAGTGCATACGCTGGGCGCACATTGATCGGGAGAGCCGTCATGACTGTTGATGATTTCGGTCTTGTGTCATTTTCTGACATTAAGGCATCATTCGAGAAATAGTATTACCCCCAAACAAGGTTTCGTATTGGTCATGGACATCCCTCATATTTGCCAATACATCGGCGTGATCACGGGTCTTTCTGGCGCCATCTTGGTCAGCCAACGTTCACCGTCGTTGCGTCGCCATGGATTCCTTCTTTGGTTGGTGAGCAATTCCTGCTTGATCTGGTGGGCCTGGTCGACGGGCACCTGGGGCCTGCTGGCCATGTATTTCTTTTATTCGGTGACTTCATTCGTGAGCGTCAAACCATCTGTACTAGAATGGCAGTTTCCCGGTTGGTAAAATGCGGGCACGGAGAACCCGATGCCCAACCCCACCCGCTCCACTCGCCTGTCGCTTGAGCAGGGCCGAGCCCTCATTGATGCCATGAAACGCAGCGGCATGACGGCCGCTGCCTATGCCCGCAGTAACGATCTGGACCCTCGACGCCTGTCCTTCTGGAAGCGCCGCCTACGAACGAGCGGCCAGGCTGCCGATGCGCCACCCGATCAGTCGGCCTTCATCCAGATCGATCCAGGGGTGGAGCCGGCGGCGCCAGCAACGCGACCGAAGCCGGCCAAGCCGAAGCCACCGCCCGCCCTGACGATCGACGTCCAGCTTGCCAATGGCATTCGTCTGACCATCCACCCTGATGCCGATCTGTCCCGCATGTTAGCTGTGGCCGTGGCGCTCTCCAAGATGGGGGCCGCATGCTGAACTTCTCCGGCAACCGCCGTATCTTCCTGGCGCGGTCCCCCATCGACATGCGCAAGGGCGCCGGCTCCCTCGCCAGCATCGTCGAATATGGCCTGAGCATGGATCCGTATGCCGGCGACATTTTCCTGTTCGTGGGGCGGGCGAAGAACCGAGTAAAGCTGCTGGTATGGGAAAATTCGGGCTTTTGGATATGCGCAAAACGGTTAGAGCGCGGGAATTTCGCCATCCCGCCGAACGCCATGGCTCCTGACCGCCCCGGCACCCTGCCGCTCTCCCCGGCGGAGATCCACCTCCTCCTGGAGGGGATCAACGTCCACCACGCCACCTATCACGCCCACTACCACCGGCCGCCGCTGCCGCCGATGGCCAATCCAGCGCCTGAGGGATCGGCCGCTCTGCGGAGTGCCGTCGCCGCCTCTGCAAATGGCGGAGAACGCCAGTCATGACGGCATTTGTGAATTGCAGTCAATATGAACCCTTGTATATCGTGGCCATGGCCTGCGAGGACGTCCATCCAGCCCTGACGCTCCTCGAGGCCCGTGCCATCATCGACCACCAGAAGGCCCAGATCCGGGCGCTGGATGAGGCCAACATCACCCTCGCCAGCCAGCTCGCCGAGGCACAGGCGCGGATGGCCTCGATGCACCGCCGGATCCAGCAGCTCCTCCGCCAGCTCTATGGTTCCACCAGCGAACGCCACCATGCCGATCGGGATGCCGTCAACGACCTCCTGAAGGGCACAGGGGAGAACGCAGCGACACCAGCCGCGTCCCCAGGTGATGTCGCTGCCCCGGGCACCGACCCATCGGCGCCCGTCGACCCGGCGGCTGATCCTGCCTCCCCCACCCCGCCAGCGAACGACGGCAGCACTCCCGCAGGCGCCACCGGAACCAATGCCGCCAGATCTCTGGGCTCAACCAGGAGGGCCCGTAAGCCCAAGCATCCGCGCCGCAAGCCCGGCGGCCGGATGCAGCTGCCCGAATGGCTGGCTATGCGGGATGAAATCCTGGATATTCCGTTGTCCCAGCGTCTGGGACCCGATGGCACGCCGCTCCCATTCCTCTACGTTATCGAATCCTGGCGCCTGGACTACGTCCCAGCGCATTTCGAACGGGTGCGGATCCTGCGCTCTGTCTACGGCTTCCCGTATAGCGATATGCGCCGACTCTACGCCCGACCCCTGGCCTGTATCGTCTTCAAGGGCCTGCCGACGGATCGGCTCGTCGCCCAGATCGTGGTCGACAAATTCGATTACCACTTGCCGCTGTACCGACAGGAGATCCGCCTGGAACGGCTGGGCGTGGAGATCTCCCGGGCAACGCTGATGAACTGGATCGCTCAGGCCGCCCGCGCCCTGGAGCCCATTCATCAGGCCATCGGTGCCAGCATTCTCCAGCAACCGGTCCTGGGCCTGGACGACACCTACCTCGCCGTCCTGGATCCCGGAGCCGGGAAGTGCCACCAGGGACGTCTCTGGGGCTACTTGGCCAATGAAGAGTTCTATTGCGAGTACCGCGCCACCCGCGAAGGCCAATGGCCTGCGGCCTTTCTCGCGGAGTACGATGGCACCGTGCTGGGCGATGCCTATAGCGGCCACCACAACCTCTTCGAGTCGGGCGAACGGACGCCAGCCGGGTGCATCAGCCATGCCCGCCGCTACTTCGACGGGGCGGTCAAGCTCGGTGAGGTCATCGCCAAGCAGGCGCTCGACCACTTCACGGCCATCTATGACGTCGAGGACCAGGTCGCCGGGTGTTCACCCGACGAGGTGCTGGCCGCTCGCCAGACCACGTCGGTGGGGATCCTCGACAAGCTCGAGATCCTCCTGAACGGCTGGCTGGCGACGCTGCGTCCCAGCAGTGCGACCTGGATCGCCGCCAACTACACGCTCAAAATCTATGATCAGCTTCGGGAATTCACGCGTGACGGAAGAGTTCCCGCGGACAACAACGCGCTCGAGCGCTGCTGGAGAAGTGTCGGAATTGGTAGGCACAATTGGCTCTTCGCGGGTTCAGCACGCGGTGGAACGTGGGTAGCGACGCATGTCTCCATCTGCCAAAGCTGCCGGCTTGTAGGCCTTGATCCCTTCTTCTACCTCCAAGAGGTCTTCGCTGCCCTGAATGCGGGAAGAACCGACTACGCCAACCTCCGGCCCAGAGCATTGGCTGAGCAGCACCGGGCGTTATCAGATACCGGGTAACCGTTCCATTCCGAAACCATGGATCCGTTCATCCGATCAGGATGCTAGCACACCTGTCACGACATGACACCCGTCGACGTAGAGCATCCCTGTCGCCAACCAGGCGACGCACGCGGAGCGCGCCTCTACCCGCCGTCTGTAAAGATGTTTGGACGTTCACGGTGGTCATGATACGCTATGAGGTGCTTGGGGCGAGCTGGTCAACGATTCACGGAAATGCCACATTACTGAGGCGACCACTATATCAAGCTCCTGAGTCTGTCCGCGCAATAAAGCTCGGGCTCCCGATCAATGTCCAATCACATCGGATAGCCAGGAATTTGTCACATTCACCAACTGTGGTCCTAGACGACTCCAGGTTGTACCCCAAGGAGAGCTGAGGAGATGGCTCTGCGGGAAGTGCTCGTGGAGGAGAAATGACGCATGGACTAAGTCGTCTGATGGCTCCTGGAGTAATGTTCCTTGGACAAGGAGTACTGGACATGGGACGAGCATCGGATTCGCACAAAGTGGCCTAGGATCGACATCACAGAGAACTGCAGCCGCTGCCGTCCTCAAGGAACTATTGTTGTTGGACCACTCTTTCACAATTATCTCACTACCTGAACCAAGGGTTATTATCGCCATCGGTAGATGCCGTGTTGCACCATACAATTCTATCAGGGACCTCGGGTGCTCAAACGATGGGTCTAGAGCTCGCACTGACCAACCGGCGGACGCAAACGGACGAAGTAAGGATCGGCAAATGGAGTCTCGCGAATCGCTAACGTCTGGGACAATCAAGATAGAGCCAAGCGGAGGCCTATGCCGGGGATCGCATCCTAAAATTCCCAGCTCGTCGGCCGGTTCAAATGAGAACCTGGACGCAATCCACCATGAAAGAATCAATATTATGAGAGTAATTCCACCGGCGCATGCAAATCCTATCTTCAGGGAAGAGATGATGCTGTGGCGAGAGGCCGTCGTAATCCATAGGTAGAGACCTGATGTCCACAACGCGGTGAAATGGACAGCAACTGTTGGAAAGGTGATCAGATTCGAGAAGCTGCCAGAAATCAAGAGACTCGCAAGGGCCGCGGCGAAGCCACCATAGAGTGGTGAATGGGTCGTGGCTGTCAGGCCGAACAGGCCAAACAGTACCACCAGCACAAGTAAAATATACGAAAAAGCGATTAGCATTCCCCGCTCTGCGCCCAAATGCAAGATATCGGAATTAGCCGTCTCCAAATGGTCATTGTGGCTGGTTGGCTCGTACCAACATGTATAGGTATCCTTGAAGCGCCCCGATCCGATACCAGACATTGGAAAGTCCGCGATCATCAACAGCGCTCCCGACCACGTACGCAGTCGACTTTGACTGGATGGATCTTTCCCAGCATTAATAAGGGTTTTTGCTCGTGCTTCCGATCGTGGATTGAGAACAACGGCAGTGGCTACGGCTAGGATACAAATTATAGAAATGACCCGGAATTGCCGATGCTTCACAATTATCGACGAAACAACTAGGCCACAGGATAATCCTAGCCATGCTCCTCGTGAACCTGACCAGGCAAGAGCAAGGACCAGGAAGCAGGCGGCAATCGCAAGGGATAGAATAATTGGTATCCGTGTATAGTGGTGATGTCGTGACCAGAACCAACAGATCATTCCAATCACCGCGACCAAGTATGCCGACGATACTGCTCCCAGATGATTAGAAGAAATGAACCATCCGGTCCATCGGTGACTCAGATCGATGAGGTCATAAGACATGAGGCCATCCGGAAAGAGCAGGCAACAACCTTCTCGGTCAGCTCAGTGCATCGAATGGCATTCAGCAGAATAGCTATGATAAAACTGGCCGCGACACATCAATTGCCTATGATTTTAACAAGATAGGGGATCCGCAAGGTCTTGCCCTCGTTCGTGGTCAAATCAATGTGACCAGAGGCATTGCCTAACGGCTGTTTGGCGATGTACGAGAGCGTCAGCGTCTGCGCCTCTCCGCTGGCTGGACCGAGGGATACTGACGCGCGCTCAGGGTCTGAAAGTGCAATCCCCGTGGCTTCTACCCGGTATGTTGGATCGCGTGGGGCTAGCAATGCTCTGGCCTGTCTCGTCTCTCCTAATTTCATTGATCCTAGAAGTAGAATGCTCGGTGAGGGTTCGAGTGGTCCATCAATGTTCAAACGGAGAGAACGTTGTGGGCGATATGGGATCTCCGCTCCCGTAATGGTGTGGATACCGATGGAGAAGGATCCAGCGATATGTCCATAAATATTTCCGGAGTTGATGGCGACGTGAATCGATTCTTTCCCATCTTTTGGTTGACTGGATATTGAGAAGCACTCATTTCCGCTTAACATCGACACCGACAGATGATCCCAAGGCAGTGGGTTCGCCCCATGACCTAAAACGAAAGTATATGAATCTGGGATTTTACCCGATTCATAGTGGCCAAGTTCGATCGCGGGTCCCATCACATCCCTTGGCCATTCGATCGGATCAAGGATATGTCCACCAACATTTAAAATTATGACTTCGTCAGCGGAGTTGGATTCGCGATTTCCGACGATCCACACATGGGTTCGGAATTCGCCAGTAAATGGTCCTGCATTAAGTGATACGGGTATGGCAATGGCTTGATGTGGATTCAATATGTGGGAGGTTAAATCAACTTGGGTGCAGTGGCAACTCGTGCGTATTTCCTTAATACGGAATGCCAATTCTCCTGGCATCTCGACCATGACAGGAATAAGCTTCAATTCATCGGGATAAAAGACGGAATCATGGTGCTCGATGGTCAGTAGGGCCTTTGTGGCTTCGTCTGCCGAGCATATCCCTTGCAAGATCGCTGCTAGAGTCAATATGCCACTAAGAATGAGCGCGAATTGCCGACGCGCTACAAGATAAGTGTCGTTCTTCGGAGTTATTCGATTGCACATACCTAGACGATTAATGCAGCATCGGACGTTTACCCGCATAGACATTAGCGTTCCGGTTCGATGGACACTCCAGTTGAGCCATCATGTATCGAGCTAGCGAGGGCAGGATCGATTTCAAGCTTGCTATCGTCTATTGGACTCCCGCAAATTACCGAAATAACATCACTTGATGTGAAAGGCTGGGATTGTCCTCGCGCCTTTCCTTCACTATGAAGGAGTATAGGTACTTTAGAGAGACCGATTTTCACATATTGATATGAGTACATAGTCACCGCATTCGGTTCAGTATCGCTCGCTGTTTTAAAAAACCGGATTTCTGTTATAAGCCGCATCTCATCGGTGCCAGTGGGCTTATTCACATGAATCTGGTAAGTGCCGCCTTGGTCCTTGCTAGCAATCGTGCCGTCTTCTTTGAGTTCTGGATTCCGTACGGGTTCGATCAACCATATACCCCCTGCCCGGTCATCGCGAACGGATTTAATCAAATGGCGAATTCTCGCCGAGATGGCAACGTCATCCCATAGCTCGCTCCAAGGAATGATGCCTTCACCAGGAATCCCATCATCATCAATATCAAGAAAGCTAAAGGGGTCGAGCAGAACCGGGGAGGCCCGATTCTTGATGTGATCTGGACCTTTGAGCTTGCCATCAACTGGATCGCGACGAAAGATATCCATTTGGCCGGTGAATAGGTCCAATTCGCTGAGACCGCCTTTCGTCTCGCTCCATAGTGATCCGACCATTCGATTCCCTTCTGGTTTCTGCCAGCCATTTCCAGGGCGTTCAAAGAAACGAGAATATTGACCCTTGGAGATCATGGACTGGAGGAATGGTCCCGTTTCCCCTTCATGTTTCCTGGACATCTCGGCCTGAAGCGTAGTAATCGCACGCATGGACTTGATCTGATCCGATAGCGGACCATCCAAGGCGTGACCGGAATTCGCGAAAATAACCGCGATCAACAAGGTTGTTTGAGTGAGACTCGTGACTCGAAACAGAATAAGCGCAGATATCATAGCTTATGATCGCAAATGTCTCCACGAACATAATGGCCGCAAAAAGTTAAATGTCCGGTCGCATCAACAATAAGATGAAAATGGCCATTCGCATCTTGGTACTCGCCTACTCCGCATCTCAAACTGGCGTTCTTGGGGAAATTCCGGTTAACGTCCGGCGGATCAACCCCTCCATCTACCGTGTTAATGGTATCTTTAAATTCGGGAACTGGTCTGCATCTCTGGAATGCCCCGGGAAACAGTGGGCTTGGGGGAACTAATGCTCCAGCAGCGCAGGTATTCGTCCTATAACACATAGTAGGGTCTGGCTTTGGTTCAGGTGGTGCAGCTTCCGCCCACAGTCCCATCGGGCAGCCGATAAGGGCGAGTAGCAAGACATATTTAGAATTGAGTTCGTGTGACATCGACAACCTCCATAGGTTTCACAAATCTATCCGACCTCGTAGGAATTCAAGCCCAAGATTATACTGATTGCAGAAGCTCATTTGGATCACTACACCGAATCAAAGACCAAGCACAAGCCCAAGGAAAATGTATAAGTAACTTTCGCAAATACACTTGTGTTGTATCCCGCGGTGCTTATTTGGAAATTCTCGTCTTGTTTATACTCTGGCTTAAAACCGCATTTTCCTTTTCTTGAATTAGCATCTTGCATAGGCTGTAATCTCGTAGTCGCGGTTATCGAAGTGGCCCGATTGTTTGTCTAGAAGTACCCAAAATTGTGTGGTGGCGGAGCGTTTCCTCGATTAATTTTCTCAATCAATCATCATGCTAGGTCTAGGCCGTGTCAGATTTTTGATAGTAACCATGGCACCATTGCCCAAAGCCTGATCGTCTACAAAGGAAGGGTCTATGGGCAAGATCGGTAATCTTAGGATGCCAATAATAATGGCAATTTTCTGTAGCAATGCTGTGCGCAGCGGGGCAGCCACAGGAATTGTCGTATTCCTAATGATTTGTTTGTCTTTCTGGCTGCCAAGTGCCATTGCCTTGGAGGGTACTCTTGATTGGCGATCGGTTATCACCCGCGCAGAAAACGAAGCTGCAATTGCAAATGCGATGTCGTGGAATGTCGAACAGGGTTCATTGGACATTTACGGCCATATGCCAGAAGAGGATCGATTCGTATGTCAATATGCGTCTCCCGCTCCCAGAAACGGTATCCGATCTCCACGGGCTGGCGATGCCGTTTTTTTCTTTCATACTCCTGGGGATTCCGATCCAATTAAGAGCGACATATGCCAACGTCTGGTAAGAGAATCAGGATTCACGGTTTTTAGTGTAATCTTCGCAAAAAGCAGCTCGCCATCCTACTTTTATAACCCGAATCAACACTCAAGATTTTATGCATTCGGTGGTTCCGGGGCATTTGATGTTATTGCCTCGGCATGGGAAGCGGTGAAGACCAGATTAGGGTTACGTATGTCGACATTCTTCCTTTACGGTTACTCGGCCGGCGGAATAGGAGTCCAGGGATTCTCGGAATATCATCCCGATCTTGTCGCTGGAATCGTTTCTGTCTGCGGACATTCGTTTATTCAGAAAAAAGGAGCTAAATGTCCCATTCTGGTCATTCATACTTATGGAGATACAGGCGTGACCGAAGGTGATGGTTTGGCGCTCCTCTGCAGATTGACAGGCCAGCCGTGCATTCGCCTCGTCTTCGATCCAAATTGGGGAATGCTCCGTGATGGCCAAGAATACTCTTTCCATTCGGTTAACCCTATCGTCGCATCGCTCTCACAAAGATTCTTCGAGGCCATCGCTGATGCTCGTTTGGAACGTCAAGTAGAAAAAATTGATTTTCCGGCTATCTGTCCCTATATTGTGAATCTTCTTAGTCCACATCAGGTGATTGCCTCAAGGCAAGGAGCGAGTCTTGCGTCTGTTGCCCCTTTGGGCGGACAACCAACGTTGATACCTTCTGCGAGGTTTTATTCGGAACTTATTCGAAATGCCCCGCCGACTCGTCGCATGGTTGATTCAGATCATGGGATAGCACTCATATCTCCCCCTTCGTCAGATTCGAAACAAGAGGTGATTATCGGAGAGTGGTGGCCATCCCGTGAGGATCAAGGATTCAGAAGCTCAGACGGCGTCCAACGATCAAACCTAGAAATCCGCACAGAATGTGATCTGCGTTATGCAACCGAACGTGGATTGTTCGGGATAACCTCCATGAAATCAATCCGCGAACTTGGCTTTGTGCGATCTCAGCTGGTCAAGGAGTTTCCAGCCGCGTCATCACTGCCGTTGGATATAATCGCCATTGATCCACTCAACGAAGAACTAAAGGATATCCAGTCAATTCCCAGCCTGCATGCTGTTGTTATTATAATCTCGTCCTCGACGATGCTTCATCTCATTTTGAACGGCGATCTGGACGCCTTCCTGCGCAGAGGGGTGAAGTTGCGCATTATCTTATGCGCGGCTGATCAGCACGCTTATGATACGGCATTATCTAGCCTATCCCAAGCCGCTCGCATGTCAATATTTCAGCCATTTTACTGGCCAGAAAAGTTTAAGCACGAAATAAATGATTTAGCCGTCCATCAACGTCTCATAGAAGATGCCTATACATTTCTCATGCCTCCCAATCCATGACAAAACCAATTATCGGATACGTACCGGAAAAGCCAAGCGGACAAAAAGGCTTGTACCGCGCGACGCCTGGAACCCGCGGCACATCACTTCGAAGGCTCCTGCCTCACTCGGGGTGTCGCGCGCGCCGTCTATCTGGCTGCTTCCGTGGAGTCGCTTGCCAAAGCGGGGCACATGGATCAGGTGCAATCGGTAACCGAGCAGCTCGGGAGGACGCTCGAAGCAATTCAGGGGACCCTTGGGGCGGCAGCTGAGGTAGATCCGTGACCAATTTGATGCCTTCATACTCGAGTTGGTAGCATTAATTTGGTGGGAACACATCGATTTCCGTGACCGTCAAAGCATCCGTACGGATGCTTTGACGGTCACCTTCATTCATGGGTTGGCTGAATAATCGCATGAGGTGGCACCAACCATTCACTGCAACGTCTACGAAATCCGAATAGCTTATTTTTGAAATCCCACCCGAAGGTTAGAGATGTCGAGCACCACACGG
>Ga0302319_10010143_pt1 | contig 18015 bp, 18 predicted proteins | sample Bog_T0_2_FD_203319 | JGI IMG/M metagenome (GOLD analysis project Ga0302319, IMG submission 203319) | Peat permafrost microbial communities from Stordalen Mire near Abisko, Sweden - Bog_T0_2 | ecosystem: Environmental > Terrestrial > Soil > Wetlands > Peat | place: Sweden: Abisko, Stordalen Mire...
GGAATCGCCGATGGAACGAGAGGTTTCAGGCCCGGCGAAGAACAAATCCGAACCAACTCCGGAAGAGCAATGTCGAAGACGCATCTCGCACAAATGCCGCTCGCGGCTTAGTTCAACGTACTTTATGTAGGGCTATATCGGATCCACGTCCCTGCCTCGCTTCCGCAGCGGTTGCCACAGCGAGTTCTTGACCGAACAAGCGACCCACACTTCAGCCGTTTGGATCGATTTAGTCACTTACCTGCGCCATTCCCGCACACCCCCCATTGAAGCCGGGCCCGAATTCTGATAGATGTAATAGAGTTCCCATATTCCCCATTTCAGGAGATAGAATGCGCCACATGTTTTTCAAGACCGTCGGGGCCACGTGCCTGACGGCTGCCCTTGCTTTCAGCGCCAGCATCCCCGGCGCTACCACCGGTAAAGTTTCGATCAAGTCGGCCGGGGCCCTCGCTTTCGGCGCCGACGGAGTTTTGTTCATCGGTGATTCGGTGGGCGGCGCGGTTGTCGCAGTCGACACGCGCGACACCAGGGCTTCGGCCAAAGGCGCCAGCATCGATATCAAAGGCGTCAATGAGAAAGCCGCCGCGCTGCTCGGCACCACGCCGGATCAGATCCTGATCAACGATGTAAAAGTAAACCCGATTTCGAAGAACGTTTATTTGTCGGTCTCGCGCGGCAAGGGTCCGGACGCGGTTCCGGTGATCCTCCGTGTGGACGCTTCCGGCAAACTCGCGGAATTCTCGCTGGATAAAGTGCAGTTCGCCTCGGCTCCGATTGCCGACGGCCCCGCCTCGAACCCCAGCGGCCGTGGCGGCGACCCGCGCAATGACACCATCACCGAAATCGCTTATGTGAACGGCAACGTGATCATCGCCGGCCTGTCGAACCAGGAGTTCGCGTCGGATCTGCGCTCGATTCCCTTCCCCTTCAAAGGCGAAACGGCCAGCACGGGCATCAAGATGTATCACGGTTCGCATGGCCGCTATGAGACTCAGTCGCCCGTCCGCACCTTCATTCCTTACATGATCGGCAACACGCAGTACGTTCTGGCCGCTTACACCTGCACACCGCTGGTGAAGATCCCGGTCAGCGAACTGAAGCCTGGCGCCAAAGTGGAAGGGACAACAATTGCGGAACTCGGCGCTGGCAACCGGCCGCTCGACATGATCTCCTACAAAAAGGACAATCATGACTATCTGCTGCTCGCCAACAGCGCGCGCGGCGTGATGAAACTGGATGCGGCGAACCTCGAGCAGTACAAGCCGATTGTGGCCCCGAGCGATGTGGCTGGCATTCCTTACACCACGCTGACGGACCTGAAAGGCGTGAAGCATCTGACGAAGCTCGACGACGGCAACGCTCTGTTGCTGGTGGATAACGGTGGTTCGGTTGACCTCCGTGCGATGCCGCTGCCGTAAGCGATTCGGATACTAAAACCTGCCTTGCATAAAGTAAGCCTTGCCGCGGTAGTGGCCGTTCTGTTCGGGACGGTCGCTATCGCGGCGAATATCACACTACAACTCGATAAAGGTACGTTCCAGGTAGCCGGGTGGAATGCCACGGCTGAGCCTGCGGGCGGATGGGCCTCTGTGTTTTCCGTTTACGCGGGCAAAGGGGATGTGCCGGCTTTGCTGGGCTCGTATGAGGTGGAAAATCACGTCCTGGTTTTTCATCCGCGCTTTCCGATCGGCGCGGGAGTGCATTACCGGGCTGTCTTCAGCGCACCTGGATCAAACGCCGGAGCCGATAAGGCCGAGGCTGAATTCGATGGACCCGCGCGCGCTACCAATGCGCTGACTCGCGTTGAACGAATTTATCCTTCGACGGACGTTTTCCCGAGCAACACCCTTCGCTTTTATATCTACTTCTCCGCGCCCATGAGCCGCGGTGAGGCGTACCAGCATATTCACCTGATCGATGCCGACAACAATAAGCCGGTGGATATCCCTTTTCTTGAACTCGAGCAGGAATTGTGGGACCAGAACAATCAGCGCTTAACCGTTCTGTTCGATCCCGGGCGCATCAAGCGTGGGCTCGTACCGACCGATACGATCGGGCCTCCGGTGGTGGAAGGCAAACACTACAAGCTAGTGGTGGACGCTGATTGGCACGATGCGCGCGGCGTTCATCTTGTGGAGGCGTTTGAGAAAGATTTCCGCGGGAGCCCGTCCGATCGCAAGCCGGCCGAGCCGAAGACCTGGCAGGTCACCGCGCCCAAAGCGGGCAGCACCGACGCGCTTGTCGTTGTCTTCCCGAAGCCGATGGACTACGTGCTGCTGCAGAGGATGATCGGCATCTTCGATAGCCACGGCGAGATCGCAGGCAAGATTGCGGTGGATCGCAATGAGACCGAGTGGCGCTTCACGCCGCGCGATGCGTGGAAATCCGGCACGTACCGGATCACTGCCGACAACACGCTCGAAGACATTGCAGGCAACCATCTCGACCGTCCCTTCGATGTGGACAAGTTTGAGACGATCACGAAGCACATATCGACGGACACCACATCGGTGCCGTTCAGCGTCCGGTAATTTTTTTACTTCTTCTTACTTCTTAGTCGTGGCGTAAGGACCTACCTCGGGCTTGGCCTGCGTGTCTTTCAGCGGTCCCAGTTCGGCGGCGACACCGCGTGCAATGGCGGCCGTTTCACTGCCATTCTGAAAGCAGGTGAAATCGGGTCGATCGCGCCAGGCAAACGGACCGCAGAGCCGTTTGCCCGCGGCGAGGGCTGCATCATGAACCACATTGATGAGACGTTCGTAGTCCGGCGTGCCCTGTTTATAGCCTGAGAAATTCCCCAGATCTCCACTGGCCGCAAACACGGCGCTGACACCGGGAATGGCGGCGATTCCATAGGCATTCTTCACGCCGTCGATGGTCTCGATCATTTCGATGAGCACGACATTGTCATTAATCGTGTTGCGATAGCCGCCGGGAACGCTACCCCACATATCGGGACCGAAGGCCTGACCGCCTCCATTGCTGCGCTTGCCGAGGGGCGGGAAATAGGTCCAGTCGCGGCCAGCCATTCCTTCTTCCACCGTGTCAACGGTCGGGACGACGATCACGAGGGCGCCGGCATCGAGCGCGTGCTGGATCTCGCGCTCATCCGCATAGGCGACGCGGACACCGGGAACGGCTTTGGCGTGAGGACAGGTACGCCACATGCGGGCGACGGCTTCCCAGTCGCGCGAATCATGCTGCATCTCGGTCCAGATGAAGTCGTAGCCGGAGTCGGCCATGGCGCAATAAGTGGCGGGGTCGGTGGAACTGAACAGAGTTCCGCCGGTGACTTTCTCGCCTCGCATCAACTTGAGCTTGACGGGATTCCAGATCTGCGAATTGGGTGGCGCATCCCAGGCGGGGCCGTACTTCCACGTGGCGGGATCGACCGAACTCTGATTCACGCCGCCGGGCAGCGCTTTCGTCAAGGCGCCGCTGTCTTTGCCCGCGGGTGCGGCGAGAGGAAACTGCAGCTTGCCTGCGTCCGCGTTGTTAGCGTAGGGGTCGGCCGTAGGTTTTGGCGTGGGGGCGGCGGCCGGGGTCTGGGCTTGCGCCAGAGTCATAGAGGCCAGAGCCGTGAGGCCAAGCGCTGCCGTGCGCGCTATTTTTGCAAATTGAAGATTCATTCTCCTGCTCCCTTTCTGCGCCGGATTGGTACCGGGTCGGAAGCAGTGTATCAGAATTTGGGGAGGACAGAGAAAGTCAGGCCTCGTAGTCAGGCCTCGTACAACTGGAGACAGACTCCGGACGGAACGATCAGATGGAATTCACGCCGGCCCCAGGCCTTTATTTCCAGCGGACCGACAAGAGCTTCTATGCCGCGATATTCCTCGTAAAGCGCATCGAGGTCTGACACGGCAATGCTGAAACTGGCGTTGCGTGCCCATTGCTGGTTGTCGTTCTCCACAAGGTTGAAGCGGATGGAATCTCGCTCGATTCCTGCCATAGTTTCCGACTGCCACAGCACGGAGAAACCCATTTGTATCCGGTAGAAAATCAAGGCATCCGCGAGGCGGCCGCCGCTCGGAATCATGGGAGTGATCGCGAGCAGATTCGAATGATGCGACGACATAGGGCCATCTTACTTCGCGGAACTGTCAGGGCCTGGCTGGCGATTCGAACTTTGTGCCGCCGACGTAGACCGCGCTAACCGTGCGGGTATTAAGGATATCGTCAAGAGGGTTTCGGTCGAGAACGACGATGTCCGCTACTTTGCCTTTGGCGAACGTGCCGACTCCTTGTCGATTCCGAGAGCCTCGGAGTTGTTTTTTGAGAAGGACACGATGACTTGCATAGGAGTCATGCAGCCCTGCTTCACCATCTGTTCCATTTCCAGATGCTCGAAATAGCCTTCCATGCGGGTGGGAGTATTGCCGTCGTCATCTCCGAAGCCGATGCGGACGCCGGCCTTTACTTCGCGCCTGAGGTTATTGCGGCCATGGCGAAATCGGCGCGGTTGATGTCGGCCACTCGGTCGATCATTTGTTTGACTTTGAATTCGGTTTTGGCCTGGCGGATTCGCTCGGGATCGGTCCAGCGGAGGAGAAAGGGGTCTCCGAGCCAGGTGGGTGAATCGGCGTAGATGAAGTAAGACATGGAGCCCGTAAGAGTGGAGATCATCAGGACTTTTCTGCGCTTCAACTCGGCGATGAAGGTATCGTCCGCTTCGCGGTCGCGAGGCTGGTGGGCCAGGATGTCGACGCCGTGCTCGACCAGGAACCGGGCGTGGGAGTAATCGTAAATGTGTGCGAACACTTTGAGATGGTGCTTGTGAGCTTCATCGATCACGGCGAGGGAGATCTCGGGCTGTCGTTAGTTAGTCAAGATGTCCGGTTTGATTAATTAGTGATCTGTCCGGTTTGGGGTTTTAGGCGGCGCGAGCCGCCTGCCTTTTGAGTTTGGGAGAGAGGGCCGTCGCCGTCGTCGCGGTGGGAAAGTGGGAAGGCCGCGGTTTTGGCGGGCTTTGCACTTTTCCACGGCGTTCCCCGTTTGCTTCGAATTGTCCGACGACATGGGGCCCATACCGGATCGAGAAGGTTCCATCCAGATGTTCGTGGATCGTCACCGTGCAGCCGGCCAGTGTATGACGGAAGCGGGTCTTGTCAATCTGCCACGACCGCGCACCAATGGCTACAGTATTGTCTTTTGCCACCACCCGCTCGGTCTGTACCGTGAAGATCCAGTTCAGATCGCTCCGGCTGGTACGCCGAAACGCCGTGCCTTTCTGCTCCGCCAGCATGCTGAACTTTTCGTTGAACTCCCCGATATATCGCTCCCGCAGAAAGGCATTGGCCCCATCCACCGTCGTAAACCCCGCCAGACGCAGTTCCTGCGGGAGCCGCCCCTGCCAGGTTCCGAAACTGCGCTCCGACCGGCCACGCGCCTGCGGCGAATAGGCTGCAATCATCTGCACTCCCAACTCCTTCATCGCCCGTCCCACCTGCGTCAGCCGATGTTTATCCACCTTTTCCCCTTCCTTCACCGTGACGAAAAAGTGGCTTCCCCGGTCGCTGTACAGCGCACAGAACAGACCTTTGGTTTCGATCACTTCCCGTAAGCCCGCCATCACTGTCCGTGTCGATTCTTCCTCCACCAGTTGCGCATAGTAAATCTCGCTGGTGGCGTCATCCAGGATCACGATCAGATCATGCCAGCGGTCATCGTTCAGCCAGCGGTGTTTACTGCCGTCGATGTGCAGCAGCATACCCGGCATCGGACGCCGCGGACGTCGTCGCCGGTGCGGCCCTCGTTTCCGTCGTTTCGCCATCAGTCCGGCTCCCTGCAACGCCAGCTGAACCCACGTGTAGCTCAGCTCAATCTTGTGCTCGCTACGCAGTTTCTCGTGAAAGTGCCGGATGTTCAGGTCGAAATAGACCTCCCGGTACAGCCGCAGAACTTCTTCTGCCGTGTCCATTGGAACGCGGTGGGAGCTCTGCTTCCCTTTCCGCCGGTCCATCAGCCCGGTGTAACCGAACTGCTGGTATCCCTCTCGCATCCGACGCATGGTTCGATCACAAACACCAGCGATCTCCGCGGCCGCCAGCCAGCTGATCTTCTTCGCCATCGCCTTCAAAATCACGTCCTGTAGTTTCATCATCCGCTCCAGTGCTGCGGCGCTTAACGACCCGGGGTTTATCAAACCTCAGAATCGCCGCCGTTTTGTTGAGCGGACAGATCACTAATTCTTTCGACCGGACAAATCACATACTAGCGACACGAGGGAGATCTCGGGCTTGAGTTTGGGCTGAGTGTGGTGTAGACGCGGCTGCCCTGAATGTCTCCCTGGCGCTGAGCATCGCGAATCCGCAGAACTTCATCGCCATCGCCGCCGGGACCGACGACGGCCGTCACGCCATAAAGCGCGAACAGGCGTAGTTTCGCGGCTGTGTTTTCGCCGATACTTCTCCCTATGTGGGTTTTAGTTCGCGGCGCCGGCTTTGCCCCACAACTTTTTCGTGGCAATGGCCGCGCCGTCGCGCAAGGCCTGCATTTTCATCCAGCAGAATGCGGGATAGACGGAGCCGAATCCGGCGAAGGTGCCGAAGCCGCAGTCGCTGCCGGCCATCACGCGTTCCCGGCCGAGGACATTGGCATAGCGGATTAAGCGCTGGGCGACTACTTCGGGGTGCTCCACGTAGTTGCTGTTGGATCCGATGACGCCGGGGACCAGCACTTTGTCATCCGGGAGTTTCACGGTTTGCCAGGCTTCCCACTCGTGCTCATGACGCGGATTTGAACCTTCCACCAGCAAAGCCATAGGCTTCACCTTGATGGCGATGGGGAAGATCTTTTTGCAATCCATGTCATGCACGTGCGAGCCTTCATAGTTCCCCCAACATACGTGGAGACGGACGCGGTCAGCCGGGACATTGGCGAGAGCGTGGTTGAGTGCCTCCACCTGCAGCTCCGCGTTGCGCAGGAACTCTGCGTCGGTCAGGGTCTTGAAGCGGGTGTGGCGGCCCATGGCGAGATCGGGACAATCGAGTTGGAGCAGAAGGCCTGAGTTGACGATCAGCTCGTACTCGGTGCGCATGGCATCGGCCAGAGCGGCGAGGTACGCCTCATGCGTCGGATAGTATTCGTTCGGCTGGAAGACGGCGATGGTGCCGGGCGAGACCGAGTTCATGAATGCATCGGTCGAAGGCGTCTTCGCGAGCGCGGCTTTCATGTTGGCGATGTCTTTTTCGAGGGCGCTGAGGTCCTTCACTTTGACGGCGCCGCGGCAGACGGGGCGCTTGTAGGTCGCGGAGTGGCCCGCTTTCACGAGACGGTCGCGATACTCCGGATAGTCGTCGAGATCCTGCGGAGTGGGACGAGCGGAGTCGCCTTCGAAGCCGGTGAGGCGATGGCGAATGTAAGTCGCGTAACTGATCTTGCTCATCTCGCCGTCACTGACGACGTCCACACCGTTTTCGACCTGTTGCTTCACGATCGATGCGACCTGGGCGGTCATGGTGCGGTCGAAAAGCGCCTGATCGTAAGTCTGGCCGCCATCCTGGGCAAAGAGGAGGTCGACGACTTCCTGCGGGCGCGGCAGGCTTCCTACGTGGGTGGTGAGAATGCGTTCTGTGCTGGTTTTCATTGGGTCTCCGTTACCATGCGGCTTTCAGAATCGTAGCAATTTCGAGGGTGGTTACAGGCCGGTCGATGACCTGAGATTTATTGACTTCGTGGGCGACCGTTTCAGCGATACTGGTGGCCTCGTTCTGTGGCACTCCGGCATCGCGCAAACGTGTAGGAACGCCAAATCCAGCGATGAATTCGGCGGCGCGTGTGGCCGATTCGCCGGCGGATCGAACGCCAAAGCCGTCTGTGATCGGTGTGAAGCGCTCGCGGGCGATGCCGGCCATGAAGCGCATGGCGTGCGGCAGTGTGATGCAGGACGTGACTCCGTGGGGCACATTCCAGCGAGGGCCGATCTGGTGGCCAAGCGCATGAGACAGCCCGAAGCGAGTGTTCATGGCGCCGTAGATGGAGAACCAGGCAGCCATCTGACAGTCGGCCCGATGTTCCAGTTGCTTCGTTCCGGTGGTTTCCATGGAAGCCTTGAGATTCGACACAAGAAGCGAGATGGCTTTGGTCGCCAGCGTGTCACTCAGAGGATGATGGCGGATCGAATAGGCGGCTTCCACGGCGTGATCGAGGGCTCGCATCGCAGTGGAGGCCCAAAGCCAGTCGGGCGTTGCCAGAGTGAGGGCGGGATCGTTGATGACGGCACGCGGCAGGATGCGCGGGTCCGATACGCCTGATTTGACCTTGGTGGCCTCATCGGTGACACCGGCGACGGGCGTGTATTCACCGGCCGAAAGAGTCGTCGGGACGGCGATGTGGACGAGATCGCGGTCGACCTCTTTGAAGATGGCAACCTTGGCGGAATCGATCGGGCTGCCGCCGCCGAAGCTGATGAGGCAATCGGCATTTACCCGTTGGATCTCCGCCTGCAACTCCGTTACGGCGCTCCACGGGACGTGCTGGCGGATGCCGCGGAAGACGGAAGCGCAGCGGGTTCCGGCGGAGGTAGTGAGCTGATCGAGAAGCGGAGACTCACCGAGCGATTTGCCAGTGACGATGATGGCGCGCTGGAGATTGCGGCGCTGAAGTTCATTGCCCAGTTGGCTGATGCAGCCGGGGCCTGAGATCACGCGCTCGAGGCGGGTCAGATTGAATTCGCCGGTTGTCATTGTGTCTTCAGTGCTTTCTGGATGGTGCGGATCAGGGCTTCGAGGTTCGTCTTGGGGGCGTTGTTCCAGTGCACCAGGACTTCGTTGACTCCGACCTGGAACTTGACGGTCTGGGCTTCAGCACGGGCACGCTGCACGGCATCGAAAGCGCCCGCGTCGGTAGCGAAGCGGCAAACCGAGACGGCGGCCGATCCGGATCCCTCATAATCGGCATTCCAGCAGAAAGGGGAGCCGGTGCCAGCGGCTTTATTCAAAGACTGCAGAGACCACCCGGGAGAGACGGATGAGGGCAGTTCGGGCTTCGTATCCTGCGAATTGGCGCATGCGACGAGGAGGAGGGCTGATGCGAGCGCGAGTACGAACCGTGACACCTCAAGCAAGCGTATCAAGGTCCGTGCGATTCTGGTGATTCCGAATAATCAATGGCGAAATACAAAGCCGTAAAGAAGAAGGTCGATGCACCGCCGCAGATGAAGCCGGGCGTTCCGTGCATCGTGTTTCTGCTGCTCGGCATGCTACTCACAATGTTCCTGCTGTATGAGGTGATGAAGAATGCGTCCTGATGGGCGGAAGCCGGATGAACTGAGGCCGGTGGAGATTGCGACCAACTACCTGAAGACGGCGGAGGGGTCGGCGTTGATCACGATGGGCAACACGCAGGTGTTGTGCGCGGCGAGCATTGAAACGTCGGTACCGCCGTTCCTTCGCAATACGGGCAAGGGCTGGGTTACGGCCGAGTACTCGATGCTGCCAAGGGCTACGGCGACCCGTACTCCTCGTGAGGTGACGAAGGGGCGCGCGGGTGGGCGGACGCATGAGATCCAGCGGCTAATCGGAAGATCGCTGCGGGCGATCGTGGACCTCGACAAGCTGGGCGAGCGGTCGATCGTGCTCGACTGCGATGTGATCCAGGCGGATGGCGGGACGCGCGTGGCCTCGATTACGGGCGCCTATGTGGCACTGGCGCTGGCACTGAATCAGCTGGTCAAGTACAAGCAACTGGCGAGGTCGCCTCTGATTGGGGCCATTGCGGCGATCAGCGTCGGGATGCTGGGGGGCGAGCCGATTCTTGACCTTTGCTATGAAGAGGACTCGCGGGCGGAGGTGGACGCCAACGTCGTGATGACCGATGCGGGCAAGTTCGTCGAATACCAGGCGACGGCGGAACATAAGAGCTTCGACGATGACCAGATGACCCGGATGACGGCGCTGGCCAAGGGCGGCATCATCGACCTGATCGAGATCCAGAAGAAGGCCATCGAGGGGGCGTGAAGCGGATCGTCTGCGCGACAGGGAACCCGGGTAAGCTGCGGGAGTTTCATCTCGCAGGCCAGGTGCTGGCTATCGACGTGCGGGCCCTCGATGGGTTGAAGACGATTCCGGCTCCGGAGGAGTCGGGTTCGACCTTCGAGGAGAACGCCTGCATCAAGGCCGTTTACTACAGCCAGTTCACGACCGATTTGCTGTTCGCCGACGACTCCGGGCTGGCGGTGGATGCGCTGGGCGGAGAGCCGGGAGTGCTGTCGGCGAGGTATGCGGGTCCGGATGCGACGGACGCGGCCAACAACGCCCTGCTGCTGGAGCGCATGGCCGATAAGCCGCTCAGGACTGCCAGGTTCGTGTGCGTCATCGCGCTGGCCTACCAGGGCAAGGTGATCCAGACGTTCCGGGGCGAAGTGGAAGGCGAGATTATCGCCGAAGCCCAGGGCACCGAAGGGTTCGGCTATGACCCGTTGTTTTACTTCCCGCCGCTCGGTTGCACGTTCGGCGAGGTGGAAGGCGAGAAGAAGTTCGACGTCAGTCACAGGGGCAAGGCGCTGCGAGCCCTGATGGACTTCTTCCAATGCGGCAACTGATCGCGAAACTATTTTTTACTACTTAGGGAGCTGAATCCCGGGCTTTGACAGGTCGGAGAGTTTGGTCGAGTTCTCCATGTTGCCGAAGTCGCGGGGGTGTTGCTTGTTCTTCGTGAGCTTCGAGACATCGTTGGTGACGAAGTCGATCAATTCGCCGGCGGTGACGAAGCCTTTTTTATCGGTATCGGCTTCACCCGATAAGCCACGCAGGACGGACCAGGTGAAGGCGCCGTGTCCGCCGCCAAATTCAGGGCCTTCGAAAGAGACTTCTTTGGGGCGGGCGGCCATGAGTCCGAGCATCTCGCCGGGGGATTCGCCAAGTTCGGCGACGGCGCCGCTGATGGAGTCGGTCTTCTGTCCGGCAATGGCGGAGGCGTGGCAGACGTCAGCGAGGAAGATGACGTGGCCGGCACGGGTGAGTTCGTCTTCGACTAAGGAATGCAGTTCCGACATGGGGAGCGCGGTGTCGGCGAGGTTCTGGGCGTCGGAGTCGTAAGTGAGGATGTAAGCGCCGCGGTTGTCGGCGAGCCCATGGCTGGCGAAGAGGATGAAGACGGTGTCGTCTTTGCCCGGCTTGGTCAGGAAGGTTTTGAAGGCGTTGCGGAGGTTGGCGACTGTGGCCTGTTCGTTGGTGATGACCAGGAGCTGATCATTAGGGACGCTGCCGCCGCGCGGGCTTTGAACGAACGCGGCGAAGGTCTTCGCGTCGATCTCCGGGTATTGGAGCCAGAGCTCGCTGGGAAGCTTCTGAAACTTAGATACGCCTACGACTAAGGCCCAGGTTTTACCGGGGACTTGGGCGTAGCTGAGTGATGCAAAGAGGAGGAGAGCAGCGAGCGGTTTAGCGGTCACGTTCGGTCACCAGGTCGGTCAGGGTATTGAGTGCTCGTTGATAAGGACTATCGGGGAACTCGGCGACTAACTGGCGGGCGCGATCGGTGAACTGCTGGGCGCGTTCGCGGGTGCGCTGAATGGCGTTGTGGCGTTCGAGAAAGGCGTAGATGTCGGCGAAGGGGGCGGAATCGTAGCTGCGATCCGCAAGGACTTGTTCGACGAGGTGGCGCTCGGCAGGAGTGGCGGCGTCGAGAGCGTAGACGAGAGGCAGGGTGACTTTGCCTTCTTTGAGATCGCCGCCGACGGGCTTGCCGAGGGTTTGTTCGAGCGAGGTGAAGTCGAGCATGTCGTCGATGAGCTGGAAGGCCATGCCGAGGTTCCAGGCGAACTCGCCGAGCTTCTCTTCCATCTCAGTGGGGGCTCCGGCGGATACGGCTCCGAGGCGGGCACAGGCGGAGAAGAGGCAGGCGGTTTTGCGATCGACTAATTCCATGCAATCGGCTTCGGTGAGACCGATGCGGCCGATGCGATCGAGCTGGATGAGCTCGCCTTCGACCATCATCTGAGTGAGGCCGATGAGGAGGTCGAGGATGTGGAAGTTGCGTTCGCGCAGGGCGACCTGGAAGGCCTGCATGTAGAGCCAATCGCCGGCGAGGACGCAGGTGTGATTGCCCCACTGGACGTTGGCGGAGGGGCGGCCACGGCGGGTCTGGGCGACGTCGATGACATCGTCATGGACGAGGGTGGCTGCGTGAACCATTTCGACTACGGCGCCGAGCTGGATAGCGGTGTTGCCGCCGCCTCCGGCGAAGCGGGCGCAGAGGAGGAGTAAGGCGGGGCGCAAGCGTTTGCCGCCGCTTTGCTGCAGGTAGCGGCTGATGGCGGTGACGGTTTCGACGGAGCCGATGGAGTCGGATTCGATGGCTTTTTCGACTTTTTCCAGGTCGTCACGTACGAGGTCGAAGATCTCGTACGCAGTGAGCGCCTGGTTTGCGCGTTCAGTTTCCATCGGATATTCCAGTGTAGCGAAGGACAGGCGGAACCGCCTGTCCCACCTGCGTAATTCGGTTGAAGTTTTCGGTAGTGAGTTGGGCTACGCGGTCGAGGGGGAGAGCGAGTATTTCGGCGATCCGCTTCGCGGTTTCCACCATAAAGGATGGTTCGTTGCGCTTGCCGCGCCACGGTATGGGGGCTAAGTACGGGGCATCCGTCTCGATTAGGAGCCGATTATGGGGCGTGATACGGAGAGACTGACGGACGCTTTCGGCGGTTTTGAAGGTGGTTACGCCTGCGTAGGAGAGGTAGAAGCCGAGGTCTAAGGCTTGCTGGGCCTGAACTGGGTCGCCGGTGAAGCAGTGCATGATGCCGCGGCCGGACCAGTTGGCGCGGAGGATGGCGATGGTGTCATCCCACGCTTCGCGTGTGTGGATGGTGATGGGGAGGTTGAGGCCGGCGGCGAGTTTGAGTTGCTCGGTGAAGACTTCGCGCTGGACTTCGCGGGGGGCGAAGTCGTAGTGGTAGTCGAGGCCGATTTCTCCGAAGGCGATTACCTTTCGGTTATCGGCTAAAGAGCGAAGATCAGCGGGAGTTTGGGGGCCGAACTTTGCGGCGTCGTGAGGGTGGACTCCGATGGTGGCGAAGACTTCGGGGTAGCGCTCCGCTACGCGGACTGCGCAGTCGAGTTCGCCTGTACCAATCGAGAGCAGGCGTGTGACTCCCACTGCGGCGGCGCGCTCTAAGACGGCGTCGAGGTCGGCGGCGAACTTTTCGCTGTCGAGATGGCAGTGGGAGTCGGTAAACATTATTTGAGCCGGGCTCCTACGGGGACATCTTCGAGGAAGCCGGCGAGGATGGGTTTGCCGCCTTCGAGGGAGGCAGCGACGATCATGCCGTTGGACTCGATGCCGCGGAGTTTGCGGGGGTGCAGGTTGGCCACGATTACCACCTTGCGGCCGATCAGGGTCTCGGGTTCGTATGCCAGGGCGATTCCGGCGACTATGGTGCGCGGCTCCGGTTCTGCGATGTCTACCTTGAGGTGAAGAAGTTTGTCTGCGCCTTTAACGCGCTCCGCGGAAACCACTTGCCCTACGCGGAGGTCTACTTTTCCGAAGTCCTCTACGTCTATTTTTGCGGACGGCGGTTCAACGGCTACAACTGGTTCGGGGGAGTGCCCGAGGAGCTTCTTTTGGCGGGCTGTTTCCTCATCTTCCAACACGCGCATGCGGTCGATGGCGCTCTTGGCGTCAATGCGGGGGAAGACAGGGGCTATCTGTCCAATTACCTGATCGGGTTGGAGCTGGCCCCAGTCAAGCTTGGCTAGCTCCAGGTGTTCCAACGACTGACTCATCCCCAATTGTGCCCATATGTTAGCGGTTGATTCCGGAAGGATCGGATGAAGTAGCGCGACGGCGATTCTCAAGGTTTCGGCGGAACCGTAGAGGGCGTTGTCGAGGCGCTCAGAGGCGTCGGGTTCGGTCGATTTCGCCAGCTTCCAGGGGGCTTGTTCGACGATGAAACGGTCGACGCCGGAGAGCATGGCCCAGATGGATTCGAGACCTTTGGAGAATTCGAAATTTTCAAAAGCCCGGCTGGCTACATCGATCGTCTGGCGCGCGGTTTCCGACAGTCCGTCGATAGGGCCGGAGGGCGTTGGGATCACTCCGTCGCGGTACTGCTTGATCATGGTCAGCGTCCTACTCGCCAGGTTGCCGAGGCCGTTGGCAAGTTCGGAGTTGTAGCGTCCGACGAGGGCGTCGTAACTGAAGGCGCCGTCCTGTCCGAAGACGACTTCGCGGAAGAGGAAGTAGCGCAAGGCTTCGATGCCGATGACTTCGCGGATGGGGTCGGTACGGACGATGTTGCCGCGCGACTTGCTCATCTTGTCGTTCTCGAAGAGCAGCCAGCCGTGGGCGAAGATGCGCTTGGGGAGCGGGACTTCACCGGCCATGAGAAATGCGGGCCAGAAGACGCCGTGGAAGCGGACGATTTCTTTACCGATGAGATGGAGATCCGCCGGCCAGGAGTCCGCCTCTTTAACGGCGCTGATGTAGCTGATGAGGGCGTCGAACCAGACGTAGGCGACGTGTTTGCCTTCGAGCGGGATGCCCCACTTGATGGTGGTCCGTGAGATGGAGAGGTCAGTGAGACCGCCGCGGACGAAGCTGATGACTTCATTGCGGCGCGATTCGGGCTGGATGAAATCGGGATGGTCTTCGTAATACTTCAGGAGGCGATCGGTGAAGGCCGAGAGTTTGAAGAAGTAGTTTTCTTCGGTGAGGGTCTCGGTGGGGCGGCCGCAATCGGGGCAGTTGTCGCCGGGTTTGGCGTCACTGACGTAGAGTTCGTCATAGACGCAGTACTGGCCGGTGTAACTCCCTTTATATATGTAGCCGTTTTTGAGGCAGCGTTCGAAGAGCCAGCGGACGGTGTCGTGATGTTTGGGATCGGTGGTGCGGATGAAATGGTCGTACTGGATGCCGAGGCGATCCCAGAGGGCGCGGAACTCATTGGAGACGAGGGCGGTGAAGGCTTCGGGGGACATGCCGGCGGCCTGGGCGGAGCGCTCGACTTTCTGGCCGTGTTCGTCAGTGCCGGTGGTGAGGACGGCGTCATAGCCCTGCATACGTTTGAGGCGCTTGATGGTCTCGGCGGCCAGGGTGGTGTAGGTGTGGCCAATGTGGGGCGCGGCGTTGACGTAGTAGATGGGGGTGGTCAGGTAGTATTTCATGGGATTAGAGGTTTTTCGGTCGAGCGTAGCTCGACAGTACAGGCTGAAGCCTGTACCCACGTGTGCTGAGTAGTGGTGGGGTCATTTGGGTTGCACCTGGGTTGGGGAGTGCCGCTTGTTTACACGCGCGGTTCGGAAGGCGAGGTGGACAAGGCGTGGTGGGGTGGACAAGGCGTGGTGGGGTGGACAAGGCGTGGTGGGGTGGAAATGGAGTGGCGGCGTGGGCAAGGAGTGGTGCGGTGGAAATGGAGTGGCGGCGTGGGCAAGGAGTGGTGGCGTGGACAAGGAGTGGTGGCGTGGACAAGGAGTGGTGGCGTGGACAAGGAGTGGTGGCGTGGACAAGGAGTGGTGGGCGGACAAAGATGCGGCGGACATGGAGTGGTGGGGTCATTTGGATTGGAGGTAGGCGGCGGTTGCCTCGGTCAGGATTTGTTTCAGGGGGACGCCAGCCGAGGCGGCTATGGCTCGGGCGTCCTCATACTCGGGGGCGAATCCTGTGGGGGTCACTTTTATGCGGACGTCGCCGTGGGGAGTAACTACTGACACCCATTCACGGGATTGTACTCGGCGTTCCGCCTCGTAATAGCGGAGACCTGAGGTGGTGGTTTCGCGGAAGAGGAGTTGGCCTAAAGCCTCGCGCTGCTCGGGTTCGGCTATGACCTGAAGGATGATGCCAGGCCGGCCCTTTTTCATCTGGACGGGGATGACTACGGCGTCGAGGGCTCCGGCGGCGAGGAGGCGGTCGACTGCGTAGGCGATTACCTGGGGGCTGGCGTCGTCGATATTGGCTTCGATCACGGAGACGGTGATGGATTCGGAGGCGTGGGTGAGCTGGCCAATCATCACGCGGACTACGTTGGCGTGTTCGGCGAAATCGAAATCTCCTGCTCCATAGCCGGCGGCGGTGACGCTCATGGGCGGCATGGGTCCAAAGGTAGTGGCGAGGGCGGCGACGACGGCGGCTCCGGTGGGGGTGGTGAGTTCGAGGGCGGGTCCGCGGGAATAGATGGGCCGGTGGAGGAGCAGGCGCGCGGTGGCGGGGGCGGGCACGGGGAGGATGCCGTGCTCAGTGGAGACGGTGCCGCTGCCGACGTTGATGGCGGAGCAGTGGACGGCTTCAACGCCGAGCTGATCGAGCGCGAGAGCAGTGCCGACGATGTCACAAATGGAATCGACGGCGCCGACTTCGTGGAAGTGGACCTTCTCGAGACCGATGTCATGGACGGTGGCTTCGGCTTCACCGAGAACCTGGAAGATGCGGGCGGCGGTGGATTTGGCGCGGGGGGGCGCGTCCATGGCCTGAATCATTTTGAGAATGCCGCTGAGGTGGCGGTGTTTACCGCCGGGTTCGGCAACCCGGACGCGAAATTTAGTGGCGGAGATGCCGCGGCGTTTGACGCGAGCCCACTCGATGGCGGCTTCGGGGGCGAGGGATTCGAGAGAACGGGCGATGGCGGTCTGGTCGGCACCAGCGTCGGCGAGGGCACCTACGAGCATGTCGCCGGCGAGACCGGAGAAGGCGTCAATGTAACAGGCTGTCACGGCTATTCCAGTCTAAATGAGCGAACCCGGCAGGTGAGGGGGCTGACGGGGGCGGGTGCTTTGTTTTGAGTGAGTTGTTGGGTTCGTTTGGAAAAATCACTTTTTTGGGATACCTGAGGGGCGCGAAGGCAAAAATCCCAACGCAGAAGGGTGGCGAGTTTGAAGGTCCTGGCGCGCGGGGTGTGGCGGAGGGTAGTGCGGCGCGGGATTTTGGGTGATGACATATGGTTTCCGGCTAGAGTATGGCACGGCGGAAAAAATCGGCGCGCACGCGGAGGGGCCAAAGGTTTGGATTCTGGGAGTTAGGGGGAATTTTAGTGCTGTGACTGGGTCACGGCCGCGCTAGGCTTGGCCACAGCGAGGGATGAAAACGGTATCCAGCACAGCCAGTCGCTCGGCGGGTCGTTTTCTAAGCGGTCGCATTGCAGCAGCTTGGACAATTGAGCTTTCATAAGGACCAGGCCGGCGGTCGTTGATCGAGACTTCAGCCTGCAGGGGTTCTTGCGCTGCGATTTTTTGAGTTTGCCGGTGGATATGCCTGACCAGCCCGGTGAGTTGGGCAGGGACTATCCAAACAGGGGCGTGGCGCACATTTCAGACCGAGAGGAAGCGGCATAATAGACAGACGGCGCACGTTCGAGAGCATTAGAACTTAACGAAAGGCAATGCGAGTCAGATCTTGGAGAACCAGCCAAAGTCGCGTTTTGAAGGAAATTTACTGGAATGGTCTATTGTCAGAAGCGCCCGCTCTTGGAGAATCTACGTTGTCGAACCTGATCAATATCGCCCTGAACACCATGGCAAGGTGTTCAGGGCGGCGCTTACGGCGCTTATTGCCCCGAAGCTTTCGCTTGTGGATCCTTTCAAAGAACATTTGACCGTCGGAAATGTAAAACACTTTGATTTGGTTACGTTTCCTGAAGCCTTTCTCCCGGTCGACGAACTGCTTTCTGCTCTCCCAATGCTGTCGCAGCTCGAATCGCTTGGGTGCGTCCATGTCGGCCTTCGGCCGACGAATGGCGCCGCTGATCGACATCTAATCCATGTCAGTGAAATTTTACAGCTTGTTGATTCGCTCGGTCGCTTGTCTGAAATTGCACGGAATGACTTGGCGCAATTTTCTAGATGGCTCGAATCGCAGGGCGACGAACGGCTATTCAATATAGGATGTCTCTTCACGATTGATTCGGAACGTCGCCTTCGAATCTGCCTGCATCCCAAGTTGATCCGATCGAAATTTGAGGCTAGGAGTGTGTCGGGAATAGATTGAACGATTCCGGTCGGAGTCGAAAGATTCCTGGGATCTTGGACAGGGAGTTTTCTATCCTGGGTGTGTGAGCAAGAACTTCCGCACGTGCGATCTGGATCA
>Ga0302319_10010145_pt1 | contig 18014 bp, 15 predicted proteins | sample Bog_T0_2_FD_203319 | JGI IMG/M metagenome (GOLD analysis project Ga0302319, IMG submission 203319) | Peat permafrost microbial communities from Stordalen Mire near Abisko, Sweden - Bog_T0_2 | ecosystem: Environmental > Terrestrial > Soil > Wetlands > Peat | place: Sweden: Abisko, Stordalen Mire...
GTGCCGGCGGCTGGTGGACCACGGCGTCGTCATCAACCGACCGCCCCGCGACGGGCGCATGGCCTTCGTTCGCTCGCCAGACCTCGTCTCGATCGAATTGCTGCAGCAAGGGCCCGCGCTCGAACCGGCGGAACCCTGGAAGTCGATGCCCAACAGCGGCGTTTGGTGAACGCATTCGGGCCGCGGCGCCGCGGCGTCGAATGACGCTGGGCGCATTGAGTGGAACGACGAGCGGCGCATTGAGTTACAACCCGAGGCCGCAGCCGCAGCCGCAGCCGCCGGGCGGGCCGCTTTTTTTTCAGAACATTTCCGAAGCGCCCGGAGTCTTGATTTCCACACGATTGCGCGACGGGATGTGATCGCCCGTGATCATCTCGTCGTAGGCCTGTCCCGGGCCGACCATCGGATAAACTCCGGCATCGGCGTCGATCATGACCTCGAGAAAGGCGGGACCATCGAATCCGATGAATTCCCGCACGACCTTCGGCACATCGGCCTTGCGGTCGAGACGCACCGCGTACTTGAAGCCGTCAGCCAGCGCCGCCTTGACGAAATCCTTCTTGTGCAGGCTCTTGTCGCTCGCGCTCAATCGCCCCTTGAAGAAGAGCTTCTGCCATTGCTTCACCATGCCATCGCCGCAATTGTTCAGCACGACGACCTTGACCGGCAGATCGTAAGTGGTGACGGTTTCGAGCTCGCCGATATTCATGCGGATGCTCGCGTCGCCGTCGATGTCGATGACGAGCCGCTTGCGCTGCGCGAACTGAGCCCCCACGGCGGCCGGCAGGCCGAACCCCATGGTACCCATGCTTCCAGACGTCAGCCACAGACGCGGACTGCGAAAGTCGAAGTACTGCGCAGCCCACATCTGGTGCTGACCGACGCCGGTTGCGATGATCGCCTCGCCTCCCGTGAGCCGGTTGATCTCCTCGATCACGTAATACGGCTGTATCGTTTCGCTGGCGCGGTCGTAATTCATCGCATGGCGCGAACGCAGGGCGTCGCAATGGGCATGCCAGGCCGACCAGTCGCGCGCGAATCCCAGCTCTCTGCCGTGATCGAGCAGCGCGAGAAGCGCGTCCGGGAGCAGGCCGACGTGGCTCCAGTCGACACGCTTGACCTTGTTGATCTCGGACTGGTCGATGTCGAGGTGCGCGATGAATTTCGCATTGCCCGCGAACTTGGCCGGATTGCCGGCGACACGGTCATCGAAACGCGCTCCGATCGCGATCAAGCAGTCGCAATCGTCAACCGCGTAATTCGCGAACGCGGCGCCGTGCATGCCGAGCATGCGCATCGACAGCCCGTCCGTGGTGTCGACCGCGCCAATGCCCATGAGGGTCGTCACCACCGGGATTTGAAACTCCCTCGAGAAATCGCGCAGCGCCGGCGCCGCGCCCGCATTGATGACCCCGCCCCCCGCATAGATCAGCGGCCGCTGCGCAACGCGCAACGCGGCGAAAAAAGTCTCGCGGGCGGCAACCGGCACATTGCTCGCCTCCAGGCGGTTCATCCGCTGCCGGTAGCCCGGGATCGGCAGCCGGCCCGAGCCATGGAAAACCCCCTTCCAATTCTGCACGTCCTTCGGGATGTCGAGCACGACGGGCCCGGGCCGTCCGGTGCGGGCGATCTCGAACGCCGTCCGCACCGTCGCCTCCAGCTTGCTCGCGTCGGTGACGAGAAACACGTGTTTCGCCACCGCGCCCATGATCGAGGGGACGGGGGCTTCCTGAAACGCGTCGGTGCCGATCGAGGTGGTCGCAACCTGGCCGCAAATGACCACGATCGGCACCGAGTCGGCCATTGAATCGCGAACCGGCGTGACGGTGTTCGTGGCGCCGGGACCCGATGTCACCAGCGCGACACCCACCCGGCCGCTCGCGCGCGCAAATCCGGCCGCCATGAAGCCGGCGCCCTGCTCATTGGCGGGAACGATCAGGGGCATCAGACCGTCGTGTTCCAGGTTGTAGCGGAACACAGCGTCGTAGATCGGCAGAATCGCGCCGCCGCTATAGCCGAAAATGGTGTCGACGCCCTCATCGGCGAGCACCTGGACCAGCATCTCGGCCCCGGTCATGCTGGCTCCGGCGAGCGGATGGGCGGTTGGACTTAACATGTCGTAACGGTCTTTCACCCGCAAAGCCTAGCAGTTCCCGCCCTGGCGCCCAAGTGGCGTGCTCCCGTATCCTAGGTGCCTGTCTGACAGGCTCCTATGCTCCATGCGCCACCTGATCGCCATTTTGCTGCAGAACGAAGCCGGCGCCCTCACCCGGGTCACCGGACTGATCTCGAGCCGCGGGTACAACATCGAATCGCTGTCAGTGGCGCCGACGAATGATCCCTCGGTCTCACGCATCACGCTGGTCACGATCGGCTCGGACCCCGTGATCGCGCAGATCAACTCGCAGCTCCTGAAGCTGGTCGACGTGGTCGCGGTGGAGGACATGACGAGCGGCGATCATCTCGCGCGCGAACTGCTGCTGATCAAGCTGCAGATCCCCTCCGGCCATGTCGATGCCGTCAACGCGTTGCTTCGGCGCGCCGGGGGCAGGGTGCTGTCGGCGAACCCGTCGAGCTACATCGTGGAGCTCACCAGCACCGAGGCCGAAATTGGCGAGTTCATCGCGAACGTCGGCGCCTTCGGCCAGATCGGCGAGGTGGTGCGCAGCGGCGTGCTCGGCATTTCCCGCGCCAACCCGCGTCTGCACGTGGTGCGCTGAACGCCCGGCGAGTTCATCCCGTCACGGCGACGGCGCCACGATCGAAATCTTTCGCGAAACGGCGCCAGGCCTCGCGTACCCGCTCGGCCGACAATGCGGCGATTCGCACGGCGGCGGCCTGCCACCGCTCACGCGTCACGAAGGCCTGCAGCGACTCCACCGAATCGGCGCCATAGTGTCCGCAGCCGCGCAGATGCGCCCAAGCCGCCACGCTTCCCATGCCCTGCACGGCCTCGGCGATGCGCCGCGGCTTGCTGCGCCAGGTTGCGAGGTCGAACCGGTCGACGCTCGGCTGCAGTTCCTTCAGGACGAACGGTCGCCCATCGAAAGTGACCGCCGACAGCATGGCGGGCGCAATGGCCTGGACGATGCGCTGCACGGCCACGACGCGATCCGCCTCGCTCGGCCATGCCGGCTGAGCTCCACCGCGCCAGGCGGCGACCGCGGAGGGTGCGGCGAACTTCAAGTCCAGGATGAAATTCTGGTCCGGGGAGCGTCGTCCCCGCACCAGCATCATGTCGCGGGCGAGACCGAGACTGCCGTTTCCGGCAATACGGCGCGCGGCATCGATCAATTCGAAGAAGCTGGAATCGCCGTGGGCCGCGCCATACGACTTCGAGAAACTCTTCAGGCGCCGGCGTTGCGCCGGATCGATGGCGAGGGCGCGGACCCCGTCGATGCGAAAGCGGCGGCTGCCGCCCTTGAGTTTCGTGAAGCGGTCGAGCAATTCGAGACGCGAGCGGTTGGTTGCCCGGCGCAACAGCGCGCGGAACACGCCCTCGGCGAGGGAGCGCTCGATCCAGCGCGCCTTGCCGTCGGCGATCGCGGCGGTGTACGCGGCGAGAAAGGTTTTCACCAGCTGTCGCGACTGCGCACGGCTCAGCGAGAGGCCTGGCGCCGCAACATCGATGCTCGCCGCGAAGCGCACGATGTCCAGCGTGAACGGGGCGAGACATGCCTCGTCGAAATCGTTGACATCGAAATAGCAGAGGCGGTTGTCGCCCTTGAAGGCACCGAAATTCTCCAGATGCAGATCCCCGCTCACCAGCGTGCTCGGTGCACCCAGCAACGAAGAATTCCCCGGCAGGAATTCCAGGAACAGCGCGTTCGTGCCGCGAAAGAATGCGAAGGCATCACGCCTCATGGCATGGAATTTCAGGCCGAGCCTCTCCGGGTCGCGCCCGGCGTTTTGCGCTAAGATTCGCCGCGTCGTCGGACTGATGCGTGGCATGTTGCGGCCAGTGACGGAAAACCGAAAATGAAGGATACCTTAGTCTCATGCCCGAACTCGAATTGAGTCCAGAACATGCCGCTGATCCCAATACGCGCCGGGTCGGGATCCTGGTCGGCGTCGTCGGCATCCTGTTGTCGGTGGTCACGATCGCATCGCATCGCGCGCACACCGACGCGGTGATCCACCGCACCGAGGCGAACGATCAATGGAGCTTCTATCAAGCGAAGAAAATACGGGAGAACACGACCGAGATCGCGATGACCCTGCTGCAGTCGCTGGCCCCGGACCCCGCCAAGATCCAGGCGCCCGAGGCGAAGCTGGCGGCGGCGCGCGCCCATTACGAGGACGACGCGAAGCAGCTGATGAAGGAGGCCACTGCGAAGGAAAAAGAGACGGAGATCGAAGAGCATCGCGCGCTCTATTTCGACATCGGCGAGGGGCTGCTCGAGCTTGGTTTGGTGCTCTGTTCGCTGTATTTTCTCGCCCGCAAGGCCTTCTTTCCCGTGTTCGGGATCCTGTCGAGTCTGGCCGGGACCGTGCTCGGAGTCATGGGCTTCACGCTTTGAATTGGCGCGCAGCGCTCGTCGCGTGCGTCATCTGTACGGCCGGGGCATCGCCGGGGAGCGCGGCGGCTGGTCCGCGCATCGAGGCGCGGTCGGCGAGCTTGCTCGCCGTCGGTCTCGTCGACCACGACCGCATGACGATCCGGGTGAGCCGCCTCGCCGACAACGCACCGGTGACGAATGCCGCCGTGGCCGTCAAACTCCGGGGGGCCGAGCATCCCGCCACCGCACAGGTGGACGGCAGCTACGTGTTCGAGTCGAGGGATCTCGGCGCGCCGGGGGCCGCGACTGTGCAGATCACCGTGCACGACGGCGCAGTCAGCGAAACCCTCTCCGCAACGCTGCAGCCGGGAGCGGAGCCGGCCGAGGAGAAGAACAGCACCAGGCAGCTGTTGTGGTGGGTGCTCAATTTCGGCGTCTGCATCGGGTTTCTCTGGCTCATATCCCGCCGGCGCAAGGCTGCCGAGGAATCATGACCCACTCCGCCCGAGGCGGAGTTTGCGCCGCGCTCTACAAGGCGGCGTTGTCAGTCTCGCCCGTCCGGATTCGCAGCACCCGCAGGATGTCCGTGACGAAAATTTTTCCGTCCCCGACCTTGCCGGTCTTTGAAGCGCCGACGATCGCTTCCATGACCTGTTCGGCGAGCTCGTTCTTCACCGCAACCTCGATGCGCGTCTTCGGCACGAAGTCGACCACGTACTCCGCGCCGCGGTAGAGTTCCGTGTGACCGCGCTGGCGGCCGAAGCCCTTGACCTCGGTGACGGTCATGCCGGACACACCGATTTCGGACAGCGCCGCGCGAACGTCGTCCAGCTTGAACGGCTTGATGATGGCGGTGATCAGTTTCATTCCATGCTCCGGCGAGTTGGGGCAAGTTGGGGCAAGTAGGGGGCGGACCTGTCAATACTAGTACTATTCTACGCAAGCGGCACGCGCGATGCGCGGCCGATTGGCCTCGCGCAGGGAATGCCGGGAGCCTGGCCGAGTAAGTTTCGTGACGGTGGGCTATAAGGGCGGTGATGAAGCAGCAAACTTCCACGGGTGGCCCGGTCGTTATCGTGGGCGCGGGTCAGGCCGGTGCCCAGGCCATCGACACGCTGCGCAGGGAGGGGTTCGACGGCCCGCTCACGCTGGTCGGGGACGAGCCGGGACTGCCGTACCAGAGGCCGCCGCTGTCGAAGAAGTACCTCGCCGGAGAAATGTCGTCCGACCGGCTGGTTTTCCGGCACCAATCCTTTTACGACGAACATCGCGTCGAACTGCGGCTCGGCTGCCGGGCGGAGCGGGTCGACCGGGACGCCAAGCGCGTGATCTTGACGGGCGGCGAAGCGTTGCCGTACGGCCGCCTGCTGTTGTGCCTCGGCGCGGAATCTCGCCGCCTCACCTGTCCCGGGAGCATGCTCGCCGGTGTGCATCATCTGCGCGGGCTCGCCGATGCCGCCGCGATTCGCCGGGATCTCGTGCCGGGGGCCCGGGTCGTCATCATCGGCGGCGGTTATATCGGCCTCGAGACCGCCGCCACCTGCCGCGCCATGGGCTGCGAGGTGACGATTCTCGAAATGGCGGATCGCGTCCTCAATCGGGTGGCGGCGCCCAGCGTTTCCGACTTCTTCGCCCGCGAGCAGCGGGCCCACGGAGTGGTCGTCATTTGCGGCGCCCGGGTCGTGGCCCTCGAGGGTGCCGGGCGCGTCGAACGGGTGCTGTGTGCCGACGGAAGCAGCCACCCCGTCGATCTGGTCGTGGTGGGCGTCGGTGCCATGCCGACCACCGGGCTCGCCAGCGAGGCGGGTCTGGTCTGTGACAACGGCGTGCGGGTGGACGAGTTCTGCACGACCAGCGATCCGAAAATTTTCGCGGCCGGCGACTGCGCCAATCATCCATCGGCGCATTACGGGCGGCGCGTGCGGCTCGAGTCGGTGGACAACGCCTTCGAGCAGGCGAAGGCCGCGGCTCTCAACATGCTGGGCCGGGGTGTCGCGCACGACCGCGTACCGTGGTTTTGGTCGGACCAATTCGAGCACAAACTGCTGATCGTCGGCCTTTCCGAGGGCCACGACCGCCTGATCGTGCGCGGCGATCCCCACGCCGGCGGCTTCAGCATCTGCTACTTGAAAAATGGCGCGCTCATCGCGCTCGAGGCGGTCAACCACGCGAAGGACTACATGGCCGCCCGCAAACTGATCACCGAACGCATTCCGTTGAATTTGGAGCGGGTGGCAAACCCGGATATGCCGCTGAAGGAGGCCGCCGCTTGACCCGGGCAACCGCATGACGCGGATCACATTCATCCAGCCTGGCGGCAGCCACCGCAACGTGGTGGCGAGAGCGGGGCTCTCGGTCATGGAGACGGCGAAAGAGCACGGTATCGCCGGCATCGCGGCGCTCTGCGGCGGCGCCTGTGCCTGCGCGACCTGCCACGTGTACGTGGATGCGGCGTGGCTCGGCAGGCTCCCAGAGCCCGAAGACATCGAGACCGCCATGCTCGAACTCGCCTGGGAGCGGCGGCACGAGAGCCGTCTCTCGTGCCAGATCACCGTGACGGCACAGCTCGACGGCCTGACTCTCACGGTGCCGGCGCAGCAGGCCGGTGTGGAGCTTGCCTGAGGCCTCCGGCCCGGGGAGCCCCCTCAAACCCCGCTCACTCGAGCACGAGCAAGAGATCTTTCGCATCGACCTGCAGGCCGGCCCGGACGAGGACCTCCTGCACCGTGCCGTCGCGTTCGGCGCGAACCGTCGTCTCCATTTTCATGGCCTCGAGCGTCAGCAGCACGTCACCGCGTACCGTCTTCTGGCCGGCATGCACCGCCACGGTCGCGATCGTGCCGGGCATCGGTGCACCGACATGGCCGGGATTGCCCGCCTCCGCCTTGCGCTGCTGCGGCCGCTTCGCCACCTGGCTGCGATCGGCCACGCGGACCGGGCGCGGCTGGCCGTTCAATTCGAAGAAGACCGAGCGGGTTCCGTCCTCGTGCACATCGCTCGTGGCCACGTAGCGGATGATCAGGGTCTTGCCGCGCTCGAGGTCGACCGTGATCTCCTGTCCGGCCTGCATGCCGAAGAAGAAGACGGAGGTCGGCAGCGAACTCATGTCGCCGAACGCGGCGCGATCGGCGGCATACTCGACGAACACCTTCGGGTACATGAGATACGAGGCGAGTTCCCGGTCGCTGATCGCGCGGCGCACCTTGAGTTCGGCGGACTGGCGCGCGGCATCCAGGTCGACGGACGGCAGCAGTTCGCCCGGCCGCACGCGCAGCGGTTCCCCTCCCTTCAGTATCTTCCGCTGCAGCGCCTGCGGGAAACCGCCGCTCGGCTGGCCGAGCTCACCACGAAACAGCTGGACGACGGACTCCGGAAAAGCGATTTCGACGGCCGGATCCTCCACCGCTGCGCGCGTGAGGCCGCTCGTCACCATCATGATCGCCATGTCGCCCACCACCTTGGAGGTCGGCGTGACCTTCACGATGTCGCCGAACATGTCATTGACCTCGGCATAGACCGCTGCGAGGTCCGGCCAGCGATGGTCGTCGATCCCGAGGACGCGCGCCTGCTCGCGCAGATTGGTGTACTGGCCACCGGGCATGCCGTGCACGTAGACCTCGGAGGCACCGGCGCGGATGTCGCTCTCGAAGGCGACGTAGCCGCGGCGGACCTGCTCCCAATAGCCGGATATCAGGCGCAGACTGTCGGGATCGAGTCCGGATTCCCGCGGTCCGAAGCGCAGCGATTCCACGATCGAGCCGAGATTCGGCTGCGACGTCAGACCCGACAGGGCATCCACCGCCCCATCGACGGCGTCAGCCCCTGCATCGATGGCCGCAAGCACGCTGGCGGCGCTGATTCCGCTCGTGTCGTGCGTATGAAAATGAACCGGCAGCCCGACCTCCTCCTTCAGCGCCCGCACGAGGGTCGCGGCGGCCCGCGGTTGGCACAAGCCCGCCATGTCCTTGATGCCGATGATCTGCGCGCCCATCGCCTTCAGCTGTTTGGCGAGATCGACGTAGTAGCCCAGGCGGTACTTGCCTTCGTGCGGATTGGAGAGATTTCCGGAATAGCAGATCGCCGCCTCGCAGAGGCGCCCGCTGCTCCTGACGGCGTCGATCGCGACCCGCATGTTCGGCGCCCAGTTGAGGCAATCGAACACGCGGAAGAGGTCCACTCCCGCCCCCGCCGCCTGCTCCACGAAATGCCGCACCACATTGTCCGGATAGTTCGTGTAGCCCACGGCATTCGAAGAGCGGAACAGCATCTGCAGGAGCAGATTCGGCATGGCTGTGCGCAGCTGGGCGAGGCGGTCCCAGGGATCCTCGCGCAGAAATCGCAGCGCCACGTCGAACGTCGCGCCGCCCCAGCACTCGACCGAGAAGAGCCCGGGCAGGAGCGCTGCATAGTAGGGAGCGATGGCCGCCATGTCGCGCGTGCGCAGGCGCGTTGCGAGCAGCGATTGATGCGCGTCGCGCATGCTGGTGTCGGTGAGCAGCACCCGCTGCTCGCCCAGCATCCAGGCGCAGAATCCATCAGGCCCGAGCCGGTCGAGCAGCTGCTTGGTGCCCGGCGGCGGCGCCGGCGGCAAGGTCACCCGCGGCGGGCGAGGAAACACGGGCTGATGCGGCCGGGTCCGGCCCTTCACCTCCGGATTGCCGTTGACGATGACGTCGCCGATGAAGTTGAGCAGCCGCGTGGCGCGGTCGCGCTTGCGCGCGATGCGAAACAGCTCCGGCGTCTCGTCAATGAACTTCGTGGTGTAATCGGCCGATGCGAAGCGCGGATGCGTGATGAGCTGGTCGAGGAAGCGCAGATTCGTGACCACGCCGCGGATCCGGAATTCCCAGAGGGCGCGATGCATGCGCGCGATGGTTTCCTCCGGTGTCGGCGACCACGCGGTCACCTTGACGAGCAATGAATCGTAAAAGCGCGTGATGATCGCACCGGCATAGGCGGTGCCGGCATCCAGACGGATGCCAAATCCGGCCGGACTGCGATACGCGGTGATGCGGCCGTAGTCCGGCACGAAATTGTTCTCGGGATCCTCGGTCGTGACCCGGCATTGGAGCGCGTGCGCGTTGACGCGGATGTCATGCTGCGCCGGAACTCCGCTCTCGGCGGTGCCGATGCGGGCGCCGGCGGCGATGCGGATCTGCGCCTTCACGAGGTCGATGCCCGTGACGCACTCCGTGACCGTGTGTTCGACCTGGATGCGCGGATTGACCTCGATGAAATAGAAGCTGCCGGTGTCGGCGTCCTGCAGGAACTCGACCGTGCCGGCGGCGCGATACGACACTGCACGGCCGATTCGCAGCGCCGCCTCGCAGAGCGCGCTGCGCTGCTCCTCGGTCAGAAACGCCGCCGGAGCACGCTCGACCACCTTCTGGTTGCGGCGCTGGACGGAGCAGTCGCGTTCGTACAGGTGCACGAGGTTGCCGTGGGCGTCGCCGAGGATCTGGACTTCGACGTGGCGGGCGCGGCGTATCAATTTTTCGAGATACACCTCGTCCTTGCCGAACGCCGACTTCGCCTCGCGCCGTGCCGAGGACACCGACTCGAGTAGCGAGTCCTCGTTTTCGACCACCCGCATGCCGCGACCGCCGCCGCCCCAACTCGCCTTGAGCATCACTGGAAAACCGACGGCGCGCGCCATGTCGCGTACCGCGGCGGAATCCGCCGGCAGCGGGGGGGTCGCGGGCATCACCGCCACGCCGGCGGCGGCGGCGAGGTTGCGGGCCGCGACCTTGTTGCCGAGCTGGCGCATGGTCTCGGGCAGCGGACCGACGAACACGATGTCCGCCGCGGCACAGGCTTCCGCGAATTCCGGGCTTTCCGCGAGAAAGCCGTAGCCCGGATGAATCGCATCGGCGCGCGCCTCGGCGGCGATGCGCAGGATATCCTCGATGTCGAGGTACGCGTCGATCGGCCCCCGTCCCTCACCGACGAGATAGCTCTCGTCGGCCTTGGTGCGGTGGAGGGAGAAGCGGTCCTCGGTCGAATGGATGGCGATGGTGTGAATGCCGAGTTCGGCCGCGGCGCGCATCACACGGATCGCGATCTCGCCCCGGTTGGCGATGAGCAGGCGTCGGATCGAACCGGTTTTGAGAAATGGATCCATCAGCGGATGATGATAGCCTTGGCCTACGGGAGCGGCCAGCGAAATCCCCGGAGACCGACCGGGGGAATTGACCAGGGGAAACGATGTACGGAATTGCGATACACGGCGGCGCAGGAAGCCTGCCCCGCGCCGAGATGGACGATGCACGCGAACGCGCCTATCGCGCGGGACTCGGCGCTGCGCTCGAACAGGGCTCGCTCATTCTCGAGCGTGGCGGGACGAGCCTCGATGCGGTGACCCGCGCGGTGGCGCTGCTGGAGGATGATCCGCAGTTCAACGCCGGACGCGGCGCCGTGTTCACGGCTGACGGGCGCAACGAGTTGGACGCGGCGCTCATGGACGGGGCCACATTGCGCGCCGGCTCCGTCTGCGGCGTGTGCCACATCAGAAATCCCATCGAACTCGCGCGCGCCGTGCTCGAGCGGTCCGAGCACGTCATGCTCCACGGCAGCGGCGCCGAGGACTTCGCCCTGGAGCAGGGGTTCGCTCTCGTGCCGCGCGGCTACTTTCGCACCGCCGAGCGCTGGCGCCAGCTGGAGCGCATTCGCGAGGGCGACCGCGCCCTTTCGGCGCTCACGATTTCACACATCGGCACCGTCGGGGCGGTGGCCCTGGACGAGGCCGGACACCTTGCCGCCGCCACTTCGACGGGCGGCATGACCGGCAAGCGCTACGGCCGGATCGGCGATTCACCGGTGATCGGCGCCGGTACGTATGCCGACGACCGCTCTTGTGCCGTGTCCGCGACCGGGCACGGGGAATTGTTCATCCGGGCGGCCGTCGCGCACGACATATCGGCGCGGATGCGCTACGGCGGCCGTACGCTGGCGGCCGCGGTCCGGGAGGTCGTTCTGGTGGAATTGCCGGCGCTCGGCGGCGAGGGCGGCGTGATCGCGATCGATGGCGCCGGAGCGATCTCGATGGAGTTCAATTCGGAGGGCATGTTTCGCGCAAGTGTGCGCTCGGGCGAGGCACCAAACATCGCGATCTACCGTACGGCTTGACCGCTGCTCTGCGCTCCGGACTGTTCCCGGTGTTTGTCGAACCGGCCGGTCTTCAAGGTCTGATATTCGGCCTCCATGACGACCACCCGGTTGCGGCCCTGCTCCTTGGCGCAATACAGGGCCTCGTCCGCGAGCTGAATCAAGCCGACGTGAGTGCGGCTGAGATTCGGCAGCACGTAGGCGGCGCCGATGCTCACGGTCAGCCGCGCCGCGACGCTGGAGGCCTCATGCGGAATGTTGAGCTCCGCAATCGAGCGCTGGATCCGCGTCAGCACTTCCGCCACGTATTCGCGGCTTGCTTCGTAGAGGACCACCGCGAATTCTTCGCCGCCGTAGCGCGCGACGAAGTCGAGGGGCCGCCGGGCGCACTGGCTCAACGAAACGGCGACTGCCCGCAGGCATTCGTCGCCGGCCTGATGGCCATACCGGTCGTTGTAGTTCTTGAAGCAGTCGATGTCGACCAGGAGCACCGCGACCCGATGTTTCTCGCGCACCGCCTGCTGCCACGCGCGGTGGATATGCTGGTCGAACATGCGCCGGTTTTGAATACCGGTGAGCCCGTCCCTGGCCACCATCTCGCGCAGCAATCCCGCCTCCAGAAACCGCATGCGGCTCGTCTTTTCGTGCATGTAGACGACCGTTGCGCCGATGAGGTTCGCCGCCACGATGGCGAGCACGTCGTAGCTGAATTCGCGGCTCGGCAATTCGAGCGCAGTCGCGGCCGCGAGATACAGGAACAGCACGATGACGTTGGCCGTCAGCGCATGATAGAAGAGAAGTCCCGCCATGAAATAGATGTACATGGCGGTCAGCACCAGGCTCGGAAAGAGGATCGTGACGCCGCCCGCGGAGGCGATGATCTGGATGGCAACCTCGCAGAGGCCATAGGCGGTCGCCGCCATCATGGTCAGCGGGGCGTAGATTCGCTGGCGGTGCGGCGAGAAGCTCGCCCAAAGGACGATGAGCAGCAACGGCACGATCAACAGGATGTGGATGAAGTTGGGGATGCGATTGAGACCCCGACCGAGAACCAGCGCCTCCACCGCCGAACACGCGATCGCGATCGTGATCGCGAGACCGGTGTTGATCCGGATGTGCTGCAGGGTCGAGTCGAGGTGCGATCGCCTGAACTCGGCCTCGAGATCCGCGCCGAATGTCAGCCACGGAAAGCCCTCCTTGAGCTGGCGCGCGTGCGGCAGATCGCGAAGTTCTTCGAGCGGAAAGGCGTTCGCGCTGATCATTTGACGAAACCTACCATCGGCGCGCTCGTTGCCAAGGACGTGGGCCACACGTTGGGCGAAAATGCCGGCCGCGTTATGTCAAAGCGTCAGCCGGACAGATAGTCCGCGAGATACGTGTCGAAATCGACCGTGTCGCCTTTCTCGATGCGCCTTTGGGCTTCGTGCGATTCCTCCGCCGCCGCGGCAAATTCGGCGAGCCGGCTTTCGTTCGGCGGGTACAGATCGAGGAAGTAATCCTTGTGCAGGCGGGACATGCGCCCGGCGAGTTCGAAGAAGGATTCGCCGGTCTGGCGCATCTCAGCCAGCATGCGAGCCGAGGGCGTCCGCTCGACGTCCTCGATCTTCGCCCGCTGCTGCTCCAGGGCCGCGACGTACGGCCTTTGCGGCTCTCCCGCGTCGAGCATTTCGCAGATACCCTGCATCGAATCGAGCAATTCGTGCGCCCAACCGAGCATCGGAACGCTGCGCCCCTCGCGGCCCAACATCAGTCCGGGCTCGCGCCCGCGGCGCGCCACCGTGAGGTGGTTCGCGTCCAGCGCATCCTGTTCGGACGCGCCGATGGGGCCGCTCTCGCGCAGCAGACACAGCGCGAGAAACGCCTCGAGGAAGCGCAATTTGTTCTGGTTCACCCCGACCGGGTCGAACGCGCTGACATCGAGCGCCCGCACTTCCACATACTCGACGCCGGCGCGCCGCAGCGCCTTCGTGGGCCGCTCGCCGGAGCGTGCGACGCGTTTGGGACGGATGAAGCTGTAATACTCGTTTTCGATCTGCAGAACGTTCGCGTTCAACTGACGGTACTCGCCGTTCACCTTCACGCCGATCTGCTCGTACGGCGGATAGGGCGTGCCGATGGCGCGGGACAGGTCGCGCACGTATTCCGCGAGGCTGTTCACCGAGACGCTCACGCCGGCCTGGTTCTTGTTGCGGTAGCCGATGTCGCTCATGCGCAGCGACGTCGCATGGGGTTCATAGGACGTGTCCGGCCCGAACGGCTGCAGGGTGTTGCGCCGGCCGGCGAAGAAGCTGTTCGACAGCGCCGGCGACGTGCCGAACAGGTAGAGCACGATCCATCCGTGTCGCCGGTAATTGCGCAGCACGCCGAAATACTGGTCCGAGACGAAATCCTGGAGTGGGCTGCGCGATTCGTTCACGGCCTCGAGCACGCCCCACAGCCGCGCCGGGAACGAATAGTTGAAATGCACGCCGGAGATCGCCTGCATGATGCGTCCGTAGCGCAATCCGAGTCCATGCCGGTAGACGGTCTTCATCCGGCCGACGTTCGACGAACCGAACTGCGCGAGCGGAATGCTTTGATCGCCGTCGATGGAGCACGGCATGCTCGTCGCCCACAACATCTCGTCGCCGAGATGCCGGTAGACGAACTGGTGGATGTCGCACAGGTATTGCAGGAGCTCCCAGCTCTCGCCGAACGGCGGCGTGACCAGCTCGATCAAGGATTCGGAAAAATCCGTGGTGATGTGCTCGTTGGTGAGCGGGGCGCCGAGCGGCGGCGGATGCGGGGTCGCGACGATCACCCCGTCCGGCGTGACGCGCAGCGATTCCTTCTCGACGCCCTTGCGGCCGCCGCGCAGCACGCCACGCTCCCCCGAATTGATGAGCCCGGCCATCCGGCGCTCGAATTTCCTGTCGACCACGTTGCGCACCACACCCAGCCCGATCGGTTTTCGAATCCTGCCGGCCGCTTCACGGCAGCTCGGCAGTGACCTCAATTTCGACGAGGAATCCAGGATCGACGAGCCGTTGAACCTGCACCCACGTGCTCGCCGGCAGGCGCTCCTTGTTGTAGAACTCGAAACGTAGATCCGCGGCCTTGAGCAGCGCATCCATGTCCGTAGTGAAAATCGTCTCCTTCACCACCTCGTCGAAGCCCGCACCGTGTGCCGCCAGCGTGCGCCGCAGATTGGAGTAAACGGCGCGCATCTGTCCGGCCATATCGCCCGGTGCGACCAGGCGGCCGGCCTGGTCCGCCGCGACCGAACCGGACACGTACAAGGTCTTGTCGATCAGGACCGCCTGCGAGTAGCCAAAGTCGCGCTCGTAGGCGTTGAGGTGAAACGTCTGCTTCACCCGTGGCGCGGGCGGCTCCGGCGCGCGCTCGCACGCAGGCAGTGCGAGCAGGGCGCATAGCGGCAACGCGCATAGCGGCAACGCGCATCGCGGCAGGGCGCGCGGCGCCAGGGCGGTTTGAGGGGCCATGTTTTCATTATCCCAGAGCGAGACCGACCGGGTGCGGCTTTCATCCGGCGCGTCCCGCCTGGGTGGCCTCGGCTCTCGTCCGCAGGGACCGCAGCATTTTCGGCAGATCGTGCCGCAATGCCGCCCGGATCACCCAATGCGGCACCCAGAACCCCGGCGCCAATTCGACCGAGTAATGCGCCACGGTGGTGTCGCCCTCCCGCTCGAGAGTCCACGATGCAGTGAGACGCGCAAGGTCACCCGAGACACGTTCGATCGAGACGCGCTTCGGCTTGTCGAAAGTGGCCCGTACCACGTAGTTGAGGCGCGGCACGTACCACGAATAATTCAGGGTGTGCCGGATGATCTGCGAGCCGTCGGCTCCCGTCCGTTCGACCTCGCAGCCGACCAGCCCCGGCACGATCTTGAGCGCCTCGGCGCAGCTCGCGATGAACGGCCAGACGGTTTCGGGCCGCGCGTGGATCCGCACCGACGCCGTCGCCGCGCCGCTCTGCTCCGCGGCGTCGAGCGTCACGCGCACCTGCATCTCGCCCTGTGGCGCCTGCGCTTCGATGCCGGGGCCGGCAGCCGCGCCGCCGGCCGTGCGGCAGGCCGTAACGAGAAAAAAAATGACTGCGGCCGCTTTAGCGCCTGAACGGCGACTCACGGCGGGGTCTGCATCCAGCTCGTCAGGCGGCTCTCCAGCATGTCGAGCGGCATGGCGCCGGCGGCGAGCACCGCAGTGTGAAAGGCCCGAAGATCAAAGCCAGCTCCCTGTTGCTGCTGCGCACGAAGCCGCATGGATTGGATTTTCAGGGAGCCGACGCCGGCCGCAAGCGCTGCCCCGGGCAGCGCGGCAATGCGGTCCACCATCACGGACGCCTGGTCCGCGTCGACCGGGAGGTGTGCCTGCGCGTACTCGAGTGCCTGCTTGCGCGTCCAGCCCTTGGCATGCAAGCCAGTGTCGATCACGAGCCCGACGGCGTCGTGCATTTCGGCCATGAGCGTCCCGAGGCGTGCGGCAGGATCCGTGGCGAGGCCGAGTTCGGGCCCGAGCGTGGCGGCGTAGGCGCCCCAGCCCTCCGTGAATCCGGGATAAACGGCGAACCGCCGGAACCGCGGCGACGCTTCGCGGGTGCGCTGGATGGTCTGCTGCAAGTGGTGGCCCGGCACACCCACGTTCAAGGATTGCGCCTGCAGCGCGTACGGCGGCGTTGCGGCCGGATCCGCCGTGTCGACGTAGAAGATTGCGGGCTGGGCGCCATTCGGCGCCGCCGCCTGATAGAACACCGCGGGCAATGCGGCTTCGCAGCCATGCGGCACGGCGCGTACTTCGTAGGCGGGATCGTCGGGCAGCACGAAGAGCGCACGCGCCGCGTCGTTCGCATGCGCTTGCAGATCGCGGCCGCCGGCGAAGGCCGCGTGGCCGCTGTCGCGCAATGAGGCGAGGAATCCGGGCAGATTGCCGGCAAACGCCGCTTCAGCCAGCAAGGATTCGATGCGCGCGTGCAGGACGTCGACCTGCGCGAGGCCCTGGGTGTGCACCTCAGCGGGCGTCGTGGCAAACGTGGTGCTGCGCCGGACGAGATAGGCGTACCAGGCATCGCCCAGCGGCAATTCCGCGAGTGAGATGCCCGCGCGGGCGCGCGGCAGATATTCGGTCTGCAGGAACGCATGCAGCTCCCGGTACGACGGCAGCAGGGTCGCCTTGACCGCATCGGCGAAGCGCCGGGCGAGTTCGGCGCGCGCCGGTTCGGGGATGGCGGAGGGCATCGCGTGCAGGGGCAGATAGAACACGTTCGAGGGTGTGTCCTCGCCGAGTAACTTGAGCTGCGGCAGCGTCCGTTCGACGACGTTGCGCGGCAGAGTGTAGCCGCGACGCAGGCCATCGCGCATGTTCGCGATGGCCTGGACCGTCCATCGGCGGAAATCGTCGATCCGCGACAGCCAGCGTTCATAGTCGCGGGCGCTCGCGAACGGCTGCGCGCCGCCTCCGGACCCCCACAGCGCGAACCGCTGCGGCAGGCTGTCGAACGGGTTGACGGGCATCAGTTCGAACGGATAGGTGAACCCCTCGATGGCGAGCTCGCGGTCGTGCTTGAAGAGGTCGTACGTCAGGCGCGCCTCGACATCGAGGGAACCCACGGGCACTGCGGAGAGATCGGCGAGAGCGCGGTGTTCGAGCGCGAGCGAATCGGCCAGGTGCTCGATGGCAAGCACGTTGCCGATTCGGTCGTCGAAGCGATGATCCCCGGTCTCCGTCGCGCGCATCGGGTTCAATTCGAGGTAGGCGTCCCAGTAATTGTCGACGATGCGGTTCACATTGCTTCGAGATGCCGCGGCCGCCGGCGTTCCGCCGGCGGGGGGAGCGGGCGCGCGGCCGCACCCCGCAAGCAGAAAAAGAGCGAATAAGCCCACGATTCTGGAAGAAATTCCGGTCATGCGTCGATTATAAGCTGCGCGGAGGGTTCATAATTCCGGCCTCGTCATCAAGGGAGTCCAATCTATGCTAGTCGGTTCAAGTCCACGGCGCGTCGCGATCGTCGGTGGGGTACGCATCCCGTTCGCGCGCGGTAACGGCGCCTATGCCCAGGCCGGCAACCAGGAGCTGCTCACCGCATCGCTGCGTGCGATCGTGGACCGGTACGGATTGCAGGGTCAGCGCCTCGGCGAAGTGGTGGCCGGCGCCGTGATGAAGCATCCGAGCCAGTGGAATCTCGCCCGTGAATCGGTGCTGGGCAGCGGCCTCGCCGCCGAGACGCCGGCCGTGGATTTGCAGCGGGCGTGCGGCACCGGACTCGAGGCCGCCATCCTGGTCGGCAACAAGATCGCCCTGGGTCAGATCGACTCCGGCATCGCCGCCGGTGTCGACACCGTGAGCGATCCACCCGTCTCCTACCCGAAGAGCTTCCAGCAGATGCTGCTCAAACACTTCCGCGGTGAGAAGGCC
>Ga0302319_10010146_pt1 | contig 18012 bp, 12 predicted proteins | sample Bog_T0_2_FD_203319 | JGI IMG/M metagenome (GOLD analysis project Ga0302319, IMG submission 203319) | Peat permafrost microbial communities from Stordalen Mire near Abisko, Sweden - Bog_T0_2 | ecosystem: Environmental > Terrestrial > Soil > Wetlands > Peat | place: Sweden: Abisko, Stordalen Mire...
CCGTAGTGAAGACCTTTTAGCCTAAGCCATTGATTTGTCACGGGTGGGCACCTCTAAAAACCCCCAATCCGCGAAGACGGGCTAAAGCGATCCGACCTCTCCCTGCGGGAGAGGTGCACACCGCCCGTTTCGTTACAGCGGGTCGGGCGAAGCCAGGTACGAAACTCGAAATGACGCCAAATGTTTAGTTACCGTGATGATTCGCGGCAGCCGGAAATGACTCTACCCTCTCGGTCTGCCGGCGCGGGTCGCCTCTTCGACCTCGTTCAGCTTTCCCGTCTTGACGTCATAGATATAGCCGTAGATCGGGATATGTCCGGCGACCAGCGGATGGTTGCGGATCCGCTGCACGTCCTCGGTGACGCTGTTGGCATTGTCGTGGAAGGCATGCCAGTGGATGAACCGGCCGGCGACCGAGCCGCCGCCATGTTTGCTATTCGACCACGCCTTGCCGTCGAAGGCCGCCGTCTCGAGATTGTCCGCGAGCAGATCGCCGATCACCTCGCCGGTGAACAGCTGCATTCCGCAATCGCTGTGATGGATGACGAACCATTCCTCCGTTCCGAGCAGCTTGTGCGAGATCACCAGCGAGCGGATGGCGTCATCCGAGGCCCGGCCGCCGGCGTTGCGAATGACATGGGCGTCGCCTTCGGCCAGGCCGGCATATTTCGCCGGATCGAGCCGCGCATCCATGCAGGTGAGGATGGCGAAGCGGCGCGCCGGCGGCAGCGCCAGTTTGGCCTTGTCACCGAAATCGGTCGCATAATGGCGGTTCGCGGCTAGGACTTCATCGTGAATGTGGCTGGCCATGGCGATGTTCCTCCTCTGAGTGAAATTCAAACAGCTCGATTTCCCGCTCCGCCGCGCCGCCCTGCGAGTCGTAGTGCCTGGCGACCAGCCGATAGTCGGCGCAGGGCTCGCCCAGCCTCTCGGTGGTGAAACGGCGGCGCAGCCGGGAGCCATGGATGATGTTGAAATAGATCGCCGCGCATTCGTCTTCGAGCTGGACGAGACAGGGCAGCTCCTCAGGCGTTCCGTTGAGGCTTCGAACGACATAATCCGGCATCGTTAAGACATCCCATCGTTAGTGCAACCAAAGATTAAGAGCAACCGCTTGGCGGTCAATGAAATGGATCAGCGAAAATTCACCCTCACGGGAAATCATCGGATTGTTTTCCGCAACTGGAGAGTAAGGTTGTTTTTCAACCAGATTGTGAAAGCTGCTGGCCGGCTCTGCTCCGGCATTGGGGACCGACCAGCGAAAATTCTAGAACGAGCGATTTCATGAAAGTTGTGCGTTCGAGGATGCCGCGCCGGGCTCGGTTCGCCTCTCCCCTCGCGGGAGAGGCCGCCGCGAAGCGGCGGGTGAGGGGGTGTCTCCACAAGCCGTGTCGCTTGCGGTGAGACCCCCTCACCCCGACCCTCTCCCGCCAAAGCGAAGCAAGGGCTTCGCTTCGGGGGAGAGGGAGCGCAGGGGAGCAAGGCTCAATTGCACGGCGTGGACTTCAAAATAGCCGAACTGAACGCGAAACCGAGAAATTTCTAAAATGAGGTGATCTTGAAGATAATCCCTCTATTTGGCTTGCTAATCAAAAATTTCATTTCATTGACGAGGGTGATGCTGCCGCGCATCATCGTGGCAAGAACAACGGTCGATAGGCATTACCGAAGCTTAAGCCGGAATGTTTGATCCCCAGTGTGGAAACGGCATCGGGCTGTGGCCGTCCTCGGCAGCGGCGTGGTGCCTGTTTTGTATTTTTCAATGCTTTTCTGGTTTCAAGGCGAGGTCGATGATGAAAATTGATGACACCAAGAGCTCGCTGACTGAGCGCGCAGCGCCGCGGCTTGACCAGGCGCGGTTCGATCGCCGCACCCTGCTGCTCGGCGCCGCCGCGGCCGCTGTGGCTGCGCCGATCGGCGTCATCGGCGCGCAGGCCTTGCCGCTGCGGGCGGTGACGCCGGAAATCGATTTCACGCCATTTCCGCTGTGCCGGGCCTCCTCCGAAGCGCCGCCGCTGACGGGAGCGCCGCGCAAGCTGAAACTGTCGTGGAATGCAGGCGCGGTCTGCCTCGCGCCATTGCCGGTGGCGATTGACCATGGCTTCTTTCAAAAGCAGAACCTGGATGTCGAACTGGTCAACTATAGCGGCTCGACCGATCAGCTGCTCGAGGCCATCGCGACCGGCAAGAGCGACGCCGGGCTCGGCATGGCGCTGCGCTGGCTGAAACCGCTCGAGCAGGGCTTCGATGTCAAGATCGCGGCCGGCACCCATGGCGGCTGCATGCGTGTGCTGACGCGCATCGATTCGGGCCTGGCCTCGCTCGCCGATCTCAGGGGTAAGACCGTCGCGGTGGGCGACCTCGCGGGACCTGACAAGAATTTCTTCTCGATCCAGCTGGCCAAGCTCGGGATCGATCCCAACAGCGAGGTCGAGTGGCGGGCCTATCCCGGCAATCTGGTGCAGCTGGCGGTCGAGAAGGGCGAAGCGCAGGCCGCCCTCGCGGCCGATCCGATCGCCGATCTCTGGCTCAAGGACCCCGCCTATCGCGAGATCGCCTCCAATCTGGATGGCGAATACAAGGACAAGAGCTGCTGCATCTTAGGCCTGCGCGGCAGCCTGGTCCGCGATGAGCCGCAGGTGGCGCGCGCCATCACCCAGGCGCTGCTCGACGCGGCGATGTTCACGTCGCAAAATCCCGACAAGGCGGCGGCCTCGTTCCAGCCCTATGCGCCGAAGAATGCCAGCCTGGAAGATCTGCAGAGGATGGTTCGCTATCACACCCATCACCATCATCCGACCGGCACGGTCCTCAAGCAGGAACTGAAGGCCTATGCCGATGACCTGAAGCTGGTGTCGGTGTTCAAGCCGAGCACCAATACCACGAAGTTCGCGGAGCGGATTTGTGTCGACCTATTCAGCGTCTAAGGCGGTCGCGCTGCCGCGACAGGCGGATCAAGGCGCGACGCTCGCCGGACCGCCGCTTGCCGCCTCCTGGCTGGCCAGATGGTCGGCCACCGCACCCGGAATCGTCGCGGCCTTGGCATGGGCTGCTTTCGGTGTCGCCTGCCTGCGCTGGGAGGATCTGGGCGACTGGTCGCGCACCGAGGCTTTGGGTTACAGCGCTTTTGGCATCGCGATTTTTATCCTTGCCGCTACCATCGGCGGCCCATGGCTCGGGCGCTTCGGCAGGGACTTGCGGGCACGGGCGCCATGGCTGGCGGCGCTCGGCGTGTTTCTGAGCCTGTGGGAAGTGGCGACGGCGAAATTCGCCTGGCTGCCGCTGCCGTTCTTCCCGCCGCCGCAGGCCATCATCGAGGTCTATACCGACGACCTGCCCAAGCTGCTCGACAGCGTCTTTGCATCGGTCAAGCTGCAGCTCGGCGGCTACGCGATCGGAGCGGCCGCCGGTTTTCTCACCGGTGTTTCGATCGGCTGGTCGCGCAGCGTCGGATACTGGGTCCATCCCATCCTGCGCTTCATCGGACCGCTGCCGGCGACCGCGTGGCTGCCGTTCGCGTTCTTCACCTTTCCGTCGAGCTGGAGCGCCAGCACCTTCCTGATCGCGCTGGCGACGGCCTTTCCGGTCACGGTGCTGACCTGGTCGGGCGTCGCCAGTGTCAGCAGTGCCTATTACGATGTGGCGCGAACGCTCGGCGCCCGGCCATCCTTCCTGGTGCTGAAAGTCGCGATTCCCGCGGCGCTGCCGCATGTCTTTGTCGGCCTGTTCATGGGACTCGGCTCCTCCTTCGCCGTGCTGGTGGTGGCGGAAATGATCGGCGTCAAGGCCGGGCTCGGCTGGTATCTGCAATGGGCGCAGGGCTGGGCGGCCTATGCCAACATGTATGCCGCGCTGATCGTGATGTCGCTGCTGTGTTCCGGGGCCATCACGCTGTTGTTCCGGATTCGCGATCACCTGCTCGTCTGGCAGAAGGGCGTCGTCAAATGGTAGCGCTGGCGATCGCTCAACCCGCAGCTTTGGCCGGCGCCGCGCTGGAAATCGAGGGCGTCAGCCATGCCTTCGATATCGACGGCGCCGTGCTTCCGGTGCTTGACGATGTCAGCTTCAGCGTCAGGCCCGGCGAGTTCGTCGCGCTGCTCGGTCCCTCCGGATGCGGCAAATCGACCTTGCTGCGCCTGGTCGCGGGACTGGAGCCGCCGCGGTCGGGGACGTTGCGCGAGGACGGCGCGCCGATCACGCGGCCGCATCCGTCTCGCGTGGTGGTGTTCCAGGACCCGACCTTGTTTCCGTGGCGCAATGTCGCTGCCAATGTCGCGCTGGGTCTCGAAGCCCAGGGCATCCTGAAGAGCCAGCGTCACCGGGTCAATGCCGCGATCGACCTGGTCGGTCTCACGGGTTTCCGCAAGGCCTATCCGCATCAATTGTCGGGCGGCATGGCGCAACGGGCGGCGCTGGCGCGGGCGCTGGTCAATGAACCCCGGATCCTCATCCTCGACGAGCCGCTCGGCAAGCTCGACTCGCTGACGCGGCTCAGCATGCAGGCCGAATTGGTGTCGCTGTGGCAGCAACGTGGCTTCACGACCTTGCTGGTCACCCATGATGTCGAGGAGGCGGTGTATCTCGCCAATCGCGTCATCGTCTTCAGCAATCGTCCGGCGCGCATCAAGGCCGACCTCGCGGTCGATCTGCCCTATCCCCGGCACCGCGGCGATACCCGGCTCGCGGAATTGCGCCGGACCATCCTGGGGCTGCTCGGATTGGATGCCACATGGTGAGCCGGCATAGCCCAAGCGCCCGTAGTCATTCGTCGCCGGAGGCGGCGCGGTCTGCCTTCGAGCGCGCCGGTGAACTCGCGACCGTTTTTGCCGGGCGCGCGGCCGCCTATGATCGGGAAGGACGTTTCCCGTTCGAGAATTTCAATGACCTGAACGAGGCGGGTCTGTTGGCGCTGACGGTGCCTGCCGCCCTTGGCGGGGAAGGTTTCGGCGCGCTGGAGGCGGCGCGGATCATCGGCCTGTTCGGCAAGGCCGATCCGTCGACGGCGCTGGTGCTGTCGATGCATTACATCCAGCATCTGTTGATGGCGCGGAGCGCGCGCTGGCCGGGGCGTCTCGCCCGCAAGCTCGGCCGTGAAACGGTTGAGGGCTTGGCGCTGATCAACGCGCTGCGGGTCGAGCCCGAGCTCGGCTCGCCCTCACGCGGCGGCCTGCCTTCGACCATTGCCCGCCGCACCGAGACCGGCTGGCGGCTGAGCGGACGCAAGATCTATTCGACCGGGGCGCCGATCCTGAAATGGTATGCGGTGTGGGCCAGGACCGATGAGCCGGAGGTCCGGGTTGGCCAGTTCCTGGTTCCGGCGGGGCTGCCGGGAACGCGGATCGTCGAGACCTGGGACCATCTCGGGCTGCGCGCCAGCGGCAGCCATGATGTGGTGTTCGAGGACGTGGTGTTTCCGCTCGATCACGAGATCGACGTGCGCCGGCCGGAGCAATGGCAGGGGCCCGATGTTACCCAGGCGGCAGCGCATGCGATCTTCGTGGCGGCGATCTATGACGGCGTCGCCCGCGCCGCGCGCGACTGGCTGATCGGGTTTCTCAGGCAGCGGGTGCCAGCCAATCTCGGCGCGCCGCTGTCGACGCTGCCACGGGTCCAGGAGGTGGTCGGGGGCATCGAGACGAAGCTCGTGGTCAATGCCCGGCTGATCGAAGGTTTCGCATCCGATTTCGACGATGCGGTTCCGCTCGGCGCGCCCGACGCCAATATCCTCAAGCTTACCGTCACCAACAATGCAGTAGGGGTCGTCGAGGACGCGTTATCGCTGTGCAGCAATCATGGCCTGACCCGCGCCAACCCGCTGGAGCGGCATTATCGCGATGTCCTGTGTGGGCGGGTGCACACGCCGCAGGATGATGCGACCCGCGTCAATGCCGGCCGACTGGCCCTGGGGATTTAATCCGCAATGTCGGCACACCGCTAAACGCAATTCAAACGGAGCAAGTCATGTCAGTGGAATTCATCGGCTACATCAGCAACAACAATTCATCCGAAACCATCGTCCGTTCCGGGCCGGTGCTCGATCGCCATCATATCGAGGCGGTCGCCAAGGCCCATGAGAATGCCGGCTTCGACCGGGCGCTGCTGGCGTTTCATTCGACGACGCCGGACAGCCTGCAGATTGCCCAGCATGTGCTGGGTGTCACCGATCGGCTCAAGGTCCTGATCGCGCAGCGCCCGGGCTTCACCCAGCCGACGCTGATCGCAAGGCAGCTCGCGACCATCGATCAATTATCCGGCGGCCGGGTGGCGCTGCATGTCATCACCGGCGGCAATGCCGCCGAATTGCGCCAGGATGGCAACATCGTCGACGACAAGGACGAGCGCTATTCCCGCACCGATGAATTTCTGACCGTCGTCCGCTCCGAATGGAGCAGCGAAAAGCCGTTCTCCTACGACGGGAAATATTACCAGGTGCAGAACGGCTTTTCGCAGGTCAAGCCCTATCGAAGCGAGGGCATTCCGATCTATTTCGGCGGCGCCTCCGATGCCGCGATCGAGGTCGCGGGCAGGCATGCCGATACGTTCGCGCTGTGGGGCGAATCCTATGCCCAGGTGCGCGATGTGACGTCGCGGGTTCGCGCTTCCGCCGCCAGGCATGGGCGGCCGGCGCCAAGCTTCAGCCTGTCGGTGCGCCCGATCCTGGCCGATACCGAGGACAAGGCCTGGGCCAAGGCCGAGGAGATCCTGGCACGGGCCACCGCGCTGCAGGACAAGACCGGCTACCGCAAGCCGGCCGATGGCCATGCCACCGCCGGCGCGCGCCGGCTGCTGGCGCTGGCCGAGCAGGGCACCCGGATCGACAAGCGGCTGTGGACCGAGATCGCCAAATTGACCGGCGCCAACAGCAACACGACAGCCCTGGTCGGAACGCCCGCTCAAGTCGCCGAGGTGTTCGGTGACTATTACGATCTCGGCATCACGCATTTCCTGATCCGCGGTTTCGATCCCTTGATCGACGCGATCGAATACGGCCGTGAGTTGATCCCGCTGACGCGCCAGCTGATCGCCGAGCGGCAGCGGGCGCGGGGAGTGGCGGCCGAGTGATGCGCGCGATCCTCGCAGCCGGCTTGTTGCTCTGCGCCACGGCCTCCGCCATGGCGCAGACCACCTTGCGGGTCGGCGATCAGAAGGGCAATTCCAGGGCCGTGATGGAAGCGGCTGATGTGCTCAAGGATGTGCCCTACAAAATCGAATGGAAGGAATTTCCCGCCGCCGCCCCGCTGCTGGAAGCGCTCGGCGCCGGTGCGATCGAGACCGGGCTGGTTGGCGACGCACCGTTTACGTTCGCCGCGGCGGCCAATGTTCCGGTCAAGGCGATCGCCGCTATCCGGCAAAGCCAGGAGGGCCTGGCGATTCTGGTGCCGCAGGAATCGCCTGTTCATGTGTTTGACGATCTGCGAGGCAAGAAGATCGCGACCGGCCGCGGCTCGATCGGTCACCAGCTGATTCTGGCCGCGCTTGAATCCAGGGGCTGGTCGGCGAGCGACATACAGATTGTGTTTCTGGCGCCGTCGGACGCCAAGGTGGCCTATAGCCAGGGATCGGTCGATGCCTGGTCGACCTGGGAGCCCTATGTCAGCCAGGAGGAAGTGCTGTTCCAATCGCGCCGTGTGATCACCGCCGAGGGCATGATGTCGGGGCTCAGCTTCCAGGTCACCTCGCCCGACGCGATCCGCGACAAGCGGCCCGAACTGGATGATTTTGTTCGCCGCCTGACGGCGGCCCGGGTCTGGTCGCTGAACCATGCCGATGCCTATGCCGCGGCGTGGGGCCAATTGATGCATATCCCGACCGGGGTGCCGCTGAACTGGCTGCGCCGGGCCAGGATCCAGATCGTGCCGGTGGACGACAGCGTGGTTGCCGATGAGCAGAAGACGATCGAGCTTTATCTTCGCTGGGGCCTGATCAGGCAACGGCTGAACGCCGCCGATATCGTCGATCGCTCGTTTTCCGACGCCATCAACAAGGGGACTTCGGGATAGGTGCACGTTCCACGACGCTTTCGCCGGTCGTGCGGCCTGCTTCGTAATTTCCCCGAACCAAGCCGCAGACAGTAAATACTTCTCCGCACGCCGATTTTTTTGAAAAGTTTGGGTCTTGCTTGGAATATAATTCTATTTATGATCCAGTAAATCCATGGATTTAGAAGAAAGTTCTAGCATGAGCGATGTCGCCGCCCCTGCCGAAACGCCGCGCCGGATCGATGCCATTGACCGCAAGATCTTGCGGGTGCTTCAGGAAGATGCGTCACTGTCGGTCGCCGAGATCGGCGACCGCGTCGGGCTGTCTTCGACGCCATGCTGGAAACGGGTGCAGCGCATGGAAAGCGAAGGCATCATTATCGGCAAGGTCGCGCTGGTCGACCAGAACAAGATCGGGCTCGGCCTGTCGGTCTTCGTCTCGGTCGAGAGCGGTGACCATTCCGACGCCTGGCTGAAGAAATTCGCCCAGGCGGTCAGCGCCATGCCGGAAGTGATGGAGTTCTACCGCATGGCCGGCGATGTCGATTACATGCTGCGCGTCGTGGTCGCGGACATGCCAAGCTACGATGTGTTCTACAAGAAGCTGATCAGCGCAGTGGCGTTGAAGAACGTGACGTCGCGATTTGCGATGGAAAAGATCAAGTCCGTCACCGCGCTGCCGGTGCCGGCCTATGAGGCGGCCTGAAACCCGGCCTCAGCTTTCGCGCCTTATCTTTCACGCATGGCGTCGTGCATGTGCTCGCGCAGCGGCGCCAGCAGGAAGTCGATGATGCGCCGCTTGCCGGTGAGGATTTCCGCCTTGACCGACATGCCCGGCAGCAGCGTAGCGTTGCGGCCGTCGATATCGAGTGTGGTGTCCTCGAGGGCGATATGAACCGTGTAGCGCAGCCGCTCGCTGGCTTCCACCTGATCGGTGGCGTCGGCTGCGCGCTGGGAGCCCTGTGCCGCCGATTGACTAACCGGCGTGGCCTCGGCGTCGCGATCGACCGAGATGACGGTGCCACGCAACAGCCCATAGCGCGTGAATGGGAAGGCATCGATCTTGAGTTCGACGTGCTGACCGGCGGCGACGAAGCCTATGTCGTGGTTTTCCAGCACCGCCTCGACCTCGACGCCGTCACCGTCACCGTCACCGTTCGGCACCACCGACAGCAGCTGCTGGGCCGGCGTGACGACGGCGCCGACATTGGCGAGGTGCATCTGCTGCACCGTGCCGCTGATCGGTGCCCGCAAGGTCTGCAACTCGGCGCGGCGCACGGCCTTGGCCAGTGACTCCTGTGCGGCGTGGATGCGATCGCGGGCCTTGCCGAGTTCCTCCATGGCCTTGCCGCGGATGTCAGCCTCGGTGGCGATGATCTTCTGGTCGAGGCCGGCGATGGTGGCGTCCAGCGAGACGATTTTCGAGCGAGTGATATCCAGTTCGGAGCGGGTCTCGACCAGCAATTGCTTGGCTTCGAGATCAGCTATGACAGAGGTATTGCCGATCGCCAGCGCCTGATCGCGAATGCTGGCGCGTTTGGCGATCAGCGGCAGGGTCTGCTCGATCTTGTCAACGGTCTGGCGTTGCACCTGCCGCTCGGCTTCGTGCTGCAATTTTTCCTGCTCGAGCCCTGCGATCTGGCTCAGGCGCATCGCGGTCTGCGTGGTCAGTTGGGCCTCGGACCGGCCGCGATCGAGCGTCGTGGCTAACGTGATAGTCTCGAACGGAGCCTCGCTCGAACCCGCGAGGAACGCGGTCTGGCGCATCGCATCAAGCTCAGCTCCGACCAGATCGCGTTCGGCGCGATCGCGTTCAGCCAGCGCCACGGTCTTGTCCAGTTCGAGCAGGGGATCGCCGGCCTGGACCTGCTGCCCCGGACGGACCAGCACCGCCGTCACGCTGGCGGTCTCGAAGGGTTGCACCACCTGCGTGCGCTGATGCGAAATCAGCTTGCCGCTGGCGACGGCGACAATATCGACCTTGCCCCAGATCGCCCAACCGAGCCCGGTCAGCACCACCAGGCACAGGCTGTAGGCGATGCCGCGGCCGAGCGGATTGGGGGGCGTCTCCATGACTTCGAGCGCGGCCGGCAGGAACGCGCGTTCCTGGGCGCGGCGGCGATCGGAGCTGATGAGGCGAAGCACGGCGGCGGGTTTCATGGCGGGTCCCTTCATCGCCCGACCGACTGGATACGGTGCAGAGCGGCGTAGCGGCCATTGCCGGCCACCAGCTGATCGTGCGCGCCATCCTCGACGATCAGGCCGTTCTCGATGGTCAGAATACGGTCGGCGCTGCGCACAGTGGACAGCCGGTGGGCGATAATCAGGACGGTGCGGCTCTTGACGATGTCGCGCATGTTCTCCTGAATGATGCTCTCGGATTCATAATCGAGCGCCGAGGTCGCCTCGTCGAAGATCAGGATTCGGGGATCGCCGACCAGTGCGCGGGCAATAGCGATGCGCTGACGCTGACCGCCGGACAGCGAGACGCCGCGCTCACCGATCGAGGTGTCATAGCCGTTCTGCATCTTGCAGATGAAGTCGTGCGCACCGGCGAGCTTGGCGGCGGCGACGATCCGCTCCATCGGCAGGGCCGGGTCAGCCAGCGCGATGTTCTCGCGCACCGAGCGGTTGAACAGGATGTTCTCCTGCAGCACCACGCCGATCTGGCGGCGCAACCAGGAGGGATCGAGCACCGCGGCGTCGACGCCGTCGATCAGCACGCGGCCGGCTTCCGGCAGATAAAGCCGCTGCGCCAGTTTGGCGATCGTGCTCTTGCCGGAACCGGAGGGGCCGACGATGCCGACCACCTGGCCGGCCGGAATTCTTAAGCTGACGTCGCGCAGCACCGGCTGCGCATTGAGATTGTAGCGGAACGTTACCCGCTCGAAATCGATCGCGCCCGCGAGTGGCGGCTGACTGGCCTCGGCGCTGGCGGTGTGGGGCTCGATCGGCGTGTTGAGAATATCGCCGAGACGTTCGACCGAGAGCCGCACCTGGTGGAAATCCTGCCAGACCTGCACCAGCCGCAGCACCGGCCCTGAGACCTGGCCCGACAGCATGTTGAAGGCGACCAATTCGCCGACGGTCATCTTGTTGGCGATGACCAGGCCGGCGCCGAGAAACAGCGTCAGGGCGCCGACGCCCTTGCTGAGCAGCGTCGCCGCCTGGCTCGCCCAATTGCCGATCTGGGCCGCGGCGAACGAGGCGCCGACATAACCCGCGAGCTGCTCCTCCCACCGGTTCTGCATCTGCGGCTCGACCGCCATCGCCTTGATGGTCTCGACGCCGGTGATGCTTTCGACCAGAAACGCCTGATTCTCGGCGCCGCGGCGGAACTTCTCGTCGAGCCGGCTGCGGAATGCCGGGGTGGTGGCGACCGACAGCAGCGCGTAGAGCGGCAGCGCCGCGATCACGACAAAGGCCAGCGTTTCGCTATAGATGAACATGACGCCGAGGAAAACCGCGCAGAACGCCAGATCGAGCACCAGCGTGATCGAGCTGCCGGTGATGAACTGCCGGATGCTTTCGAGTTCACGCACCCGCGCCACGCTGTCGCCGACCCGGCGAGTCTCGAAATAGGCCAGCGGCAGCCGCAACAGATGCTTGAAAATGCGGGCGCCGAGTTCTACGTCGATGCGATTGCTGGTGTGGGCGAACAGATAGCTGCGAAGGCCGGACAACAGCGCCTCGAACATCGCGATCAGCGCCAGCCCAGACACCATTACTTCAAGAGTCGAGAGGCCGCGATGCACCAGCACCTTATCGATCACGGTCTGGAAGATCATCGGCGTCGCCAGCCCGAACAGCTGGATCACCAGCGAGGCGAGCAGCACTTCGGCCAGCACGCCGCGATATTTGTGCAGGGCGCCCCAGAACCAGCTGAGGTCGAAGCGTCGCGCCGTGTCGGACAGCGCGGCGCGTTTGGTCAACAGGATGATACGCCCGCTCCAGACCTGCTCGAACGCTTTGAAGCCGACCAGCCGGGGCGAGGGATCGTTGCGTCCCTGGATCAGGACGCTGTCCTCGGTGACCTTGCCGATGACGACGAAGCCGCCGGACCGCAGCACGGCGAGCGCCGGCAGCGGCGTGGTCGAAAGCCGCCGGACCGAAGATTTGACGGCCTTGGCCTTGACCGGAAACCGTTTCGCCGCACGCAGCACATCGTCTTCGCCGAGCGGCTCGGCCATGCCGGTTTCGTGCTGAATTCGCGCGGGATCAGCGACAATGCCGAGCAAATGCAGCGCAAGCGCCAGCGACCAGGCGGCGTCGTCGTTACATACTTGCATGCGAGGCCCCGCCCAGGGATCGTGACACTCGAAATCCCGGCGCAACCTTCGGTTAGCAACGTTATCGTCAGGTAAATATTGATATGCTTAACGATGTATTAGGCGCGGCGGTGACGAAGGGCTTCCGGCCGGGCCGGAATACCCTGTCCCGGGGCGGGCTTACGGATCAATGCAGCGGCGAAGCCAGTGTCGGCGATGTCCCGGCGCCGGGTGACGACAGGGTCGAGCTCACCGAGCCGCTGCCGGAGCCGACCGAGGCGATCGCCGCGGCCATGATCGAGGCCGCCGCAGCGACGGTCACAACGAAGGTTTCCGATGCCGACCGGCCGCTTGTGTCGACGGCGCTCACCTTGAGACTGAGTGATGTCGCCGTGGTTGGCGCGGTGCCGCTGAACGTATCGGTGGTCCCGTTGAATTTCAGCCAGGCCGGCAGTGCCGCGCCATTGGCCTGGGTTGCCGAATAGCTCAAGGTTTCCTGTTGCGGATCGCTGAACGCGGTGGTGGCCAGCGTAAAATTGACCGCTTGGCCGAGCTTCCAGGTCTGTGCGACGGTCTGCGCCGCGACCAGCGGCGCAGCCGTGGCAACGGCAGCTGCGAATCCGGTGCCGACATTGTCGGCGGTGATGGTATCGCCGTCGGCCAGCAGTGTCGACAGGCTGACTTCGAACGTCGTATCCCAGGTTTGACCGGGTGCCGTGCCCCAGGGATTGCGGATCTCGAGCATTCCGCTGGTGCTATCATAGCCGTAGATCGACATCGCATGGGAAGCGACCAGGGTCTGTCGACCGGCGCTGTCGGTTGCGTTGGTCCAGGAAGTCAGGACCAGGTCGTCGCCGACCTTGAGATCGGACGCCAGGGTGCTGAGGACAGCCGTCGTTGAGTTGCCGGTCGAATGGCTGGTCATGCCAAACGACTGGTTGTAAACGACGTTGTTCCAGGCATTGCCGCTGGCCGAAAAGTCGGTAATCGCCGATGCGCCCGTGATCTCCTCGAGCGCGAATTCCGGTGCGCCGCCATTGCCGATGGTCGACCAGGAATTGCCGTCGTTGATCGAGTTGCCGGTCACAGTGCCGGCGGTCTGCAACTGCGCATAGGCCTTTTCGGCGAGGCTCGCCCAGATGTCGGTCGCGGAATTGAACTCAGTGCCGCCGTTTGCCAGCGCGGTGTTGACCGTGATGTAGTCGGCGACGCCGTTGACGTAGAAGCGCACGCCGTAGGTGTTATTGCCGTTCGAGGTGAACATCGAGGTGATGTCGCCGGCGTCCTGTTGGGCGACCTCGGCGAGGCTCGACAGCAGAAAACAGTCGCCAAGATAACCCTGGTTGATGTCGTTGATGCTCGGACCGGCTGCGCCGAACACCGCGTTCGAGGACGTCGAATAGGATACCGAGAACGATTGCCCGTCCATGATGACGCTCGAACTCGGCAGGTCGGTGCCGAGCATCCATTTGCCGATCAGTTCAGCGAACTGGGTAGCCGAGGAGCCCGCGGCAAGATTGCCAAGCGCGGTCGAACTCGCGGCACCGCCGGTCCAGGTCTTGTTTTCGGTGTTGCCGTTGACGATCCCGTTCATCACGCTGGTCAGATAGCTCGAGGTCGACATGCCATTGTTCAGATTGGCCGCGATGGTTTTCAGGTCGGTCATTTCCGCCGCGGTCAGCGATGTCTTGGAGGATGTCAGTGTCGCGTCGAGATCCGTCAGCAGGGTCTTCAGCCCGGCGTAGGTGACGGTGCCGTTGACGTCGGCGGCCGCCATGTCGGCGGCGATCGATGCCGTCGAGAGCGAACTTATCCATGATGCGCCTGCGGCGGCGGACGTCGTCGTTGCGGTTGCGGAAACGCTCAAGGTGGGAGAAGTCGTGGCCGTCTTTGAGACCACCGTCGTCGCAAAGGCCGGAGCAGCGGCCGCCGAACTGACCGAACAGGAGAGGCCGTAGAACATCGGCTCTGGCTGAACCGTCGCCTGCAACAGGGGCGCTTTCGCGCCCGGCAACGGGCTCGCCGGTGCGCCCGGCACGCTGGCGGTCAAGGCTGACGCGAGCGTGGAATTGCCGACATTGAACAGCGCTTCGTCGAAGTCGACCGCGGAGGAATCACTAGAATTAATGTCGGTGCCCGGCCTGCTGTTTTGCACGCTGAAAGATTGAGACTTATTGGACATGTTATGCCACTCATCCTCTAAGGTTCGGTCCGCGGTGGATCCGCTGGTTGAGTTCTGGTGGAGACGAGTGCGATCGGGCTTTATTGGGGAGTTTGCATTTGAATGAAGTTCGGCCGATGTTTGTCAGCAACACCGCGGCGCGCTCGACGCGAGAGCCGCGAGGTGATCGAGGTGGGCGGCGCGAGCGGTGCGCACTCGCAGCGTTTTTGGCCATATTGGCGGCGAGAAGCGCTGCTTCGGCCAGCTTCATCTGGGCACGCTTTTGCGATAAGGATTACAATCCGGATCATGGTTCACGTCTGGTGCAGGGCAGTGCCTTGCCGCGGGCGCGGGGCCGATAACCATTGCCATCCAGCAGAGAAACTTGAACTGGCTTTCGGATGACCTTGTTGGGCCGTCACGCCGCGGCACAGGCTAAGCCCGTTAACCAATGAAGAAGCGCCGTGATGAGAATCTGGGTGCTGGGGCTGGCGCAATTGGTGGATATCCAGCAGTCAAGCTGGCGCGGGCCGGACACGATGTATCCGTTGTCGCACGCGGTGCCAATCCCGATGCGATCAAGCGCAACGGATTGCAACTGATCGTGGGCGCCGAAACCTGGCAGCGAGATCGCCCGCGCGCGCAGCTATTCGCTGCACGGCACGGTCGATCCGTTGCAAATCCGTGCCGGCCTTCCGGACCACAAGCCGTCGATCCTGCAGGACTACGAATTGATCCGGCCGATGGAGATCGGCGAGATCATCGAAGCGCCGCTGGCCTTGGCCCGCGCCGCGGGCTGGCAACGCCCACGCTCGATACGCTGGCGGCAATAGCGATCAGGCGCGCGAGACCAATGGACTTAGCGGGGTAGCCATTGATCCTGCTGCGAGATCGGTCAATGCATCGGCGAAGCCAGCGTCGGCGAGGTCACGCTGGCGACCGAGGCCAGCGTCGAACTTACGGAACTGCTTCCAGAGACCGAGGCGATGGCGCCCGCCATTCTCGCGGCGGCGACGGTTACCGCAAAGATCTCCGACACCGACAGCCCGCTGGTATCGGTCGCGGTCACCTTGAGGCTCAGGGATGTCGCGGCGACGGGCGCGGTGCCACTGAAGGTATCGGTCGTCCCGTTGAATGTCAGCCAGGTCGGCAGCGCCGCGCCACTGGCCTGCGTCGCGTGGTAGGTCAGCGTCTCGTTTTGCGGATCGCTGAAAGTCGTCGCCGCGAGCGCGAGATTGACCGCCTGTCCGGTGGTCCAGGACTGCGCCGCCGTCGGTGCCACGAGCACCGGCGCTGTGGCCGGTGTTGCCACTGCGAAGACTTCGGAAGCCGATAGTCCGCTGGTATCGGTCGCGGTGACCTTGATGCTCAGGCCAGCGGCGGTGTTGGGCACCGTTCCGGAGAAGGCGCCGGTGCTGCTGTTGAACGTCAGCCAGGACGGCAGCGGCGCGCCGCTCGAGAGCGTGGCGCTGTAGGCCAGCCGTTCCGCCTGCGGGTCGGTGAAGGTGTTGGCGGCCAGCGTGAAGTTGACCGCCTGCCCAAGCTTCCAGGTCTGCGCGGCCGTTGCCGCGGTAACGGCCGGCGGCGCCGCCGGCGTCAGGACCGAGAAGGTTTCCGAAGCGGACGCGCCACCGAGATCCGTGGCCGTGATCTTGAGGCTCAGGCCGGTCGCGGTGTTGGGGACCGTGCCGGTGAAGGCGCCGGTCGTGGTGTTGAACGTCAGCCAGGAGGGCAACGCCGCGCCACTCGCCAGCGTGGCGGTGTAGGTGATTTTCTCGGCCTGTGGATCGGTGAAGGTATTGGCCGCGAGCGTGAAGTTCACCGCCTGACCGAGCTTCCAGGTCTGCGTGGCGGTCTGCGCGGTCAAGCTCGGCGCAATCGGTGCCGGCGTCGCCACCGTAAAGGTTTCCGAGGCCGAAAGTCCGCTGCTGTCGGTTGCCGTCACTTTGATGCTCAGGCCAGTTGTATTGTTGGCGACGGCGCCGGTGAAGGTTCCGGTGGTGCCGTTGAAGGTGAGCCAGGACGGCAGCGCCGCCCCGCTCGCCAGTGTGGCGCTGTAGCTCAGTTTCTGCGACTGCGGGTCGGTGAAGGTGTTGGCGGCCAGCGAAAAATTCACGGTCTGGCCGAGTTTCCAGGTCTGCGCCGCGGTCTGTGCCGTCAGGGTCGGCGGAGCCGGTGGCTTGGTGCCGGTGCCGGCATTGTCGACGGTGAGGGTGTCGCCGTCGGCCAGCAGGGTCGTAAGGGAGACTTCGAATGTCGTGTCCCAGCTTTGGCCGGACGCCGTGCCCCAGGGATTGCGAATCTCCAGCATGCCGCTGGCGCTATCGTATCCATAAACCGACATCGCATGATCCCCGATCAATGTCGACCTGCCGGAGCTGTCCTTCGCACTCGTCATCGATGACAGGATGACGTCGTCTCCAACGGCGAGATCGGTTGCCAGCGTGTTGAGCACAGTCGCGGTGGCGTTCCCGCTGGAGAAAGTATCCGAGGTGAAAGTAGCGTTATAGACGGACTTGCTCCAAGAGTTGCCGTTACCCGTAAAGTCAGTGATAGCCGACGCGCCGGTGATTTCTTCAAGCGCGTATTCCGGCGCGCCGCCATTACCCATGCTCGACCAGGAATTGCCGGCGGCGATCGGGCTGCCGGCCACGTCGCCGCCGGCTTGCAACTGCGCGTAGGCTTTTTCCGCCAGGCTCGCCCAGATGTCGGTCGCTTTGTTGAATACGGTGCCCCCGTCGGCGAGCGAAGTGTTGACCGTGATGTAGTCGGCGACGCCATTGACGTAGAAACGAACCCCGTAGGTGTTGTTGCCGTTCGAGGTAAACATCGAGGTGATATCTCCGGCATTTTGCTCGGCGACCTCGGCCAGGCTCGACAGCAGGTAGCAGTCCCCGAGATAGCCCTGGTTGATATCGTTCATGCTTGGGCCGGCCGCGCCGAACACGGCATTGGACGAGGTCGAATAGGAGACCTGGTAGGGGCTATACCCGGTCATATTGACGTTTGAACTCGGCAGGTCGGTGCCGAGCACCCACTTGCCGATCAGGTCGGAGAGCTGGGTGGCCGACGACCCCACGGCGAGGTTGCCGAGCGCGGTGGAACTCGCGGCGCCTCCGGTCCAGGTGCTGTTTTCGGTGCTGCCATTAACGAGGCCGTTCATCACGCTGGTCAGGTAGCTGGAGGTCGACATGCCATTGTTGAGATTGGCCGCGATGGTCTTGAGGTCGGCAAACTCAGCTGACGTCAACGTGGTCTTGGAATTGGCCAGCGTGGTGTCGAGATCGGTGAGCAGCGTCTTGAGCCCGGCATAGGTCACGGTGCCGTTGACGTCGGCGGCCGCCATGTCGGCCGCGAGCGATGCGGTCGACAGCTTGCCCACCCACGCCGGCGCCGGCGTGGTCGATACGACCGGGCTGATCGCGGCCGAGGCTGAACTCGATGTCGAGGGAGAACTGCTGACCGATGCGATCGCCGGCGTGGTCGCCGGGGCGGCAACCGAGCTCACCATCGCGGCGATGGCTTGCGAGATCGGCGCAGGCGCAGCCTGAACGAATGATGCCGGCGAGGCGGTTGGCGTGGCAACGGAGGCGGTTGGCGTGGC
>Ga0302319_10010148_pt1 | contig 18011 bp, 16 predicted proteins | sample Bog_T0_2_FD_203319 | JGI IMG/M metagenome (GOLD analysis project Ga0302319, IMG submission 203319) | Peat permafrost microbial communities from Stordalen Mire near Abisko, Sweden - Bog_T0_2 | ecosystem: Environmental > Terrestrial > Soil > Wetlands > Peat | place: Sweden: Abisko, Stordalen Mire...
CGACCGGAAACGATGCCGGCCTCGAAACACCGGATCTGATGCGCTATTTCGCCGCCGATCCGTCGATTCGCGTGATCGTGGTCTATCTCGAAGGCGTCCGCAACACGGCGGGCTTTCGCGACGCCTGCAAGGCGGCGCGCGCCGCCGGCAAGCCGGTAATCGCGCTCAAGCTTGGCGCTTCCGAAGGCGGCCGCGCCGCCGCCATGGCCCATACCGGCGCGCTGGCCGGCTCGATCGAAACCTTTGACGCGATCTCTTCGCGCGAAGGCGTGATCCGGGTCCGCGGTCTCGATGAGCTGATCGAAACCACCGAATGCTTTGTGCACGCCGCTCCGCCGAAGGGCGCGCGGCTGGCCGCGGTCACCCTGTCGGGCGGCAAGCGCGGCCTGTTGATCGACGCCTTCCATGCCGCTGGCCTGAGTTTCGCGCCGCTGGGACCCGATGCGAGCGACCGGCTCGCCAAGATGCTGGGGCCCGGCAGCATCATCGGCAATCCGCTCGACGCCGGATTTGCCGCCGTGGTCGATCCTGAGGTCTATATGCAGTCGATCAAGATCATGATCGACGATCCCGACACCGACATCGTCATCATCGACGCCGAACTGCCGAAGGCGCCGCACGAGCTTCGCGAACGCAATTTGCGCCTCGTCAATGACATGGCCGGCGCCGCCGGCAAGCCCGTGATCTATATTTCGACGATGTCGATCGGCTTCACCGAACACACCAAGTCGCTGCGGCTTTCGCTGCCGCATCTGGCGGTGACGCAAGGGCTCGATCGCGCCGTCGGCGCCATCAAGGCCATCATCGACTATGCCGCGCTGCGCAAAGACGTGCCGGAGATCGCCTCCAGCTCCAGCGCGACCGCGCGCGCGACGCTGCAACGAACGCTCCGGCAGGCCACGGGCGCAGCGCTCGACGAAATCGCCTCAAAGAAGCTTTTACGCGCCTATGGCATTCCGGTCTCGAAGGAAGCGATCGCGCGGACCGCCGCGGAGGCCGCCAAGATCGCCACGAAAATCGGATTTCCCGTCGTCGCCAAGGTGGTCAGCGCCGAGATCCTGCACAAATCCGACATTGGCGGCGTGCTGCTCAATCTCACCAGCGCAGCCGAGGTGCGGAAGGCGTTCAACACCCTCACTGCACGGGTCGGCAAATTGAAGGGCCGGCCGAAGCTCGAGGGCATCCTGATCGCGCAACAGGTCAAGGCCGACCTCGAGCTCGTGGTCGGCGCCGCGGTCGACCCCGAGATGGGACCGGTGGTGCTGTTCGGCAGCGGCGGCGTCGACATCGAGCTGATGAAGGATGTCGCGCTGGCTGCCGCGCCGCTCGACGCCGTTGAGGCCCGCCAACTGATCCATCGCACCAAGGCGGGCGTGAAGCTGAACGGCTACCGCGGCAAACCCGCGTTGCACGAGGCTTCCGCGGTAAAGGCGATCACAGGTCTCGCCAATCTGATCGCGGATGCCGGCGGCCGGATCGCCTCGATCGATGTCAATCCATTCCTGATCGATACCAAAAGCGGCGTTGCGGTCGACGCGCTGATCGTGCTGAACACGGGCGCTGGCACTAACGCAGCGTAGCAACGATTCAAAGACTCTTCCTGCTCAAAGACTCTTCCTGCGACACTCCATGGGGCTGCGCCCACAGACTGCGACCGTCATCCCCGCGAAGGCGCATAGGCGGGGATGACAAGTCTACCTCGTTGCAGCAAGGTGCCGTAGCCCCAGTGGGTAAAGGCGCGCTTTGCAGGGTTAGAGTGGGCAAAGGCGCTTTGCGCCGTGCCCACCATGTCGGACGCGAATAGATGGTGGGCACACCATCGGCCCGCGCATTCGCGCGGACCGATTGCATTGCGACACCCTGCAATCGGCGCTCACCAGCGGCGGGCGTAACCAAAGCCTGAGCCACGCACCAGCCGGATGATCAAGAGCAGCAGGATGGCACCAATGGTAGCGTTGAGAATCTCGCGAAGGATCCCGGCGCCGAGATGAACCCCGAGCTGGGGCAGCAACCAGCTGCCGATGAACGCGCCGACCACGCCGATCAAGAGATCGCCGATCAGCCCAAAACCGGCGCCGCGCACGATCTGGCCGGCAAGCCATCCCGCCACGACACCGACGAAAAGAATTACGATCAGACTTTCACCGGACATATTCATTGTGCTCTGTTCCTTGGGGTCATTGACACGTTGTTGAATTTGCTCTGTTGTATTTGCTTGTTCGAAAGGCCGGGCCGATCCAGGCTCGACTTAACGGTGAGTGATCACCAGGCGCGCATCTTGGATCGCGGTTCTGTCGACGAAGCTTCGCAGGCAGGACGAATCATAGTTCGGCCAGATCTGTTGCTTGCAGTCATGCAGGATCGCGCGGGACGGCAGCTGGTCGGCTTTCGCCAATGCCACGACTTCGTGGGCTTTTACTTGCGGAGCAAACGGCAGCCCGACGATCGCCGCGGTGGCCAGGAGGGCGAGCATGGCAAATAGCGGAAGGGATTTCATCATAGGGGCCTACTCTGGTCACTGGCGTCCCGCTGCGTTCGGGGACCTGTATCAAACCGCTCACAAAGGCATAAGTTCCATCGATTTCAGTGAAACCGCCAAGCTCAGTTGATCTCGTCGGTCCATACCTTGAAACTGACCAGCGTGTTCGGTCCAAATGTCTGGGTGAGCGGAACGTCTGCGGCATCGCGGCCCTGGGCGATCAGGACGCGGCCGATCCTGGGCATGTTGTTGCGGGCATCGAAGGTGTACCAGTGGCCGCCGAGATAGGCCTCGAACCAGCCGGCGAAGTCCCCCGCGGCCCAGGGCAAGGGCATGCCGATATCCCCGAGATAGCCGGTGCAATACCGCGCCGGAATGTTCATGCAGCGGCAGAAGGCGATGGCCAAATGCGCATAGTCCCGGCACACGCCCCTGCCCTCATTGAACGCCTCCCACGCCGTCATGGTGGCGCGCGCGTGCTCGTAGCCGAAGGTGATGTGGTTATGAACGAAGTCGCAGATCGCCTGCACCCGCGCCCATCCTGGCGGCGTGTGCTCGAACAGCCGCCATGCGGTATCGGAAAGCCGGTCGGTCTCGCAATAGCGGCTGCCGAGCAGATAGACGATGGTATCGGCCGGCAGGTCCTCGACGGCGTGTTGTGCAGCCGAAGCCACGATCACATCGGGAAAACCGCTGTCGTGCACCGTGCCATCGGCGGCAAGCCGCATCCGCCCGGCTGGTGCGACGATGCGGCTGCACCAATTGCCGAAGCCATCGCGATAGGGCGTGATCGGTACGACAGGGCTGGTGGTCAGGTAATCCGGCACAATGACGTCGGATGCCCGGGTGAAATGCATGCCCAGAACGGCGATGAGCGGCGTGGGCTGCGGGAAATCGTAAATCATCTCGTAGCCGACACGAATTTTCATGCTCTATCCCCGCTGAATGACACTCCGACAAGGCCGCCCCACCACAAGGCGTTCCCGATCACCGGATGCAACATGGACTAAAGCGGCTCTGGTCCAATAGTTCCGTGGAATTCTTCTGATTTGACTGGATTCAGTCATCTCATCGCATGGTCAGCCGCTGTTGGCGAGAAAGTATTGGCTAATCGGCCGAAATTGGCGCAACATGAAAGAGGTCGACCGATATCGCCCGCGCCTGGCGGTTTGCGAAGGAGCCCGTCGCATGACCCTCCGCTCGCGGCACGAAACCATCATCTTCAAACATCCTTTCCAGATCCGGGGGATCGACCGGCTATTGCCCGCCGGGGCCTACGAGGTCGTTACAGACGAGGAGATGATCGAGGGATTGTCCTTTGCCTCGTACCGCCGCGTCGCCACCATGATCATGGTGCCGGCCCTGGCGCCGCGCGGCTCGATGGAAATGATCTCGATCGGCTCGATCGATCTGGCCGATGCGCAACGCATCGATGCGATGTCAGGCTAAGTCAAACATGGGCTAAGTCAAACATGGGCTAACGCGTCGGCATGAATGAAAATGGTCCTGAATCTTACCGCGTTCGATCAGAAATCGGGCGCCAAGCCGGAAGGCACTTACCATGCAGAATCTTTCGCCACGCCACGTCAAGACCGAGGAGTCGCTTCGGCTCGGCGTCGTATCTGGCTGGTACAGCACCAAGGTAAGTGGAACTTTCGTTTCCGGGCCTCACGTCACCGAGGCCGAGTGCCTTCGCAAGATCGCCGAGATTGATCCGCCACCCGCCAAAGTCGTGAAGATCGTACGCGCCGGCTGACGGCCACCCAGGGACGGATCCAATGTCGCTCACAGACCGTAATGCAGAGGAGGCAGGTAAAATGACGCTGACACGCGGCAGCTTTATCGGCTGCGACTTTGACCGGATGGTCCTGCTGTTTTCCATGGTTGACGGTGAGAAGGAGATCTCCTGCGCCGTCAGCACCGCCGCCATGGACAATCTGGAAAATCCGACGCGAACCAGGCTGGACCAGCGCGAAGCGCAATTCATGCGGTTGCGCGATCAGATTGAAGAAGGCGCCATCCGCAAATACCTGGCGATGAAGCTTGAAGGCGCGCGGGGCATCATTCTGCGCAGCGTGGACTTCGAGAGACATTCGTGAAAACTGGGTAGGGCCCCGTCATGGCGAGGAGCCCTTCGCGACGAAGCCATCCAGCTTCGCTTGCTGCGCCAAGGCTGGATTACGTCGCCCAGGGTAAACGCTTCGCGCTTCCCTTGGGCTAAAAAGAAACAACGGACTAAATGATTGATTTTGCTTTAAGGAAGGTGCCGCAGGTTCTTCACCTCTCCCGAAGGGAGAGGTCGGCGCGAAGCGCCGGGTGAGGGCTTACGGTCCATCGATGGAGCGAAACCCCTCACCCGGATCGCTAAAGCGATCCGACCTCTCCCTGCGGGAGAGGTGCACACCGCCCGTTTCATTCGGGCGGGTCGGGCGAAGCGTGGTGCTGAACTCGCAATGACGAAGCAGCCGCTGCATTTTTCTAGCGAGCCCGCATTCGCGGCAGGTCGGCTGCCACGGCGGTGATCGCCGCGCGCCGGTCGACGACGGCGTGATGAAATTGCTCGAGCACCAGCGCATAGGCCGTGAGATCGCCGACCTCGATTGCGCCATCGTCGAAGCACGCGAGCGTTTCCCGCAGGATGTCGTCCGCCTCGCTTTGCATCCTGTCCAACTCTTCAAGACCATCTATCTTGCGGACCAGCGAAATCGCGGCCAGCAGTTTTTCGCGGTGCAGCGTGTTCAGCCGTCGCTCGTCCCGTTTGATGTAATGGCGCAGCCCGGCACTGACCGATCCAAGCACGGAAAACAACAGGACGACTCCCCAGATATAGTCGCTATACTTGTCCATGAAGGTTCGCTCGGTGCCGTCGATGAAAGCCGCGGCGGCCGGATGCGCCGGCAGGGCCGCAGCCTTGTCGGTATCGGGCTTATCGATTCGCGCGGCAATTGGCAGCTCGCGAGCGAGCGAGGGCCTGACGTCAAATAGTTGCCGGATAAACGAACCGACCGCGCTCTCCGACAGCGTTTGCTGGGCGATGATCAGGTGATTGACGGCGATGGTCTCGACCTTGTCGTCGGGCCTCGCCGGTGACGCGTTGAAGGAACTGCCGGGAATCTCCTCCGACTCGTAGACCGGATGTTTCTTGGCGATCGCTTCGGAGACATCGATCGGTATAAATACCGGCTCGCCCCTGGCGCGCGCCGTCGCGGCGATGGCGTCCAAGGTGATTTTGCTGTCGAGCGGTCCCACCGTCATGAAGGCGTCAATCGAGGAATCCCGCAGCATGTCGCCGATTTGATCAACGCTGAATTGCGTGATGACAACCTTGTCGGGATTGACGCCCGACTCGGTCAGGATGACGCGCAACAGCGTCAGGTTCACCGGAGTCCGGCCGACCACGCCGATGTGATGGCCGGCGAGCTCATCAATGGCCTTGATTTTTGTCTTGCTGTCCCTCTTCGATCCCTGATGCGTGGAAGGCGATGCGGACCATAGCACCACCATGTTCTTGCGCAGGATGGCCACCGAACTGGTGCCGTTCGGCATTTCCTCGTCGGCACGGGCGACCGCCAGATCCGCTTCACCGGCGGCGAGAAGGGCGATGCTGTCAACCGGGCCCGCGGTCGTCACCAGCGCCAGCCGAAGTGGCCGCCCGTCCTGGGCAAAGGATTGCGCCAAGGCCTGAATCAGTTTCTGGTCGTCGCTTCCCGATGGCCCGACCGCAATTCTCAGGGTGGTCGGCCGCCAGAAGAAGAAGGCCGTTCCAGCAACGGCTGCCAAAGCCAGCAAACCGATGGCCAACAGCAGAAATGGCGAGCTTTTTTTTCGACGCCCGGGGACCGACAGATCTATTGCGCGATTCAAACCGTCCGATTGGGACATGCTTCCGCCGAGCCGAGAGACATCATCCGAGCCCTCACCGTAGCACACTTCCCGGCTGCGCACCTAACCGGCCCGACCGGCCAGCGGAACGCCCGACCGACGGTCCCGGATGCGCCGATACAACCCCGAGGGTGAACTCCGGCGCCATGCGCTGTCACGTCAGGACGGGCGGGTGCGACCGTTTGATACCGGGCTTTCGTCGGCTTGGCTTTGCCATTACATTAAGTCTACAGCCAAGCGAGCCGAGCCGGGCTTATGCAGGAATAGCGATGAAGATGCGGGCCAGCAACCTCCTGATCGGATCGGCGACGCTGTTGCTGCTGGCCGCCGGGCTGGTTGGCTTGCTCGGGTTCCGCAACATCCGGCAGCAGGTTCCGCTGCGGATCGTCTTTGCGGGCTCGGCCAGCGGCCTGCACCCGGGCGGCAGCGTGAACTTCGATGGTCTTCAGATCGGGGAAGTCAAATCTCTGACGCTCGACAGTCCACGCCGGATTGTGGTGCTGGCCATGGTGGACGGCAATGCCCCGATCCGCAAGGACACCATCGTCGGCGTCGAGTTCCAAGGGCTCACCGGGGTCGCCGCGGTCGCGCTGAAGGGCGGCGCCGCCGCCGCGCCGCCGGTGCCGCTGGACAAGGACGGCGTCCCGATCCTGACCGCCGATTTGAGCGAGATCCAATCGATCCGCGACACCCTGCACAATGTCGATCGGTTCCTGGTCAGCAATCAGGTGCAGCTCAGGGATACGCTGCGAAGTTTCGAGGTTGATACGGCATCGCTCGCCGGCAAAGCCGAGGCCATCGATGGTTTTATCCGTCAGGCCGACAGCGCCTTTGATGGATTCGACAGGCTGGTCGGCAGGCTGCCCGGCGTACCGAACGGCCAGGCCAATCTATGGCTTGAGAAGGTAAAATCGATCCGCGAACAGGCCGACAGCTTGGACCGGAGCTCGGGAGCCTGGATTGAGGAGGCACGTCGTTCGCTGCTCGATATCAGCGAGGGCGCGGTCAACGTGACCCGGAAATTCGATCCGAACGCCGCGTCTGGCGGTAACCCGTCCATGCCAGCCCATGGCGGCGAAAAACGGCCGTGAGCCGGCTCAGCCAATTTGCCCACTTCCGTTCAAAAGCAGCGCCTCGTCAGCACGGCACCATCGATTTGCGGCATGGCGCCGTGTGCGGTCAGTGGCTGATCATCCATGGACGCGCGGTTGGAAAGCTCTTGGCGCCGGCCCGGGTCTTCTTGACCAGCCGCGACGGCTTGGTCGAGCAGCAGCCGCAGCCCGCGCCATGGGCGGCCTGGTATTCGCCGACGGTCTTGGGCGAGTTGGCGCTGCGCTCGTTGGTGGCGTGGGCCTTGCGCTTGTCCGACGGCATGCAGAAAAAATTCGGCGCCGTCAGGATCACGCGCGGGGATGCGCTGTCGCATTGCGGGCACAGCTGCGGGGCGTCGCATTCCGACATCGGCCGCATATCGGTGAACGGACCGCAATCATTACAGAGATATTCATAGACCGGCATTTCCGCTCCCCTGCGTCGTGCTCTTTTATACTCGTACGACTTTATATTCATATCGCGAGGGATGCGGGGCGGCAATACTCAAGCCGTCCCGCACCCTGTCGCGCAGGCGATTACTTGTCCTGAGACAGCGGCATCTGGATGCTGCCGTCGATATGCTTCACCGGCCCTGCCGACGACGGCATGATGTCGAAGTCGAAGATTTCGGTCGGCAGCCACAACGTCGCGCAGGCATTGGGTACGTCGACCACGCCGGAGATGTGGCCCTGGCAGGGCGCCGTGCCGAGGATCGAATAGGCCTGGGCACCGGAATAGCCGAACTTCTTGAGGTACTCGATCGCGTTCAGACAGGCCTGCCGGTAGGCGATATGGACGTCAAGGTAATGCTGCTTGCCCTGCTCGTCGACCGAGATGCCCTCGAAGATCAGATAGTCCTTGTAGTTCGGGGTAATCGGCGACGGCTTGAACACCGGGTTCTTGATGCCGTATTTGGCCACGCCGTCCTTGATGATATCGACCTTGAGATGCAGGTAGCCGGCCATCTCGATCGCGCCGCAGAAGGTGATCTCGCCGTCGCCCTGGCTGAAATGCAGATCGCCCATCGACAGGCCGCCGCCGGGAACATAGACCGGGAAATAGATCTTGGAGCCGCGCGACAGATCCTTGATGTCGCAGTTGCCGCCATGTTCGCGCGGCGGCACGGTGCGCGCGCCTTCGGCCGCAGCCTTGGTCTTGGCCTCGCCGGTCAACCGGCCCATATGCGCGGTCGGCCCGAAAGGCGGGTTGGCGAGCCCGGGAACACGCGTCGGATTGGTGGCGATCAGCGCAGTTTCACGCTCGTTCCAGGTGGCCAGCAGTTTCGGATCGGGCAGGCAGCCGATCAGGCCCGGGTGGATCAGGCCGGCGAAGCTGACGCCGGGCACATGGCGCGACGAGGTGTAGAGGCCATGAAGGTCCCAGATCGACTTCTGCGCCAGCGGGAAATGGTCGGTCAGGAAGCCGCCGCCATTCTGCTTGGAGAAAAAACCGTTGAAGCCCCAGAGGCTGTCCTTCACCGGGCCGACATCGAGAAGATCGACCACCAGGAGATCGCCGGGCTCGGCGCCCTTGACGCCGATCGGGCCGGACAGGAAGTGCACGATCGAAAGATCGATATCGCGGACGTCGTCGGCGGAGTCGTTGTTCTTGATGAAGCCGCCGGTCCAGTCATAGGTCTCGACGATGAAATCGTCGCCGGCCTTGACCCATGCCACCATGGGGACGTCGGGATGCCAGCGGTTGTGGATCATGTCGTTTTCGTAGGCCGACTGCGTCAGATCGACCTTGATCAGTGTCTCTGGCATTTACAAAGCTCCCCTGTTTACTGCCATGTTGAACTTATAGTCCGACAGATATTTAGACCGAGAGATATTTCGAGATCTGCGCCGCGTCGATACCGGCGCGGGGGTCGTCGCGGACGATCTCTCCGTTCTCGATCACCAGCACGCGGTCGGCGACGTCGAGCGCAAAACTCAGGACCTGTTCAGAAACCACGATCGACAGCCCGCGCTGGTCGCGAATCCGTTTCAAGGTCCGCGCCATCTCGCGGATGATGGAGGGCTGGATGCCCTCGGTCGGCTCATCCAGCAGAAGCACCTTTGGATTTGTCGCCAGCGCGCGCGCGATCGCGAGCTGCTGCTGCTGGCCGCCCGACAGGTTACCGCCCCGGCGACCCTTCATTTCCAAAAGCACCGGAAACAGCTCATAGATGTCGCCGGGAACCTCGGTTTCGCCCGACGCAACAAGGCCGGTTTCGATATTCTCCTTCACCGTCATGGTGGAGAAGATCATCCGGCCCTGGGGGACATAGGCTATACCCTTTGCCACCCGCTCATAGCTCTTGAGCTTCGAGACCTCCGTGCCTTCCATCTTCACCGATCCGCTCTTGGTCGGAATGATGCCCATCAGGGACTTCATCAGCGTCGTCTTGCCCATGCCGTTGCGGCCCATGATCGCCACGATTTCATTGGGCGCGACCGCGACATTCAGGCCATGCAGCACCTCGCTCTGGCCATAGGCGACATGCAGATCGGAAATAGCCAGCATCCAGCAACTCCTTTGGTAACCGAGGTAGTTCAGTGCCCGAGATAGACTTCGATGACCTTTGGATCGTTCTTGACATGCTCCATCGATCCTTCGGACAGGATCTGGCCCTGATGCAGGACCGTGACCTTGTGAGCAATGTCCTCGACAAACTTCATGTCGTGCTCGATCACCAGCACCGACCTGCCCTTGATGATCTTGTTGAGCAGCTCCGCGGTCTTGATGCGCTCGCTGACGCTCATACCGGCCACCGGCTCGTCCAGCATCAGCAATTCGGGATCCTGGATCAGCAGCATGCCGATCTCGAGCCATTGCTTCTGGCCGTGGCTGAGCAATTCGGCTTTCACATTGAGCCGGTCTTTCAGGAAAATCATTTCCGAGACTTCGTGAACCCGGTCCCGCACCACGGCGTCGCGATTGAACGTCAGCGCCCCAAACACGGTGCGGCCGCGCGGGAACGAGATTTCGAGATTCTCGAAAACCGTCAGATCGTCGTAGATCGACGGATTCTGGAACTTGCGGCCAACGCCGACCTGCACGATCTGGTTTTCCTTCATTTTCGTGAGATCCTTGTCGCGAAAATGAATTGAACCAGAGGTCGCCTTGGTCTTGCCGCAGATCAGATCGAGCACCGTTGTCTTGCCGGCGCCGTTGGGGCCGATAATAACCCGAATTTCGTTCTCATCGACGTAGAAGGACAGGTCGTTGACCGCCTTGAAGCCATCAAAGGAGACCGTAAGACCTTCGACCGCAAGCAGAAAGTCCTTGGGCTGGTGACCGATCTTCATGATCTGTTTCCTTATTCCGCCGGTGCGCCGTCGGCAACGGTGGCATTCCAGCCGGGCTTGCGCGAATTGATCAGACGATCGATGTGCGGCTGAACATAGTCGCTCCAGATCCCGGCCAGACCATTGGGGAAGGCCAGCACGACCGCGATGAACAGCCCGCCGAGCCCGAACAGCCAAAGTTCAGGGAAGGATTCCGACAGGCTGGTCTTGGCAAAATTGACCACCAGCGTGCCATAGACCGCGCCGAGGATCGAGAGCCGGCCGCCCACCGCGGTGTAGATCACCATTTCGATCGAGGGCACGATACCCACGAAGGACGGCGACATGAAGCCGACGTTGAGAGCGAACATCGCGCCCCCGACCGCGGAGAACACCGCAGCGACGCAGAAGGCGAAGATCTTGAAGTTGGCGACGCTGTATCCGGAAAACCGCACCCGGTCCTCCTTGTCGCGCATCGCGATCAGAATTCGGCCGAGCTTCGAATGCCGGATCAGCTGGGCAATGAAGATGCAGGCGAACAGGCAGCCGACCTCGAAGAAGTAGAGCACGATCTTGGCGTGGTCAGGCCGGATATCCCATCCCTTCAGCGTCCGCAGGTCGGTCATGCCGTTGATGCCGCCGGTATAACCCTGCTGGCCGACGATCAGAATGGTCAGGATCGCGGCGATCGCCTGGGTGATGATCGCGAAATACGTTCCACCCACGCGGCGCTTGAACATCGCGGCGCCAATGATCAAGGCGAAAATGCCCGGTACCAGGATGATCGCAGCGATGGTGAAGGTGAGGCTGTGGAAGGGTCTCCAGAAGTACGGCAGCGCGGTGATCTGATTCCAGTCCATGAAGTCGGGAATGCCGGGGGTGGACTGGATCTTGGTATTTTCAACACTGGAGGCTTCGAGCTTGAGGAACATCGCCATGCAATAGCCGCCCAGGCCGAAAAACACCCCTTGTCCGAGGCTGAGAATGCCGCCGTAGCCCCAGCAGATCACCAGGCCGAGGGCGACAAAGGCATAGGTCAGATATTTTGCGACCAGATTGAGACGGAACACTTCGAGGGACAGCGGCAGAACCACCACCAGAATTACGGCGAGCACCAGAATTCCGATCAGCTCCGATCGAGTAGCAAAGCGAGTGTCGGTCATGGGCAAACGGCCTTTGGTTATTTGCGAACCTTGAGGGAAAACAGGCCTTGCGGCCGCAACATCAGAATTCCGACGACGGCAAGCAGTGTCAAGACCTTGGCCATCGAGCCCGACATGAAGAATTCGAGCGTCGACTGGGTCTGCGAGATGCTGAAGGCCGATGCAATGGTTCCGAGCAGGCTGGCCGCGCCGCCAAACACGACGACCAGGAAGGTGTCGACAATGTAAAGCTGTCCTGAGGTCGGCCCGGTCGAGCCGATCATCGTGAACGCGCTCCCAGCGATCCCGGCGATGCCGCAGCCAAGCCCGAAGGTGTAGCGGTCAACCTTGTCGGTATCAATTCCGACCGCGCCTGCCATGATCCTGTTCTGTACCACGGCGCGGACCTGACGTCCCCAGCGCGACTTGTACATCACATAGGCCACACCCAGCGTGATCAGGACCGTGAGACACATCACGAAAATACCGTTGATTGGAACCTCGATGCTGCTGGTCACATTGAGCGATCCCAGCATCCACTGCGGCAATTCGACGCCGACCTCGCGCGCGCCAAAGATCGAACGATAGGCCTGCTGCAGGATCAGACTAAGACCCCAGGTCGCCAACAGCGTATCCAGCGGACGCTTGTACAAATGGCGGATCAGCCCCCATTCGACCAGCATTCCCAGCGCCCCGGAGGCGAAAAACGCCAATATCATCGCGACGAAGAAATAACCGGAGAACAGGCTCGGAAGAAACGCCTGGAAGAAATTGGATGTCATCCAGGTCACATAGGCGCCCAGGATCATGAACTCGCCATGCGCCATGTTGATCACGCCCATCTGCCCGAAAATGATCGCCAGGCCGAGCGCCATCAGCACATAGACTGAAAACAGGATGAGTCCCGCGAATCCCTGCATGACGAAGATCGAGCCGAGATCGCCAATCGAATAGTCGCCAAACATCGGGGGGTCCTCCGTCGTGGAAAATCCCGCGCCGCGAGCAGGTTCGCGGCGCGGGAGGCTAAGCGCGGGCCAAAGGTCCGCGCCAGGGAGCCATGCAAGCTGCATGCCGACGGCGCGCTCTAATGAAGCACGCCGTGACGTCACCGCAGCTTACTGATAACCCTTCGGGAACGGATCGGGCTCGACCAGGTCGGCGGTTTCGTAAATCAGCTCGAACTGGCCATCGAGCTTGGCACGACCGACCCGCGTCTTTGACCACAGATGGTGGTTCTCATGGATCCGCACATAGCCTTCCGGCGCACCCTTGAATTCGACTCCGGGCGAGGCCGCCGCGATCTTGTCGACGTCGAAGCTGCCGGCCTTCTCAGCCGTCAGCTTCCACAGCCACGGGCCGAGATAGGCGGCCTGGGTCACGTCGCCGATTACCGTCTTTTCGCCCCACATCTTCTTGAAGGCGGGGACGAACAGCTTGTTATTCGGATTGTCGAGCGACTGGAAATACTTCATGCAGGCGTAGGCGCCGGCGATGTTCTCACCGCCGATACCGTCGATTTCGTCCTCGGTGACGGAGATCGTCAGCAGCGGCTGCTTGGCGAGATCGATTCCCGCGGCCTTGAGCTGCTTGTAGAACGCGACGTTCGAACCGCCAACGACGTCGGTGAAGATCACGTCGGGCTTGGTCAGCTTGATCTTGTTGATGACCGAGTTGAATTGGGTGTTGCCGAGCGGATAATATTCCTCGCCGACGACCTTGCCCTTCAGCACGTTCTCGACGTGCTTGCGGGCGATCTTGTTCGAGGTGCGCGGCCAGATGTAGTCCGAACCGACGAAGAAGAAGGACTTGGCGCCCTTTTCCTTGGCGATCCAGTTCAGGCCGGCGAGGATCTGCTGGGTGGCTTCCTGGCCGGTGTAGATCACGTTCTTGGACTGCTCAAGACCTTCATAGAAGGTCGGGTAATAGAGCATACCGTTATACTGCTCGAGCACCGGGAGCACCGCCTTGCGGGATGCCGAGGTCCAGCAGCCCATGATCGCGGCGACCTTGTCATTGACAAGAAGCTTCTTGGCCTTCTCCGCAAAGGTCGGCCAGTCGCTGGCGCCGTCTTCCTGGATGAACTTGATCTTACGACCCAGAATACCGCCGGCCGCATTGATCTGCTCGATCGCGAGCTTTTCGGCTTCGATCGAACCCGTCTCCGAGATCGCCATGGTGCCGGTTGCTGAATGCAGAATGCCGCAGGTGACTTCCGTATCGGTAACCGCAAGACCTGTGGTATTGATCGCAGAAGTGGCTGGCGCTTCTGCGAAAGACGGCCGAGGAAGCATGGTCAGAGCGGGAATCGCCGCCATTCCCATCAGCAGCTTGCGGCGGAATGCCGACTGCAGCCCCTGTTTAGTGTCGTCAGTCATATATACCCCATTCTTGTTCGAGGACGCGCTATTGTGGCCGCAGGATTGCCGATATTGTGCAGTGCACAGATACGCAATATCGCGTATACTGCACCGCAAAATAGCGACGTAGATTTTTCACGAGGGGGCCGGCCGCGCCGGGTTCAGGAGTAGAAAGTGGCAGGGCGGCAGCGCATAGACCGCGTCAGGCGCCAATACAATCAATGGGTTGCCAATCAAACGCTGGAAGACTATGCGCTGCGCTTTACCGCCAAGAGCGCGCGTCGCTGGTCGGCCGCACGTGTCGCCAACACCGCCCTCGGCGCGATATCTTTCCTGGCTCTGGAAGCGATCGGCGGCACGATCACTCTTAATTATGGCGTCACCAACTCAACCGCGGCGATTCTGGTCTGCAGCGTCATCATTTTTTGCTGCGGCCTGCCGATCGCCTACCATGCCGCAAAATGCGGCATCGACATCGATCTGTTAACGCGGGGCGCCGGCTTCGGCTATATCGGTTCCACCATCACCTCGCTGATCTATGCTTCCTTCACGTTCATTTTCTTCGCCATCGAGGCGGTCATCCTGGCGACGGCGCTCGATCTGTGCTTCGGCATTCCGCGTCCGGTCGGCTATCTGATCAGCGCCGTCATCATCATACCGTTAGTCACCTATGGCATCACGCTGATCAGCCGGTTCCAACTGTGGACCCAGCCACTGTGGATGATCCTTCATATCCTGCCGTTCGCGGCGATCGCCTTGGCCGATCCGCATTCGTTTTCACAGTGGACCAAGTTCCCCGGCGAGCACGGCGACCCAGGCGGGCATCTCGATCTGCTGCTGTTTGGAACGGCGGCCTCGGTGGTGTTCGCGCTGGTGGCGCAGATCGGCGAGCAGGTCGACTTTCTGCGCTTCCTGCCGCGTGACCGACACACCTCCAGAACCTCCTGGTGGATCGCGCTGCTGAGCGCCGGCCCCGGCTGGATCGTGCCGGGCGCGCTGAAGCTTTTGGCTGGTTCGTTCCTGGCGTATTTCGCGCTCAGCCATGGCGTCTCCGCCGAGCACGCCGCCGAACCCGCCCATATGTATCTCGAAGCCTTTCGTTACGTGCTGTCGCAACCGCAACTGGCGCTGGGCCTGACGGGCGCTTTCGTGGTTCTGTCGCAGGTGAAGATCAACGTCACCAACGCCTATGCCGGCTCGATCGCCTGGTCCAATTTCTTTTCCCGCCTGACCCACAGCCATCCCGGCCGCGTGGTCTGGCTGGTGTTCAACGTTCTGGTCGCCCTGTTGCTGATGGAGATCGGCGTCTACAAGGCGCTGGAGCAGACGCTCGCGCTATACTCCAACGTCGCCATCGCCTGGGTCGGCTCGCTGGTGGCCGATCTCGTCATCAACCTCCCGCTCGGCCTGCGCCCGAAGCAGATGGAATTCAAGCGGGCGCATCTCTACGACATCAATCCAGTCGGCGTCGGCGCCATGACGATCGCCACCGTCTGCTCGATCAGCGCGTTCTATGGCCTGTTCGGACCCACCGCGAAGGCGCTGGCGCCGTTTGTCGCGCTGATCGCGGCGTTCGTCTCGGCGCCGCTGATCGCCTATGCGACCGGCGGCAAATATTATATCGCGCGCAAGCCAAAGCGCAGCTGGCAGAATATGACTGCCATCCAGTGCTGCATCTGTGAACATTCCTTCGAGCCGGAAGATACCGCCTCCTGCCCGGCCTATGCGGGTCCGATCTGCTCGCTGTGCTGTTCGCTCGACGCGCGGTGCCACGATTTGTGCAAGCCGCATGCGCGAATCCAGACTCAGGTCTCGAAAACCCTCGGCAAGTTGCTGCCTTTGCCGATCTATGCGCGGATCAATTCGCAACTCGGACACTATCTCGGGGTTTTTGCGGTGTCCGCTGGCCTGGTCGGGCTGACCTTGGGCATGATCTATCTGCAGTCATCGACGACGACCCATACCGACACAATGCAGCTGTCCGAGGTGCTGTGGAAGGTTTTCTTCGCGCTCTCGATCATCATCGGCGTGGTCGCCTGGCTGTTCGTGCTCGCGCAGCAGAGCCGGCGCGCGGCGGAAGAGGAAACCAGGCGGCAGACCGCGCTCCTGATCCAGGAAATCGACGCCCACAAGCGGACCGACGCCGAGTTGCAGCGCGCCAAGGAAGTCGCCGAGTCCGCCAATTTGGCGAAGAGCCGCTATGTGGTCGGATTGAGTCACGAATTGCGGTCGCCGCTCAATGCCATCAGCGGCTACGCCCAATTGCTCGAACAGGATCATAGCCTGCCCGACAAGCCGCGCGATCAGGTGCGCGTGGTCCGCCGCAGTGCCGACCATCTGTCGGGGCTGATCGACGGCATTCTCGACATTTCGAAGATCGAGGCTGGCCGGCTCTATCTGTCGCGCGACGAGGTCCACCTCAGCGAGTTTCTCGAGCAATTGGTCGGCATGTTCCGACTGCAGGCCGCAGCCAAGGGCATCGATTTCGTGTTCAAGCGGCCGACATTCCTGCCGGTGGTCGTCTACGCCGACGAAAAGCGCTTGCGTCAAGTGTTGATCAATCTGCTGTCGAATGCCATCAAATTCACCCAACATGGCAGCGTTCAGTTCGTCGTCCACTACCGCGGCCCGGTCGCCGAGTTCGAGGTCATCGACACCGGCCCGGGAATCCAGGCGAGCGACCTGGAACGGATTTTTGCGCCGTTCGAGCGCGGTGAATTGGGCGTCTCGCAGCCGCAGACCGGAACCGGCCTCGGCCTGACCATCAGTCGATTGCTGGCCGGTGTGATGGGCGGCGACATCCAGGTTACCAGCGCGGTCGGAACCGGCAGCACCTTCCGCGTCAAGATGCTGCTGTCGGAGGTTGCCAATCCGAAGCGGATCGCTGCCGTTGACGCGCCTGTCCGCGGCTATCACGGGCCGCGTAGAACCATCCTGATCACGGATGACGATCCGATCCAGCGCGACCTGTTGCGCGAGGTGCTGACGCCGCTTGGCTTCATCCTTCTGAGCGCACCGGACGGCGCCGCCTGCCTCGCGCTCGCTCAGCATTGCCAGCCCGATCTGTTCCTGTTGGATATCTCGATGTCCGGGATGGACGGATGGACCGTGGCGCAGACGCTGCGTTCAACGGGCCATCATCAGGCCCGCATCCTGATGGTTTCGGCGAGCGCCCTGGAGGCTCATGGAGCGCCGCTGGCGCAGCCCTTTCATGACGGCTATCTGATGAAGCCGTTCGACATACCCAGGCTTTTGGAGGTGATCCGCCAGTTGCTCAGGCTCGAATGGCACTATCAGAACAATCCGGTTGTCAGCCCGCTCTGGAAGCCTGGCAGCAGCGCGCGCCCCCCGGTGCAGCATTTGGAAGAACTGATCCGTCTTGGACAGATGGGCTATATTCGCGCGATCCAGGTCAAGCTGGACGAAATCGGCGCCGACGATCCGGAATATTCGGACTTCGTTTCGAATATGCGCTCGCTGATCGACCGCTTTGATCTCGATACGTACATGTCCACTTTGAAGATGTTGTACAGCTATGATCACTGAACCCAAGAAGCGCGACGTCGCGCTGGTGGTCGATGACTCGCCGGAAACGCTGCGGCTGCTCACCGATGCGCTGGACGGCGCGGGCATGACGGTGATGGTCGCGCTCGACGGGGCGGCGGCGATGCGGATCGTTGACCAGATCACGCCGGACATCATCCTGCTCGACGCCGTGATGCCGGGCATCGACGGTTTCGAGACGTGCCGGCGTCTCAAGCGCGACGCCGGCCTGAGCAACGTGCCG
>Ga0302319_10010152_pt1 | contig 18005 bp, 19 predicted proteins | sample Bog_T0_2_FD_203319 | JGI IMG/M metagenome (GOLD analysis project Ga0302319, IMG submission 203319) | Peat permafrost microbial communities from Stordalen Mire near Abisko, Sweden - Bog_T0_2 | ecosystem: Environmental > Terrestrial > Soil > Wetlands > Peat | place: Sweden: Abisko, Stordalen Mire...
GACAGCGTATCGGCCAGCCTGCGGCCGATGGCGACACCCTGCCCGTCGTCAAATCCCTCGAGCGAGCCCTGCTTGATGTTCTTGGCGATCGAGGTGAGGTTGTTGAGGTCGTCGGCGCGGATGCCGCGGATGAAGACACCGGCGGCGTTGAACGGCGAGGATCCCAGTCCCTGGCCGTCCACCACCGGGGCCGCCAGCCGGACGCCCTGAACGCCCGAAATCCGCTCGGCGACGTCCTTCCAGTCGGTCAGCGGCGATTCCAGCGGCTGCACCAGCAGGTGTCCGTTGAGGCCCAGAATCTTGTCGAGCAGCTCCTTGCGGAAGCCGTTCATGACCGCCATCACGATGATCAGGGTGGCGACGCCGAGCATGATGCCGAGGAAGGAGAAGCCGGCAATGACGGAGATGAACCCCTCCTTGCGACGTGCCCGCAAATAGCGTCCGGACAGCAGCCACTCGAATGGCGCGAAAGGTGGGGTTCGAACTGGCTCGCTCATGGCTTCATCCATAGTCCGATTTTCACACGATTCGGGCTAATTGTAGCCGCTGCATCCGACTTACCGGCCGCAGCGGTGGATAAACTCCTCACGCGGTGAGCCGCGCTACGACTTCGCCGGGGCTCAGATTCTCGCGCGACCCGTCGCTGCGCCGCTTCAGCTCGAGCTTGCCCTCGGCGAGGCCCTTGGGGCCGACCAGGATCTGCCAGGGGACGCCGATCAGATCGGCGGCGGCGAATTTGGCGCCCGCGCGCTGGTCGGTGTCGTCGTATAGCACCTCGACCCCCTTGGCCGTCAGCTCGCGATAGAGCCGCTCGCAGGCGGTGTCGGTATCGTCCGAGCCCTGCTTCAGATTCAGGATCGCCGCCTTGAACGGGGCGACCGCCTCCGGCCATTTGATGCCGGCATCGTCATGGCAGGCCTCGATGATGGCACCGACCAGGCGCGAGACGCCGACGCCGTAGGAGCCGCCATGGATCGGCACGTCGACGCCATCGGGGCCGGCGACCAGCGCCTTCATCGTGTCGGAATATTTGGTGCCGAAATAGAAGATCTGGCCGACCTCGATGCCCCTTGTATGCACCCGCTTTTCGGTGGGCACCTCGCGGTCGAAGCGCGCGGCGTCGTGGACATCTTCGGTCGCGGCATAGACCGAGGTCCATTGCTGGATGATCGGGGCAAGATCGCCCTCATAGTCGACATCGTCGCCGGGCACCGGCAGATTCAGCACGTCGCTGTCGCAATAGACCGCGGACTCCCCGGTTTCGGCGAGCACGATGAATTCGTGGCTGAGATCGCCGCCGATCGGACCGGTTTCCGCGCGCATCGGGATCGCCTTCAATCCCATCCGCGCGAAGGTGCGCAAATAAGCGACGAACATCCGGTTGTAGGCGCGCCGGGCGGCGGCCTCGTCGATGTCGAAGGAATAGGCATCCTTCATCAGGAATTCGCGGCCGCGCATGACGCCGAAACGCGGGCGCTGCTCGTCGCGGAATTTCCACTGGATGTGATAGAGATTGAGCGGCAGGCTCTTGTAGGATTTGACGTAGGACCGGAAGATCTCGGTGATCATTTCCTCGTTGGTCGGCCCAAACAACAGCTCGCGCTTGTGACGGTCGGTGATGCGCAGCATTTCCGGACCGTAGGCGTCGTAGCGGCCGCTTTCACGCCAGAGGTCGGCGAGCTGCAAGGTCGGCATCAACAGCTCCAGCGCGCCGGCGCGGTTCTGTTCCTCGCGAACGATCTGTTCGATCTTCTTCAGCACCCGCAGGCCCAGCGGCAGCCAGGCATAGATGCCCGCCGCCTCCTGCCGCATCATGCCCGCGCGCAGCATCAGCCGATGCGAGACGATTTCCGCCTCTTTCGGATTCTCTTTGAGGATGGGCAGGAAAAACCGCGACAATCGCATGGGCACACCAGAAGAATCGGTCAGGCACGGGAAGCCAGCAGTGAAACCGGATCGGGTGCGAAAACACAAGGGCGGGGATGAGGAAAACCCGCTAAGGCTGCGAATTTCCTGTCGTTTTAGGTACGACTTTCACGGCGCGAATAAGGCAGATGAGGTCACAAAGCTCCCGGCACCGATAAATCCGCGTCAGGGTGCGGCCACCTCGAAATCGTCTTCCAGCGTGATCTTGCGAAAGACGGTGACGGCCTCGATTCGGAGGTGCCAGCGACCGGGTGAAGTGATCGGCACCTCGCCGACGTGCCAAAAGCCGTCGGCGCCGAGCGTGGCCTTGCGGGTCACGGGTTCGGCGCCCTGCCCGGGCTGGCTCAGCGCCAGGGTTGCCTCCTTCACCGGGAGCAGGCCGCCGTCGCCGGACATCAGCTGCAGCACGAAATTGTCGCTGCCGACCGTGCCCGGCGATACCAGCACCTGGAACATCGCCTGCTCCGAATGGATATGGATCGCCAGCGGCCCGGCCGCCGCCGGAAGCGCAGCGGCGACCATGACCAGTGCGACGACCGATGCGCGGCGAATCCGGGACATCGCAGGCCTCACATCTTCCCGCCGTCCGGCATCTTCTTCATCTGCATCTGGCTGTCCGATCCGCCGGCCGGGGCCTGTGCGCCGATGCCCTCGACCTCGAGCGAGAGGCTGACCTTGCCCGCCTTTTCGAACTGGAGCGTCACCGGCACCTTGTCGCCCTGCTTGAGCGGGCTCTTGAGATCGAACATCATCAGGTGATAGCCGCCCGGGGCCAATTTGACGGTCTTGCCCGGTTCGATCGCCAAGCCCTGCTCGAGCGGGCGCATCGTCATCACGCCGTTGTTCATGGCCATCTCGTGGACCTCGACCTTGCCGGCGAAATCGGCCGAGCCGCCGATCAGCCGGTCAGGCGCTGCGCCCTTGTTCTCGATGGTCAGGTATCCGCCGCCGATCTTCGCGCCGCCCGGCGTGGCGCGGGTCCAAGCCTGCGTGATCACGAGATCGCCGGCCTTGACCTCCTCGGCGCGTACCGGCGCTGCGAACAGGCAGGAGAGCATGGCGACGGCGGCCATGGCGCGGGCAATGGGTCCAGGCGAAGGTTTACGGATCTGCATTTTAGAATCCTCTGCTTGCACGGTATTGGTCAACGAACGACGAGGTGGACGGCGGGATGCAGCGTGCCGAGCATTCCCACCATGACGAAAATGACAAAACCCAGGGCGATCTCGATGCCGCTGTTTCGCGTCAACTTGTGCAGCGCGTCGAGCCGCGCATCATTTCCGGCCGGGGCGGCTAGCCGGGGCGTCAGGCCGAAGCGGTTCACCGCAGCGAATACCAGCATGATCGCAAAAGCAACGAGCTTGAGGATCAGCAGCCGTCCATATCCGGTGACGACGAGCGCGTGAAACGAGCCGACCAGAATCCAGGCGTTGACGATGCCGGTGGCGGACAGTGTCGCCACGCTGACGATGCCGAGCGTCGAAAATCGCTGCGCCGCCGCGTGGGCCAGTGCCGCCGACGCGACCTCGGGACGGCGACCGGCCGCGGCGAGCAGCAGCACCAGCGGCACCAGCCCCCCGATCCAGGCCGATGCGGCGACGAGATGCATCGTATCGGCGACGAGGTGCAGGTTTCCGCCCTCGCCGAGCGTCGCTCCGGCGTGCCCGGTCCAGGCGATGGCGGCGGAAACCCCGAGTGCCGCCGCCAAAGCGAACGCATCCGCCAGAGCAGACCGGTGGCAAGCCAGACAGGCGGCCAGAACGATCGCCAGGGCGAAGCGGATATCCGCTACCATTCCAAACTGGGTCTGGCTCAACACTGTCGACAGCACGTCCGGCGTCATGGCCTCGGCGAACGGCAAGCCGCTCATCGAGACCGCCTGCAGCAACAGCCAGATCGCCCCGGACAACAGCGTGATCGCCAGACCGATCCAGGCGAGATGAAGCGTTTGCGTTCCCACCGATCTCGCCGCCGCCGGATCGAAGCGCGAAACAGGCTTCATAACCAGGCTGCGGAAAACCAGGCTGCCGGCCATGAGCGCGGTCGCGGCGAAGTGAATCGCGCGAACCGCGATCAAGGGTCCGTTACCCCCGGTTCCAAACCAGTCCATCGTGGGCGCCTACTGGCCGACCTGAAAGGTGAAGTTGCCGTCGGTGGTGTGCGAGTCCACCGACAGCACCCGCCACGTGACGTGGTACGTGCCGGATCCGCCCGGCCGCAGCGAGACCGACATCTGGTTGCCGCTGACACGGACCTTTCCGGTATCGACCTGTTTGCCGGCGGGATCGGTGACGGTGACGGTGCTGAAGGCCGGCTCCAGTTTTTGCGTGAACCAGAGCGTCACTTCGTGCGGCGGCGCCGCGACCTTGTTGCCGACGCGTGGCTCCGCGTGGTCGAGCATCGCGTGCGCGGAGGCTTCGCCGGGCGCCAGCAACAGCAGCAGTGGAATCATTCCGAAAACATTTGAACGTCGCATGGTCAATTCCTCGCAAAGGGACTGGCGGGTTGCACCGCGTTGCCAAAGATCGGCTTGCCGATGCCGTGCGGATCGATGTCGTCCAGGAAGAGATGCAGTTGCGCGATCACCCCGACATTGGTGCCACTTTGCCGGTTGATCGGAATCAGCGCCTCGATCCCGACCTGAAACGTGTTGCCGACCCAGATCACCCCGGGATTGATGGTGCCCGTGGTCATCGTGCCCGACGTCAGCGTGTTCGCCACCGGCGTCTGCAGGTTGGCTTCGACCAGCGGAATCATACGATTGACGAAGTCCGGCAGGCCGAGGTCAACGACGGCGGTCTTCAGATAGGGCATGCTGTACTGGATCGTCGCCCCCCAATTCAGCACCCGCGGGTGGAATTCGGTGTCGACGGTCGCAAGTCCGCTGCCGGGATCGATGCCGAACGTGGTGGTCGAGTTGCTGCCGGGGATGGCGTAACCCACCTGGCCCGTGATCGCGACCGGCCGGACCCAGGACAACGTGTCCGGCAGATCACCGAGCCCTTTGCCGAAATAGAAGTTCGGCGTGTAGGTGTTGAAGGGGTCGGCGCCGACGCTCTTGGCGCCGGTTCCGCCCCAATCGACGGACAGGCCAACCGACATCACGAACTCATGTTCGGCGTTCTTGTAGACACGGTATTTGAAGGTCGTGTCGAGATTCTGAAATCCGTTCGCTCCCGCGGCCGTCGGGTCCGTCGGGCCGAGAAAGGTGTAGGTCGACCCGAACGAGACCGCGAAATCCTCGGTGATCCGCTTGGAAAACTCCCCGGAAATATCGCGCTGCCGCACCGGCGGAACGTCGCCGGTCTTGAAACTGTCGACGGTCGGGAGCGCCAGTTCGTCATTGACGCCGGGATCGTCAATGCCGAGCGTGGCCGGGAAGAAGCGATTGCCGACGATTTCGTGGGCAACGCCGGGGCTGAGGGGAACGAGCGCGATGGCGAGCCCTGACAGGCCCGCGCGCGCATGACGGATAGACATGGAGATCTCCGCAAGTGTGAACGTGTGATGGCATCAGCGGCCGCTGGAGGCCGCCAAGTTCACGTCAACTGCGGAGGGGCACGCGCCTGGGCGTGAGAGCCACTTCGGGAACCAAGCAGGACGGCTGCGCGGTCGCGCCAGACCACGCGCGCGGCCTGGACGTAGGGCACCGCGATAGTGGCTTGCGGCGTTGCAACCGGCGCGGCGCTATGGGCCACGCTGCAGATGGAACAGCAGCCGTCATGTGCGCGCGGCTGACCGCTTTGATCGGTCTGGCCGGAACCTGCCGAATCGTCGTGACAGATGACGGCCGCATGCAAGGGGTCGGTGGATGCGATGCTGGCGGCCCAGCAGGTTGCGATCGGCGAGAATATCTGCACCGCCAAAGCAAGCATGACGATCGGAAGGAATTTCCGTAACCGCCGGCGCATCGATCAACCCACCTTCCCGAAGTTGCCACTTAACCATGCAGTCCGGTCGATGTCGAGATTCGCCTGTCCGCGGCCGTTCGGCGCCCTCAAGGATGGGACTCCCCCGGCAAAGCAAAATTCCCTCCAATGAAATCCGCCGCGCTGGCTGGGAATATCTGCAATTTCCTGCTCTTTTCTGCGCCACCTCCTCCGCATGGTCCGGAGGATGCATCCCAGATGCAACCCCGGGTAGCGAAATCCCGATCATTTCGCAAATTGATCGAATTTTGAACAATCGTTGCCGAAAATGGTGACAAGACGAAAAAAGTGGTCTACGAGTGCGGGCTCAGGCTGGCCGAGAGGTTCAAGTCTGGTGGTCCAAGTCTCGGGAGGAGCCCTGGCGCGCACAAGCAGCGTCAACCCGTCAATCAAGATCAAATCCAATTTGCGGGAAAAAGGGTCGACACAATTTTTAGAGCAGGGCTTTCGCCCTGCTCTTTTTTTTCGAAATTTTTTGTCGACAGTTGTCTTTTTTCGGCGGGGTGTTGCCCGACCGATTGCGTTTTCCGGGCCGCTTTGAAATGCTCTCCACGCGCATGCAGTTCGAACCGCGGCGAACGTGATGGCGACGACCACCAGCCTGATTGCGCAGAGCTTCGAACTCGCCGCCGAGCGTTGCGATGACCTGACGCCGATGGTCTATCGCCGCCTGTTCCTCCAATACCCGGAAACCCAAGCGCTGTTTCGCAGCGAGGGCAGCGATCTCGTCAAGGGTTCGATGCTGGCGCTGGCCATCGATGCCATGCTGGATTTCGCCGGCGACCGCAGCGGCCATTTCCGCATGATCGAATGCGAGGTGCAGTCGCACGACGCCTACGGCACGCCGCGCAAACTGTTCGGCGAATTCTTCGGCGTGATCAAGGACACCATGCGCGAGCTCCTGGGCACCGATTGGTCGCCGGAGATCGACCAGGCATGGCGGATATTGTTGGGCGAGCTCGACGGCGTCGTCGCGCAGACCCAAACTTAGGCGGCAAGACTGGACACGACGGCTGGCGGGAGGCCCCGATGGACGCACACAAACTGTTTGCCGTGATCGCCCTCAGTCTAACCACGACGCTCGCGCACGGCGCCGGTCTGCGGGCCATCGATGTCCCAGCCGACGCCGAGGGCCCCGCTCTCACGGGGGCTATATGGTATCCCTGCCTGCTGCCGCCGGGCCCGGTGGAGATCGGCAAATTGACCTTGCCAGGCGTGAAGGATTGCCCACTGAGCGGTGAGAAACTGCCGCTCATCGTCGTCTCGCACGGCAGGAAGGGCGCTTTCGCCGGCCATTTCGATACCGCCGAAATCCTCGCTGACGCCGGCTTCATCGTGGCCGCAATCAACCATCCCGGCGACAACGGCTCGGATTTGAGCCAGACCGACGATCTTTCGGTCTATGTCGAGCGGCCCACCGACATCAAGCGCCTGATCGATTTCATGGTCACCTCGTCGGCGTTGGCTGCCAACATCGACCGCGAACGCATTGGCCTGTTTGGGTTCTCGCGGGGTGGTTACACCGGGCTCGTGGTCATCGGCGCCAATCCGGATTGGGACAGCGTCACCGCATTTTGCCGGCAATCGACGGACCATACCTGCCAGCAGATTCTCCGAAAGGAATATCCAACACAGCCTCTGACGCACGACCCGCGGGTCAAGGCCGCCGTCATCGCCGATCCGCTCACCCTGTCCTTTAGCCCCCATAGTTTCGCAGCCGTCCATATTCCGGTGCAGTTATGGGCATCCGAATTCGGCGGCGACAACGTGGAGCCGCATAGCGCCGACATCGTCGACGGAAACCTGACGTCGGCCCACGAATATCACCTGGTACCGAACGCCGGACATTTCGCCTTCCTGGCGCCCTGCCCGGCGGCGCTGGCAGCCCGAGCACCGGCCATCTGCACGGACGCGCCCGGCTTCGACCGGGTCGCGTTCCACCGGCAATTCGACGCGGCCGTGCTTGCATTCTTTCAGGCGAAGCTGGACAAAACAGCGCCGTGACAGCGCGGCCGCCGGTGATTTCGAGCCACGCGGCTCAATCCCGTTCGAGGAAATTCGAGCCGATCTCGGCCTTCTTCTTGATCGGATCGTAATCGCAATAGACGTTGTCGGCGACCAGCGTGTAACTGGCGCTGATCGTGTACTTGTCGAGTTTTACCGAATTCAAGCCGATCACGGCCGTCGTGCTCCCACCGTTCCATTTGAACGGGGTCGAACTCGGCGCCTTCTCGCAGGCAGCCACCGCGTCGGCGAACACGTAGCTTTCGACGAAGGCTTTCACGGTGCGCAGCTGGTTCAGGGTTCGCCAGTTCATGTAGAAGGCCCCGGCAAGGCCCACGATGGTCAGGATCAAGAGCCCGACAACAGTTCGTTGAAACGTCATTTGCCCTTCCCCCAAAGAAGCCAGCCATTCAATCAGAGCGGAAACCCCATCAGTCTCGACAGCCGCTCGACATTCAGGAGGCCCGCGCTGTAGGCCAGCCACGAGGCGATGAATATGATGGCGGAGATCACCGTGGTCCAGATCAGCTTGCGGCCCATCCGGCTCGCGATCGGCGCGCCGGGATCGGTGCCGGGCGCGCCGCCTCCGTCCTCGTGCTGGCTGCGAACGCCGAAAGGCAGCGTCAGAAACAAGGTGACCCACCACATCACGAAGTAGATCGCGAACGCCGTTGAGATTGTGTAGGCCATCGACGTCAGCCCTGCTCGATTTCGACCAGCGCGCCGGAAAAGTCCTTCGGATGCAGAAACAGCACCGGCTTGCCGTGGGCGCCGATCCTGGGCGTGCCGTCGCCGAGCACCCGCGCGCCCTCCCGGATCAGGGTATCGCGCGCCGCGATGATGTCGGGCACGTCGTAGCAGACATGGTGGATGCCGCCGTCGGCGTTGCGCTCGAGAAATTTCGCGATCGGCGAGGACTCGCCCAGCGGCTGGATGAATTCTATCTTGGTGTTGGGCAGCGTCACGAACACGGTGATGACGCCGTGCTCCGGCAACGGCACCGCCGGGGAAATCTCGGCGCCGAACGCCGCGCCATAGATCCTGGCGGCCTTCTCGGCGTCCTTGACCGCGATCGCGACATGATTGAGCCGGCCCAGCATGGAACCCCTCCGCTTCGAATTCAGACCGTCAGAACGTGAACGTAGCACAAAGGCTTCTTGCCCCAATGCTCGTTGATGGTGGCACGCACGGCCCGGCGCACCGATTCCGCCATGGCGTCGGGATCGCGCCGCCGCGCCCGCGGCAGGCCCTCCACCGTCGACACCACGGCGTCGAACACGATCTCGTCGATGATCTCTCCGGCGGTATTCTTCTCGGGGATGCCGACCAGATCGACCTCGGGATCGTCGGCGAGCTCGCCCTTGTCGGACACCGCGATGGCAATGAACGCGCAACCGGCAAACGCCAGTTTCCGCCGTTCCACCACCGCGCGCGACTTGGAATCCTCCAGGATCGAGCCGTCCTTGTAGAGTCGCCCCGAGTGCAGTTGCTCGATGATGCCGGGATCGCCCGGGCCAAGCTTGACCAGATCGCCGTTGCGGCAGATCAGGGTTTTGGGCACGCCCGCCGCCCGCGCCAGCTTGGCATGTTCGAACAGGTGCAGGGCCTCGCCGTGGACCGGAATCAGGAGCTGCGGCCGTACCCATGAAATCATGTCGCGCAGCTCGTCGCGGCGCGGATGCCCGGAGACATGGACGAGATGAGTGCGGTCGGTGATGACCGTGATGCCCTGATTGATCAGGCCGTTGATGATGGCGCCGACCGCCTTCTCGTTGCCGGGAATGGTGCGCGATGAAAAGATCACGCTGTCGCCCTTGTTCAGCGTGACCTGAGGATGGTCGTCATTGGCGATGCGCGACAACGCCGCGCGCGGCTCGCCCTGGCTTCCCGTGCACAGCGCCAGCACCTTGTCCGGCGGAAAATGGCCGTAGAGATCGGCGCCGCGGAAATTCTGCACGCCGTCGAGATGGCCGGTCTCGCGCGCCACCTGCACCACGCGCTCCATGGCGCGGCCGACCACGACGACCTCTCGGCCGGCGGCTTTCGCGGCATCGGCGACGGCCCGCAACCGGGCGACGTTGGAGGCAAAGGTGGTCACCGCGACCCGGCCTTTGGCTGCCTTCACCAGTTCGGTGATGGTCTTCGCCACCTCGGCTTCCGAGGGCGAGCGCCCTTCACGCACCGCGTTGGTGGAATCGCCGATCAGCGCCAGCACGCCGGCATCGCCGAGTTCGCGCAACCTTCGCTCGTCCGTTGGCTTGCCGATGATCGGTGTCAGGTCGATCTTCCAGTCGCCGGTATGCAGCACGGTGCCGGCGGAGGTTTTGATCGCCAGCGCATGGGATTCCGGAATCGAATGCGCGACCGGAATGAACTCGACATTGAACGGCCCGAGATCGATGCGTCCGCCGGACGGCACCACCGTGACCGGAATTTTCGGCGGGTTGCGCTCGGAGGCGCATTTGGCCTCGAACAGCGCGGCGCTGAACTTGGTCGCGTAAATCGGGCATTTCAGCTTCGGCCAGAGGTCGATGATGGCGCCGAAATGGTCTTCATGGGCGTGCGTCAGCACCAGCCCGACCAGATTTTTCCGCTCTTTTTCCAGGAAACGGATATCGGGCATGATCAGGTCAATGCCGGGCAGATGCTCTTCATCGCCGAAGGAGACGCCAAGATCGACGGCGAGCCAGGAGCGCTGGTGGCGGTTGCCGAGGCCATAGATCGACAGGTTCATGCCGATCTCGCCGACGCCGCCGAGCGGCGCAAAGGTCAGTTCATCCGGACGCGCCATCAGGCAGCTCCCACGGAAGCGGCCGAGCCGAAATAGACGTCGCCGGCCGAGATCGGAATCCGGTTGCCGTCCGCGGTCCGGACCATCAGACAGCCCGCCTCGTCGATGCTCTCGAAGATGCCCTCCACGGTCGAGGCGCCGCTATGGATGGCGACCGGCTGGCCGAGGCCGGCGGCCCGCTCCAGCCATAGCCGCCGGATCTCGCCGAAGCCACGCCCGTGGTCCCAGATCGTGCGGAACTCCGCCCAGCTGTCCGACAGCTCGCAAAACAGCTCCTCCGCACCGATGTTGACGCCGAGCGCCGCTAGCGAGGTCGCCGGCGTCGGCGTGCCCTCGGGTGCGGCCACGACATTGGTGCCGATGCCGACCACGACGGCCAGGCGGTCGTCCGGCACCGCTTCGGCTTCCAGCAGGATGCCGGCGAGCTTGCGCCGCCCCGCCATCACGTCGTTGGGCCATTTCAGCGAAAAATTCATATCGTCCGATCCCGCCGCTCTCAGCGACGCTTCAATGCTAATTCTGCGCAATGCTGCTTCCAGCGCCAGCCCCGCGGCAAATCCCAGCGTCGCCGCGACCGCGGGCGGGCCATCGATCACTTCGAGGATGCTGCTGGCGAGGTTACCACGCGGCGCGATCCAAGGGCGATGGCGCCGGCCCCGCCCCGCCGTCTGCTCCGTCGTCACAAACCACATCGGCCCACGCTCGCCGTCGCGCGCGCGCGCCATGGCTTCCGCGTTGGTCGAGCCGATCTGATCGAATGCGGCGAGACGGTAACCCGCCGAGAGGGCTCGCGGACCGAGCGCAAAAGCCATTTAAAATAGCGACTTCGCCGCCACCGTGGCCGCGCTGACCAGCGGCCCCGGATAGACGAAGAAGAAGATGTTGAAGAGGCCAGCGATCGCCAGCACCGTGCGCAATTCGAAGCGCATGGGATCGAGCTTGGCGAGCGGCTCGTCGAAATACATCACCTTGATGATGCTGAGATAGTAGTAAGCGCCCACCACGCTGGCGAGAACGCCGACGACGGCCAGCGTGAACAATCCGGCCTTGATCGCCGCGACGAACACGTACCATTTGGCGAAGAATCCCGCCAATGGCGGAACGCCCGCCAGCGAAAACAGCAGCATCGCGAAGAAAAATGCCAGCAGCGGATTGGTGCGCGACAATCCGGCGAAATCGCTGATGTTTTCAAAATGCTGACCGTTGCGCTTCATGGTGATGATCACCGCGAAGCTGCCGAGCGTCATCGCCACATAGATCGAGATATAGACCAGCACGCCCTGGGCACCTTCCGCGGTCCCCGCCGCCAGTCCGACCAGCGCGAATCCCATATGGCCGATCGAGGAATAGGCCATCAGCCGCTTGATGTTCTTCTGCCCGATGGCGGCGAACGATCCCAGCACCATCGAGGCGATCGCCACGAACACCACGATCTGCTGCCACTGCGATACGATGCCGGGGAAAGCGGTCAGCGCCACCCGGGTGAACACCGCGAGAGCCGCCACCTTCGGCGCGGAGGCGAAGAACGCGGTGACCGGCGTCGGCGCGCCCTCATAGACGTCGGGCGTCCACATGTGGAACGGCACCGCCGAAATCTTGAAACAGAGCCCGGCGAGCAGGAACACCAGCCCGAATACGATGCCGATGCTGCCGGTCTTCACCGCCGCTGCGATACCGACGAAACTCACCGTGCCGGTGAAGCCGTAGATCAGGGACGCGCCATACAGCAGCATGCCGGACGACAACGCACCCAGTACGAAATACTTGAGGCCGGCCTCGGTCGACTTGGCGTTGTCGCGGTTGCTCGCCGCGACCACGTAGAGCGCCAGCGACATCAGTTCGAGACCGAGATAGAGCATGATGAGGTCGCCGGCCGAAATCAGCACCATCATGCCGACGGTCGAGAGCAGCACCAGGATGGCGTACTCGAATATCCGACGCGACTGGTCGGCGAGGTATTCGGCCGACAATACCAGGGTCGCCACCGAGCCGATCAGCGCCAGGATTTTCAGGAACCGGGCAAAGTCGTCGACGATGAAGCTGCCGCCGAAGGTTGAAACCTTGCCGGCCGGCAGCGAAAGCTCCAGCACGCCGGTGACCACCAGAAGGCAGATCGCAAGCCCGGTGACGAGGCCGGTGGTCTGCGCCCCCCGATAGGCGCCCAGCATCAGCAGCATCATGGCGCCCACGGCCAGGACAAGCTCCGGCAGTACGGGCAGCAACTGATAACCTGCACTCTCAAAGCTCATGGCGCGTAGTCCTGACCGAGATATCTATTATTTCTGAAGCGCGGCTGCCTTCACGGCAGTGGCGGTGTTGTAGTTGTTGACGAGCTGCTGCACCGAAGAGGCCGACATATCGAGCACCGGCTTCGGGTAGAACCCGAACAGGATGGTGAGAGCCACCAGCGGCACCAGGATCAGGCCCTCGCGGAAGGTAAGATCCTTGATACTGGCCAGCGACGGTTTTGTCAGTGTGCCGAAGATGACCTTGCGATAGAGCCACAGCGCATAGGATGCCGACAGGATCAGGCCCGTGGAAGCGAGGGCGGCGGTCGGGACCGAGACCTTGAAGGTGCCGATCAAGGTCATGAACTCGCCGACGAAGCCGGATGTGCCGGGCAGACCGACATTGGCCATGGTGAACACCATGAACACCATCGCGTACAGCGGCATGCGATTGACCAGGCCGCCATAGGCGGAGATCTCCCGGGTATGCAGGCGGTCATAGACGACGCCGACGCAGAGGAATAGCGCGCCCGCCACGATGCCGTGCGACACCATCTGGAACACGCCGCCGGCGACGCCCTGGGTGGTGCCGGCGAAGATCCCCATGGTGACGAAGCCCATATGGGCCACCGAGGAATAGGCAATCAGCTTCTTGATGTCTTCCTGCATCAGCGCCACCAGCGAGGTGTAGATGATGGCGATCACCGAGAGCGAGAACACCAGCGGCGCGAAATCATGCGAGGCCAGCGGGAACATCGGCAGCGAGAAGCGCAGGAAGCCATAGCCGCCCATCTTCAGCAGAATCGAGGCCAGGATCACCGAGCCCGCCGTCGGCGCCTCGACGTGGGCGTCGGGCAGCCAGGTATGAACTGGCCACATCGGCATCTTGACCGCAAACGAGGCGAAGAACGCCAGCCACGCCCAGGTCTGCAACGACCGCGGCACCGCGGTGTGCATCAGCGCCGGAATGTCGGTGGTGCCGGCGTTCCAGTACAGCGCCATGATCGCCAGCAGCATCAAGACCGAGCCAAGCAGCGTGTAGAGGAAGAACTTGAAAGAGGCATAGACCCGGCGCGGGCCGCCCCACACGCCGATGATCAGGAACATCGGGATCAGGCCGCCCTCGAAGAACAGGTAGAACAGCACGAGGTCGAGCGCCGAAAAGGTGCCGATCATCAGCGTTTCGAGGATCAGGAACGCCATCATATATTCGCGCACGCGCAGCGTGATCGATTTCCAGCTCGCCAGGATGCAGAACGGCATCACCGCGGTGGTCAGGATCACGAACGGCAGCGAAATGCCGTCGACACCCATGTGATAGGTGATGCCGCTGGCCAGCCACGACGCCTTTTCGACGAACTGGAAGTCCGGCTGCGAGGGGTCGAAGCGCATGACCAGGATCAGCGACACCGCAAAGGTGATCAGCGTGGTCCACAGCGCGATCCAGCGCGAATTGCGCCGCGCGGCCTCGTCGTCGCCGCGGCTGAGATAGACCAGCAGCGCGCCGACCACGGGAAGGAAGGTTACGACGGAAAGAATGGGCCAGGTCGTCATCACTGGCCTCCCAGGCCGAACATGAACCACGTGATCAGCCCGGCGACGCCGATCAGCATCGCGAAGGCATAATGGTAGAGATAGCCGGTCTGCAGCTTGACGACGTTGCGGGTGACGTCAAGCACGCGCGCCGCCACACCGTCGGGGCCGAAGCCGTCGATGATCTTGCCGTCGCCGACCTTCCACAGGAAACGTCCGAGCCATTTCGCCGGGCGAACGAAGATCAGGTCGTACAATTCGTCGAAATACCATTTGTTGAGCAGGAACTGGTAGAGCAGCGGCTGCTGCCGGGCCAGTTCGACCGGCAGATACGGCCGGCGGATATAGAAGACGTAAGAGATGTAGGCGCCGAGCAGCATCATGACGGTCGGCAGATAGGTGATGCTGGCAGGGATGTGCTCCATGTCCTCGATGATGTGCGGGTTCATCTTGACGGACTCGCGGAAGAATTCCTCGACACCGGAGCCGGCGAATACTTCCTTGAACGGGAAACCCGCAAAAATCGAGCCGGCGGCGAGGACGCCGATCGGGATCAGCATCCACATCGGACTTTCGTGCGCCGCCTCGTAGTGCTCCTGGTCGTGCGGTTCACCGAAGAAGGTCTTGAAGATCAACCTCCATGAATAGAAAGAGGTCAGCCCGGCTGCGACCACGGTCATCAGGAAGCCGTAGAGCGCGAAGGGATTATGCGAGGCGTAGGCGGCCTCGATGATCGCATCCTTCGAGAAATAGCCCGCGAACATCGGGAAGCCGGTCAGCGCCAGGGTTCCGATGCACATCACCGCGAACGTATAGGGAATCTTGCGCCACAGCCCGCCCATGTTGCGGATGTCCTGCTCGTGATGCATCGCGTAGATCACCGAGCCGGACCCTAAGAACAACAGCGCCTTGAAGAAGGCATGGGTGAACAGGTGGAACATGCCGACCGAGTAGGCCCCCGCCCCCATCGCCACGAACATGTAGCCGAGCTGCGAACAGGTCGAATAGGCGACGATGCGCTTGATGTCGTTCTGCACCAGGCCGACGGTGGCGGCGAAAAACGCGGTGGTTGCGCCGAAGAACATCACCACGGCCTGCGCGTTCGGCGCAAGCTCGAACAGCGGCGACAGCCGCGCCACCATGAAGACGCCGGCGGTGACCATGGTCGCGGCATGGATCAGCGCCGAGACCGGGGTCGGGCCTTCCATCGCGTCCGGCAACCAGGTGTGCAACAGGAACTGGGCGGACTTGCCCATCGCGCCCATGAACAGCAGCAGGCAGGTCAGCGTCAGCGCGTCGGCGTGCCAGCCGAAGAAGTCGATGGTCTTGCCGGTCAGCCCCGGCGCGCCCGCGAAGATGGTCTCGAAGTCGGTGGAACCGATCAGCATGAAGATCGAGAAGATGCCGAGCGCGAAGCCGAAATCGCCGACGCGGTTGACCACGAAGGCCTTGATCGCCGCGGCGTTGGCCGACGGCTTCTGGTACCAGAACCCGATCAGGAGGTAGCTGGCGAGACCGACGCCCTCCCAACCGAAGAACATCTGCACCAGATTGTCCGCGGTCACCAGCATCAGCATCGCGAAGGTGAACAGGCTGAGATAGGCGAAGAAGCGCGGCCGGTTCGGGTCCTCGTCCATGTAGCCGATGGAATAGAGGTGCACGAGCGAGGATACGGTATTCACCACCACCAGCATGACGGCGGTGAGCGTGTCGACCCGCAGCGACCATGCCACCTGCAGGTCGCCCGAGCTGATCCACGGGAACAGCGCGATCCTGACGTCGTGATGCATGAAGCCGACATCGACAAAGGCCACCCAGGACAACGCCGCCGCGACCAGCAACAGTCCCGTGGTGATCAGCTCGGCCGCGCGCGAACCCGCCGCCGGCGGCTCAACCGCATGATGGTCATCATGGCCGTGGTCGCCGGCATGATCGTCATGGGCATCCGACGCATGCGCGTCGGAGCCGTGGGCGTCGTCGTGATGCTCGACGGTGTCGCCGCTCGGATTGCGCGCATGGGCACCGAAAATAGAGATCAGCCCGGCGAGAAGGGCGCCGATCAGCGGCAGAAAGACGATTGCCTGGATCATCCGCGTACTAGCCCTTCATCAGATTGACGTCTTCAACCGCGATCGAACCCCGATTGCGGAAGTACACCACGAGCACCGCAAGGCCGATCGCCGCTTCCGCCGCCGCCACCGTCAGCACCAGCAGCGCGAACACCTGACCGACGATGTCGCCGAGGAAGGTCGAAAACGCCACCAGGTTGATGTTGACCGCCAGCAGGATCAGCTCGATCGACATCAGGATGACGATGATGTTCTTGCGGTTGAGGAAAATGCCGAGGATTCCCAGCGTGAAAAGGATCGCGCCGACCGAGAGGTAATGTCCAAGACCGATCGTCATTGCACCCACTCCGCCGCGTCCGCGTCCTGCAGCCCCTGCCCCGACGCCACCTTGCGCACGCTCATCGCGATCGCCGGCGTCCTCGCGTTCTGCACGTTGATGTCCTGCCGCTTGACGCTTACCTTGTGGCGCAGGGTCAGCACGATGGCGCCGATCATCGCGACCAGGAGCACCATGCCGGCGGTCTGGAAGTAATGGATGTAGCGGGTATAGAGCACGAGCCCGAGCGCCTCGGTGTTGCTGACATTGGCCGGGATCGCCGCCGTAATCGATTTGGCGACGCCGGGATTGATCACCCAGCCGCCGCCGACCAGCAGCAATTCGGCGAGAAACACCGCGCCGATCACCAGCCCGATCGGCAGGTATTCCAGGAACCCCTCGCGCAGCTCGGTAAAATCGACGTCGAGCATCATGATCACGAACAGGAACAGCACCGCGACCGCGCCGACGTAGACCACGACCAGGATCATCGCCAGGAATTCGGCGCCCATCAGCACGAACAGCCCGGAGGCATTGACGAAGGCCAGGATCAGGAACAGCACGGAGTGCACGGGATTGCGCGACACAATCACCATCACCGCCGAGGCGACGCAGATGCCGGCGAACAGATAGAAGAACAGCGCTGGAAGGATCATGTCCTCACCTCACCGGTACGGCGCGTCGAGTTCGATTGATTTCGCAATCTCGCGCTCCCAGCGGTCGCCATTGGCGAGCAGTTTCGCCTTGTCATAATAGAGTTCCTCGCGCGTCTCGGTGGCGAATTCGAAATTCGGCCCCTCGACGATGGCATCGACCGGACAGGCCTCCTGGCACAACCCGCAATAAATGCATTTCACCATGTCGATGTCGTAGCGCACCGTGCGGCGGGTGCCGTCGTTGCGGCGCGGGCCGGCCTCGATGGTGATCGCCTGCGCCGGGCAGATCGCCTCGCACAGCTTGCAGGCGATGCAGCGCTCCTCGCCGTTGGGATAGCGGCGCAACGCGTGCTCGCCGCGGAAGCGCGGCGAGATCGGCCCCTTCTCGAACGGGTAGTTCAGCGTCGGCTTCGGCTGGAAGAAATAGCGCATGGCGAGAAAGAACGCCGATACGAATTCGGACAGCAGAAGCGAGCGCGCGGTGGCGTTGATGTTGACACTCATAGCGACCTCATTGCGGTGCGATCCCCGCGAAGTGCAGCACGCCGGCGAC
>Ga0302319_10010153_pt1 | contig 18005 bp, 14 predicted proteins | sample Bog_T0_2_FD_203319 | JGI IMG/M metagenome (GOLD analysis project Ga0302319, IMG submission 203319) | Peat permafrost microbial communities from Stordalen Mire near Abisko, Sweden - Bog_T0_2 | ecosystem: Environmental > Terrestrial > Soil > Wetlands > Peat | place: Sweden: Abisko, Stordalen Mire...
CGGCGGATAGGGGAATGGCAAAAGCATTCATGAGGCGGCTCCTTGCGTTTCGCTCTCCGGCGCCGCCGGCCTCTCGGGCTTGCGGCGCGCGGCGATCATTTCGGCGAGAATGGAAAGCGCGATCTCCTCGGAGGTGATCGCGGCGATGTCGAGCCCGGCGGGCGCCTTCACGCCGGCGAGACCTTCGGCGGAGACGCCCTCGGCGGCCAGTTCCCGCCTCAGCGTTTCCGCCTTGCGGCGTGAGCCGACGAAGGCGCGATAGCGCGCGGGCATCACCGCGGCCGCCTTGAGCGCGGCGCGATCGCCCGCGCCTTGGGTGGAAACGACGACATAGGCGCTCGAACCAGCGCTCGGCGGCGGCGCGACGCCTTCGAGGCGCGTCGGCCCGGGCGCGAAGCGGTCGAGATCGCCGGGCGCGGCCGCCACCGTCACCGCGAAACCGAACGCCGGCGCCTGCGCGGCCAGCGCGACCGCAACGGGCGAAGCTCCGAGGATCAGCAGCTTCGGCTTCGGCAACACCGGCTCGACGAAGACGTCCATCGTGCCCTGGCTGGGACAGGAATTTTTCGCGAAATACACGCCGTTGGCCTCGTCGCCCGGCGCCACGCCGAGCGCATTGAGCCCTTCCTGCGGAGTGATCGAGACCAGCCGGGACTGGCCGTCCGCCAAACATTGTTTGGCGGCTTTGACCACGGCCGCGCGCGCGCAGCCGCCGCCGATCCAACCCTCGTCGATATGGCCGTCGGGCGCGATCAGCGCCTTGGCGCCCGCCTTGGCGGCGGTGACCGAAATCGTGCGCACGACAGTAGCGATGACAAAGGCTTCGCCGAGAGCCTGCCGCTGAGCGGCGCGTTCGAGAACGCCCATTTCAGAGCCTCGCGAGGTAAGGTTCGAGCGCGGCGAGACTTGCGAGGTCATGCGCGGGCGCGAACAGGTCGATATAGGGCATGGCGGCGAGCAGCCCGCGGGCGATCGGTTGAAAACCTTCGCGCCCGGTGAGCGGATCGAGCCAGACGATCCGGCGGCAGCGCCGCCTCAGATCGCGCATCGCCGCCGCCAGCCGCTCGGGCTCGCCGGTGTCGTAGCCGTCAGAAAAGATCATCACGCACGAGCGGGAATTCAGCGCCCGCTTGGCGTGGGCGCGGTTGAACTCAGCCAGACAGTCGCCGATCTTCGTGCCGCCGCCGACGCCCGCGGCCATCAGCGAGAGCCGGTCGAGCGCGCGCGGGGGATGAGGTTCGCGCAGCGCCGCCGAGACATGCGCGAGGCGCGTATGGAAGAGATAGGCCTCGGACTGGCGAAACGTCTGCGAAATCGCGTGCAGGAAACGGGTGAAGACTGAGACATAGAGCTCCATCGAACCCGAAGCGTCGAGCAGCGCGACGAGCCGCAACGGTTTGCTCTTGCGCTGGCGGAACTTCAGATCGATCGGTTCGCCGCCGCGTGCGACCGAGCGGCGGATCGTCGCGCGCAGATCGAGCCGGCGGCCTTTCGCGCGCGCTCGCTCGCGGCGGGTGAGGCGCGCGCGCATCGCCCGAGCCAGCCTTTCGGCGAGTTCATGCGCCGCGGCGCGTTCACTCTCGCCGGTCAACTTCGCGAAGTCCTTCTTCGAGATCGAGTCGAAGGTCGAAGCGCCGCGCTCACGACCCCGTCCCTCTCCCTCGACCCCCTCAGGCGCCGGCGCGCGTAAGGGTTCCGGCGCGGAAACGTCGCCGCCGCCGGGTCCCGCGCCGAAGCGGCGATCGGCGCCTTCGGCGCCGCCCGAGGTCGCGGTCCTCGTCGCGGTCCTGGCGCCACGGCCGCGCCAAAACGCGTCGAAGACTTCGTCGAAGCGTTCGGCCTCGGCGCGGCTCGTTGCAAACAGCGCCTTGAGCGCCTCGCGCAGGCGCTCGGGGCGGTCGGCCAGCGGGCACGCAATGATACGCGCGGCATCGACTGTCTCGGCCTGACCCGCCGCATATCCGGAGTCGCGCAGGGTGCGCACGAAGCCGGAGAGGCGCCGACGCATCGCCGGTCCCGGACCGACCGGATATTCAGCGAGGGCGGCGCTCATGCGGCCTTCCCGGCGAGCCGCGCCGTCACTTCCGGCGTCACCCGTACGCGATCCTCGCGCGTCTTCAGCATCGCGATCAGCGTCGCATGGACGATTTCGGGCTCCGCGGTGAGATCGCTGACGCCGAGGCCCGCCAGCGTCGCCGCCCAATCGAGGCTTTCCGCCACGCCCGGCGTCTTGCGCAGTTCCTCCTTGCGCAATCCGGCGACCATGCGCGCGATCTGCAACGCAAACGCCGCGTCGAGACCGGGTTGGCGGTTGATCAGGATCGCCGCTTCGCGGTCGACCTCGGGGAAGTCGAGGTAGTGGTAGAGGCAGCGGCGGCGCAGGGCGTCCGACAGTTCGCGCGTCCCGTTGGAGGTGAGCACCACCCGCGGAATCGAGACCGCCTTCACGGTCCCGAATTCGGGGATCGTCACCTGGAAGTCGGAGAGCAGTTCGAGCAGGAAAGCTTCGAATTCCTCGTCGGCGCGGTCGACCTCGTCGATCAGCAGCACCGGCGGCTTGACGCGCCGGATCGCGGCGAGCAGCGGGCGTTCGAGCAGATAGTGTTCCGAGAAGATATGCGCCTCGATCGCTTCGGCGCTTTCGCTCGAGAATTCGCGCGCCTTTATCGCGATGAGCTGGCGCTGATAATTCCACTCGTAGAGCGAGGAGCTCGCGTCGAGTCCCTCATAGCATTGCATGCGGATCAGTTCGGCGCCGTGCACGGCGGCGAGCGCCTTGGCGACCTCGGTCTTGCCGACACCCGCCTCGCCCTCGAGCAGCAACGGGCGCTGCAGATAGTCCATCATCCAGAGCGCAGTCGCGAGTTCGCGATCCGCGACATAGCCGACTTCGGCGAGGCGGGCGGCGATGGCGTCGCGCGGGATTGCAATCGTCATTCGCGCTCTCCGGCCCCCTCTCCCGCTTCGCGGGAGAGGGTTGGGGTGAGGGGACTGGTCGTAGGGCTCGTCACCTTCAGGCCCTCATCCGGCCTTCGGCCACCTTCTCCCGCAAGCGGGAGAAGGGCTCAACTATGCAGCCCGAGCTTCTCCGCGGCCAACCATGTCCGATACGCGTCATGCGGCATCGCGATGTGCGTCGAGCCGAGGAACTTGAAGGCGTCGTTCACGGCGTTGGCGAAGCACGGCACCGAGCCGACGTTCGGACTTTCGCCGACACCCTTGGCGCCGATCGGGTGATGCGGCGAGGGAGTTACGGTGTAGTCCGTCTCCCAATGTGGGGTTTCGACGGCGGTCGGCAGGAAATAGTCCATGAACGACGCGCCTTGGACGTTGCCCATTTCGTCGTAGGCGATCTCCTGGCCCATCGAGATGGCGTAGCCTTCGGTGAGGCCGCCATGCACCTGGCCCTCGATGATCATCGGGTTGATGCGGGCGCCGCAATCGTCGAGCGCGTAGAAACGCCGGACCTTGTGCACGCCGGTGTCGACGTCGATGTCCATCACGCTGATATAGGCGCCGAAGGGAAAGGTCATGTTCGGCGGATCGTAATAGCTGACGGCTTCGAGACCCGGCTCCATGCCCGGAGGAACCTTGTTGTAGGCCGCCCAGGCGAGTTGGCTCATCGTCTTGAAGGCTTCCGGGTTGCCCTTCACGCGGAACCGGTCGACATCCCATTCGAGATCGCCCTCGTGAACTTCGAGCATGAAGGCGGCGATCATCTGCGCCTTCGCCTTGATCTTGCGCGCCGCCATCGCGATCGCGGCGCCGGCGACCGGCGTCGAGCGCGAGCCGTAGGTGCCAAGGCCGTAAGGCGCCGTGTCGGTATTGCCCTCCTCGATGGCGATGTCGTCGGCGGGAATGCCGATCTCGGTGGCGATGATCTGCGCCCAGGTCGTCTCGTGGCCCTGGCCCTGGCTCTTGGAGCCCATGCGTCCCAACACGCGGCCCGTCGGATGGATGCGGATCTCGGCGGAATCGAACATCGCTATGCCGAGGATGTCGCAGTTCTTGGAGGGACCGGCGCCGACGATCTCGGTGAAGAAGGAAACGCCGATGCCCATGATCTCGCGCGTTTCGCCGCGCTTGAAAGCCTCCTGCCGGGCCTTCTGCTCCTCGCGAAGCTTCCAGTAATCCGTGGCTTCGAGCGCCTTTTGCATGGCGGTGTGGTAGTCGCCGGAATCGTATTCCCAGCCGAGCGCCGACTGATAGGGGAACTGCTCGCGCTTGATGAAGTTCTTCACGCGGAAGTCGACGGGGTCCATGTCGAGTTTCTGCGCCATGATGTCCATCGCGCGCTCGATCGCATAGGCGACTTCGGTCACGCGGAACGAGCAGCGGTAGGCGACGCCGCCCGGCGCCTTATTTGTATAGACGCCGTCGACCGAGAGATGCGCGACCGGGAAATCATAAGAACCGGTGACGATGTTGGAAAAGCCGGCCGGCCATTTGGACGGATCGGCGCAGGCGTCGAAGGCGCCGTGGTCGGCCAGGATATGCACGCGCAGGCCGGTGACACGGCCGTCTCTGGTCGCCGCGATCTCGGTGGTCATGTGATAGTCGCGGGCGAAAGACGTCGTCGACAGGTTCTCGATCCGGTCCTCGACCCATTTGACCGGCAGGCCGGTAACGATCGAGGCGACAGCCGCACAGATATAGCCGGGATAGGCGCCGACCTTGTTGCCGAAGCCGCCGCCGATGTCGGGCGAGATCACATGGATCTTCTGCTCGGGCAGGCCTGAGATCAGCGCGACGACCGTGCGGATGACATGCGGCGCCTGGAAGGTGCCGTAGATCGTCAGTTCGCCGGTAATCTTCGAGAAGCTGCAGACGGTCTGGCAGGTCTCCAGCGGGCACGGATGCACGCGCTGATAGCTCAGCAGGTCCTTGGTTGAAACTTCGGCCTTGAGGAAGGCCGCGTCGGTCAGATCGCGATCGCCGATCTGCCAGTTGAAGATGTGGTTGTAATGCTTGCGCGGCCCATGCGCGCCGTCGGTCTTGTCCTTGATGTCCTCGCGCAGCAGCGGCGCGTCGGCGTCCATCGCCTTGAACGGATCGACGAGAACCGGCAGCGATTCGTATTCGACCTCGACGAGATCGGCCGCATCCGCCGCGATATAGCGGTCGGTGGCGACGACGAAGGCGATCTCCTGATTCTGGAACAGCACCTTGCCGTCGGCCAGCACCATCTGCACGTCGCCCGCGAGCGTCGGCATCCAGGCGAGATTGACGCCCTTCAAATCCTCGGCGGTGAGGACCGCGAGCACGCCGGGAACGGCCTTGGCTTTGGAGGTGTCGATCTTGAGAATGCGCGCATGCGCATGGCTCGATCGATGGAAGTCGCCGTGCAGCATGCCCGGCAGCTTGATGTCGTCGACATAGTTGCCGCGCCCCTGGGTGAAGCGCACGTCCTCGACGCGCTTGCGCTTGCAGCCCATGCCCTGAAGTTTTTCGGCGCGTTCGAGCGAAGTGGGAGTGGTGGGGGCGTTCATTCCGCGGCTTCCTTGAATTCCACGCCGTTGATCTTCGTGGCGGCGTATTGGATGGCCTTGACGATGTTCTGGTAGCCCGTGCAGCGGCAGAGGTTGCCGGAGATCCCTAAGCGGATCTCGGCTTCCGTCGGGCTCGGATTCTCTTGCAGCAACCGATGGGCGCGGACGATCATGCCAGGGGTGCAATAGCCGCACTGGAGTCCGTGCATCTCGCGGAATGCTTCCTGCAATACGTGCAGTTTGCCATCGGCGCCTGCCATGCCCTCGATCGTGAGCACCTCGGCGCCCGCCGCCTGCACCGCAAAGATCGTGCAGGACTTGACCGACTTGCCGTCGATATCGACCGTGCAGGCGCCGCAATGCGAGGTGTCGCAGCCGATGTGCGGGCCGGTGAGCGAAAGATTTTCGCGCAGGTAATGGATCAACAGCGTGCGAGGCTCGACTTCCGCCGAAACCGCCTTGCCGTTGACCGTCATGGCGACGTTGATTTTCGACATCTCTCAGCCTCTCAAACGCTGGCGCGGGCGAAGGCGCGGGCGAGCGCCCGGGCCGTCATGACGCCCGCCATTTTGGTGCGGTATTCCACCGAGCCGCGCCCATCCTCGGCGGGCGAGACGATCGCCTCGGCGGCGGCGACCGCCTTGGCGACGCTCGCCTTGTCAAGCGCGCCGCCGATCAGAGCCGCGGCGGCGTCTTTGGCCAACAGCGGGCGGTCGGAAACATTCGTCAGGCCGATGGCGCAACTGGCTATCTTGCCGTCAGAGACGGTGAGCACGACGGCGGCCGCGGCGGTCGCGTAGTCGCCGATTTTGCGCTTCAATTTCTCATATGCATAGCCGTGGCCCTTCGGCGGCGCCGGGATGCGGATCGTGGCTAGGATCTCGCCAGGACGCAGGGAGGTCTCGTAAATGCCGAGGTAGAACTCACGGGCGGCGACGCGCCGTTCGCCGGACGCGCTCCTCAGGACATAGGTCGCGCCGAGCGTCACCATCAGCGCGGGCATGTCGTTTCCGGGGTCGCCGTTGGCGGCGTTGCCGCCGAGCGTGCCCATGTAGCGAACCTGCGGATCGGCGATCAGCATCGCCGCCTCGCGCAGAATCGGGACGGATGTCGCCAACAGCTCGCTGCCGATCACCTCATGCTGGGTGGTCATAGCCCCGATGACGACGTCGCCGTCGTCGTGGGCGACGCCCTTCAGTTCGGTAACGGCGGCGAGGTCGATCAGATGGCTCGGTTGCGCGAGGCGGAGCTTCATCATCGGAATGAGGCTGTGCCCGCCCGCCAGCAGGCGCGCGTCGTTGTCGAGACTTCCGAGCAACGCGACCGCGTCGCTGAGCTTCGATGGGCGATGGTATTCGAATGATCCGGGGATCAAATTGTCCTCCCGCCTGATACCGATTGTCCGACATTGCGGACCGGTTCGGCTAGAAGGTCTAAGCGTGCGCCGCACAATCAATTGCAGATGAACGGCAAACCGGAAAAAGGCGCCAAAAGGCGCTAAATCGCACCAAATGCGTCAGCTAGACTGACGCATTTCATGAGGAGCGGCGGCCGCAGAGTGCGAAAGCAACCGCAGGCGCTCCCTGACCTCGCGATATTGCCCGCGCGCGACCGGGATGCTGCAGCGCACAGGTTCACCGAGCTCGGCGAACGCCGCCTCGCCCGCGCGCTTTACCCTCGTCACCCGCGACAGGCGGACGATGTAACTGCGGTGGGCGCGGAAGAACCGGTCGGGATCGAGCCTCGCTTCCAGCGCGCTGATCGATTGGTTACAGAAATATTCGTGCTCGCCGTCGTGCACATAGGTGTAATGCGCATTGGCGCGGATGGCGTAGATGTCGTCGATAGCGATGTCGCGCGCGCGACCGTTCTGTTCGACGCGGAGGACGGCCCGCGCAGCGGCGGGCGGCGCAGCGAACGCGGCGGCGGCGGCAGCGACGGGCGGGTCGATACCCGGGACCGGGGCGACGGGAGCAACCGTGCGCGGCGTTGCGGACGCCAGATTCTCCGTCGTCCCGCCCTCTGGCACGAGCGACAACAGGAAGGCGCCCGAGACCCCGAAAGAGATCACCGTCGCCAGCAGCGCCAGCGTGTTACGCGACAGCGCCGTCTCGGCGCCGACGAAGCGGCTGGCGTCGAAACAGAGCGGGTCGAGCCGCATCCCCGCCATTGCCGTGTAATGCATGCCCGAAATCGCGAGGCCCAGCACAACGGCGGCGAGGAACAGGCGCCAACGACTGGGACGACTGCCGAGCGCCCAGAGCGCCAGCCCGCTCGCGGCCACCGAAACCGCCACCGACGCGGCGACGAAACGCGGCTCCTGATAGGTCGGCCCGGCCAGATGCACCGCGGACATGCCGACATAGTGCATTGCGGCGATGCCGAGCCCCATGGCGACGGCGCCGAACCCGATGCGCAGCCGCGGCGGTCCCGGCGCGTGGGCGGCATAGACGCCAAAGCCGACGACGATCACGCAGATGAGAAACGAAACCAACGTCGGCAGCACGAGATAGTCGACCGCGCTCGGAAAACTGGCCGCGAGCATGCCGACGAAGTGCATCGACCAGACGCCCGTCGCCAGCGTCAACGCGGACCCCGCCAGCGCCAGCCGCCGACGAAAACCCGTCGCCGTGTCGAGTTCGAGCGACAGCGAGAGACCGACGAAACTACCCTGGAACGCGATCGCGACCGACAACGCCACGAGCCAAAGCTCGTGAGGAATTATCATCCTCGCCTCCCCGTGTTCCGTCCCATGATGGGAATCTAGGAGGCGGCTCGCGTAGAAACAAGTAAATACCGCTATTTCCAAATGTATATAGCCGCGATCAGGCCGGTTTGAGACCGTCTTCGCCAATGAAACCGGCGCCAGGGCCGCGACGTCGAGGCTGCGCGGGCGCCGCAAATTCCAGGAGTGTCCGACCGCACGAGCGCCGCCTCCCGATGAGCGCGCGAAGCAGCAAATGGACGCACGGCCGTTCGAGGTTTTTTCGACCGTGGTCCGTGCGCCTGAGGCGCGTCTGCAACTTGCGCTGACGGGTTCGGACATCCTGCTGCTGTGCCGCCCACGCCTGGACCGGCGGCAACCCGACGCTTCAGCCCCGTCGTCGTCAAATTGAGAGGCACACGTATTTCAGGGTCAGATACTCGTCGATGCCGTATTTGGACCCTTCGCGTCCGATGCCTGACATCTTGACCCCGCCAAACGGCGCCTCCGCGGTCGAGATGAGGCCCGTGTTGACGCCGACCATGCCATATTCGAGCGCCTCGGCAACCTTCCACACTCGGCTCAGATCGCGGGCGTAGAAATAGGAGGCGAGGCCGAACTCGGTGTCGTTCGCCATGGCGATCACTTCCTCGACCGTATCGAAAGCAAACAACGGCGCAACTGGGCCGAAGGTTTCCTCGCTCGCCACGAGCATGTCACGCGTCGCGCCGGCAAGTACGGTCGGCTGGTAGAACAGTTCGCCCGCGGCGTGGCGTCCGCCTCCCGTCGTCACCTTCGCGCCTTTGGCCAGCGCGTCGGCGACGTGGGCCTCGACTTTCGCCAGCGCTGAGCCGGAGATCAGCGGCCCGATCTGCACGCCCGGCGCCGCGCCGTCGCCGACCTTCAGTTGTTCCACCGCCGCGGCGAGCTTGGCGGCGAAGGCGTCATGCACGCCGCGTTGCACGTAGATGCGGTTGGCGCAGACGCAGGTCTGGCCGGCGTTGCGGAACTTGGCGATGATTGCGCCCTCGACCGCCTTGTCGAGATCGGCGTCGTCGAACACGATGAACGGCGCGTTGCCGCCGAGTTCGAGGCTCAACTTCTTGACGCCGTCGGCGCTCTGGCGCATCAGGATCGCGCCGGTCCGGGTCGAGCCGGTGAACGAGATCTTGCGCACCTTCGGGTTGACGCAGAACTCCAGCCCCACGCCGGACGAGTCGGCGCTCGTGACAACGTTGAGCACGCCCTTGGGAAGGCCGGCCCGCTCAGCGAGCACGGCCATCGCCAACGCCGACAGCGGCGTCAGCGCCGCAGGCCTCGCTACGAAGGCGCACCCGGCGGCGAGCGCCGGGCCAACCTTGCGCGCGAGCATCGCATTGGGAAAGTTCCACGGCGTGATCGCTGCGGCGACGCCGATCGGCTGTTTGAGCACGAGGATGCGCTTGTCGGCTTGGTGGCCGGGGATCGTGTCCCCGTAAATGCGCCGCCCCTCCTGCGCGAACCATTCGATGAAGCTCGCGCCGTAGGCGATCTCGCCCTTCGCCTCGAGAAGCGGCTTGCCCATTTCCGCAGTCAAGATGCGCGCGAGGTCGTCGGAATTGTCCAGCATCAGCTGGTTCCATTTGAGCAGGACATTCGATCGCTCGCGCGCGGTGCGCTGGGCCCAGTCGCGCTGCGCGCGGTCGGCGGCGTCGATCGCGGCGCGCGCGCCAGCGACCCCGACGTCGGCCACTTCGGCGACGACGTCCCCGGTCGCGGGGTTCCTCACCGGCGTGCGCTTATCGGAGCCGACCCAGGCGCCGTCGATAAAGGCGTTCGTAACCAGCAGCGAATGATCGTTGAGTTTCAACATGACGGCGGCTCCCCTCACCAGGCCCGACGGTAGATTTCCAGCGCGTCTGCTTCGCTGAGCGGTCGCGGATTGTTCGGCAGCAGCCGCGTCTGCTTCATGGCGTCGCGCGCCAGAGTCGGCAGCACGTCCTCGGGCACTTTGACGTCGCGCAGGCGCTGCGGCAGGCCGCATGTGCGTGACAGCTCCTGCAGCGCGTCTGAGAACGCCTCCGCCCGCGCCTGACCTTCGAGCCTGGCCAACTCGGGGAAAGCGAAGGGCGCCATCTCGACATAGGCGCCGGGCGCCGTCTTGCAGTTGAAGCGCAGCACGTGGGCGAGGATCAGCGCGTTCGACAGGCCATGCGGAATATGGAAACGCCCGCCGAGCGGATAAGCGAGCGCATGCACCGCCGCGACCGGCGAATTGGCGAAAGCCTGGCCCGCGAGCATCGACCCCAGCAGCGTCGCCGAGCGCGCCTCGATGTCGGAGCCATGATGGACCGCCCGCTCGAGGGCGCCGCCGAGCAGGGTCAACGCCTGCGTCGCGAGGATGCGCGAGACCGGATTGTTGTTGGCGTTGGCCGAGGCGTAGGCCTCGATCGCGTGCACCATGGCGTCGACGCCGGTGGCCGCCGTCACATGCGGCGGCAAGCCCAACGTCAATTCAGGATCGAGCAGCGCCACATCGGGCAGGATGACCGGCGAAACGACGCCCATCTTCTCGTTCTCGCCCGTGGTGACGATCGAGATCGGCGTCACCTCCGAGCCGGTGCCGGACGTCGTCGGGGCGAGCACCAACGGCAGGCGCGGCCCTTTGGCCTTTCCGACGCCGAACACGTCGGTCAGCGTTTCGCGGCCGGGAGCCAGCAGCGCAACGAGCTTGGCGGTATCGAGCGAAGAGCCCCCGCCGAGCCCGAAAATCCCCGTGGCGCCCATCTCGACCGCGGCGTCGACGGCCTTGAGGATCATCGCAGCCGGCGGATCGGCCACGACATCCGAGAACACCGCCGCCTGCACCCCGGCTTCGCGCAGGAAGCCCAGGGCGCGATCGACAATGCCGGTTGAGAGCATTCCGGGGTCGGTGACCACGAGCACACGCTCGCCCAGACGATCCGTTGCGAGCGCGCCGATCCGGGCAAGCGCGCCGACGCCGAATTGGATGCTGGCGCTGGTGTTGAAGGTGAACGCGTTCATGGGTCCTCCCAATCCCTCAGTTTCCAAAGATCCAGGCGAGAACGGTGATGAGCGCGCCGATGCCGCTCAACGCCCAGAGAAGCGCCTGGAGATGATCGACGCGCAGGCCCGTCATCCGGTGACGGCCGACGGGTCCTCGCTCCAGCGGAACGATCTCGACGCTGACAGGCGTCGCGAGTTCGAGCTTGTAAGCCAGCAACCAGACCAGAATCACACCGAGCGCCCACATGAGCAGGCACCAGCCCCACAGCGGCGGGACCCCGAGCAGCCATTTGTCGAGGCCGCCGACGCTGTCTCCAAAGGCGAAATTGCCGAACAGCAGTCCCGGACCCGCGGCGGCGAACAGCCAAGCCAGCGCCGCCGCCCAGGCGGTCGGCTTGAGGCCACGGCTGACCGGACGCGGCGCGGACACGCTGGCCAGAAACGCGCTGACCGTTTCGGCGCGCTGGCTGGCGCGGCGCTTCGGCGTGATGGCTGAAATGACGAGCACGACCGCCACATTGGCCGCGAGCCCCCAACCGGCGGAATGGATCGTCCAGGGCCAACGGCCCCAGGGCAGATGCAGTCCGACGAAGTCCATGACCGCGATGCCGAAACTGTCGGTGAGCGCGACGATTGTCAGTCCGGCGACCGCGCCGACCAGCGCCGCGGGCGGCGAGATCCAACGCATCCAGCATAATCCGACCAACGACGGCGCGAGTTGCGCGGCGAAGGGCAACGCGAGCGCCCCCAGCGACACCGCCGCCGCCGGAGCCCGCGTCGCCAGCAGCACGCTCGCCAGCAGCAGCACACCCACACAGACGCGCCCGAGCAGCGTCACCGCCGGCCCCTCGAGATCGGGCATGAAGTCGGGCACGAAAACGTCGCGCACGAAACCATGAGCCGCCGTCACCACAGCCACAGCGGCAAGCGCCTGAAAGGCGGCGACCAAGCCATAATAGATCGCCGCCATGAACCACGGCGAGGCGGCTCCGAGCTTGGCCAGCAGAGGCCCGACGGCGTCATGCGAACCCGTCGTCATTCCATAGGCCCCGACGAGCGCCAGACCGAAGGCGCTGAGCCCGCCAAAGAAGCCGGCGAGCACCCAGGTTTGGCCTGCCGCGACGCCGCGATCATCGCGCGCCGTCAATAGCAGTTGCGTCGCCAGCGGGCTGGCTTGGACGCCCGCCATCGCGAGGCCGGTCGACAGCACGAGCGCGGAAGTCCAGCCATTGAGGTCGTCGGCGCCGGCGACAAAGCGCACCACCCCCGCCACACGGAACAGGTGCGAACTCGCCGGCTGATGCGCGATCCGCGCCAATACCTCGTTCAGCGCCGAAAAGCCGCCGCCGAGATAGACGGCTGCGAGCGAAAGCCCGATCATCGCCGCGCCCATCAGCACGCACTGCAAAGCGCCTAGAACGCCCGCCGCGTAAAGCCCGCCGACGATCACGTAGGAGAACGTCATCAGCGCGAGCAGCCATGTCGCCGGCTCGGCGGCGATGCCGCCGACCGAAAGGTCCGCCATCAGGCGGCCGAGCGCGCCGAGTTGAACGGCCGAAAAACCCACGGCGAACAGGACCGCCACGCCGGCCGACAGCCACGCAAAACCTCGCGAGCGGTAATAGTTGGCGAGCAATTGTCCCTGACTGCGCGCCCTGAAACGTCGCCCGACCTGCCATTGTCGCTTGAAGGTCACGGCGCCGAACAGCGCCATCATGACGACAGAGAGAGCGAGCGCGGCGGCGGGCAGGCCGACGCGTCCGATCAGGTCGGGAAGCCCCAGAGTGACCCACGCCGACAGGCTCACGGCCGCCAGCGCCAGCGCGACGATCCAGGCGGGCAGTTCGCCGCTCGCCGACAGATAGCGCCGCTGCGCCCCTTCGCGCAGCGCGCACTGGCGCGCCCAGAACGAGGTCGCCGCGACATACACGGCGCCGAAGGCGATGAGCCAAATCTGTTGCGCGGTCAGGTTCATCGGCCGCCACCGCGCGGGCCGCGCCTGTGAAACTGCGAAAAGGCCCCTTTCAGCCCGAACCGGGTCGCAAGATAGACCGCGCTCGTCGCGATCAGCGCCGCGATCAGGGTCAGACCCGTCCAAACCGTCGTTTCCGCCAGACCGCCAGCGAGCCACGCAACAGTGAAAATGAGCACTACGGCGCCGAGCGCGGCCAAGCCGAGCCCGGCTTCGCCCCGCGAGAACGACCGGTCGAAGTAGGCGTTCACGATCAGATGCCCGACGAGACCCGCAATCGCCGCGGCGACGCCGACCAGCGATAGCCAATAGGTTTCGCGCGCAATGCCTTCCATCAGGAAACCGACGGCGATCACGCCGAAGACTCCCCAGCTGGAAAACACGGCGATCCCTCGCTCGACATACCGATCAGCGTCCACGGACGATCCTCACCACGACAGCGCCAGCGCAGGGCCGACGGTCGCCGGGCCGCGGCGCCGTCGCGCGCCGCGTGCGGGCAACCGCGCCTGGGTTCAATGGCCTTGCGAGCCTTCGCCCGAACCGGCGTCCTTGGTCTGCGAATAGACAATCTTCGACAGGTTCTGCAGCGGCTGCGTGCGATGGATTTCGCCTGCGCTGAGCCCGATTTCGCCGAGCAACGTGTCGACGAACGGCGCCTGCGCGCGATAGCGCAGCGCCGAGCTCACAACCTCTTCGGCGAGGTTGCCTTCCTTGGGCGAACGCGGCGATCCGTCGCCGCCCTCGCCGACGTCGCCTCTTGCGCCTGGGCTCGAAAGGCCCGGCAGTCCCTCGACGTGCAGGATCTTGATGCCTTCGATGCGCTCCATCGGCTTGACGCTCTCGCGGATGATTGCAGGCAGCGATTCGACCAGCCTCTGGTGCAGCGAGCTGCGACGACTGGCGTCGGAGCGCAGGTTCTCCGCTTCGTTGAGGGCGCGCTTGGCCTCCGCCTCGACCGCCGAGCGCTCCTTGAGCGCGCCCACGGCGATGCGGTCGGCGGCGGCGCGATCCCCGGCGGCGGTCTTCTCCGCCTCGGCCGACAGCGTAATCTTGAGCGCCTCGACTTCGGCCTGGCGGCGCGCCGCGATCAGATCGATTTCGCGAACCCGGTTGGCGATTTCCATCTCGCGGGCCGTGGTCACGCGTTCCTGAGCCTGCATGAGTTCCTTGCGCGCCTCTTCGGCTTCGGTCTGGCCGCGCGAAAGCTCCTTGGACTTCGCGGCAATCGCGATATCGCGATTCTGTTCGGCGATTTCGCGCGCTTCGATACGTTCGATCTCCAGCTCTTCGAGTTGCCGCTCCATGCCGATGCGCGTGCGCTCGACCTCTTCGCGCTCCTGGATCTTCGCCGTCTCGACGTCGCGTTCGCGCGCCGCGCGTTCGCGTTCGACCTCGGAGGTCTGCTGAGCGCGCCGGCAGGCGATCTCGCTTTCCTGCCGCATCCGCGCGTACTCGCTCTCCTTGGTGATCTCCAGGGAGATCTTTTCCGCTTCGAGGTTCTTGTTGCGGATGGCGATCAACGTGTCCTGCTCGATGTCGTTTCGCTTCTTCTTGCGCGACTCGATCTCCTGGGTCAGACGCGTCAGGCCTTCGGCGTCGAACGCATTGGCGGGATTGAACAGCTTCATGTCGGCCTGATCGAGCGACACCAGCGAGACCGCTTCGAGCTCGAGCCCGTTCTGACCCAAGTTCTTGACTACCTCGGCCTTCACGCCGGCAATAAAACGATCGCGGTGTTCGTGCATCTCTTCGAGGGTCATCGAGGCCGCGATCGTGCCCATCGCGTCAACGAAGCGGCCCTGAACGAGCTCGCGCAGCCTTTCGGGGTCCATGGTGCGACGGCCCAGCGTACGCGCGGCGGTTGCGACTTCGATGGGATTGGGCACCACACGCACATAGAACTCGACTTCGAGTTCGATACGCATGCGGTCCTTGGTAATGAGCGACTTCTCGCGGGCGCGCGTCACCTGAAGCCGCAGTGTGTTCATGCTCACTTCGGTGATGTCATGGACGATCGGCAGGATGAACGCTCCGCCGCCCATGATGACTTTCTCGCCGCCCAGACCGGTTCTGACGAAGGAGACGTCCTTGGTCGATCGGCGATAGAGCCAATGCAGCAGATAGGCGAGGACCGCTATGACGATCGCCGCGAGAATGATGACCGCAATGATGTCGGCGCCGTTCATTGTGCGTAGCTCCTGCGATTCCCGCGAACGCCTGCTGGCGATCCCGTCTTCAGTTCCGTTACTTGCGTTCGTTCTCGGCGCTCACGAGCGCGGTCGCGAGCACCGCGAGACCAAAGGCGATCCGATTGACGAATTCGGCGAGGTTGTAGGTGAGGCTCAGCCTCCCGTCGTCGACATAGCCGGTGAAGCTGACGATGAAGCTGCCGAGAGGATAGATCGCCCAGCCAATCGTGACGATGATGCGCAGCCAGAAATAGCCACGGCGCATGGCGTCGTCTTCGCTCGTCGCCACCGCCTCGTCCATCTGGCCGAAATACAGTTCGCCGAGGATGTAGAGCCAGAACACGACGCCAATCAGCAGGCTCAGCGTCGGGTGCATCAGCTTGGCGTCGCCGAGATAGCGGGCGAGCACCATCAGCACGGAAACCACCGCCAACCGCCAGAACAGGGCCTGAGACACCTTGCCGCCGCGCCGGGCAAAGAAGAACAGGGTGAGCACCTGGATCGGCATCGAGACGATCCAGCCGGCGTAGGGGTAGGCGATCGAGACGCTCTTGCTGGCGAGCCAGGCCGCGCGCCCGTCATAGACTGCGACCATCCCGACCAGCATTGAAATCGCGCTCAGCGCGACGGCGAGTTTCCATTCGCGCGCCACCCAGCCGACGCCGAGCAGCAGCAGCACAGTGGCGGCGGTAAGCGCGAACAGAACCGCCGAATAGCTTGCGCCCGTCAGATCCTGCGCGTCGATCAACGTATTCACTGGCCACTCTCCGGCTCAATCTTGGCTTGCATGGCGACGGCCTCTCAGATCTGCGTGCGGATGTGCGGCGAACGCGCGTACAGGGCGACCATCGGCAGGATGAGCATTCCGAAGATGAACTGCTGCCACTCGAACTTGAGGCCGATGCCGACCAGGAACGATGTCAGCACCTGCAGCACCAGCACGCCGATGACGGTGAAGCCGTAGCCGCCGACGCCCCCGAGCAGCGAGGTGCCGCCCACCACCACAGCCGCCAGCGTCATGAACAGGTATTGCGAGCCGACTCCGATGAAGCCGCCCCCGCTCCAACCGAGCAGCAAACAGCCGGTGAAGGCCGAGAACATGCCGCTGAGCCCAAAGATCGAGACCCAATAGCCGCGCTCGGAGATGAACAGGCGCTCGGCCGAAGTGCGGTTGACGCCCAGCGCGTACAGGAACCGGCCATAGACGGTGTGGCGCAGGCCCACGATCAGGATCAGCGCCGCCACGGCCCAGATTGCGATGACCGGCGGAAACGGCAGGCCGAACGTCGAACCGGCCATCGACGACAGGTTGGTGAGCCAGTCCGGCACCGTGCCGAACACGTTGCCGCTGTATTCGGAGCCGATCGAGGTGACGATCTGCGTGCCGCCCGATATCACGAAGCCGGCGCCCAGGGTGACGATGAGGGCCTGCCCCTGCAGCCGCAGGCTCAGGAAGCCGTTGACGACGCCGAGCAGTCCACCCGCCAGCATGATGAGCAGGAAGGCGATCCACGGCGGCACGCCGAGTCCGGTCAGATAGAGCAGGCCGACGTTCGCCGCGCCGATCACATAAGGAATCGACAGATCGAGGCCGCCGAGCAGCGCCACCAGCGTCTGGCCGATCGAGGCCAGCCCCAAGAACGAGGCAAACAGCAGCATGGACTTGATGTTGGTCGCCGAGGAGAATCCGTCGATGTTCATCGAGCCGACGGAGAACAGGCCGGCCAGCACCATCAGCCCGATGAAGGCGCTGCGGTTCTCCGCCATGAACCGGCCGACGCTCATCGTCAGGATGATGATGAGCAGCAGGATCAACGCGGAGATCACGGTCCAGACGTTGAAGAAGCCGTCGATCGTCACCGAAAGCAGGAAGAACACGCCGCACAGGACGAGAAATCCGAGAATGCCGGAACGGTACTTGCGCCAGGCGTTGCGGAGTTCGCCCGCGCCCTCGACGCCGCTCGCGAACTGGATCACGTAGAACCGCCAGATCCACGCCGACAGAGCCAGCGTGGCGGCGGAATAGAGGATGACCTGCTGCGCCGGCAGGTTCTCGTAGAGGCCGAGACCGACGCTCGCGATCGTCAGGACGACGGCGATCAGCAGTCCGATGATGCGGGCGGGCAAGCTGCCGGCCGGGGCTTGATTGCGCACGTCGGTCATCGCCCGGCGCTCCCCAGCGAGACGACCGCATAGCCATGCGTCGCCAGATAGACCGCCAGCAAGGCGAGACCGACGACGACAATATAGACGACGGGGCCGACGCCGCGCCGCGGCGCGCCGACGATCAGCGTCCGCGCGAGGAGCGGCAGCGTCAACAACAATATGCCGACGAAGGCCCAAATCCGCGCGTCATGCGGGGCTGCGGAGGCGGTCTGGCGCAGCGCCTCCGCCTCGAGCAGCCCGGTAGCGGCCGTTGCGGCCGGCGCTCCGAGGGTCGCATAAGGGAAGGTCGAGTGCAGCACGACGCCGAGCGCGACGATCGCCAGCACGACGAAATACAGCAGCGACGAGAAATTGCCGAGAGTCCGCTGAATGACCGGCAAGGTGAGCGTCAGCAACAGCGAGGCGACGAGGATGGCGCCGTAGCAGAGATCGGTGACGAAGCTCTGGATGCCGCCGAAGGAGAAGGTCGAGAGGACATA
>Ga0302319_10010154_pt1 | contig 18005 bp, 14 predicted proteins | sample Bog_T0_2_FD_203319 | JGI IMG/M metagenome (GOLD analysis project Ga0302319, IMG submission 203319) | Peat permafrost microbial communities from Stordalen Mire near Abisko, Sweden - Bog_T0_2 | ecosystem: Environmental > Terrestrial > Soil > Wetlands > Peat | place: Sweden: Abisko, Stordalen Mire...
TTTGCGGAAGGGGGTGAATTGGGACGGGTTGCGGGGGTGAGGGGGTGATTTCGGGGTGGATTTTTGGGTTGGCGTTGACTGTGGGGGTGGATGAAGCGGGGAACAGGGAACAGGGAACAGGGACTAGGCGTATGCGGGCTGGCCGGGTGTGGGGGCTTTCCTGTTGGCATTCAACAGGTAGGGCACGGGCTGAGGGAGGGGCGAGCACAACCAATGAAGACGGGTGCCCCAGGCGCATCGCATTTGGGCACGTGGGAGAACATGGACGTTGGCAGTCCGGGGTTGCTGTGTTTAGACATCGGCTGCGATTCGTTGCAGGCTTTCGGTCGATGACGCGCGGCCACCTGCCCGGCCCGCTCATCGCGATGAAGCTGCGATGAATGGGGCACAGGCTTGCATTTTGGTGAATGATCGAAGGATGTGGAATCGATGAGCGGGACCCCTGCCTACCTGCCGCCGGGCGAGTTCTTTACCAATCTGCCTCATTCCCGCTCTGGATCTTCTTTTGGTTGCTCCCATCCGCATTCGCGGTCCAAATCTCCTGGCCTGGTTGGAAGGCAAACATTTTCCCGTTGGGTGACGGTACGGGGTTATACCCGAACTTGGCCAACTGAACCGGGACGCCGGGCGCGCCTTGTGCGTTGATGGTATAGACTGCCAAGTCAAGTCCCATGAAGAGGATCGACGTGTCATCGGCAGAGAAGGATCCGGAACTTCCGGCGTGCAGCGGCTGCTGATTTGTCCCGTCGCTGTTCATGGTGAAAACCATCCATTGGTTCTGGGCGATGTGGTCATACACGATCCTGTGTCCGTCGTGGCTGAATCGTGCCGACCAGATGCCCATACAACCGCCTATGCAGGGATTCTCATGCGACAGAAGCTGCAAGCCTGATCCGTCAAGGTTCACGAGGTATGTGCCCTGTTCGCGTGTCACCGCATCCCACCCTGCGAAGACCATGGACTGGGCGTCGGGCGAAACGTTCGGCGTATACGTTTGGCCCAGGCTAGGGCTAGTGATGAAGAGTTCCGCCACCTTCGCGGTCCCAGTCAGCGTCCCATCGCTTTTGTAGATGTCGTAAGGCCAGGTACCGTTGACGCTATCCTGCGGCGCGACGATCAACATGAGATGGTCAGGAAACCACACCGGAAGGGAAGCAGCGGCCTGGATCAACTGGACGCGGTTTGAACCATCGCTATTGGTCCGAAAGACATAGGGCAGGTTGCTGCCGTTCGTGGTGAGATAGCTGTTATAGATGATCCAGTCGACGACCGGGACAGCCAGGGTGGAAGCCTTGTGCGCCGTGTTCGACGGCATTGCGGTAACGTGCAGTGTGCCGGTCTTGGTCGCATTGGGAGTGAGAACGCCGGTCGAGGCGTCAATCGTGGCCAGGGCGTTATTGTCCACGCTCCACGTCACGGGTTCCGTTGCCATGCAGACGTACGTGGAGGGTGAGACCACGCCGATCTGGAGCTGGCTTGGGCACACAGGCGCAGAGGCCACGGTGATGACCACCGGCGTTGAAGATGCGGCGGCGTAGTAGGAGTCTCCAGAGTATTTGGCCTGCACTGCGTATGTGCCGGAAGGCGCCTTCTTCGTGGCCAGTGTCGCAACCCCGTTCGCGTCCAGGTTCACTGTGCCCAGCGCGGAGTTTGCGGTAAATGTGACGCTCCCGGTGGGTGTGGGCCCTGACCCGAAAACCGTCGAACGAAATCCCATCGAGCTTCCCAGAGGGGCCGTCCACGCCGATGGCCAGAGTGCGATGCTGGGCGTGGGCTGGACCACAAGGATCGTCTTCTTTGGGCTCCACGCAGCTGCATAATTTGCGTCTCCGGGTTGGCTCGCTGTAACTGTCACAGTCCCCAGCCCGGTTATCGTGAGGGTCACCGTCGCCGTGTCTTCGGAGTAATTCACGGGAGAGAGGCTGGCGTTCCCGCTGGCCGTGTCGCTCACTGAAAATGTTACCGGCAGGTGCGAGGTAGCGGACGCCGTCAGCGTCATGGGCGCGGTGTGCAGTGCGTAGGTGACAGTCGCATCCTGGAAGAATACCCCTTGAGCGGCTTTGCTCACGGGGACACTGACGGCGCTCGAGACTGCAGATCTGTAATTCGCATCGCCGCCGTAGCTCACCGTGAGGGTGTCCGTGCCGACTGGAAGCGTGGTTACCGTGAAGGATGCCGAGCCACCCACAAGCACACCCGTGGCCTCCGGGACCGTCCCAAAGTTCAATGCAACGCTCCCGGTCGGCTTCACTGCGCCGCCGGTTACTGTCACCGTAAACGTGACAGTCGAACCCCAGGAGGACTTCGATGGAGAAGCAACCAGATTTACCGTGGGCGTGGCCTGGGCAATGGTTTCACTCACGGGCGGTGAGACTACAGGCGCGTAGTTGGTGTCGCCGCTGTAGCTTGCGGTCACGCTGTCGTTTCCCGCAGGCAGCGCGCTCGTTGCCAGTATCGCCTTGCCGCCGCTGAGCGCGGCTGAGGCCAGCGCCACCGTTCCGCTGTAGAAGACAACCGTGCCCGTGGGCTTGGCGCTGGCCGCCACGGTAAGCGTAGCCGTCAGTGTGATCTGCTTGCCAAAGGACGCGGACGCCGCCGAGCTCTTCAGCGCCAATGAAGGTGTTGCCGGGCTCACAACCACGGTGTGAGAGACCGGCGGAGCGGGGGCCCAGTTGGCGTTGCCGCTTTGGGTTGCGGTCACAGTCACCGTGCCTGCGCCGTTGATGGTCAGCCTGGTTCCACTCACCGTGGCGGGGCCAGTGGCGCTGAATGCCACGGCAAGACCGGAACTCGCCGTCGCCGAAAGAGTGATGGGACTCAAGCCATAAAAAACCGGTGAGGTCGGGCTCGGAAAGCTGATGGTTTGCGCTTGTTTGGTTACGGTTACGGTAACCGAAGCAGAGGTGGCGGAACCGTGGTGTGAGTCGCCCGCATAAGTGAACTTGAGCGAATGAGAACCAACGCTCAGCGCTGACGCGACGGTGCTAGTTATGCCGGCCGGGTTCAGCGTTGCCGTTGCCAGTTGCGACGATCCGTCGAGGAAAGTCACTTTGCCGGTGGGGACCGCACCGCCGCTTTTGTCTGTAACGGTGGCCGTGAGAGTTAGGGGCGTGCTGTAAGCGACGGAGTTGGAAGATAGTGCGAGAACCGCCGACGGCGTCGTGGTGCCTGAAGCTTGTCCGGCAAATCTTGTTGCACCCGGAGTTTGTGCCTTAGCCATGGAGGAGGTCGCAGCGTGCGGAGCGAGAGCAAGGCACAGAAGAAAGCACGGAGTAAGACGGAGACCCAGATTCACTTGCGCAACCTCGGGATCAAAATGAGTGGCAGCGATCGGCAGGATTGCGATTCCTCGCCATGGAGCGGTGAGTTACATACCAACCACGCATCCATTGCAGAACCCGCAAGGATCGGGCTTGCCGAAGGTACGCAAAGCATAGCACAGGAGCTACCCTCGGCAGGTGGGCGGGTGGCGCATGTACCGGGAGAAGCGAGCGCAACCACTGGAGATGCGTTTCCCAGGCGCCACGCATTTGGGGGCGCATGGGGTGGCGCTAACGTTGGCGGTCCGGGCTTGCTGTTTCTCGACCTCGGCTGCGGTTCGTTGCGGGCTTTCCGTCGATCGCGCGCGGACTGAGTCAAAATGAACAGGCGGGGTGGTTTCACTTCCTTATGTTGAGTAGTTCTCACCGGGTCCGGTATTTGGGTGCAGTGGAGGCGCGTGATCTTTTCGAAAGGGCGCTGGATGGGATCTGGACGCCGCGGATCTCAAGAACAACAGAAGACAAAGAGACGCAGGGGCCAAAACGGGCTGCGGAAAAAGTCGTTGTCTGTCCCCAATGGTCCCAGAAGCGTTCCTCAGGGGCTGAAGCCCACGCTGATTTGATTGGGTTTATGCCGGGGATGAATCCCCGGCCTACCGCTGCCAACAACACTGGCCTCACTGTGGGTGGCGCAGGGTGGTTTGGGACGGGTTTTCCTCGTAGATGGATGCGTGCTTTGGTTGCGGAAGGGTATTCTGGAGCGGCATGGTGTATGCAATGATTGGCCGCGCTCTATCGCAGCCCGCTGTGAGGACCGACCCTCTGACGACCGCATGCCTGGGGACCGCCCGATGAGCGGCGCGCGGTGGGGTGCGGGGTTTGCGGCGGCGGGGCGCTTTGTGGCTGAAGTGGAGGCTGCGGCCGCGGGGGCTGGTCCGCTGCGGGCCGGGTATGTGCTGGTGGGGGACGAGGCTTTCCTGCTGGACCGTTGCCGGGCGGCGGTGCTGAAGGCTTTTGTGCCGGCGGATTTGCGGGACTTTTGCTTGTCGGACCTGGATCTGGCTTCAACATCCATCTTCGAAGTGCTGGACCGGGCGCAGACGCCGTCGCTGATGGCGCCGTTCCAGGTGATCTTTGTGCGGAATATACGCAACCTTTATACGCGCGGGGCGAAGAAGGACGAGTTTGCGGCGCTGGAGAAGTACTTCCGGCGGCCGAATCCGCAGGCGCTGCTGATTTTTGTGGCGGATTTTGTGCGGATTACCTCGGACATTCGGCGGATGGAGTTGGACGACAAGAACCGGTTTGAGCGGCTGACGGAGACGCTGGGCGAGCACTGCGGGATGGTGGAGCTGGCGCGCGTGACGGACGAAGACGCGATGCGCTGGACGGCGACGACGGCGCAGGAGGCGGGGGCGCGGATGGATGCGGACGCGGTGCGCGAGCTGGTGGACGCGCTGGGCGCGGACATGATGCTGATTTCGTCGGAGCTGGAGAAGCTGCTGCTCTACACGTACGGACGCGGGAAGATCACGCTGGGCGATGTGGAGACGATGGTGCTGGGCGCCAAGCAGCGGTCATTGTACGAACTGACGGAGGCGATCAGCGCACGGGACCGGGCGCGCGCGCTGGCGCTGCTGCATGGCCTCTTGAACAGCTCGGACGCAGGAGAAGACGCGGCGATTGGGCATCTGTATATGCTGGCGCGGACGTTCCGGCAGATGCTGGTGATTCTGGAGAAGAATGTGCGGGACTCGCGGGCAATTTGGCAGGCGCTGTGGCAGGGGTTCAGGATGCCGCCGTTTGCGGCAGACGACCTGATCAAGCAGGCGCGGCGGTACAAGAGCCGGCGCGAGCTGACGCGGGCTTTGAAGCTGATTGCGCGGGCGGATCTGGAACTGCGCTCCTCGCCGCCGGACAAGCGGCTGGTGCTGGAGCGGCTGGTGTACGAGCTGGCGTCGGAGCCGAAGCCTGCTCCGCCGTCGTGGGCTTCGGCGCAGTTGTCGTTTGAGAGCTGAGGGCCGGCTTCAGGACCTTAGCGCTGGCGCATGCGGTTGAGCCAGTGGCCGTACTGGAGATCGTCGTGGTCGATGTGCATGGTGTGCCAGTCGGCCAGCGCGCCGAGCCACTCGCGGTTCATCGCGTGGCGGCCACGGTTATGGATGGCGACTACCTCGCGCAACTGCTCCATCATGCGCTGGTGATGCAGGCGGTGCAGGTTCACTCCGGGATAGCGCGTGGCCGACATCATGCCCTCTTCGAGCGCGAAGTGGGTGAGGGTAAAGTGGGAGAGCTTGCGCAGGAGTGAGGCGGTGTGGCTCTGGTCCTTCTCCAGGCCGGTCGCCTCCTGAAGCTCCATGATGGCTTCCGCCATCTCGCGGTGATCGCAGTCCAGCAGTTTGACACCTACGACTGTGTCGCCTGTCCCGGGGATCAAGTCCATGGCCGTCCTCCTTGGGAATCTTGTCCGGCTCTCCATCAACCGAAGAGCCGAGTCGAAAGGGGGACCGCGGACGGGATCGTTCCACCGGCGCGGCCAGTTTGTTTGGTTCTACTTCACCCCGTGCTCGTTGAGCCAAGGGCCATATTCTCGGTCCACCTTCTGGATGTGGTTTGTGAGCCAGTCGCGCAAGAAGTTCAGCAGATGAACATTGAGCGTAATCTCACCCCGGTCAAAACGCGCGGAGTAGTCCTCAACCTGCCGGGTCAGGTCGCGGTGCTTCACGCGATGCTCCGCCAGGCCCGGATACCGGGCTGCCGTCAGCGCCGACTCCTCTGAGGCAAAGTGGTTGCGCGTGTAGTCCACCAGCTTGCGCAGCATGGGGCCGGTGAGGGTTTGCGCCTGGCCTTTCATCATGGCCGCGTGCAGGTCGTTCAGAATGTCAAACAGAACCGTATGCTGACTGTCGAGGGCTTTCACCCCGACTGAGTATTTGCTGTTCCACGTTAGAAGCGCCATGCGCAACCCCCGCCGGAATGTGCCGGCAATAGCAATATCGGCCGATTGTGGAAATAAGTTGAGGTGGAAGTGCAGAACCCGCCTGGTTGAGCGCGCGCGGACAACGCATGGTCAATGCACGCCGTGCTGGTTCAACCATGGCCCGTAACCCTGGTCTTCTTTGAGGATGTGGGTGGTGAGCCAATCGCGCAGGAAGTTGAGCAGGTCAAGGTTAAGCGAAATCTCACCTCTCTCATAACGGCCAACGAACTCGGCAACCTGCCTGGTGAGCTCGTGATGCTTGGCCCGGTGCGCGGCGAGGCCCGGGAACCTGGTCGCGGCCATCATGGACTCTTCGGAGGCAAAGTGCTCGCGGGTATAGTCCACCAACTTGCGCAGCAGGCTGCCGGTGACGGTGTTTGCCTGGCCCTTCATCATTGCGGCGTGCAACTGGTTGAGGGTGTCGACCAGTCCCACGTGCTGCTTATCAAGATCTTTCACGCCAACCGAATAGTTCTCTTTCCACGTCAACAGCGCCATCGAATCACTCCTGCCGGGAAACGCCCGGCAACGGACATATCGGTTAGAAAGCGAGAGAGTTGAGAGTGAATTTTGTTTTCTCAGTGAATACCGTGTTGATTGAGCCAGGCCGCGCACTCCCGGTCCTCTTTCAGGACGTGGTTGTCGAGCCAGTCGCGCATGAACTTGCGCAGCGGAAGATACATGCTCTGGTCGCCGTGCTTGTAGCGGCCGGTAAACTCGACCACCTGGGCGGTCAGTTCATGGTGCAGGGCGCGATGGTGGTCGAGCCGCGGATGATGCGCCTCCGTCATCATTCGCTCTTCGGTTGAGAAGTGCTGGCGGGTGTAGTCCATCAGCTTGTTGAGCAGGAGCCCGGCCACCGCCTGGGCCTGGCCTTTCAACATTGAAGAGTGAAAGTCGTTCAGTATTCCGAAGAGAATGGAATGCTCCTGGTCCCAGGCGTCCACTCCCACGCTATACCTCTTGCTCCAGGTCAATAAAGCCACACAGCCCTCCGCACGGGATTCCCTGATACTGAGTGCATCGGTTGGAATGTGCGGCGAGTTGAGTGGAAAACTTCGGAGTCCTCAGTCAACGCCCTGCTGATTGAGCCATGGGCCATATTGCTGATCCGGTCCTTCGATGTGGGCAAGGTATCCGTCGCGCAAGGCACACAGGAGCGGCCGCATCCGGGTATTCTCTCCGTGTTGGAGGCGCTGAACGCCTGCCCGCAAAAGCGCGAGCAGGCGCTGGTGCTCTTCGCGGTGCTGGTCAAGGCCGGGAAAGGCGGAGTTCTCCATCAACTGCTCTTCGCTCCAGAAGTGCATGCGGGTGAAGTCCACGAGGCGGTCGAGCAGTTCGGTTACATGGTCCTGCCCGCGGCCATGGACGAGGGCGAGGCGGACTTCGTTCATGGTGTCCATGAGGATGCCGTGCTGGTCGTCCATGGCGCGGACGCCGACGGAGCAGGCGTGGTTCCAGGTTAGAAGCGTCACATGAGCCTCCATTCATTACTAATGGAGGTATCGGCAGTGCTATCCGGATGGTTACCGGGAAGCGCTCCTTTTCAGGTGACCAAGGTGATGTGTGCGTGGCCTTGGTACACGCAGGCGGAAAGCTATTCCAGGATGACCGCGGGCTCGGGCTCGTGGCCGCGCACGGTCAGGGTGACTGCCGCACCGAGGATCAGCGCGCCGCCTGCCCAGGCGTAGGGGCCCAGGTGTTCGCCGAGAAACTGGACGCCGAGCCAGGAGCCCAGGGCGGGCTCAATGTTCAGGAACACGCCGGCGCGCGAGGCGGGCACGTGGTGGATGCCCCAGTTCCACAGCAGGGTTGTGGTGGCGGTGCACAAGAGGCCGCTGATGGCCAGCGCAATCCATGCGGTGGCGCTGACGTGCCAAAACGGCGGCGGCGCAACGCGGGCGTGGGTGAGCGGGCTGAGCATCCACGGGCCGAGCACCCAAACGGCCAGCATCAACGTTCCGGAGAGAATGGTGTAGGCGGTGACCACCGGCGGGCTATGGGTCTGCATCAGCTTTTTGCTGAGCAGAATCCACGCCAGCGCGGTGCAGAGCGAGCCAACCACCATCAGATCTCCCAGCAGCGAGGGCTCTCCATGCGCGGCAGCCCCGCGCGTGCCGCCCAGCACAATCAGGGCCGCGCCCACCGTGGAACCAAACAGCGCCACCCAGCCGATCCAGTCCAGCCGCTCGCCTGCAAACAGAGCCGCGGCTGCAGCCAACAGCACCGGCATGCCGCCCACCATGAGCGAGGCGTGGCTTACCGTGGTCAGGTCAAGGCCGTGAAACTGGATGAGAAACTGGATGGGCACACCCAGGGCCGCGGAGATCAGCAGCAGCCGCACTTCGCCCGAGGTCAGCCGGAACCGCCGCCAGTTGAGGAGCGCCACCGGCAGCATTCCCAGGCAGGCAAAGAGGAAGCGATAGAGCACCATGTTTTCCACGCTCATCTCGTCCAGCGCCAGGCGGCCAAAGTAGAAGCCGGTGCCCCAAAGGCACCCGGCCAGCGCGCAGGCGCCGTAGCCCAGGTAAGCCAGGCGCTTGCCGGCGATTGTGTGGTCAGCCATCCCTCTTTTACTGTCGCACACGCGGGCGTTGTTCGGTATCACTGCCCAAAACCCGCGCCATCGGCGAGAATAGATGTTGACGATGAAACGGTTCCCTCTGGCGCACCTGGGTTTGCGCGCAAGCTTGGTATTTCTCCTGGCGGCTTCGCAGTGGTGCGCGGCCTTGCAGGCGCAGGCGCAGGCCAGCGCGCCACTCTCGGAGCAACCTGCGTCCCGCCCGTCGAAGAAGCATCCGATTCCGCAGCCGGCCGTGGAAAAGCCTTCGCAGCCGCCCGCGTTCGCCATCCCGGTTGAATCCATCGGTTTCACTGCGCCCGGCTCCTTCTATCTGGGCCAGCGCTACAGCCATGTCTCGCTGGACTTCATGGACGAAGACCACCTGCTGTTCAGCTTTCGCGTACCGGGGCTCATTCGCCGCGAGGCCGAGGAAAAGGGCGAGGGCGATGAACGCCAGATTCGCGCCCTGGTGCTGGCGCTTCCCTCCGGAACGATCCAGTCGGAAGCCCTGTGGACGGTGCACGACCACGCGCGCTACCTGTGGATGCTCAACGACGGTCACTTCCTGCTTCGCGACCGGGATGGCCTGGGCCAGGGTGACTCCACGCTGGAAGTGAAGCCGCTGCTTCATTTTCCGGGGCCGCTGCTTTGGCTGGAGATGGACCCCGCTCAGCAGTTTCTAGTCACCGACTCACATGAACCCGCCACAGCGGCGTCGCGTCCCGGCGACGTGGCCAGCCCGCCCACCGCCGATGCAGCCCTGACGGTGGATGGGGAGAGAACCGACAGCCGTCAGGATACGGTGATCCGCATTTTGCACCGCAGTACCGGCCAGGTGATGCTGATGAGCCGCTCCCGCTCCACCGTTCATCTGCCCATCAACGCGGAAGGATATCTGGAGAGCCTGCGGGGCAACGGCACCCAGTGGCTGCTGAATCTGAACTACTTCACGGGCGGAAGCACGGTCCTGGGCAAGGTGAACTCCACCTGTTCGCCGCTGATGAACTTCGTATCGAGCCGCGAGGTGCTGGCGACGGTCTGCGACGCCTACGGAGCTTACCGGCTTGTGGCGCTTGGGGCAGGTGGCCTGCACCTTTGGGAGGCGCAGACCACGCGCCAGGCCATCTGGCCGTTGCTGGTAATGGGGCCGGATGGGTCCCGTCTTGCGCGCGAGACCATGTCCGTTGATCACGCCCTCAACGCCCGCGCCCCGCTCAGCACGGAGGATATCAAGGGTCAGGTGGTGGAGGTGTATGACGCCGCGGACGGCCATCTGGCGTTGACCGCGCCGGCCAGTCCGGTGCTCGATGCCGGCGGAAATGTCGCCATCTCGCCCTCCGGCCGCCGGGTGGCAGTGCTTTCAGCCGGTGCGATCCAGGTCTTTGAACTCCCAGCGCCGCCTCCGCTGACGGCCAGCGCCGATCACCCGGCCAAGCCCTGATTCCGAGCGGTTCCAGTCTGGCTCAGGCCAATCCGTGTAAACTGAGCAGCGGGAGAGTTTCATTTGGCTACGGCTGTTGTGCACTACACGGCCGCGGCGGTCACTGACCGCGGCCGCAAACGCCCCTCCAACGAAGATGCATTCGGGTTCTCTGTCGAGCACGGTGTCTTTGTCGTCTGCGACGGCATGGGCGGCGCTGCTGCCGGAGAGATCGCCAGTTCCCTGGCTGCCGACGAAGTGGTGCGACTGCTCAGCTCGCGCGAGGCAGATGCCAGACTGCCGGAGGCCGCTGAAAGCGCCATCAGCAAGGCCAATCATGTGATTCACTCCCGCGCACAGCGCAACGTCAAGCTGAATGGAATGGGCACTACGCTGGTAGGCCTGCTGGCCAGCGAGAACCACGTGCTTGTGTTCAATGTGGGTGACAGCCGATGTTACCGGTTGCGCAACCTGACCCTGGAGCAGGTCACGCTGGATCATTCGCTGGTCGAGGAGCAGGTCCGGCTGGGCCGCATGACTGCCTCCGAGGCACTGCGCTCTCCGCTGAGGAATGTGATCACCCGCGCGCTCGGCACACAGCCCGAGGTTACGCCCGACACTTTTGAACTGGAGGCTGCCGATGGCGACCTCTTTCTGCTCTGTTCCGATGGCCTCACCCGCGAGCTCCCGGACCAGCAGATTGAGTCATTGCTAGCCGCGGAACTGCCGCTCGACGAGCTTTGCGCTCACCTGGTAGCGGCAGCCAAGAAGGCCGGAGGCAGCGACAACATCACCTGCCTGCTGGTCCGCGCCACTGCATAATCGACCGGTGAAGATTCCTCAGTTCTTTGTGACGCCTGAAGCGGTTGGCTGAGCCGCCTTTGCGCTGGCCTCGCTTGAAACGGGTCCCATCCCTGCTGCATTCACCGCGGCGACCCGGTAATAATAGGCTGTTCCTTTTGTCGCTCCCGGATCCCGAAAGACGGTTGCCGTCAGGCCCGTCGCCAGCGGGGTTGTGGATTCGCCGCCCGCTTTCGTGCCTCGAAATACGTTGTACGTCGAAACCACGCTGGAAGCTGGAGCGTTCCAGGTCAGGTCGATCTCTGTGTTGCTTTTGGCCTTGGCGGAGATGCCTGTTGGCGCCAGGGGCACGACCTCAGCCAGAGCGGAAACTTCCGTAGACTGGTCGCCAGGTCCGGCTGCATCTACGGCCGTCACCTTGTAGCAGTACGTCTTTCCAGTGGTCACTGCCGTGTCTGCGTAGCTTGCGGCCTTCAAACCTGTTTGCAGGGGTGCAGCGGCTTCAGCGCCCGCCGCTGTTCCGCGGTAGAGGTTGTAGCTGAGAATCGGCCCTGCCGGAATGGTCCAGGTCAGGTTGATCCTGGAGTTGCTTGCGGCCTTCGCGCTGAGGCCGGCCGGAGCGGCGGGGGCAACCTCGGCGAGCGCCGACGCTTCGTTTGACGGTGCGCCGGTCAAGGCTCCGTTCACAGCCGCAACCTGGTAGAAGTAGGTCTTGCCCGTGCTGACGGTAGAGTCTGCGAAGCTTGTTCCCGTTATTCCGGTTTGAAGCGGTGTGCTGGCCTCTGTGCCCGCCGCTGTTCCGCGGAAGACGGTGTAGCTTTGCAGCGTTCCTGCTGGAGCGGTCCAGGCAAGATTGATCTGGGAGTTGCTTGCAGCCTTCGCGCTCAGGCCGGCAGGGGCCGCGGGAGGCGCTGGGCTGCCAATCAGCTGCCCATAGACAAATGAGTTGCCGCCAAAGCCGAGATAGACCTTGCCAAACGTATCCTGGCTGGCCGCCATCGCGGCTGGGGTGTCATAGATTCCGGTCGGATAGAATGCGATGCGGTTCCATGTCGTCCCGCCATCGGTGGATTGAAAGACGCCCCAGGCCGCATCTGTCGCAAACTGGCCATAGAAGTAGACCGCATAAGGCGCGTCCCCGGCATTACCCCGGCCTGCGCCAATGGCGATCGTGATGGCATGGGCTATCCCTGCAATCCGCGTGAATGTCACGCCGCCATTGGTGGAGTGATAGAGCCCATGCGCTGTCGATCCCTCCCATCCGTCCGCATACCAGAGATCGTTTTTCACCTTGCTGTTGGTTGCAAGTTGCCCATGCCAGGCATTGTCGGGCAGGCCCGCATTGGACTGGCCTGTCCAGGTCTGGCCGCCATCCGTTGAAATGTAGAGCATCTTCGGCGCGTGCAGCAACTTCAGGTAGAACTTGTCTGCTACAAATGGGTCGGCGCGCAACAAATGCTGATTCAGTTCGGCAATTGCCATGCCGGCGTAAGCGCCGGTGGACGTGTTGAGGCTTACGCCATCTGCAGCCAGCGGGAAGGACTGCGTAACATGCCAGGTGGCTCCGCCGTCCATGGAGTACTCCGGCGCCAGATTATTGGGCGGAAGGGTGACGATATGATCGTGGCCTAGCGTACGGCTTCCCCGCAGGCCAATGGCAATCAAGCCAGCTTGCACATCGCATTTGGCGGTGCCGCACGGAATCTTCAATGCAGGTCCAAACCGCTTCCAGGTCCTGCCGCCGTCGGCCGAGTAGCCCGAGTAATTCGGACCGTTGTTATAAACGTTGCTGGAGGTGATTCCGATGTAGGTTGGCACATCGGGGGCGTACTCGACAGAGGTGCCCTGCGCGATGATCTCCTGCTGCAGGGGAATCTGCACGGCGCTGAAGTTATCCGGATTGGGTATCACAAATCCAGTGGTATCTTCGGCGGTCGCGATGATCGTGTCGCTGCCGGCAGGGGGAATCGCGATATCCTGGGCCACCATCTCCTCAACTCCAGTCGAGGAGATGGTCCACTTGGGCGGGTTGGCCGGAGTGGCCGCAGCGGCAACGGAGGAAGCAATGGTCAGCGCGCCTTCCTGCCCTGTAGGAACCCACAAATTGCCCTGCGCGTCCAGGCGCAGGCCACCATTGCTGCGCCATCCGCTGCCGGTCATGCCGATCTTCTGCGGAAGCCAGCCCAGGCTGTTGGCATACTGCGCTCCGCCAAAGCTCTTCCAGGTGAGCCCTCCATCGTCGGATCGGCTGAGACTGGTATCGACTCCCATGGCATAAATCCGCTGCGAGTTGGTTGGATCGACAGCGACGCTGGTGAGCGGCTGATTGATGTAGTTGACATTGCCAGACTCCAGAGGGACGCGCGTCCACTTACTGGCCGCGAACTTCCAGTACGCCCGATGGTAGCCATTGGTGGAGTTATTTTCCGGAATGTAGAGCGCGTCGGAGCTGTCGATGCTGGAACCGAGGGCCTGTCCGCTGAGTTTCTGTCCGCTTTGTTTGTCCTGCACTCCAGTTGAGATATTGGCCCATGTCTGGCCCCCATCCACGCTCTGGTAGACATCGCCCCCCGCATCGCTCTTGTTCCTGATGCTAACCGCATAGACGACCTTGCTCAGGGAGGCGCTGCTCACGGTTGCGGTCCCGCCGTGTGCCGCAAACTGGACGTTGATGAACTCCACGTTCAACGGCAGGCCGGTTTTCGCCGCATACTGCGTCCAGGTTGCGCCGTTATCGAGCGAACGGTAGAGCCCCTGGCCTTCGCTTCCGTAATAGAGCACCTGCGGGTTGGCCGGATCCACAACCAGACGCTCGCCGTTCATCCGATTGGTCCCGTTCGGATTGCCCTTAATCTGCGCCGCGCCCAAGCCGCCGGGGGTAAAGTTCCTTCCCCCGTCCGTGCTCTTGTAGATTTCGACGAACCCCGTTGGACACTGCACATCGCAACTGTGTGCGCTGGGAAACACCATGTAAACAATGGCGGTGTTGGTGGGGTCCACGGCGATGCTCTCTTCGCCGTAGGTGCCCGGGGCGGAGGTATCGGCGCCCTGGATCCCGGAGCCATCCGCGTTCCTTACGCGCATGGGAATCCACTGGCTGGCGGCATCGTCCCAGCGATAGGCATTGCCCACATCGGTGCGCAGGTAGCGCACCGTGGCGTTGAGCGGGTGAATGGTCATGCCGACGACCCACCCGCCTGCGCCAATGCGCACTGGCTTCCACGTGTAGTTGGCTGTCAGGTCGGTATCCTGCGCGTGCGCCTTGGCTGGAAGCGAGAAAGCAGCTGCAAGGCAGACGTTGCTCACCAAGACTGTCAATGCAGAAAAGGTACGAAGAGCAGGAGAAACGGTCACAGAGATCCAAGCCTCGTGGCGATTTTAACCGCAGCCTCCGGTATCCGGCGGTGATGCACAAGATTACTTGCGAAGGCTTGAGGCGCGAACCACAAGCCTGGGGCTCACCAGCTCGGTTCTGGGCCGGAGCGGATCCTTTGCTGCCACCAGCGCGAGCGCCATCTCTGCCGCATGCCTGCCGATGGCCGCGCTGTCTTGATCGATGGAGGTGAGCGGCACGCGCAGAAAGTCGGAGTAGAGCACGTTGCCGCAGCCCACCACCGCAATATCTTCAGGAATGCGCAGTCCGGCATCCAAAATCGCCCGCATGGCGCCCAATGCGACGGGGTCGTTGAAGCAGAAGATCCCATCGGGCCGCGGAACGGTGGCAAGCAGCTTCTTTGCCGCTTCATAGCCGCCGGGCTCTCCGCGGTCATCGCCGGAGGTGCCGATAGAGACGATGTGCTCGGGCAGCGCAGCCAGTTGGTGCGCGGCCAGCGCACGCTTGAAGCCCTCCACACGGCCCAGCGCCGTGCTGGTCTCAGGGCCGCGGATGTGCGCAACCCTGCGGCAGCCCTGCTCGATCAGGTGATTCGTTCCCAGAAGCCCCACGGCTTCGTCGTCCACACCGACAAAGTTTGCTGGCAGGCCGGTGAACCGGCGGTCGATGAGGATGTACGGGGTCCGGCGCTCTTCGATGCGGCGAAAGCTCTCCACGGTCCATTGGGCGGAGGCGATGAGCATCACATCGACGCGCCGCGCAAGCAGTTGCTCAATCTCCTGCCGCTCCAGCTCCGGATCTTCTTCCGACGAGGTGATCATCAAGCTGTATCCCTGGCCGCGAATTCCCGCTGAGATGGCTTTTGCCACCTGCGCAAAGAACGGATGGAGCAGGTCGGGAACCACAAGGCCAATCGTCCAGGTTCGTCCCGTGATCAGCGCCCGCGCGGCAAAGTTGGGCTGATAGTTCAGCTCTTCCATGCGCTTGAGCACGCGCTTGCGGGTTTCCTCGCCAATGTCGGAGTGGCCGCGCAGCACTTTGGAGATGGTGACCGTGGAGAGGCTCAGGTCGCGCGCAATATCCTTGAGCCGCACCGGAGAGTCTTTCCGGGTGCTTCTTCTCGCCTGGTTGCCGCCCGTCGAAGTTCCCATTGCTCCTCACCGTGTGCCGCCGGCGCTGGAATTCCCCAGCCGCCGAGGGGACTGTTTTCACATGTATCACACTCGAAGGGGCTTCACCGGTAACGTTTGTGGGGAGGGCAGTTTTCGGTTGACAGGGTGGAGGCGCCCGCGTATTCTTCGGTGGTCGTAGTTAACGATAACTTTCCGTAACCGGGAGACCCCATGGACCCGCAAGAGCCCACAGTACCGCAGCCCATCGATCCCGCACTCATTCCACAGAGAACCCTCGCCACCGGCGGCCGGATGCCCGCGGTTGGACTGGGTACTTTCGGCTCCGACCACGTCACTCCGGCGCAGGTTGCCGAGGCGGTGAAGGGTGCGGCGGCCGTGGGCTACCGGCACTTCGATTGCGCCTCAGTCTATGGCAACGAGCCGGAGGTGGGCGCGGCGCTTGAGAGCGTCATTGCCAGCGGCATCCCGCGCGAGCAGCTCTGGGTTACCTCCAAGCTTTGGAACAACAAGCATTCCGAGGGCGATGTGATCGCGCAGTGCCGCAAGTCGCTGGCCGACCTGCGGCTGAGTTATCTCGATCTCTACCTGGTCCATTGGCCGTTCCCCAACTTCCATCCGCCGGGCTGCGACGTGAGTTCGCGCAGCGCCGACGCCAAACCCTACATCCACGCAAGCTACATGAAGACGTGGCGCAAGATGGAAGAGCTGGTGGATCTGGGCCTGGTGCGGCACATCGGCACGTCGAACATGACCATCCCCAAGCTCAAGCTGGTGCTGCGCGATGCGCGCATCAAGCCGGCGGTCAACGAGATGGAGTTGCATCCGCACTTTCAGCAGCCTGAGCTTTTCAAGTATGTGGTGGACAACGGGATCGAGCCAATTGGCTATTGCCCCATCGGTTCGCCCGGACGCCCGGAGCGCGACCGCACGCCGGAGGACACTGCGCCCACGCAGGATCCCGTAATTCTGGAAATCGCCAAGCGGCACGCGGTGAGCCCTGCGGCGGTGTGCATCAAGTGGGCCGTGCAGCGCGGGCAGTCGCCCATTCCGTTTTCTGTGAATCATTATCGCGACAATCTGGAGTGCGTCACGCGCGACCCACTCACCGATGAAGAGATGCAGGCGATCGCCAAGCTCGACCGCAACTGCCGGCTCATCAAGGGGCAGGTGTTCTTGTGGAAGGAAGGGCAGACCTGGGAAGACTTGTGGGATGTGAATGGAGAGATCACGCCGCCGTAGGCTGGGGCATTCGGCATGTTCGATCAAGAGAGACGCGCAGGGGAGAAGAGGGACATGAAAGAGACAATGATTGCGGCGTACCTGCCGGGCAACTCGACCGTGGAGATGCGCACCGTGCCTGTGCCGACGCCGGGGCACGGAGAAGTGCTGCTGCGCATGAAGGCTTCGACTATCTGCGGCTCGGATATTCGCTGCATCTATCACGAGCATCTGGGCAAGGGGCCGGAAGGCTATCAGGGCCTGATTGCGGGGCATGAGCCCTGCGGGCAGATTGTTGCGGAAGGGCCGGGGCTGCGCCGCTTCAAGACCGGCGACCGCGTGATTGTTTACCACATCTCAGGATGCGGCGTGTGCAACGATTGCCGGCGCGGGTACATGATCTCCTGCACCAGCGAGAAGTATCGCCGCGCCTACGGATGGCAGCGTGACGGCGGGATGGCCGAGTATATGCTGGCCGAAGAGAAGGACCTCATCGCGTTGCCGGACACGCTGACGTATGCCGACGGCGCGCAAGTGGCCTGCGGATTCGGCACTGTCTACGAAGGTCTGGAGAAGATCGGCATCGACGGCAATCACGCCGTGCTCATCACTGGCCTGGGCCCGGTGGGCCTGGCCACCGGAGCGCTGTGCCGCAAACTCGGCGCCAACAAGATCATCGGGGTCGATGTGGTTCCGGAGCGCATGAAGATTGCGATGGACCTGGGGCTGTGCGATGCGGTGCTGGCGTCGGGGCCGGAGAATGTGGCGCAGGTGAGGGAACTGACAGGTGGGTTTGGCGTGGAGCGCGCGGTGGACTGCTCAGCCAACGATGCGGCGCGCGCGACTGCCATTCGCGCAACTCGCAAGTGGGGCAAGATAGTCTTCCTCGGCGAGGGCGGCACGGTTCAGTTCAATCCATCGCCGGATATCATTCACGACCAGAAGACGATCTACGGATCGTGGGTCACGTCCACCTGGCTGATGGAAGAACTGGTGGAGCGGCTGGTGCGATGGAACCTTCATCCGGCCGACATCATCACACACCGCTTCCCGCTGGAGCGCGCGGCCGATGCCTATGCGCTGATGGCCTCAGGCAAATGCGGCAAGGTTGCCGTGTGCCAGGATGAAGAGTTGGTTTAGCGTATGAGCCTCTTGCAGAATTGTCTTTGGTCAGGCGACATGCGTCAGGGCACGACTCCAGTCGTGCCGCAAGTGGTCCATTCCGATTCCGGCTTTAGCCGCTGCGGAATTGCAAACAGGAGAAAGCAAGGAGACGCAGGGGCTAAAGCCCAACAT
>Ga0302319_10010159_pt1 | contig 18001 bp, 22 predicted proteins | sample Bog_T0_2_FD_203319 | JGI IMG/M metagenome (GOLD analysis project Ga0302319, IMG submission 203319) | Peat permafrost microbial communities from Stordalen Mire near Abisko, Sweden - Bog_T0_2 | ecosystem: Environmental > Terrestrial > Soil > Wetlands > Peat | place: Sweden: Abisko, Stordalen Mire...
ATCGACCGTGCCGGTACCGATCAGTAAAACGACCGTCCTGCCACCTCCAGCTGCGCGTCGCGGCTGGGACGGTCGTTTCCATGTCCGGGGAGGTCGCCGCGGGCGCCGGGTTTTCGGCGCGGGCCGGGAAATTCGCGCTCGGCTCATCAGGATCGGCGCCCGCCCGCCTCCCGCTCCGCCCCGGCGCCGCCGATCGAGGGCCGGGCCCGACGGCCCGGTCTTCGCCACTGCTCGCCGACGGGCGGTTTCGGTGAATCCGCCGCGGGGCTCTGCCGGGCGTGCGCGGCCGAGTGCTTAGACGTACTCGCGCTTCAGCTGCACCCTCATCACCTCCCCGTCCTCGTACTTGACGTCGAGGAAGACCTCGTCGAGCGCGACGCGGACGACGGGGTCGGGCGAGCCGCCGAGGTAGTGCCGCTCGCGGACCTCCCAGCGGATGTACGGCGCGCCGTCGACGCACTTGTCCTTGATGACAATCTTCAGCCCGCCGGCTGCCTTCAGCGTCACGGGCGGCCGGAGCGCCCGCCGCGCCGGCGTCTCCAGGTAGAAGAACTTGACGTCCTTGACGACCTTGAACTGCGCGGGCGAGGCCCAGAGCATGCGGGCCCTCGCCTCGGGCGGCGCCGGGGCGAGGAAGATGTCGTACAGCCAGAGGTCCTCCAGGCCCGTGCACCACTCCGGGCCGACGACCTTGCCGTCCTCGAACGCCAGCCGGGCGCCGTCGACGCGGATCTCCGCGTTCCTGAGGTGCGTCGCGACGACGCGCCCCGTCTTCAGCTCCAGGGCGCCCGTGTCCTGCAGGTGGCGGACGCACTTGTTGCAGACGTGCATCCGCTCGAAGCACACCATCCGGCGCCGCCCGGAGGAGGTTTCCTGCGGCAGCGTCGTGCAGCCCATGCAGACGTCGTTCGCGCGGCACTTGGCGCACGCAAGCTCCTTGAGGAACTCGAGCGTCGCGTAGAGCTCGGTGGGGCGCAGGACGCCAAAGTCCAGCCGCGGCGGGGGGTAGTCCAGCGCGTCGAACTGGTCCATCGGCTCGTCCGGGAAGGCCTCGGCGAAGGCGCAGGCCATCTCGAAGATGGCCTTGCGGTGCGGCGTGACCGGGACCCGCGCGCCCAGGCGGTCGATGTTCTCCGCCGAGACCCCGCTCCGGACGCACAGCCCGAACAAGGGCACCGGGCAGGACGCGGTGATCGCGTCCGGCTCGTTGTTCGCGCGCCAGGTCGGGTTCGTCTCCCGCAAGTAGTCTTCCAGGCGGTCGTTCTTCAGGAGGCCGCGAAGAAGCGCGTCCGGGGCGCAGTCCATGTAGTTTTGGCACAGTTCCACGAACGCCTCGCGCAGCCTGGCGATCGCCGGGCGGTAGGCCTGCAGGATCTCGCCCGCGTCCACGCCCTCGGGCTGCGTCTGCGCGAGCGCCTCCTTCAGCAGGTACTCGAACGCGGCGTCAATCGTCGCCATATGTGAGTGAGCGAGCAGATCGAGTAAATGAAGAGCAAGACGCAGAACCAGCGGCCCAACGAGGCGCTCTGGCACCTCCTGATCTTTCTTTCCGTCGCCACGGTCTACGTCGCCGTGTTTCTGTCCTGGCTCTGCTGGGCGACGTCCATCTGCTCGGCGGCCTTCTTCTCGCTGAACACGTGCTTCTCGCTCTTCACGACCTCGGCCGAGGACTGCTCCGCGAGCGACATGTACTGGACCACCTTCTTCTTCTTCTGCGGAGGGCTGCTCGAAGGGATCTCGCTCCTGTTCTCCTACAGCGCCTTCTCGCCGATCCTGAGCGCGCACCACCAGACAACCGTGGAGATATACGCGCACCCCTCGAAGGACCGCAAGAAGAACTGGAACCGCACGGCCGTGTTCCTGCTGCTGATGTGGAGCTTCGTCGTCAGCGGCTTCCTCTGGCTGATCTTCATCAACGCGGCGACGACGTCGATCGTGCTCACCGTGGCCGCCTTCCTGGGCATCTTCATCGTGCTCATCGTCCCCTCCGTCCAGGTCGTCTACCGGGACAAGCGGTACTTTTACGTGGAAAGGCCGGACCTCGTCGTGTACCAGAAGGGGGACGTCCTCGAGGCCGCGCAGAGCAACTACGAGTACCCGAGGACGATTTCGCTAAATGGCGTCGTCTACGCCAGGCCGCGATAGCACTCCGCGCGCCCGACATGACCAACACTGGCCCTGCGTCCACGAAGCGCGCGTCGCCGGTGACCGCCGCTGCCGCGGGCAAGAAGAAGGCCCGCACGGCGGAGCCGCCGCCGGCAAGGGTCACCTCGACGCTGCTGCACGAGCTGGCGCTGCTGGCCGACGCGCCCAAGCTCGGCAAGGACATCATGGGCCCGCTCCGCGGGCTGTGGAACGAGGTCGTCGCCGAGATTGCGGGCAACGCCGTGCAGTTCATGAAGCTCTCCGGCCGCAAGTCCGTGAACAAGAAGGACATCATCAACGCCGTGCACGCCTCGGGGTCCCGGCTGTACGTGGCGTGAGGGGAGGGTAATTCGGACCTTCGACGCGAGCTGCTTCGCTGCTGCACGTCGCCGCGCGCGGTGACATGCAGTAGCGCCCGCCGGTAGGCGCTCTCGCAGCCCGGTCGACGTTGTTGAAATCGGTCCAGGAGAGCGCCCCGGAGTCCTCCGGCGAGGTGCTCGAGCGTGCGGTAGTCCTTGAGCCCGTCCTTCGCGAAGTTCGCGCGGAGCGTGCCGCCGTCGGTGTAGACCCCGCCGTCGACGAGGGCGGTCCAGTGCTCCGCGGCGGCCGGCCGGTCGCAGTTCGCGCGCCAGTCCTCGACCAGACCCGCTTCGCCGTTCGTAGAAGGTGCCCTCCCGCGGCCCGGCGGGCGAAGCGGCCGCCGCGCTCGGCGAGGATCCCCCGTCGAGGGCCCGCCGGGGGACCCGCTTCCGAGGGTCCAGCGCCGCGCGCTCGTGGCGTCTGGCAGTGGCCGCCCCGGGCGTGGCGTCGGGCGGAGGCGTCTGCGAGCAGCGGAGCGCGGAACCACACACGCTCCGAATGGCGCACGCGCTCATCGCGGAGCACTTCAACGCCGTCTACATGCAGCTGCCCCTGAAGCAGACGCGGCTGAGCGCCAGGGTCGTCTCGCAGCTGTACCCAAAGGGGTTCCAGGCGCTGCGGGCAGGGTCTTGGGTCGTCTTCTACAACTTGCGAGAAACGGCCGTCTTCATCTGCGACGCGACGCGCGCGTGGCGGCTGAACTTGGAGCTCGACGTCCACGAGCACCTCGACGGCGAGCCGCTGGAGCTCATGGACCGCGGCGAGGCGGGTGAGTACGCCGAGGCGATGCAGGCGTTCGCCGACGCTTTAAAATCGATTGCTTGATCGCCGCGCTCAGCGCAACGCCCGCCAGCGCGGGGAGCCGCTTCGCCCAGCCCTCGACGTCGAAGAACCGGGCGAAGCGGAGCAGCCGCGGGTCCGGGCGGCCGTGCAGGCAGTAGAGCTCGCCGCAGGATCGGCCGGGAGGCTCGGTGGACGCGAGGGCGGGCGCGGCTTAAAACTCTTCCAGCATCGCCGCCAGGTTCTTCGCCACGCGCGCGCCCTTCGCCAAGTGGTTCTTCGCAAACTCGTCCGCGGCCGCGTCGCCGCTGAACTCGCGCGCCACCTCCGGCAGCAGATGGTCGAACACGTCCACGAGCCAGGCCGCGAAGCACTTGACGTACTCGCTCGGCTCGGCGTTGCACAGCGCGTAGGCCTGCGCGTAGAAGCTCCCGCCGGGCGCGGAGCGCATTTTCCCCAAGTGGATCGCCCAGAAGTCGCGCGCGCGCAGCAGCTGCTCGCCCATGCGCACGACGCGGGCCGCCGAGCTCCAGTTGTTCGCGCGCGGCACGCACAGAAGAGCGTCAATCTCCTGCAGGCTCTGCAGGAACGAGTCCAGGCAGGGGGCCTGGTTGTCCCGCGCGCGCAGGCCGAACTGGTCGTCGATGTCGTTGAAGCCGCGCGTGAGCTCGGCCTGGAGGCCGAGGTCGGGCTCCTGGGTCGGACGCAGCTTCTCGGGGCTGGTCATCGTCCGAGAAAGAGTGCGAGGCCCCGCCGAGTCTGTTCCACGACTGAGTCCCCCTGGCTCGCGCGCAGTCAAACATGCGGATATTGCTAGTCGCCCTCGCCGCCGCCACCGCCGCGCAGGCGGCGGTCGAGCGCGTGGGCCTGCGCGTCGGTCGTCCACTTGCGCGCGTCGATCGCCGCACGCAGGCGGTCGCTCTCCGCGCGGACCCGTTGAAAGTACTCGGCCAGCTCGGAACTGTTCGCCGGGAACTCGTACGGCTCGTCCTGCATGCGGTTCTTCACCACCGAGTCCAGACGGACCGTCTGCCAGCTGACGGGGACGAGGCGGGCCGTGGACATGTCGAGGTGTTGTGACGTCTGTTCCACCTCATTCCCCGCTCAAAATCTCGCGAATCCGCTCCGCTCGCACGATCGATTCCTGGTCCTCCTCGCCCTGCAGGCACTGCAACTTTGCCACGAGAGTCGAGCGCTCGACCTCCGTCAGAGGGCGCTGCGCCCGAAGAGCCTGGTAGGATCCCGAGCGCACGCGCGGATCGTCCTCCGTGCCCTTGATCCGCGCGAGCGCGTTGCTAAAGTACGCGCATGTCAGCGCAATGTCGGCCGCGTCGCTGTCCGGCCGGTGGCAGTGCGGCCACTCGGGCCACTCGGGGACGGGGACCCCGAGCCGGGCCGCCGCCTGCTCGGTCGTGCCGTTCAGCGAGACGCACGGCTCCATCCAGGCGATTCCCGCGAGCCAGGACGAGACGTCGCGGACCGTCTTGTAGGAGCCGCCTAACAAATACAGCAGCGAGCGGTCCTCCAGGAACTGGTCCAGCCACGCGCCGTCGAAGGACGCCGTGTCGACCAGGACGGTGACGTCCTTGAGCGCGGCGGCCTTGTCGACCCAGGCCAGGAAGGCCTCGCGCGCCTGGGCGCGCGAGGGCGCGGTCTGCTGCGCGGCGGCGATCTCGTCGTACCACGGCTTGTTCTGGGGCAGGGACCAGAACTCGTCGACGCAGCGCGGCTCCCAGCCGGTCCCGGGCCGCATCTTGACGTGCGTGAAGAACGTCTCGACGACCAGCTGCTGCGCGACGTCGACGAGCGCGGCGCCGAAGCAGACCATGTCGTGGTCCCGCCGCGACTGGCCCGTGGCCTCGACGTCGAGCGCCAGGTAGGATTTCGGGGGGGCCGCGCGTTACCCTCGCCCGGTAAACTCGACGCACGCGAGACACTTGAACGTGTACGGGTCCTGCGTGTACCAGTCGAACCGCACCCGGCGCGCGAACAGGGCCGTCGGCTTGGCCGCGCGGCACCTCCGGCACCGGCGTTTCTCGGCGCCTGGCGCAGCCGATTCCTGGCCCCGCTGGCGAGGAATCGGCTGCGCCAGGCTCGCCGCCTCCTCGCACAGAACGACCAGGCCCGCGATTGCGCATTTTCGGCAGCGCCCGTCCTCCTCAACGTGGTTCTTCCAGACGAGCTTGCCGCACCGGGCGCAATCCGTCAAGCCCGCTGCTTCCCGGGCTTGCCGCCTGCCCTTGCGCGCGAGAGTAAACAGCCTGCGCTGCGTCACGGCGTGCCCGTGGCACAGCCGTGACGCAGCCACGCATTCGGCGCAGTTGATCGCGAGTTTCATTGTCACTGAGCCCGGCTCCCGCTCGCGCCGCCCGAGCCGCTCGTCTGCGGCTCGGGCGGCGAGTTTTTCGGCGGCCCCGCGGACATGCGGCGTTCCATGTCACTGAGCCCGAGCCTCTTCAGCTCGCACGCCAGCGCCATCTTGGGCGCCGCCAGGACCGTGGCAAAGTCCGAGTAGACCCCGTCGATCCATTCCTGGCGCAGCACGTCGATCTCCGGCTGCCGCGCCTCCCGGCGCGGCCGCGGGTGGACTGGAGGTCGGCGAGGAAGAGTTCGTAGGCCTGGGAGCGGCGGAACGCGTCCAGGGCCGGGGGAGGGACATCCGCTCGCGGAACCCGAGCGTGGACGCGTCCCGCGCACACACCATGCCGCTCGAATTCCCCGCCGACCGCCAGGCGTACCCGTGCCAGACGCAGATGATCGAGCTGATGCTGCGCGGCATCGAGCTCGGCGAGAACGTCCTGATTTCGTGCCCGACAGGCTCCGGGAAGTCGCTCGCGCTGCTGCTGGCGGCGCACAACTGCGGATTCGAGGTTCTCGTCGGCACGCGAACGCACTCGCAGGTGACGCAGCTGCTCAGGGTCCTGAAGACGATGCCAGGGTTCGACTCGGCCATGGCCGTGCTGGGCTCGCGCGACCAGACGTGCGTCAACCGGGAGATCGAGCACACCAAGGGCTTCGCGCGCAACTGCGCGTGCTCGGCGATCAAGCGCGAGTGCGGGTTCTTCCTCGGCGGCGAGCAGGGCCGCATCGTCACGATGAACATCTTCGACCTGGAGGACCTCGTCGGCTCGGGCAGGAGCCAAGGCATCTGCCCGTACTTTGAGTCCCGCAAGCAGCTCGCCGACGCGCGCATGGTGTTCGCGCCGTACAACTACATCATCGACGAGGTCGTCCGCGACAGCACGAAGATTCGGCTCGACAACCGCGTCGTGATCCTCGACGAGGGGCACAACCTGGACAACGTCGCGCGCGACTCGGCCTCGCTCTCCGCGCTCAAGGTCGAGCTCTCGCGCGCGAGCGGCAAGTTCGCCCTGTACGCCCCGAACGTGAGCAAACTCCTCGGCTTCCTGGCCGCGCTGGACTTTGCGGTCCCCGTGGCCCCGTCGACGATCGTCTGGCGCGACGACTGGCTCGCGGCCGCTCCGGGCGAGCTCCAGGCGCTGTACGACGGCAAGAACCCGGCGACGGGCGAGTTCCTGGGCCGGACGCAGGCCAGCGAGCTCCCGATGGACGTCGCCTCGCGCATGGTCTTCGTCCTGAAGCTGGTCAAGGAGAGCCCCAAGGCCTTCCGCGTCTGGACGACGACCCACGTCGAGATCTGCTGCCTCGACGCCTCGGTGCCCGTGCAGCGGCTCGCGTCCAAGGTCCGCTGCCTGATCCTGGTCAGCGGGACGCTCAGCCCGCCCCGCGGCGTCGCGAGCGAGCTCGGGCTCGAGTTCAAGCACGTCCTGGACTCGGCCGGGGTCATCGACGCCCAGAAGAACGTCTTCTGCCGCCTGGTCCCCGAGTACTGCGGGGCCGTCATGAGCTCGCGGTTCAACAACGCCAACAAGAGGGCCTACGTCGAGGCCGTCGGCCAGCTCGTCCTGGACGTTTGCCGCGCGACGCCCAACGGCGTCCTGGTCTTCTTCACCTCGTACGCCGCGCTCAACGCGGCGATCGACTCGTGGTCCGCGCTGGGGCTGGCCGGCCAGATCGCCAAGCTCAAGCACGTCTTCAAGGAGGGCACGTCGACGGACGAGATCACCGCGTACAAGGCCGCTTCCTCCAGGGGCGGGGCGCTGTTCCTGGGCGTGTACCGCGGCAAGGCCTCGGAGGGCCTCGACTTCACCGACGCGCAGGCCAGGGCGGTGATCCTCGTCGGCATCCCCTTCCCCTCGCTGACGGACACCAAGGTCGACGAGAAGAAGCGCTACAACGACCGCAACAAGTGCAAGCTCACGGGCGACGCCTGGTACACGCGCGAGGCCTACATCGCGATCAACCAGGCGCTCGGCCGCGTCGTCCGGCACAAGGACGACTACGGCTGCGTCTTCCTGGTCGACGAGCGGTTCGGCGAGGAGCAGAACATCGCTCGCCTGGCCAAGTGGATCCGCGCGGTGGTCCGCCTGCCGGGCCCGGCGCTGATGAGCGACGTGGCAGAGTTCTTCCGGGCGCGCGCAGCTTAATTCTTGCGCGCCTCGATCGCCGCGCAGAGCTTGGCAAACCCGTCCTTGACCACGCGCGTGAGCGATTCCACGGCTTCGACGAGCGTCGCCGCCTCGTCGTCGCTGTTCACGAGCCCCTCAACGACGACCGAGAGGTCCTCCGTGCGGAGCTTGTCGAGCGTGCGGTCCACCTCGCAGAGCGCGTCGGAGACTTCGTCGACCTTCTTGCACAGGCCGCGGTCGTCGTACCCCAGGTGCCCGACCGCCGTGCTAATGTCTGCCATGTGCGCGCCAGCAAGCTCAACGGCTTCGGCGACTCGCTTCGCCGTGCCCTCCTGGCTGTCGTCGAGGGGATGAAAAAGTGCAACGAAGTGTGCGGGTCTGCGAAGCCCGCCTCCGAGCGAGCCGCGCTACATCGATGCAATGGAAGCTTCAATCTCCTCCTGCGCCGCGCCCTTTGGAACGAGCAGGACCGTCAGGTACCGCAGCTCGCCGACCAGCTTCTTGTCGAACGGCGCCGTGACGATGTCGGCGCCCTTGTATACGCGCGTGTACGGGTCGTAGGCAGTCGAGACGAGCCAGTCGAAGAACAGCATGCAAGGCGTGCTGTCAAAGTCAACCGTTATCGGGACGTGCAGCCGCCCGCGCGCCGCCATGAACGCGCGCGCGGCGTCAAACGCGCATCGGTGCAGCCCGACGCGCTCGTCGAGCGTCGCCACCACGATGGGCATGCTGGCGCGGCGGCGTTCGCGGAACCGTTCCAGGTCCATGCGTTTGTGTGCAAGACCACTCTGCATGCGCGGACGGGGCTGCCACTGCTGGGGCCGCCCGCGCGTCTTCATGGCGGCAGCGTATGTTTTGTTGCTCGTCTGCTTGGAGTACCGCGGCGGCCCGGATTGGCCTCCGACCGCGCTGCCGCCGCCCGAGCTTCCGGGCGGAACGCGGAGGTACGCGGCGGCCACGGGAATCTCCTCGCGCGACTACGAAGCGACGGCCCTGACGTTCTGCTGGTCCTGGCGCCGGGCCGTCCCGGCGTGGCCCTCGGACGTCGACCTCGTCGTCGTTGTCACTGACAGAGGTAACCCGCCGCCCAACGCCACGCTCCTGGCGCGCTGCTTCACGCGCGTGCTCCTTCGCCCGGCGTTCGGCGGGCCCCTGAAAGGCAATTCCGCCGGGTCGCGCGACGTGCTCCTGGCACTGGAGCTCGACGAGTACGCCCGCGTTCTCTGGATGGAAGCCGATTTCATCGTCGCCCGGGGCCAGGATGTTTTGGGGCTGCTGAGGACGCCCGTAAAGTTCGCGGCCGTGCAGGGGCTGCGCCCGCAGTACATCTGGCAGGGCGCGCTCGCGCTCGTCGAGCCCGACCCGTCTCTCTCGCCCGAAGCGCTCCGCTTGCTGGGCACGTGGCTCTGCTTTGGCTGCATCGTCGACAGCGACCATGTGCTCGTCTGGCTCTTCCCGCCCGGGACCAACGGCACCGCCGTGCTTCCGGCCGAGTACAACGCCGAGCCGCTGTACGGCGACTCCCCGGCCCTGCGCGGCGCGAAGGCGGTCCACTTCAGCGGCCGCAAGCCGTGGCAAGCGGCGTGCCGCGGGCTGGGGGCGTACGGCGTGTGGGCCGAGCTCCTCGAGGAGGCCGCGCAAAAGTACGGCCGGCCGTTCCCGCCGCCGTGGGCCCGCGAGGACGAGCCGACGTTGGCGGTCGCCGCGTGCGGCCCGCGGCCGGACGCGTTCGCGTAGGGCACACATGCGCCTCGCCGCCCTTCTGCTTGCCGGCCGCGCGCTGGCGGCGGCGGAGCGCGGCTCGCTGCTCTACGGCACGACGCAGTCGTACGACGGCTACCGCGGCACCAGCACGGAGTCGGCGCTTTTTTGTACAGAGGGCGAGCTGGGGGCGTACTACCTGGCGTTCAACTGCGAGGCCTACTTCCCCGTCCTGCTCTACGACGGCGAGTCGCTGCCGCAGGTGCCCGTCAACACCTCGGACAGGGTCCTGGGCCCCACCGGGCAGCTGATAGCGGACAGCTTCGCCGACTTGCTTGCGGGGCAGCTGCACCAGTCCCTCGCCGAGGCGTTTGTCTTCCTCGAGGGCGACACGTACTGGACGGGCTCGACGGCGGTGGGGAGCGCGAGCCCGACGAACTGCGGCTCGTGGTCCGCCGCGAGCGTCACCTCGCAGTGCAACACGGGCGAGTTCGGCTCGGCCGACTTCGCGGACTCGCGGTGGCTCGCGGGCGGGCAGGGGTCCTGCCAGTTCCGCCGGAAGCTGCTGTGCCTGTGCGCCAACGGCACCGCGATAACGACGGACACGCCCACGGCCTCGCCCTCGCTCGCGCCGGTCTCCGCGCGGCCCTCGCGGAGCCCCTCGATCAGCCCGTCCAAGAAGCCCTCGCGCTCGCCGTCCTCGAGCTCGCCCTCGCGCTCGCCCACGCACTCGCCCACGCGCCGACCCACGGGGAACCCGACGCACCGGCCGACGACGACCTCGCCCACGACGGCCTCGCCCACGACGGCCTCGCCGACGACGACACATCAGCCCACCAAGTTCCCCGTCACGACCAACACGCCCACCGCCTTCCCCACGTGGACGACGTCGCCCACGGGCAACCAGTTTATCATGTACGTCAGCTCCTACGCGCCGGGGTCGACGGCAGGGTCCTCGCTGCAGAACGCCGGCTGCGCCACTCGCCCGTCCGAATGCCAGCTTGGGCAGTACTGGGCGCTGCTCTGCGCGCAGGGCGCGCCGACCATCACTGTTCCCTCGGGCACGCCGACCTCCCCGACGGGCTGGGCCGTGAACGGCGGTCCGTATCTCGTGGACAAGTCCAAGCAGATCATCGCGCCCACGCTCAACAACTTTTACAACGGCGGCCCGAACCACCCGCTCAGCACGTACGATCTCGAGGTCAGCGGAAGCGGGACCGTCGGTCCCATCGTCGAGTCGCTCTGGGGCGCTTGTATCATGTCCGGCACGGGCTCGCTGGAGGCCATCACGGGCTCGCCCGCGCCTGTTTCGACCTGCAACAACTGGGGCGGGACGTACTTTGTGGGCGAGGAGGGCTACCTCATGAACGGCCTCGTCGCAGGCCAGGACTTCTTCGCCAACTATTACAACCAGCGCGCCGGGTGCGACTTCCCCTTCCTATACCTCTGCATGTGCCCCGGGACCTTCTAGAAAAGCGCGCCGCACGCGCACAGCACGCGGATCCCCCCCGCCCCCGCCCCCGTCTCGCCCGCGAGCACGCTCGTGTTGCGCTCCGAGCCGCACTGCACCGCGGAGGCGCAGCCGGTCCACCAGCACTCGCCCTGCGCCGGGAAGCCCTGGTTCTCGAGCACGCTCAGGGGCGCGTCCGCGAAGTCGGCGTAGAGATTCGCGAGAGGGTCGGCGCCGTAGAACACTTGCGTGTTCGGCGGGAAGTCCAGGGCGGCCAGGACGTCGACGCCGCACGCGATCGCCACGGGCAGCGCGTAGTTGCTGCAACTCGTCGGCGCCTGGGCGCACGACGCGGCGAGCGCCGAACCGTTGCTGTACGCGGGGGAAAAGTAGACGGACACGTACCCGCTGCGCAGCCCTCGCGGCGCGGGCGGCCAAGGGTAGAAGACGGCAATCATGGCGACGCCGATGAGCGCGAGAACCACGAGGCACGCGACGCTCATAACCGTGCGGTGCCCGAACGGCGGGGCGGCGACGGCCACGACCGAGGGCGATCGCTCCGCCTTGTTCTCCTCGTCGTTCGCCGAGGCGGAGGAGACGGACGACAACTCCGAGGCGGGGCGCGAGGGAAGGGTCATCCGAGGAATGTGTGAAGTCTGTTCCACGGTCGCTTACAACATTCCGGGTGTGCACGAGACGCGGCCGCACCAGCCTCCCGCGTGGCCCCCTAGCGAGTAGTCGTTGTACCCTGCGGCCGCGCGTCAGCCCGGCCGAGCGCGGAAACGCACCCCGCTCCCCCTTGTCCCAGCCGCACTGCTTGTACTTGTTGCAGTCGCTGGGCAGGAGCTGGCTGCAGAACCCGGCGTAGTACGGCACGATCGACGGCCCGCCGTGGAAGAGGCTCAGGACGAAGGCCTCGTAGCCCGCGGCCTTGTACGCCGGGAACGCCAGCGGGTCGTCGGTGACGATGGCGTCGGTGGCCTTGGTGCACTTCTGCGCGGCCTGGCTGTACAGCGCGTACTGGCAGGCCGAGTCGTCGGCGCAGAGCGCGACGCACGCGGAGACGGAGCAGTTGAAGCCCTCGAACGTGTAGAACTCCTCGAACGGCCCGCGGAGCTCGACGAGCTGGCAGAGGCCGTCGAGCGTCTCCACGCGGCGGAACATCGCCAGGGCCTCCGCGTCCGCGGCCGGGCAGTCGGCCCCCGAGTAGCTCGGCAGGCTCGGCAGCGGCGTCGGCGCGCCCGTCGCGGGGAGACGCTCGTACTCGTACTCTGCGTCAGGGCTGGGCGACGGCGCGGCGGTGGGCAGGAGCGTCGGCCTCGCCGACCTCACGTGTCGCCGGCGGTGCCGGGCCGCGAGGGCCCCGCCGAGCAGCAGCATCGCCGCCAGGATCCGCATTGTGTGCGGATCCTGGCGCGCGCCGGCCTCCTCCCCCCGAGGCGCTGGCTCGGCTGGCCGCCGCCGGTGCGCGCACCCGGGCTTCCTCGAGGCGCGTCTCGCCGGCCCGCCTACCGCGGCCCCGCGAGCTGGCGCTCCTCGTGGGCGCCCAGCAGCTGCCCCAGCAGCACTCGCACCGGCCCAAGCCGCAGCGCCTTGTCGATGTTGGACGCGCGGGCGCCGCTGGCGGGGCCGAGGAGGATGTCCAGGGACGTTCCCAGAGGCACGTGCCAGAACAGCGCGAGCTTGCCCTGGCCGTCGCCGCCCGCGATGTGGTCGCCCGAGACGTCGCCATGCATATGGCCGAGCAGCACGACGGAGCAGTGAGCGTTACTGCGCACGCGCGCCCAGCTGGGGTACGGGTGCTCCTGGACCACGGCGACGGCGAAGCTGCCCTGGGAACCGCGGTTGATCACGCGGCACCTGCGGCCGACCACGCGGACGGGCAGCGGGAGGCCCCTCTCAGGGTCCGCCGAGCGGAAGAACGACCCGCACGCGTCCCAGGAGGCGAGGAACACCCGGGGTGAGAGCGGGAGGCGCCGCTCGCGCGGCGGGGCCCCCGCGGCGTGCGACACCGCGAGCATCGTCGAGGGCCGGTAATGCGCAACGCCCCCGTCTGGGTCCGTCAGAACCACGACGTCGTCGGCGACGTGGCTTACGCACCACCCGAGGGCGCTCTCCGGGAGGGGCACGCGACACGTCAAATAGTCCGGCCGACAGACGAGGACCGAGCGAAGCGCGATATAGTGCTCCTCCAGGAGCGCGTCGTCGGCGCCCCGCACGCGGACGACCGGTGTCGGCCTGCCAACAATCTCGTAGAAGCGCGTCGCCGCGGCGAAGATGTGCGACAGGCCGCGCCGCACAGGGGACGCGCAGCCGTCCTCCTTGTTAATGTGCACGACGAACCACATGCCGTGAGAGTCGCGGCCGCGAGCGTACAGGTCGGTCTCGGTGCCCATCAGCACGAGCGGCTCCAGGAGGGGCGCCGCGAGCTCGACGACGGCGAGGAGGCGAGTCCACCCGGCGCGGGGCTCGCGGAAGGCGGTGCGCCAGACGTCCGTGCCGCTCGAGGCGTACAGGAACGGGCCGACGAAGGCGGCGCTGTCGAAGGCGACGCCCGCCGGCGAGGGGCGAGCACAAAGAAAGCGGCCGCGGTCGAGGCGGGCGAGCGGCATGTTGTGGGCGCGGCGGCAGACGGCCCGGAGGGTGCGACCCCTCCTTCTTCTTCGAGGCAGGTTTGCGCGGCCTGGGCGGCGGAGCGGCAAACGCGGCCTCGATCGAGCTCGTGCAATGCGCCACGACGAGGTCGGGCGTGCCGTCGATGAACCTCGAACCGGGTCCGTTCCAGCCAGGCAAGCGTATAGCGGTCCGCCGAATCGTGCACGCGCGTTCGGCGGCGGGACGCTTGAGCAGGCGGGCGCCGCCGAATCGTGCACGCGCGTTCGGCGGCGGGACGCTTGAGCAGGCGGGCGCCGCCGAACGCGCAGAGTCGGGGTCGGTCATTCCCGCCAGCAGACCCGTCGCGGAACCCCTGGCTGCTCCTCGGCGATGGCTCCGCTCACACATCCCTGATGGACCGCGTCTACACCACCCACGTTCCCAGCTCCCTCGGCGGCCAGACGGTGGACGTGCGCGTGGACATTGACGTCGGGCGCTCCTACCAGACGGGCGTCGTCTTCACCCACCGCGGGTCCCTCTACGAGTTCCCGCTGGACGGCATCTCGGGGCGCGGCCTCACGCGCTTCATGCGCCGGGTCATCGAGTTCTACCCGACGGGGGGGTTCGGCCAGATCGGGCCGCGCGGCGAGCTGTGGCGCATCGGCCAGGCGAGCATCATTCTCGCGATCGCGCGGCTGGTGCGCGACGTGATCGCCACCGTCGACCGCTTCCTGGCCGCGTACAAGAGGTCCGTCCTCGACTACGCCGTCTGGCTGCTCGAGAACCCCGGCCCCGCCGGGGGCATGTACCCCGCCTTGGTCACGACCATGGCCGCGCGCCTCGTCGCGCACACCAACTTCCGCGCCGAAGACGACGCCTGGGCGCGCGTCGGCTTTGAGCGCGAACCAGTCCGCGCCGAAGACGACGCCCGGGCGCGCGGCGGCGTCGAGCGTGAACCAGTCCGCGCGCCGCGCAGCGCGCCGCGCCGGCTGCAGAGCATGGGCGCGCGTCGGTTTTGAGCGCGTTTAACATGCACCCGCTCCCGCCAGACCCGCCGGGCGCTTCTTGCCAGGACCGGCGGTCCCTGGCGGAGAATCGTGCTGCTTGGCTCGCCGAGCGGCCCGCGCCGCCGCGACCGACTCCTGTCTCTTGCGCTTGCTGTCCGCCGCGCGCTTCGCGGGCAGCTCCTTCGCGAGGTCGACGACCCGGCGGTGCTCCGCGCGGCGCGCGGCCTCGCGCGCCGCCTCCGCCCGCGCGACCTTGGCCAGGAACTCTGCCTTGTACGCCGCCAGTCTCTGCTTGTCGTCGTCTTCTCGCTTCCGCTTCAGCCGCCTGGCGTTCTTCAGCGAGGTGAACGTCCCGTCCTCCAGGCGCGCGGGGGCGCGCCTCGAGTAGTGCGCGTACTCGGGCGTGCTCTCCCAGCCGGGGGCGTAGTGCCGGAGCCAGTACGCGCGCGCCTCGGCGTCGGTGAAGAACTGCTTTTCAGACATTGTGCCCTCCCCCCCGCCGGCCGCCCGCGTGCGGCGCGACGAACGCGAGGCGCTTGGCGCTCGTGTCGTCGCCGTGCTCCGCGAGCACGAGCGCGTCGGACATCTCCTGGTCGGTGGCCTTGCGCGCGCCCCAGAGCAGCGCGACGCACCGCGCGACGTCGCCGGGGTCCACGTACTTTGCGAGCTGCTCGGGCGTCCGCAGCAGCGTGCCCCCGGCGTCGACGGGCGACGAGCCGTCCTTGGGGAACTCCACCTCGGAGAGCGCGCCGAACCGCGGGTCTTCTTGTACAAACGCGCGGTAGTTCTGGCCGTAGTGGAACGTCTCCTTGTAGTCGACCCAGCTGTCGACGCCGTCGAGGTAGCCCCACGCGGTCCGGGGCGGCGGCGGGGGGTCCGGGTCGAGCGCGGCCATGATCTGCGGCGAGACGTTGAACGCGAAGCTGACGAAGAACGCGGCGCGGAACTCGTTGTAGCTCTGCATCGCCGGCGCCCCGCGGCCGCGGTGCCGCTCGTGGACGAACTCCCGGAAGTCGGCCTCCTGGGGCAGCTTGCCCCCGCGCGGCAGCCTCGCGAGCGCGACGCCCTTCGTCGCGAGCTCGTTCGCGTAGTGCAGCATGAACTCAGCGTCGACCTTCTCGACCTCGGCGTCCGTCTCGCCGATCCCGAACCCCGCCCGCTCGAGCCGCGCGGCGCGCCAGCTTTCCCAGGCTGCGAAAAACTCGCGCAGGTCGTTGAACACGGCCTCGTCGACGGCCTTCTGCGAGCCGTCCAAGGGGCGCCGCTCGGCGCGGATGAGCTGCTTGTAGCGCGGGAGGGCCCGGCGGGCGGGCGCGTCGTCGGCCTGCGAGGGCGTGCGGTAGGGAAAGAGCATTGTGTTTACTCGGCCATGCTCTTCCGGCAGACGTCGGCCTGCTCGGCCGTCAGCTCGCAGCTCTCGCCGACTGTCGGCCCGACCGTGGCGAGCTCCCTCTCGTCGAGCAGCCGCTCGTGGCCGGCGTCGTCCATCAGAACGACGTAGGTCACCCCGACGTCGCCCCACCCGACCGCGAGCTGCTCCTTCCCGCTCACCCCCTTGGGCGGTCCTTCGGAGAGCCCGAGGAGCCAGAATATGAGCTCGGGGTCGTAGCGGTCGACGGTGTCGCCAAAGTCGGCGTGGCCGAGGACCTGGAGCACGACGGCGAACTTGCCGTCGACGACGAGCTGGCGCGGCGTTCGCGGAGCTCGCTCGCAGAGCCCGGCGGTCGACTCCAGGCGCGCATTCTCGGGCAGCCAGGGCTGGGCGGGGTCCTTCCACGCGACCCTCGCGGGCCAGGCCACGCTCCCCGTCTCCCCCACGAGCTGCTCGACGTCGCGCAAGGACCAGAACGCCCTCTCCACCCTGCGCCGGCTGCGCAGCAGGGCCTGCAGGTTGGTGTACAGCCGCCTGGCCAGCGTCGCCCCGCGCACGCGGCGCACGCGGGCGCGGTCGCACCCGCGGCAGTGCCCGCGGCGCAGGCCGTCCTTCCCAAAGTCGGTTTCGGGCAGGCCGCGCGCGCACGCGCGGCAGGTCGGCATGTGTGTTTACTCCCCGCCCCGCGCATTTAGGTAGCCGCGCCGAACAGCGCGATTCGGGCGTTCCCCGGGAGCAGCGGCGAGGCTTTGTCCACGGCCACGACGCGCAGCCGGGGCGCACGGCCCCCGCGAGGCATCTCCGCGGGCGGCTCCCACTCGGCGAGGAGCCGGACCACGTCCTCGAACGACCACGCCGCGCGCTCCTCCTTCTGCAGCAGCCGCTGCTTGAGGTTGGTCCACAGGCGCCGCTCCTGCGTCCCGGTGCGGTACATCCTGAGGCGCTCGCGCTCGCAGCGCCGGCACAGCGTCGCCGCTGCGGGGCGCTCCGCGCCGCAGGAGCGGCAGCCTGGCATCAGAGTGTGTGCGCGGGAAGCGTTTACTGAAAACGGAGGTTCTCGACCCTGTTCATCTCGTCGACCCCGAGCGTGCTGTCCACGCGCTTGACGCCGAGGTTCACGGAGAACGGGCGGCCCGAGGCGTTGGGCGCGCCCCAGAGCAGCGCGACGCACCGCTTCGCGGGCAGCTGCATGCGGCGGCGCGGGTCGTCGGGGCGCGGGGCCGAGACGATGATCTCCGCGCCCGAGGCCCCGCCCCCGACCTCGACCTTGCGCGCCGTGTCGAACGGACGGGTTCCGTCCGCGGGGATGCCGATGTGCGCGAGGCAGCCGAACAGGGGCTCGTCGGGCTTGAAGAACCGGTACTGGCGGTGCTCCCCGGCCGCGAACTGGTCGTAGGCGACCCAGGCCCCTTCGCCCGGCGGGCCGGACGCCTGGGCCAGGACGCGGACCTTGTTGTAGTCGGGGTTCCGCGCGCGCCGAGGCGCGCGGGGCCCGATCTGGGCCTGGCGCGCTTCCGCCAGGCCCTCCAGGGCCGCGGCCTCCGCGCGGCGCGCGAACGCGTACGCGCCCTCGTCGGCGCGGCGCTCCAGCGCGGGCGCGCCGGCGGGCTCGGCGAGGAACTCGGCCCGGTCGGCGCGCGCCTCCTCGCGCAGCTTCGCCATCTTGCGCGCGTCAATCTCGGCGCACGTCGCTTCCCAGGCGGCGCGCAGGAAGTCGCGGTCGCGCTCGGTCCCGAGCGCTGCGCGCGTCGTCTGCGATCGCCGGGCCAGGGCGTCGAGCAGCGCGGCGTCCAGGCCCCCGCCGCCGGCCTCGCGCTCGGGCTCGGGCGCGGAGGGCTCGCCAGACTGCATCGCCGGCAAATGTGTGTCGCCGGCGCGCCGAACGCTGGGACGGTCGTTTCCATGTCCGGGGAAGTCGCCGCCGGGGGAACTCAGATCCGGGCCGAGGAGGGCCGCCGTGCGGATTCCTGAATGTCGGCCAGAAAAATTTTTTTGACGAATTTTACCGAAACGACGTCCTGTGCGTTGCAAGTCGTGTCCGCGGAAACCCCCCAACCGGCTCCGTACCCCCGCTAGACGAGATGGTACACCCCTGACCGGC
>Ga0302319_10010164_pt1 | contig 17999 bp, 16 predicted proteins | sample Bog_T0_2_FD_203319 | JGI IMG/M metagenome (GOLD analysis project Ga0302319, IMG submission 203319) | Peat permafrost microbial communities from Stordalen Mire near Abisko, Sweden - Bog_T0_2 | ecosystem: Environmental > Terrestrial > Soil > Wetlands > Peat | place: Sweden: Abisko, Stordalen Mire...
ACTGGGTGTCGTGGGGCGGCACCACCGCCCGGGTCACGAGCACCCGGGACGATACCCTCAACAAGACGAGCCCCGCCTACAGCGCCGCCATCGAGGCGCTCATCGAGGCGGCCCAGACCGCCCAGGACGACCTCCTGGCCCCGTCGGTCCTGACCCTCGGGAACCTGGAGGGGGTGTCGGTCGGGCCGCTCGACCTCATGACTTCCCTGTCGCTCACGGCCGGGGGCCTACAGCTCGACCTCGTGGACGTGACCGCCATCTCGGGGAACCTCGCGAACCAGCCCGTCCAGGTGGCCCAGATTGCCCTGGCCCAGGCGGCTAACGCGCTCCAGACCAGCCAGGACTCCTACCAGGAGTTCTCGACGGTCCCGTGCGAGGTGATGTCGGCCCAGAACGACGCTGTGTCGGTCCTCCAGGCCTACGCGCTCTTTGGCCCCGTGATGGACGCGGCCCAGCAGGCCGAGATAGCGGCCTACATCTTCTACACGGCGATGCGGAAGGCGGTCCCGACGCACGCGCGCTCCCTCAACGGGAAGAACAGCGTCGCCCAGACGCCCGACCCCTCGACCATCATCACGGTCTACGTCTGCAAGGACGGGGACACTCCGCAGCGCATCTCCCAGCAATTCTACAAGACCCCGGACCACGCGCGGGACATCCTCCAGGCGAACCGCCTCTCATGGTTCACTCCGAGTTTTCCAAAGGGAAAACAGCTGATTATCCCCGTCATCTCGTCGAGCACCCAGACGGTCTGACGTCCAAGGAAGTATCGCATGGGCCCCTTATGCCGCGCCCTGATAGGCTCCCCACATGCCGGGACCCACACTTGCCCATCCCCCGCCCCAGTCATACTACCCGCGATGCACCATCCGGCTCATCCTCCGGTTCGACGAGTTCGGGGGGAGCAACTCGACGAGTAGCCCGCTCCGGACGGCGGCCCAGCTGCTCAACAAGAGCGTCACGACCAAGAACCTGAACGGGGTGGCCCCGATGCGGAGCCCCCTGACCGCCCAGCTCGACCCCACGGCCCCCGCGGGGGTCACGCGGTACATCCTGGTGAACCCAACCAGCTCGGCCCCCGGGGGACCCCAGGACCAGACCCAGTCCGTCGACAAGCTCACCTGGGACGTGACCGTCATCCCCAAGTCCGCGTCGTGGGGGCAGAACGGGGTGAAGGATGCGAACACGCTCGACTGCGTCATCAAGTACATCGACTGCCCCATCGACCCGCGGCTCGTCCGGGCGGTCGCGATAGAGATGTACCTGGGCTGCATCGCCGAGGACGACGCGGTCGCCCAGGCCCAGAAGACCGCCGCGAACGACGCGGCCATCATCCCGACGAACTTCACGGGGCCGCTCGGCGAGACGCGCTCCAACCTCCGGTTCCAGGGGTGGGTGAACGACTGGACCGTGGAGTTCGGGGACCGCGAGCCCACCATCACGCTGAAGTGCCAGGACAACTCCCAGATGCTCCACAACCAGGAGCAGCCCCCACGCCTTGTCCTCGACATGAAGAAGCCCCTGGACGAGGCCATGGCGGACTACCTGGCGAACTTCGTCCAGTTCGCGGGGCTCTCGGTCGAGTACCGGCCCTCCACCGACACGCCCCCCACTCTGAACACGGTGCTCTCGGGCACGGCGTTCAGGCCGAACCTCGGGCCCCCGATGTCGAAAGGAGGAGGGGCTACGTCGGGGTCCAAGCAGTCCGTGTGGGACTACCTGACCGACATCGTGGGGAGCATCTCCCACAACATCCGGATGGACGGCACGACCGTCATCATCCAGAAGGTCCGGTCCCTCATGGCCTCGGACGCGGGCTCCAGCGCGGCCAGGCCCGACGACCCGTTCAAGGGTAGGTCGGTCGACGGGGTGTCGTTCACGTACCGGAGGTTCTTGTACGGACGGAACCTCCAGACCATGAAGCTGGCCCGCAACTACACGAAGAAGCAGGTCAGCAACATCGAGTGCCGGTGCTACGTGACCGAGCGGAAGCTCACGCTCGTCGGCCGGTTCCCGACCCCGGCGCAGCGGCAGATTTACGCGCTCCCCGGGAACGTCACGGACCAGAAGTGGACGGTCGTGAAGGTGTCGGGCATCACGGACCAGAACATGCTCAACGCCATCGCCCAGGACTACTACGAGTCCCTGGGCCGGCAGGAGATGTCGGTCCAGCTCAAGACCAAGAACATGGGGTCGTTCGGGGGAGACAACACCGACCCGGACATCCTGGACATGAAGGTCGGGGACACGTTCGAGCTGCTGGTGAACCGGGACCTCGACAACGTGAACGACCTGACCCGAATCGAGACGGCCCTCACGGCGGCCGGCCAGAACGCGGCCCTGATGACCGCGCTCGGGTTCAGCCCCGGGTTCGCGTCAGCGTACGCCCAGGCCTACACGAACGCGGACTTCCTGACCCTCTACAAGCTGAAGGGGATGAAGGTGGAGTGGGAGTGCGACCAGGGCGTGTCGCTCGACATCGACGGCATCAACTACGTCGAGGTCCGGGCGAACCAGTCGCTCCCGTCGGGGCAGGAGACCAGCTCGACCCCCATCCAGCCGGTCGCACAACCGGGCGCGCCCGCGCCGGGGAGCACGTGACATGGTGAGCGGAGCCATCAGGGAGCTGGCCAGCGGGCCCGGGACCGACACGCGGCAGTGGACCAGCTACGGCATCGTCGAGCCCGACACGGCAGGCCAGCACTCCGTCCGGTTCAACGACGAGAACGGGAGCCCCCTGGCCCACGGGGTGCTCGTCGACGTGAAGCTCCAGCCGTCCGGCATCACGGTCCCGTGTCGGGTGATGAGCCAGTGCGCGGGCAACGGGGAGGGGGAGTGGCACCCGTTCGTCCCGGGCGACGAGGTCATGGTCCTCATCCCCGAGGGGGACGAGCGCGCTGGCTGCGCCATCATCGGTCGGTTCAACCAAAGCCACGACGTGTTCCCCACGACCGTCGGGGGTCAGGACGTCACGACCAACACGTTCGGGTTCAAAAGGCACGTCGCCCCCTTCATCGTGGAGGTCGGGCAGGGGTACGTCATCCGGTCGTTCATGACGAACGCGGCGTTCACGATAGACAACCAGGGGCAGGTCTTCATCACGGACGGGGAGTCGAACCTCCTGGCCATGACCCCGCACGCCATCTCGCTCATGACCGTCGGGGAGACCAACGGGTTCCAGGTCGACCTTGAGAAGACCATCACGTTCGTGAAGAGCACGACGGCCTCCCTGACCCTCGACGACACCAACGGGTCGAAGTGGCAGTCGAAGGGGACCCTCTCCATCTCGGCGTCCGGGAACCCGGGGCTCAACAACGTCGCGACCGTTCAGGGGAACGTGCAGTTCATGGTCGGGGTCCTGACGATGTTCGGGACCCTCTTCGCGGGGCTGGCCGGCCCGGTCGTGGGGGCCGAGCTGGCCGCCCTGTTCAACCCCGCGGCGCTCCCGGCCATCATCAACGGGGCCCTGGCGCTCGCCGGGACCCCGGCGTGCAGCTTCACCCCGTACCTCGGGGGCATCACGGCGGGGCTCTCGGTCCCGAAGGTCCCGGGGGTGAACGCGGGCATTGGAAGTGCGGGATTTATGTGTGATTGAAGGCGAAGTAGCGGTCGAGGGTCTCGACCAGTATCTTCACCGGTATGGGATACCCGCCGCCGCCAGCAGGACCGCCGCCGCCGTATCCCTTCGCGCTCGGGGACGACATCGCCGACGCGGGGCAGAACCAGGACACCCAGAACGCCGCCACGACGTCGGCCGCTAAGGCCGCCGCGAGTCCTACCGGGCAAGCCGCCACCCAGGCGGCCATGCAGAACGCCTACGACGGCGCGGCGGCGCTCCACCAGCCCGCCGTGAACGCCGCTCGGGCAGCGGCGGCGGCGGCAGCCGCGAACCAGGGGGCCCTCGCGAGCATCGGGAACGGCAGCGGCACCGAGGTTGCGTCCGGGTCCAACGGGGTGGTGCTCCCGTTCCAGGACATCGACGTGGTGTCCACCGCGGGGTTCCCCCAGACGGGGTCCCTCTGCATCGGGCTCATGTACCCAGCACCCCCACCGACCCCATCGAACCCAAGCCCGTCATTCGTCAACGTCGTCAACTACACGGGCATCTCGGGCAACACGTTCACGGGGTGCACGGGGGGGAGCGAAACCCTCTACACGGGCGAGCCCGTGGTCTACAACCCATTGGCGGCGGCAGCCGCCACCCAGGCCGCCAACGCTGCGGCAGCCGCCGCCCAGAACGCTCAGGTCGCGGCCGGTGCGGCAGCGGCGGCGGCAGCCCAGTCGGCCGCCAACGCGGCGTCCGGGCTCAGCAACCTCTGCAAGATTCTCGAGGCCGGCATCTCGGGGGGCATCGGGGGCCTGGGGCTCGGCATCGCGGCCTCCACCCCGACAGTCGACCTCGGGCTCGCGGCGAGCGCGGGCATCAAGGCGAGCTGCTGCGGGTTCACGCTCGACCTCTCCATCTCGTTCGCCATCGACTTCCACCTGCCGAGCTTCGGGTTCGACCTGTCGCTCCTCCTGCCCTACCTCGGGTTCTCGCTCTCGTGCGACCCGAGCAAGCCCGCGAACCTGACCATCGGGGTCCCGTACGGGGGTGGCAGGGCTTCCAACAACGAGCCGGACCCTGACCTGGATGAATCATACCCCTGATGTTCGACGCTGACCTCTTCGGATTTGCCAAACAACCTTGTACCTCGTACCGAGCATCTCTGAGAGCACCCGGATAGAAAGCGCGGAAGAGCGAATCATCGCGCATTGAACGTCCGACAGGATTGCGGTGTGATGTCGTTCACCACGGGGCGGATTACGTCGCTTCTTTTCGATACAGTCGCGAACATTGTCGGCTTTCGTTCCCTCGAAAACGTGGTCAGCATTTGCGCAAGCGGGTGTGTCGCACCGGTGGAGACCGCACGGTAGTGGCCATCGACCATGCTTCAGGAAGAATGCCAGCCGGTGCGCCAGCACGTGTTTTGTTGGGCGTCGATGGACGAGGAGACGTCCGTATCCCTTGTGGTCCAATTCCCCCATCCAGAGCAGACACCCCGAGTTTGGTTCGGGGCATGTCAGATCCTCGAATCGTTCTGCTAGGCTCTTCTTCATCGGCGTCCTCGCGTCGGTCACGGCCCCGGGTGTTTCAGCACCGCGGGGTCTTCTTACGACCACCTTAGCTCAAAGTGATAACTTGGACCCATGACAGAGCGCGGAGTAGGTTGGGGCGGCGCCCCGTTCGGCAGGAGCGCGTGGGGTGGGGCCCTCGGGGCCGTCCTGAAGCTCACCCAGGCTCTCGCGGTCAGCGAGAACGTGGTCCAGCTCCTGTTCAGCACCCCGGTCTACTTCTCGGGGCTGTTCGACATCGAGGACGCGTCCAACAAGGCTCGCTACAGCCTCACGCCGGTCCCGGGCTCCGTCGGGCTCGACGGGACCCCCGCCAAGCCCCTGGGGGTCGTCCAGGTGTCCCTGGGGAGCCAGGTCGGGACCTACACGGGACAGGTCCTGCTCGTCACGACCGACCGGCCCATGACCCCCAACCCCGCCCAGTACGTCGTTACCTGCAACGGGCTCTGGTCGTCGGACCACACCACCCAGCTCGACACTAGCGCGGCGTCCCAGCGCTTCAACGCGGTCTTCAAGCAGGTCGCCCAGCCCCAGACCCAGACCCTCTCCATCCGGGGGGACTTCGCGAACCCGCAGGACCTCGACGCCGCGACCAACGGGGTGACACCGAACCCGACGCTCATGTCTCTCGGGACCTTCGTGGTCGACGACACCGGGGACTACGCGGTCGAGACCGGACTGGTCGGGTACAAGAAGCGCATCCTCCGGCGCATCCTGACGGTCCCGGGAGGCTTCCTGCACCTCGGGCAGGGCTACGGGGCCGGGGTGCGGCTGTACGGTAAGCAGCTCGGGAGCGCGACCAAGAGGGCGCAGCTCTGCGCGGCGGTCGAGACCCAGGTCGGGCTCGAGCCCGAGACCGCGAAGGTGAGCGTCTCCATCGCGCCCGACAACGGGAACCCTGGGCTCTTCTATCTTGTGGTCCTGGCCCGGACTAAGAGTGGCAAAACCCTCAAGGTCATCGCCCCCGTCAACTCCTCCACCTGAGAACGTAGAGCCCGGACCTTCCCCCTGTTACGGTTCAAGGGCATGAACCTATACTTCAACGCCGAGGAGCGAGGACAGACGCGCGCGCGTGGCGGGACGAAGTCCCTTTCCGCTGGCGAGCTTATAGAACGTCGCCGGGCTGATGGAGTTTGCCTTCAGGAAAGCGTTCACGTTGGGGTAGCCAGCGTTCTGTACGAGCACGAGGAGCTGGGGAAGCTTGTTGCGGGCCGGCTCAGTCAACGCTCGCTCGACAGACCACTTCGTAACGTTCAGCCGATTCCAAAGGGCATCGACCGTAAGCCCCACTTCATGAGCCCAGTCGGTGAGGATCATTGTTCGACCCTTGTGGGTGAGGCGAACGTTATTTCGGGTATTTCCCTGTTGTTCTACGGGGGTTGCCCAACGGCAGTTGCCGGGCGAGTAGCCGAGATGGTTCTTCCGTCGGTCGAGCGAATGCTCGGAGGAGGGGCGCGCTCCCATGTCGGCGATGAAGTTGTCAAACGAAGTGAGCCAGCGCTTACAGACCTTGATACCCCGAGCCCCGTAGTACTTGAAGTTAGGGGCGTTGGGGTTGAGACAGCGGTTTTTCATCGAGTCCCACGCCTTGTACTCAGAGGAAACTCGGCCATCGCGTGCATGCCCATGCTTCAGGTTATTCGTGTTTCCGGGGACGCCAGCCATCCCCAAAGCCTCGCACACCGTTGCGAAGAAAGCGACCGCTAAAGATGGCCGATTTGCCCACCCGGCTCGATATTTATTCCATCGGGCGCCAGTACGTTCTCAGCCGGGCCACCAAACTCGAGCCCACCCTGGTCGACGTCGAGGGGAGCGACGTCAACGTGTTCGTCGGGTCGACGTCCGTGATGGTCGACACGGTCACGAAGCAGCTAGGCTACTCCATCAACCGGACGTTCCTGGACGGGGCCGAGGACGAGGACCTCGACCGCTGGGCGTACGACCGCTACCAGGAGACCCGGAAGGGGGCGTCAGCGGCGCTCGGCGGGGTGCGGTTCTTCCGCGGGAGCCTCACGGGAGGGGCCGGCACCATCCCCATCGGGACCGTGCTCACGACCCTGACGGGCACCGAGTACATCACGACCTCCATCGCGAGCTTCGGCATCTCGGACTACACGAGCGACGCGGACGTGAGGGCCAGCCAGGCCGGGAAGGTCACGGAGGTCGGGGCAAACCAAATTGTGAAGTTCGCGACCCCGAGCGCGCTCTTCGACCCGACTATCCAGTGCAACAACGACCTCACGACTGCGGGCGGGGAGGACGCCGAGGATGACGACACCTTTCGGCTCCGGCTCAGGAACTTCTGGCTCACGGCCCGCAGGGGCGTCCTGTCGGCCATTGAGCAGGGGGCCACGAGCGTCCCGGGCGTCGTGTCGGCCGTGGCGGTCGAGGCCCTCTCAAGCACCGGGCAGCCCGCGCGCCTGGTCAACCTCTACATCGCGGACAGCTCCGGGGTCGCGTCAGCGCAGCTCGCCCAGTCGGTCTACACGGCCCTGAACGACTACCGGGCCGGGGGCATCCCGGTCGTCATCTCGACCAGCATCCCGCTCCTCATCAACATCTCGCTCAACCTCGCGTTCCAGGCAGGGGTCGACACCCAGACCCTCACGGACCAGGTGAAGAGCGCGCTCTACGAGTTCGTCAACAGCCTCCCGGTCAACGGGACCCTCCTGGTGAGCGACATCTACACGGTGGTCACGCGGTTCAAGCAAGCCGGCGTCATCGCGAGCGCGGCCTCCATCCTGGCCCCGACGGGCGACCTCGTCCCGACCATCGGCCAGACGCTCCGCATCGTGCTCCAGAACATCCTGGTGAACGGCTCGTGAGCGACTACGAAAACCGGTTTTCGTACTGGAGGAACCCATGACCATCGACTCCAAGCAGGGCCCCCTCTCGGCCCAGGACCTTCAGGCCATCTGGGAGAGCAGCGTGGACGACTCGTACAGCCAGCCCCTCGTGCTGGCCGGCGAGGGCAACGGGTTCGAGGTCTGGACCCAGGCGTTCGCGCAGATTGAGCGGCTCAGCCAGGCGGTCGACTACACTACCCAAGCGCTCTACATCCTGCCGTGGTCCGGGCAGACCGGGGAGCCCGCGGCGGGCGAGTCCTACGCGACCGTCGTACTCACGATGACGCGCGGAGGCTTCCTGGGCCAGACCCTCGTGCTCACGGCGGGCCAGATATACGTGGACGAGGTCCAGCAGGACTTCGGGGTTGACGGGGGCGTCCCGACCAACACGGGGCGCCGGTACGTCCTGCTCGAGAACCTGGTGTTCTTCCCGGGCGAGCAGGGGCCCAAGACCGTGGCGGCCCAGGCGGTGAAGCCGGGCTACGGCTACAACAACCCGCTGCCCGGCAGCATCAGTCAGGTCGAGAACCCGGGGACCGGGCTCTACAACGACCTCGCGACCCTCTCGGTTGTGCCGGGCGCGACCCTGCCGGCTCCGCCGCCCCCGCTGGTCCAGTACACCCTCACGGCCTTCAACGAGACCGACATGTTCGTCCCGAACAACGTCGGGCAGTACGTGTACTTCACCGACGGGAACAACAAGGGTCAGACGGCCCTCATCGCGGGGTACCAGAACCCCGGGCCGGGGACCGGGAGCGCGGTCACCCTGTTGCCGCTGGTCGTGTTCGAGAGCTTCTCGGTCTCGTTCGGGGGGAGCCTCCAGGTCGGGCAGCCCGTCTTCTTCGTCCACGGTAGCAGGGTCGCGACCGGTACCCTGTTCTACTACGAGCCCGAGAACTCCCGTATCGCGGTCATCCTCCAGCAGGGGAGCGTGGTGGGCGCGACCGGGAGCTGGGTGATGTTCCAGGACCACCCCGTCCCGGAGCCGACGACGTCCGCCACCATGGACGTCATGTACTCGACCGGCTCCTTCGCGACCGAGGCGCCGTCCGGCGTGCCGCTCGAGGGCGGCTCGTCCTGGCGGGTCATGGACTGGGTGGTCGACTGGGAGCTGGTGACCACGAACGTCCTGAGCCCGACGGGCGGCACCCTCGGGATGCTGGACCTCATCGGACGGGAGCGGAAGCTGCCCCGACTGGCCGGCGAGCCCGACGCCATCTACCGGGAGCGCCTCGCCACCATCGCGGACGTCGTGACCCCCAACGCCATCAAGCGGGCGCTCTACAAGGCCCTGGGGGTGCTGCCGTGGTGCTACCGCGAGACCATCAACGGCCTGCTCCCTGGATTCTTCTACGACCGGGGAGTGGACCCCGCGGCCGGCGTCTTCTCGGGGGGCGACCCCGACGGGGACTTCTACGACAACGACATGATTCTCTGGAGCGTCTCCAGCACCGCGGGGTTCGTGGTCGGGGAGCCGGTCCAGTACCAGCGCCAGATACCGACGGGCTCGGGCCCCTGGCTCGTCCAGGCGACCGGAATCTTCGGGGGGTTCGTCTCCGGGAACATCATGCAGTTCATCCGGAAGACCGGGCAGGCCTTCGACCCCATCCCGTCCACGGACCGCATCGTCGGGACGAGGAGCGGGGCCGTCACGACCCCGGAGACGAACATCCCGGACGACTACGCCATCTCGTCGCGGTGGCACGTGTACCTCGACTACCAGTCCTTCCGGGGATACTTCGTGGTGGAGCTGCCCCCGCTGAACCACGGCGAGTTCGGTTTCAGCTACGACGACCACCCGTTCGGGGCCTACGACTGCCCGACTCCGTTCCTGGACTTCTACGACGGGTATCCCGCGGACAACGGACCGTTGTATCTCTCGGTCTACAACCAGCTCAACACCATCCGCGCGGGTGGGGTGGGCTTCGACCTGTTCTTGGCCGACGGGCCGTGCATCTGAAGGGACAATCGCATGACATCAGGACTGAGAAGCATCGTCATCAACCCCTCGGAGCGGGCCGTCTCGAGCGACATCAACCGCGCCCAGTCCATGAGCGCTCGTGGGCTCGCCGAGGCGTTCCGGTGGATGTTGGACGTGAACCAGGGGTTCGACGACACCCAGGCCGGAGGGGTCGAGGGGCAGTACAACTCCCCGGAGGCGCCGATGCGCGGGGAGGTCCTGGGGGGACTCCGGGTCCTGGTCGGCATCGGGAACCTCCAGCTCGGAATCACCGCGGGGCTCGGGATGGTCATCGACCCCGACTCGACTCCGTCGACCGACGACTCCCCCTACAAGTTCGTGAGCGACCCGGGGGTCGTGACCACGAGCGGGACGCTCGTCATGACCCCCAACAGCTCCGGGAGCCCCCGCATCGACGTCGTGGAGTGCACCCGCATCCAGTACCCGAGCCCGGAGATTGACTCGCGCGACATCTTCAACCCGAGCACGGGGCTCTTCACCGCCACATCGGTCACGAAGACGACCGAGAGTTCCTTCCAGTATCGGGTGCGCGCCGGGACCCCGGGGGCCGGGTTCCCGGGAGCGGTGACCGGGTGGTTGCCCCTTTGTGTGGCGAGCGTGCCGACCGGTACGACGACCAACGACACCATCACGTTTTGGGACGTGCGACCGCTCGTGAGCGACCGGGCGTTCGGGACGAGCAACCTCGCGTACGACCTACCGCGGCGCACGCACCTCCACTACAGCAGCGAGGCCAGCGGAGCCGTCGGGATACCGTTCCCGGTCGCGGGCATCGCGGAATGCACGAACGGCGCACGCCGGGTCGGAGGGCGGTTGCTCAGCGGGGCACCCGATTCGGTCGACGGGGACGAGTACATCGACTTCGTCGACCCCGACAACCAAGAAGCCGGGTTCGGTACCAGCGGGTCCGGCATCGCGTACTTTTACTTCCTGACCCCGTTCGGGCTCCCCCGGTGGGCCTTGTACTCGACCGCCGGGAGCGGGACGCGGTACCCCCGGAGCCCCCGCGGCATCCCCCTGGTGAGCAAGACCGGACCCACGCACGCGTACGGGCAGGCCAGCGCGCCCATCGTGTTCCCGGCCGTGTTTGGATTCGCGGGAGGCGTCGCGAGCGGGACCGGGACGGTTTGCTGGGGAGCGGTCACGTACTCGACCGCGAGCGGGCCCAGTCTTTACTTCGACCTGTTCAGTTGCACGGATGGGTGGATTTCACGTTCCCGCACCCCTACGGTAAACCTCACGCCCGCCACAACCCCGACGACGACGACCGGCACGTTCACGTTGACCGAGAACGCCCAGATACCGGCGTCGTGCAAGAAGCTCCGGATGACGTTGACCGTCCCGGTCACGACCGCGGTTGCGGACGCGCTCGTGCCGGTCAAACCCGAGTTCACGCTGACGTTGCCTTCCGGACAGGAGGCGTACGCGCAATCGTCGACGCAAATCTTGAACACGAACGCGACGACCACGCTTTCGACCGACCTCGTCTTCACGTTCGAGATAGACGTGCCGAACGATTACCCGACTTCGAGTCTGCAAACCTATACGTTGAACTACAGCTACTCCGGGTCCGCACACGCCACGTTCAGCAACCCGACACTCCAGATACTCGCTTGGCAGATGTGAACGCCCTCACGAGAAAGACCGCGACATGAGTTCAGGACTGAAGAGCGTCGTCATCAACACGGCCGAGCGCGCCATCTCGACGGACATCAACCGCCTGCAAGCCTTCCAGACCAAGGGGCTGATGGAGGCGATGCGATACCTCATGAACGTCGTCTACGCGGGCTCCACGGTCCCGGGGGGCGCGGACGACGAGACCCTCAACAACGCGGACGACTGCGGGGCCGCGAGCGTGGGGGTCGAGTCCGTGACCACGGGCTCCCCCCTCCAGGCGGAGGTCCTGGGCGGGCTCTGTGTCATCCCGCAGGTCGGGACCCTAGCCCTCGGGGTCACGCCCGGGATGCTCTTCTGCATCTTCCCGGACCCCGTGCCCAGCACGGACGACTCCCCGTACAAGTACGTCCAGGACCCGGGCGGGCTCCCGCAGTACCAGGGGCTCGTCATGACGGCCGGGGCGGTGAGCGGTCGCATCGACGTCATCGAGTGCCAGCCAATCGCGAACCCGAGCCCCGAGGAGGACAACCGGGACATCTTCAACCCCGTGACGGGGCTCTTCACGGCCTCGACGGTCCAGAAGACGGCCGGGGACGTGCTCCAGTACCGGGTCCGGCAGGGGACCCCCGGGCTCGGGTACCCGGGGACCGTCCAGGGGTGGCTGCCGCTCTGCATCGCGCTCGTGCCCAGCTCGGCCACGACGTGCGACACCATGACCTTCTGGGACGTGCGCCCGCTCGTGAGCGACCGCATCTTCAGCCCCTTCAACATCGCGACCGACTTGCCGCGTCGAAAGAAGCTCCTCTACAGCACCTACAAAGGGTCGTCCGGCACCGCGAACGCGATGAACGGCATCGTCGAGGTGGACTTCGGGAACACCCGGGCGGGCGGTCGCATCCAGCTCGGCGCCCCCGGGGTGGACTTCAACGACCCGTCGGTCGACTTCGCGCTCGCCCAGAACCAGGAGTACGGGCTGACCCTCTCGGGCCCGACCGCACTCCTGTTCTACTACCTGGCGTTCCCGTACGGGCTACCCAGGTGGTCCAGGTACACGGACTCGAACGACCCCCGGGGCCGAGTGCCGCGCAGCCCGCGCGGGCTCCCCATCGCGAGCAAGAGCCCTCCCAGTCACGTGTATGGAATCAACACGAACCCCATCGTTCCGAGCAATCTCTACGGGTTCAACAACGTCCCGTTCGACGTCGGAACGGCCGTGTGCTTCGGAGCCACGACCTACGGGGGAGGCTTCATCTTCACCCAGGTGACGGCCGACGGGTTCACGGACCTGGGGCTCCCGATGGCGCAGGTGTTCGGCAACAACACCGCGGGCTCGAGTCCCTTCTTCGACGGCAACTTCGTTCTGACCGAGAACACGCACTTCCCGGCCGGCGTGACCCGCATCCAGGGGACTATCACGATGCCGGTCGAGTACCAGACCGGGACCGACACCATCTTCGACATCTTCGGGGAGCTCAACGTCCAGGTGTCGAGCAACCCGTACCAGTTCAGCACCACGAACCTGGACAACAAGGTCATCGCCATTGGGAGCGCGAACCGGGTCGGGAACCTCGTGTGGAACTTCGAGATATCGGTCCCGAACTACTTCCCGAACCAGAGCGAGCCCATGACCTACGACCTGTACTTCACGTTCTGGTCGAGCACGAGCTTCCCGAGCAACTTCCTCAACAACGGCAACGCCACATTGGTCATCACGGGGTGGCGGTACGGAGACTAGCGGCTGAGTTGGACAGCCAGGAGACCTCGCATGCAAACTGTCGAGCTGCTATCTCAAGAAGTACGACACACCTCGCGCAGACCGCCCCGGAGACTTGTTATGACGGAAGAAACCACTGACAAGCTCCTACGGGAGTTCCTGCTGAACCGACGGCAGGAGGAGAAGAAGCGGTTCGACGAGCAGCTGGGGCTGAAGAAGCACGTCAGCGAGAGCACGAACGCGGTCAGCATGGCGTTCCAGTCGTTCTCCAAGCAGCTCACCGAGCGCTTCGACCGGTTCGAGACCGACCAGAAGGCGCAGCTCGACCGGGTGGAGAAGAAGGCCGACACGGCGCACCAGCTGGCGCTCGGCGTGGCGAGCAGGGTCGACAAGCTCGAGGAGGGGAAGTACAGCGCGGCGGCCCAGAAGGCGCTCCGACTCACGCCCGTGAAGAACAGCGTCCCACCCTCGACCCTACCTACCTGGGACCTGGGCGAGGAGAGCCCGACGGGTACCCACCACATCATCCCCATCGACGCGTTCAAGCAGTCGAAGGAGGAGTGGAGCGTGTTCATCAAGGAGAACCTGGAGGTCCACGACAAGGTGAAGGACGGGGAGACGTGGCGGTGGCTCAAGGAGAACGCGACCAAGATGTTCGTCGCGGTCCTGGGGACCGTCATCGCGGCGGCCATCATCGCGAACCTCATCGCGACCGCGCAGAAGAACGCCCCCGCCACGAACGCGCCATCGCAGCAGCACTAGGAGACCGCCATGCAAGTCTGGACCACGTTCGTAGCGTTCGTCGCCTCCAAGCAGTGGATGCCCATGGCCATCCTGGTCATCGGGTACCTGGTGCGGCTGACCAGCCAGCAGTCGAAGTTCCCCCTGAACATCCCGACCCGGTGGCAGCCCATCGTGGTCCTGGCGCTCGGGCAGGTCTACGCGGTCATGGTGTCGGTGTCCGGGGGAGGCGCCTGGGGACCGTCGGCCCTGCACGGGCTCGAGGTCGCGGTCTGGACCATGGGGCTCTTCGACGTGGTCGTGAAGGCCGTGTGGAACGGGAACACCCCTCCGTGGCTTTCGGTCATCTGGGGGATGGTGCAGCCGCTCATCCCGCAGCCCGGGGTCACCAAGACCACGACGGTCGTGGCGGTCAAGCAGACCTTGGTGCTCCCCCCGGGGACCAAGCAGTGCGCAAAATGCAGCGTGACCTGGGCGGCTCCCCCGGCCGCGTGCCCGAAGTGCGGGGAGGTCCCGACCGACCCCGAGCTTCCCGGACCCCGCAAGTCCAGCCCCCTGTTCTGACCCCGACTTGCCTTCGGGTTGGAGGATGGAGTAAAGGGAGACGCGACAGCGGGGGCGCGCGAGGGGGCGCGCGAGGGGGCGCGCGAGGGGGCAAAGCAGCTCCTACCTCTATTCTTAGTGAGAGAGACAGGTAGGTAGCTTGGAAGCAACTCACTTTAGTGAGTTGCTACACCGCGGTGCTACGCACCGCGGAGCGCGCAGCTTCCTCTCTCGGGAGAAGCATCCGGGACGTTGAGCCTCCTCCCTCTCGGAGAGGATGGTGGAGGAGAGAGGACGCGGACAGCGCGCGAGTACGAAAACCGGTTTTCGTAGGAGGGGCGTCACGGCATAAGGGAGCGTATGAGCGAGCACCTGAAGTTGTTGGAATCGCGATGAGCTGGCACTGGTACGTCCACGCGTTCGCGGTCGGGTTCATCGCGTGGGGGATGCGCTCCTTCCGGAAGAGTGCGCTCGCGGAGTTCAAGAAGCTCATGACCGAGAACGCCGCGCTCCGACGGAGGCTCACGGAGCTGGGGGGCGACCTCGCGTCCCGACCCGGCACCCAGGAGACGCTCCGCCGCGCGTTCGAGCGGCTCATCCCCGCGGGGCTCCGGCTCGACGACGTGATGCGCGAGCTGCTCAAGGGTCGGGAAGATCCGTCGTGAAGGTCCAGGTCGCGGTCGACAACCGCATCCGGATAGACCTCCGGGAGTGGCGGGACGACCCAGGGATGTCGGGGGTCCTGGAGCTGCTCAAGCAGGACTTCACCCACGTGAACCCCCAGCGCGAGATGCTGCGCCGCATCGGCAAGCCGCACTGGGGGGAGCCCAAGACCATCGAGACCTGGCACCAGGACGACGAGCAGCTCTCGCTCCCGCGGGGCGGGATGGACCGGGTGCGCAGGCGGCTCGAAGAGGCGGGGCTCGCCCGGAGGGTCGTGGACGACCGGGAGCGGGGCGACCCCGCGGGGGAGGACCTGCCGGACCACCGGCTCCAGCTCTACCCGTACCAGGAGAAGGCCGTGCAGGCGGCGCTCCGGCAGGAGTGCGGCATCATCCGGGCCCCGACGGGCTCGGGCAAGACCTGCGTGGGGTTCGCGCTCGTGGGGCGCATCAAGGTCGCGACCCTCATCATCGTCTACAACACGGGTCTCTTCGACCAGTGGGTGAAGCGCGCCCAGAAGGAGCTGGGGATGCGGGCCGAGGACATCGGGTGCATCCGGGGGAGCAAGTTCAAGCTCCGGCCCCTGACCATCGCGATGCAGCAGAGCATCAACGCCCGGGGGGTCGACGAGAAGCTCGCCAGCTACTTCGGGATGGTCATCGTGGACGAGGTCCAGCGGGCGGCGGCCCGGACCATGTTCGACGCGGTGGACCCGTTCGCGGCCCGGTACCGGTTCGGCATCTCGGCGGACCAGCGCCGGAAGGACAAGAAGGAGTTCCTGACCCAGGACCTCTTCGGGGGGGTCATCGAGGACATCAAGCGGAGCGACCTCATCAAGTCCGGGCACGTGCTCGACGTGCAGGTCCGGGTGGTCCCGACGGACTTCTCGGCCCCCTGGTACGGGATGGCGAGCGAGGACGAGCCCGACCTCGAGCTGGACACCGTTCGGCTCACGGCCGAGATAGCGGACGACGTGGGGAGGAACGAGCTGGTCCTGGCGGCCGTGATGAACGAGGTCGAGGACGAGCAGGTCCTGGTGTTCAGCCACCGGCGCGAGCACTGCCTGGTCATCGACCGCAGGCTCGTCATGATGGGGGTGAGGACGGGCTTCCTCATCGGGGGCGAGGACTACCGTCAGGAGTTCGTGAAGTCGGTCGCGGGGGTCGAGCAGGGGAGCATCCGGGTCGGGGTCGGGACCTACCAGGCGGTCGGCCAGGCCATCGACCTCCCGGGGGTCAGCGTCGGGGTGGCCGCCACCCCCATCGCGGCCAACCGGCAGGTCTTCAACCAGGTGCGCGGTCGTCTCTGTCGCGTGGCGGCCGGCAAGAAGAGCGCGCGCTTATATTATCTTTACGATAGACATGTGTTCGGAAGGAAGCACCTGGAGAACCTCGTGCAGTGGAACGCGGATGTGGTCGTTCAGGAAGGCGGCGTCTGGGTTCCGGCGCGCGAGTACTTGAAGAATTGGAGATGAGGATGGGTAGGTGGGAAAGAAGTAGAGCTGCGATTGGGAGCGCGGCATAAGGGGGGACCAGCGGGTATACTGGCAGCACCCGACACACCACTCTGAGGAGGCCGAAGGATGCGGAAGCGAAGCGAGGTAGGGACCGTCGTGCGCGAGCAGGCGGAGGACCACGAGAGCCCGGTGCCGTCCAGGCAGGTCATGGAGGCGGTCGCGAGGGACCGGGACCCCGGACCGCAACCACCGCCGCTCCCGACGCCCGACGAGTCGCTCAAGACCCTGGGGGCCACGTCGTACAAGCCGAAGCAGACTTCGGCGGTCTTGGAGCTGGACGGGACCGCGACGGTCACGCTCACGTGGGCCGAGGAGAAGTTCAGCCCCATCCCGGGGAGCTTCTCGAGCTGCTCGGTCGGGCCCTTCGGGCTCACGTTCTCGGTCGCGCACGGGCAGAACATCGCGGCGGCCATGGACCGGGGGATGCGGGCCCTGTCCGAGTACGCCGAGATGGAGCGGGAGCGGAAGGTGCGCAATTTCGTCAACAAGCTCCGGCAGGCCGTCGGGGAGGCGAAGGGCCAATGACGATGCACGCGTACCAGAGCACGGAGGAGTGGTTGGGAACGCGGGAGGAGAACAAGGGGAGGGCCAAGACCCTCACGATAACGGACTCGGCGATGCGACGGGCCAGGGCCCAGACCGAGGCGATGCTCCAGTCGGGGGACTGGGGGCCCGCGCTGGGCCGGCACTTCGTGTCGCTCTTCATGATGCTCCACGAGAAGGTCTACGGGGTCGAGGCGCTCGAGATGGACAGCAGGGCCTGCTTCCAGGCGGCCGGGATGGCCGCGAAGCTCCAGAAGGACCACTTCGAGGGGGACCCGGGCGCGACCGCCCGGTTCATCATCTGGGTCTGGGAGAAGGAGCGGGCGGACGAGAAGTGGCGCCGGGAGAACCGGCGCGACCCGGGGCGCCGCATCGGTTACCGGCTCCAGTTCGGTCCCTACAAGGTCGCGGACTACCGGAGGCAGCTCGAGTGGGAGCGGGGGAGGGCGCGATGAGCGGCCGGGTCGACCCTGAGGAGTTCGTGAAGACGCTTGCCAAGCAGGCGAACGAGTACGTCCAGCGGATGTGGGAGCAGTCGGGCGGCGCCGGTCCCGCCCCGACTGCCAGGGTATTCGTGGGTACGAAAACCGGTTTTCGTACTGAGCCGCCGAGCTACGAGGAGCTGGTCGGGGCGCTCGACGAGGCCCTCGAGATAATCGCCCACGAGGTGCCGGCGAGCGCGTTCCAGTGCAGCACGGGACCGGACGCCGACGGGGACGA
>Ga0302319_10010166_pt1 | contig 17996 bp, 14 predicted proteins | sample Bog_T0_2_FD_203319 | JGI IMG/M metagenome (GOLD analysis project Ga0302319, IMG submission 203319) | Peat permafrost microbial communities from Stordalen Mire near Abisko, Sweden - Bog_T0_2 | ecosystem: Environmental > Terrestrial > Soil > Wetlands > Peat | place: Sweden: Abisko, Stordalen Mire...
CGTTCCAATGGAGTTGTCGCGCGTCTCCAATCTCGACTTTGCTTTCCCCGGCGAAAGAACCACGATTCGCTTCACTCTCGACGGTGCGGGCCGCGCAGACGGTTTCGTAATTATGGGTGAGCCGAGCAAGGTCTATCGCCGCACCGGCGAGCCCGTGCATCACGTGTTTCACGACTACCGGCGCAGCGAAGCGATGATTCCCATGCGCGACGGCGTCAAACTGCATGTGGTCATCCTTAAACCCGCCGACATTGCCGCTCCGCTGCCCTTCCTTATGCAGCGCACGCCCTACGGCTGCGACGAAACCTCGCGGTCGTCATTCTTCTCCCTGAGTCCCGAGCTGGCTAGCGACGGCTATATCTACGTGTGCGCCGACATTCGCGGCCGCTATGAGAGCAAAGGCAATTTCGTAATGAGCCGTCCCCTTGCCGATCATCGCAAGCGCCATGCGGTGGATGAAAGCACCGACGCTTACGACACCGTGGATTGGCTTGTAACTCATGTGGCGGGCAACAACGGGCGTGTCGGCGTTGCCGGCGTCAGTTATCCAGGATTCCTGGCAATGATGGCCGGCATCGATCCTCATCCCGCCGTGAAGGCGATTTCGCCGCAGGCGCCGATGATCGACGTGTGGATGGGCGACGATTTTTTTCATAACGGAGCGTTCCGCCAGAGCTACGGGTACGACTACGTGCTCGATATGGAGACAACCCGGGAAAGCACGCCCGTCAGTTACGGCGTGGACTCCAGCGGCCAGCCTGTGGATGGCTTTGACTACTTTCTTAAACGCGGCAACTTTGCGGGGGACGTGAAGCAGTCGGGCTCCAGTACATTGCCAACGTGGAAGCTGTTCCTCCATCATCCCGCATACGACCGCTACTGGTCATCGCGCGGAGTGGAATACTCGCTGAACGCGGTCTCAGTGCCGACTCTCTCGGTGGGAGGCTACTACGATCAGGAAGATATGTACGGCCCGCAGGAAGAGTACGCGCGGCTCGAACCGCACGACACCCAGCACGAGAACTTTCTGGTGCTCGGCCCGTGGCGGCATGGCTCCTGGTCCTCGTCCACACGTACCCTGGGCAATCTCAACTTTGGCCAACCCATCGGCAAGGAGTTCCGCGCGCGCATTGAGGCAAAGTTCTTTGCGCATTACCTGAAGGATGCGCCGGCCTCGAATGCGGCGGGATTCGATCTTGCCGATACGGCCAGCTTTCAAACCGGTTCGAACACCTGGAAGTATTACAGCCACTTTCCCCCGCCGCAAGCCCAAACGGCGAGCCTGTATATGGCAGCCGCCGGCGCGATGAGTTGGACACCACCCACGGCCTCGACCGCCACCAGCTACATGAGCGACCCCGGCAATCCGGTTCCTTACCGGCATCGTCCCATCCAGCCCACCTACGCTGCCGGTTCGCAATGGTACAACTGGCTCACTGAGGATCAGCGCTTTGTGACCGGCCGCAGTGACGTGGCCGTGTGGAAGCTGCCGGTGCAGGCCGGCGACCTGACCCTGACCGGCGAAGTTGTTGCCGACATTTTTGCCGCCACAGCCGGGACCGACAACGACCTGGTGGTGAAGCTCATCGACGAGTATCCAGCCGACGATCCTGATGCAAAAATGCGCGGCTATCAGCTGATGACCAACATGGAAATCTTTCGTGGACGCTACCTGGACAGCTTTCAGCAGCCGGAGCCGTTGCAGGCGGGAGCGATTCGCGAATACAAGTTTTCTCTGCACAATGTGGACCATGTCTTCAAGGCCGGCCACACCATCATGGTCGAGATTCAGAGTACCTTGTTTCCGCTTTACGACCGCAATCCACAGACGTTTGTGCCCAACATCATGAAGGCCAAACCCTCTGCCTATAAGGCCGAACTCATTACCATCTACGCGGGGCCAGAGCACCCGTCAAGACTGCTGGTGCCGGTGATGAGCAACTGCGACCAGCCGGGCTGCAAGTGAATCTACAGTCCAAAGAGCGGAAAGATCGCCTCTCGCGCTAAAATAAGAGTGGAAATGCGGATATACCAGCCCATCTCGGCTCTCCTCTAGCGGCTCCCGCCGCCGATACTTGTACTGCGCCTATTTCCTTCCTTCAGCAACAAATTTCCGCAAAACATAAACCCCGGAGGGGGGCCTATGATTGACCGCTTGGAACAAATGGAGCAACGCTACAACGAACTGCAGGCGCAGTTTGCTCTGCCCGAAGTGATTAACGACCACGAGAAATATCAGAAGACCGCAAAGACGCTGCGCGAGATTGAAGAGCCGGTGGAGAAGTACCGCGAGTTGAAGCAGGTGGAGCAGGGGCTGAAAGACGCGCGCGCCATGCTTGCCGAGAGCGATGCGGAGATGCGTGGGCTGGCAGAGTTGGAGATTGCTGAGCTGGAGCCGCGCGAGGCCGCGCTCAACGAGGAGTTGAAGGTGATGCTGCTGCCCAAAGATCCCAACGACGATAAAAACGTGATCCTTGAAATCCGCGCCGGCACGGGCGGCGACGAGGCATCGCTGTTCGCCGCCGAGGTCTTCCGCATGTACACGCGGTTTGCCGAGCAGCATCGCTGGAAGGTTGAAGTGATGTCCATGTCGGAGTCTGGTGTGGGCGGCTGCAAGGAAGTGATCGCCATTATTGAAGGCGAACGCGTCTACTCGCAGATGAAGTGGGAAAGCGGCGTGCATCGCGTGCAGCGCGTTCCCGCAACTGAGACGCAGGGCCGCGTGCACACCTCGGCAATCACGGTGGCCGTGCTGCCTGAAGCAGAAGACGTCGATATCAAGATTGAAGCCAAAGACCTGCGCATTGATACATTCTGCTCGTCGGGCCCTGGCGGCCAATCGGTTAACACCACTTACTCAGCCGTGCGCATTACGCACCTGCCTACCAATACCGTTGTGAGCTGCCAGGACGAGAAGTCGCAGATCAAGAATCGCGAGAAGGGAATGCGCGTGTTGCGTTCGCGGCTTTACGAGATCGAGCACTCTCGCCAGCAGGCGGAGCTTGCCAAAGAACGCAAGCAGCAGGTGGGCACGGGCGACCGCAGCGAAAAGATCCGCACCTACAACTTTCCGCAGAACCGGCTCACCGACCACCGCATCGGGCTTACGCTGCACCAGCTCGACCTGGTAATGGAAGGCCGGCTGCAACCAATCGTGGATGCGTTAGTTACGCACTACCAGGCCGAGCAGTTGAAAGCCGACGCAACGCAGGCGGCATGAATCTCGCAGACTGGTTGAGGTACGGCGCAGTGCAACTCGGTTCAGGCCCGCATCCTGAGCGGGCGCAGCGCGATGCTGAGTTTCTGCTGATGCATCTGATTGAGCGCAACCGCGCCTACCTCATCGCGCATCCTGAGGCTGAGCTGGAAGCTGGCGTAGCAGATCGCTATTCCGCGCTGATCGAGCGGCGATTTGCCGGCGAGCCCATCCAGTACATCGTCGGCGAATGCGAGTTCTACGGGCTTCCATTTCGTGTCACGCGCGACGTGCTCATTCCGCGTCCTGAGACCGAGCACTTGGTCGAGAAGACGATCCAGCTTGCGGCGAAATTCGACAAGCCGCGCATCGTCGACATTGGCACGGGTTCCGGCGCAATCGCTGTCGCTCTGGCGCGCCTGTTGCCTTCAGCGCAAATCACGGCAATCGACTTGTCGGCAGCCGCGCTCCATGTTGCGCGCGCAAACGCCGAACACAACGGCGTCGCCGAGCGCATTCGCTTTGTTGAGGGCGATCTGTTCGCTCCGGTGGCCGGCGAGTTCTTCAATATCGCCGTATCCAATCCGCCGTATGTTCCGGAGAACGATCGAAACACGTTGGCAGTTGAAGTGCGCGAGCACGAGCCGGAGCTGGCGCTGTTTGCCGGTGCGGATGGGCTGGAGGTTTACAGGCGCATGATCCCGGCTGCGCGTTCGGCGGTTGTTCCGGGCGGATTCCTGGCGCTCGAAATCGGCTTCGGGCAGGCCGCCGGCGTGGCCGCGCTGCTCGCCAGGTCCGGCTTCGAGCAAATCGAATTGACCGCGGACTTACAAGGCATTGACCGCGTTGTAACCTGTCGCAACCATTGAATCGCACGAGCCATTCGGCACATCTGGAATAAGAGAAAACTGGCGCGCGCCCTGGTTTCCAGAATGAGTTTTTCCGTGCGCCGGTATCCTATCTTGTAGTACAAGTTTCCTGAGAGGATCTCATGCCACAGTCCAAAGGTTATGCCGCACCGGATAAGCAATCGCCACTCGCTCCCTTCAACTTCAGCCGCCGCGAGCCCGGCCCCACCGAGATCGCTGTAGAAACTCTTTATTGCGGCGTGTGCCACAGCGACTTGCACATGGTGCGCGACGAGTGGGGCCAGTCGATCTATCCCCTCGTGCCCGGACATGAGATTGTGGGCCGCGTGAAAGCCGCCGGTTCCGCGGTAAAGAAGTTCAAGGCAGGCGACATTGCCGCCATCGGCGTGATCGTAGATTCGTGCCGCAAATGCGCGCCCTGTAACAAGGGCGATGAGCACTTCTGCACTGAGGGAGCGACGCTTACCTACGCGGCTAAGGATCGCGTTGACGGCTCAATCACCATGGGCGGCTACTCGAACAACTACGTTGTCGACGAGCGCTTTGCGCACACGGTTCCCGCGAATCTCGATCTCGCCGGCGTAGCGCCACTGCTCTGCGCGGGCATTACCACTTACTCGCCGCTGCGCCACTGGAAGGTAGGGCCGGGCATGAAGGTGGGCATCGTCGGGCTCGGCGGACTGGGCCACATGGCCCTTAAATTTGCCCACTCATTCGGGGCGCATACCGTGCAGTTGACCACTTCGCTCAAAAAGAAGGAAGATGCGTTGCGGCTTGGCGCAGATGAGGTAGTTGTCTCAAGCGATGAGAGTGCGATGAAGGCTCACGCCAACTCGTTTGACTTTATCCTCGACGCTGTTTCGGCTCCGCACGCGTTGGAACCATATCTTGGCCTGCTCAAGCAGGATGGGACGCTGACCATCGTCGGCTTGCCCGAGAAGCCGCTTGAGTTTCAGATGTTCTCGCTCATCACCAAGCGCGCGTCGATTGCCGGCTCCATGATCGGCGGCATGCCGGAGACGCAGGAGATGCTGGACTACTGCGGCAAGCACAACATTACCGCCGACGTGGAAGTGATTCCGATCCAGAAGGTCAACGAAGCCTTTGAGCGCATGCTCAAGCAGGACGTGAAATACCGATTCGTGATCGACATGAGCACGCTGACGTAGAGTTCTTGGCATAGCCGCGACATTCAATCAGGAACGAGACTAACGGGCGGCTAAACGCGGCCCGTTTTGTTTAGCTCGCGATAAAAGCCCAGGTCGTTCCCGCTCAGGCTTTTTGCGATATAGGCGATCTGGCCGTAGTGCAGGCCGAAGTGTTCAATCGCCTGGTAAACCGCGTCGATGCCGCGCACTTTGTAGCCCTGAATCTCATACGGCGCAAGCAGTTCTTCAGCCGTGAGCCGGTTGAGGACCTTCTCCACTACTGTCATGGTGGCGCCGAGGCGGCCGAGTACCTCGGCAGCCGTAAGTCCTCCCTGCGCCGCGAATTCAGCAGGGCGGTCGCGCTTGTCTTCCATCTGGTTGAACGAGGCCACGAGCCACTGCGTCAGATTGCCGTTCAAATGCAGAACAATATTGCCCACGCTGTTCGAGGCTTCGTTCGGCCGCCACCATACCTGCTCCATGGTCATTGGCTCGACGCAGGCTTTCAGCCGCGGCCAGTGCTGCGTAAGCAGCCTCTTGCGCGAGTAGTCGAGAAACAGTGCGGCCAATTCTGAATCTGAGGCTGGCATAAACCTTATCCTCCGTAATTCACGGCTGGCACCGCTTCAGTGCTTGACTAAAGCAGTTCGTAGCCGGCGAACCAGTAGCCTATCTCAAAAGCCGCTGTGTCTTCCGCGTCTGAGCCGTGGATGGCGTTCTCCTGCAGTGAGCCGGCGAAGCGCTTGCGGATGGTTCCCTCTTCAGCATTCGCAGGATTGGTTGCGCCCATCAACTTGCGCAGGTCGGCAATGGCATTCTCCTTCTCAAGCACCATTAGCACCAGTGGCCCCGACGACATGAAATCGGTAAGCGCATTGAAGAACGGCTTGCCCTTATGCACGCCGTAAAAGCCCTCCGCCTCGGCCTTGGAGATGGATTGTTTCTTGATGGCGACAATCTTGAACCCGCCCTGTTCAATGGCGGCGAGTATTGCGCCGGTAAGGCCCTTGCGGACCGCGTCTGGCTTGACGATGCTGAACGTGCGTTGCGCCACGGGACTTGCTCCTAGGGAAAGATGTCTGCTTTTTTATTGTACTTGGCGGCTTTGCGGGTACATGCCAATGAAAAGGCACACGCCTGCCAACGGTCCGGCGCAGGAGCGACAGCGTTTCAGGATTCCTTGCGCTCGGGCTCCCACTGGTCTTCCGGACGGCGCTCCAGCCGGTTCTCGCTGTCTTTTTGCTCCTCCTGCTGGCGGCGCCATTCGCGTTCCTGGCGTTCCTCGCGGCCATCGCTCATCGCCTGCGCTCCTCACTTCCACATCAAAAGCCGTCAACGGCTCGGCGTTGCCATCAACTGTACAAACATTCTCTTGAACCGCGGCAGATCAAGATCGAGCTGCGCATGAACCAGCCGCACTCCGGTCTGGGGTTTGGTGTCTTCGCTCCACGTCAGCGTGTCGCCGTAGTGCGGGCCGTGGCTCAGGTCAACATCCATATAGAGCGGCTTCTCTTTGGCGATCAGCCCTGGATCAATCAACGCGCAGGCGGCCAGCTCGTCCCACATAAAGTAGCGGCTCTGGCTCCAGGCGGCAATGTAACGCGCAGCGGGTGCTGGCGATTTCGCAATCTCATCCAGAATCTCTTTGGTGAACGGCGCTTTGCGCGTCACGTCGTCTGTGGTCACGTCAATGCGTGGCCAGTCCGCGCGCAAAACAATGTGCGCTGCCTCGGGATCGAACCAGAAGTTGAACTCGTGGCGCGGATCGCCGCTCACCTCGGCATCGTTCATCTGCGGGTTCAGGCTGCTGCCCATCAGGGCAATTCCCTTGGTCAGTGAGGCGAACTCCGGATCGATCGCAATCGCCAGCGCAATGTTGGTCAGGGGCCCGGCCGCGAAAATCGTCACCTCATGCGGATGCGCCCTCACCTGCCGGATGAGAAAGTGCGCTGCATCCTCATCGATCGCCTTGATCGTCGGCTGGCCTTCAGGCATGGCCGCGGCGTTGTGCGGTCCCATTTCCGATGGCCCCGACGCCTGCTGCCAGGCACCCAGGTAACTCTGGCGTCCGTCGATCTGCTCGGAAAGACGCGTCTCAGCTTCGTTGCGCACCAGCGGAAACTCCGCTCCGCGCGCTACGGGAATATCTGCGTGGCCGGTCAGCTCCAGCATGCGCAGCGTGTGCTGGGTCTCTTCGTCGCGCCAGCCATCGCCGGTCACAATGGTGATGCCCAGCACCTGCACATGGGGCGACTGCAGCAGAGCCAGCATGGCCATCTGGTCCGATCCGCCTGGCCCCGCGCCATCCTGGTCGATCAGCACCATGCGCTTCTGCGCAGCGCAGGCAAGCGCAGTTAGCCCAAGCACGGTCCAAAGTGCCGTAGTTCTCATCGTTTTGAATTGAGGCATACGCACTCGAAAGCGCTCGTCTGCGTGTCTACCTGCGCCCAAAGGCGCGCGGCCTTACCGGCGGAGTAACGGGCAGATCCGTTTTGCCCGCGGGGAACACGGCAAGAAACCGCTCCGGCCCTTCGCCGCTGCTTGCTGTTTCAACACCTTCTATCGATTTGAAAACCAGGTGCAGAAGGCGCCGTTCGCGGCTGTTCGTCGGAGGAAAGGCGTACGGGATTCCGGACTTTCTGACCTTCTCTGCGGCCGTCTCAGCTTGCAGCCGAAGCTCCTGCGCCCGCAGAGCCTTAAAGTTCGCGGCGTCAAAGCTCACCAGGTCGTTTTCCCGCTGGTCAAGCCGGAGCATTTGTGCGGCAACTGTCTCCAGAGCGCGCAGCAGTTCGCCGTTGTGGGCAGTCACCAGCGGAACATCGGGGCCGCCCAGTTCCACATAGATCTGGCGGTCTTCCATACCATCGGGGTCGCGTGCCCCGTCGCCGGCGGTGATGCGGTACTTGAGGCGCATCCCCCCCAGCTTGTTCAGAGAGGAGAGAAATCCAGCAATCTTTTGGGCAGCTTCCTGCAGGTCAGAGATAGGCATAACTCATTAGTATCGCAGAGGTGGGCGGCCGTGCGAGACCGAATCTTGGCAAACCTGCTGTACCGGACCGGGAAAGCAATCCGACGCGATAAGCGTTGCAGCGTTTGACGCTGAGAGCACGCCTCGGTTCCTCGGTGATATTCTCGTTCCTCAAAGCAAAAAATGAAGCAAATCTTAGCTGCTTGTAACCTTTAGCCGCGAGGCGATTGTATTCTTCAGAGTGTGACGATGCGGGACAAACTTACGCGCGAAAACTCGCTGCGGATCAAGCTTCTTGCAGGCTGTTTCATCGTTTGCTTCTGCGCGGCAGGAACCGCCCTGCCGGGCCAGGCGGTTAATGTCACCCCTTCTTCGGATTCCGGCACAAGCGCCGCCGCTCAAACTGTTGCCATCACGCTTGAGGAGGCAATCCACCGGGCCGAGGCCAATCAGCCTGAGTTTGCGGCCGCGGTTGCCCAGAGCAAAACCTCGTCGCTCGACCGCTCCATCGCCCGCAATGGCCTGTTGCCCAGCGTGGTTTACCACAACCAGGCCTTGTACACGCAGGCCAACGGATTGCAAAACCAGGCGGGCCAAGGCGTCACGTCGCAGCCCGCTCCCCGCTTCATCGCCAACAACGCCGTTCGCGAATACGCCAGCCAGGGATCGATCAACGAGACCTTGGGGTTGGCGGGCGTTGCCGGCCTGCGCCGTGCCGATGCAGCCCAGGTGCAGGCAGCGGCGGAGCTGGAAGTGTCGCGGCGCGGCCTGGTGGCTGCCGTCACCGGCCTTTTCTACGGCTCGCTGGCGGCGGACCATAAGCTCACCGTTGCCGAACGCGCACACCTCGAGGCCGTGGAATTTACAAAACTCACCTCAGAACGCGAAGAGGCCCGCGAGGCCGCGCATGCTGACGTAGTGAAGGCCCAGCTTGAAGAGCAGCAACGCGAGCGCGACCTGAGCGATGCTCAAGTGAACGCAGAGAAAGCTCGCCTCGAGTTGGGAGTCCTGTTATTTCCCGATCCGCGCACGGCCTTCACCTTGCAGGCCGCCGATACCGTGCCGCCGCTAGCCTCGCGCCAGGATGTGGAGCAAGCCGCGGCAAAAAACAATCCCGAGCTCAAGAGCGCGCTGGCCGCGCTGAGCGTGAGCAACGCCGATGTGCTCGCCGCCCGCGCCGCCTACTTGCCCGATCTCGGGCTGAACGTGACTTATGGCGTGGATGCGCCGCAGCTTGCCGTGAACGGCCCCGACGGCGTTCACAACCTTGGCTACTCGGCCAGCGTTACGCTCGACATTCCGGTGTGGGACTGGCTCTCGACCGAGCACAGGGTGAAGCAGAGCGAGATTCGCCGCAGCGCCACGCAGGTTGCGCTGAGCGCCACGCAAAGTCAGTTGATCGCTCGCATTCAAGAGGCGTATTCCGAGGCGGCGGCCGCACGGGACCAGCTCGCTTCGCTCGATGCCAGTGTGAATACTGCCGGCGAAAGCCTGCGCCTTACCAAGCTGCGCTACAGCGGCGGCGAAGCAACGGTGCTTGAGGTGGTGGATGCGCAGTCGGCCTATGTGGCCGCTCAGAATGCCCGTGAAGACGGCCGCGTTCGCTACGAGACCGCGCTCGCCGATCTGCAGACACTCACCGGAACCATGTAGACGTAATGAGATGGATTAACCCCATCTTCGCAGGAAAAAAGAAGAATGAGCAGAATGACAAGCTGGAATCGCCGCGCTGAAGCAGTTTCTTTCAATCGCCGCCGGGCCTTCAATGGGCAATGGGTTTTGTTCGCCGCCATCGCCCTCCCACTGGCCTTTGCATCCGGCTGCAAGAAAGAAGCCGCGCCGGAGCCGCTGGTCACAGTGCAGGCCGAGCATCCTGAGCAGGGCGCAATTTCGCAGAGCATTGTGGCCGACGCAGTACTTGCGCCTTTCGCGCAGGCCGCCATTGAGCCCAAGATCAGTGCGCCGGTGCGCAAGTTCTACGTCGAGCGCGGTTCGCGCGTAAAGGCCGGCCAATTGCTGGCCACCCTTGAGAACGGCGATCTCGCTGCCGCCGCGATGGACAACAAAGGCTCCTACATGGCGGCTAAAGCGGCCTACGATACGGCTACCAAGGCGCAGGTGCCTGAGGAGACGCTCAAGGCCGAGTCGGATGTGGCTCAGGCAAAGGCAAATCTCGACCTGAACCAGAGCATCGTAAAGAGCCGCAAGCAACTCTTTGCCGAAGGCGCAATTCCCGGCCGCGATCTTGACACCGCCCAGGCCGCATTGGTGCAGGCCCAGGCAGAGTACGATGCTGCAGCAAAGCATCTTGAATCGTTGCGTGCCGTTAGCCGCGCAGCCGCGCTCAAAGCCGCGCAGGGCCAACTGGATTCCGCCGAAGGCAAGTTGAAGGGCGCTGAGGCGGAGGTAAGCTACTCTGAAATCCGCAGCCCCATCGACGGCGTCGTCACGGATCGGCCGCTCTTCGCCGGCGAAACAGCGGCCGCTGGCGCTCCGCTCATCACCGTGATGGAAACCTCGACCCTGCTCGCCAAGGCGCACATTGCGCAGAGCGTGGCCCAGCAACTGAAAATCGGCGCAGAGGCTCAGGTTCAAGTGCCGGGGCTCACCGACCCAACCCCGGCAAAGGTCTCGCTCATCAGTCCCGCGCTCGACCCAGGCAGCACCACGGTCGAAATCTGGGTAAAACTCGACAACAAGGCAGGAAAGCTAAAAGTGGGCACGCCGGTCAAGGTCTCCATCACCGGCGTAACTGTTGCCAAGGCTACCAAAATCCCCACTGCCGCGGTTCTCACCGCGCAGGATGGCAGCAAATCCGTGATGGTGATTGGCGACGACGGCGCGGCTCATCGCGAGCCAGTCACGCTCGGCATCTCCGACGGCCAGGACGTGCAGGTCACCGGCGGCCTCAGCGTGGGCGACATGGTCATTACAGGCGGCGCGTACGGGTTGGATGAAGGAACCAAAGTGAAGGTCGGCCCGGCAGCCGGCGACGACGACAAGGACAAGGGAGGAGCCTGATGCCAAGCGAAGAACCAGGCTCTTCAAGCGAAAAGTCGTTCTGGCTGGCGCGGTCCACGCGCACTATCTTCTTCTTTGCCGCGGTACTCACCGTGGCCGGCATCTATTTCGCATTCCAGGTGCCCATCTCGGTCTTTCCCGAGACCAACTTTCCCCGCATCATCATCGGCGTCGACAACGGTGTGATGCCGCTTGATCAGATGCAGGTCACCATCACCAAGCCGATTGAAGATGCGGTCAACTCGGTGCCGGGACTGGTCACCGTCCGCTCCATCACCAGCCGCGGCCAGGCTGAGGTGAGTCTGTTCTTTGATTGGAACGTCGACATGTTCCGGTCGTTGCAGCTTGTCGATGCGGCGCTCGCCTCAGTGCAGCAAACGCTGCCGCCAACCGCCAAAATCACCTCAAACCGGCTCACCTTCGCCACGTTTCCCATCCTTGGCTATAGCCTCACGTCCGATACCATTCCGCAGACGCAGCTTTGGGAGCTAGCCACCTACGACCTGAAGCCGCCGCTCAATCGCGTAGACGGTGTCAGCACGGTGCTGGTGCAGGGCGGCAAGGTGCCTGAGTTTCACGTTGTTCCTAACCTGGCTTTGATGCAGACTTCGGGTGTCACGATCCAGGACTTGGTCAACGCGATTCAGGCGTCGAACATCGTCGACTCGCCCGGCCTCTACGAAGCCAATCATCAACTCATTCTTGGCTTGGTGGGCGCGCAGGCCCACGATATCGACGGCTTGCGCCTGCTCGTCGTTAAAACCACGCCCGCCGGAGCGCCGGTGCGCGTAGCCGACGTGGCCACAGTCGAGCCGGGCACGCTGCCCATCTACACCACCGTTACCGCAAATGGAAAAGATGCGGTTCTGCTCACCATTGCCCGCCAGCCTTCCAGCAACACCGTCGCGGTAGCCGATGCAGTGGCCGCGCAGGTGGCTGAGCTGCGCAAAAAGCTGCCGCCCGGCGTCAAGCTCGAACTGTTTTACGATCAGTCGCAACTGGTGCGCGACTCCATCGCCAGCGTGCGCGACGCCATCTTCATCGGCCTTGTTCTCGCATGCATCATTCTCTTCTTGTTTCTGCGCGACTGGACTTCCTCGCTCATTGCCGGCCTCGTTATTCCCGTCACTATCGCCGTCACCGTGCTGGCGCTGTGGGTTGTCGGCGAGAGCTTCAACCTGATGACGCTCGGTGGACTGGCCGCGGCCATCGGCCTGGTCATCGACGACGCCATCGTTGTTGTCGAGAACATCGTGATGCATCGCGACGCCGGCGAATTGCGCGTTGACGCCGTCCGCAAGGCGCTCAAGGAAATCACCGTTCCGCTGATCGGCTCAACTATTACGCCGGTGGTCGTGTTTCTGCCTCTGGTTTCGGTAAGCGGCGTCACCGGCAGCTTCTTCCGCGCCCTCGCCGTCACCATGACCGCCGCCCTGCTCACATCGCTCTTGCTGGCGCTCACCTGGACGCCGGGCCTGAGCATGGTGCTGCTGGCCGAGCACGAATCGCAGAAAGAGTTCGAAGAGCACAAGCATGGAGCCCTCTTCTCTCTCGTGCTCGCAACTCACAAGCGCCTGCTCGACTGGGCTTTGGCCAAGCCGCTCTGGGTGGGCGTGGCGTGTCTGCTGCTTGTCGCGGGAACCTGGGGCTGCTATCAAGGCCTCGGTTCCGACCTGCTGCCGCAGATGGACGAAGGCGGCTTCATTCTCGACTACATCATGCCCGCCGGCAGCTCGCTGAATGAAACCAATCGCGTGCTCGAGCACGTTGAACGCATCCTGCGCAGTACGCCGGAGGTTGACGTCACCTCGCGCCGCACCGGCCTGGAAATGGGCTACAACGCCGTGCACGAGGCCAACACCGGCGACTTTACTGTCAAACTAAAGCAGAAGCGCAGCCGCTCCATCGACGAGATCATGGACGACGTCCGCCAGCGCATCAAGACCACCGAGCCTGAGCTGGACGTAGAGTTCACCCAGGTGCTGCAGGACGTTATCAACGATCTTTCCAACGCTCCTGAGCCGATTCAGATCAAGATCTTCTCAAACGATGCAGCCTTCCTTGAACAGCTCGCGCCGCGCGTGGGCGATGCCATCGGCAAAGTCCCCGGCGTAACAGATGTTGAAGACGGAATAGAGAACACGATCAGCGGCCCGGCCACCAACTTTCAGGTGAACCCGGTTGTCGCGGCGCGCACGGGCTTCACTCCGGAAGAGGTTTCGCAAGATGCCACGGCGATTCTCGATGGCATTGAGACCACCGATCCGCTCATCACCAACGGCCGGCCTTATACCATCCGTGTGCGCCTTGGCGACCAGACGCGCACCTCGCTCGACGCAATCGAAAACACGGTCTTTAACAGCAGCACCGGACACACTGCGTCGCTTGGTTCGCTAGCCACCATCGAACAACTGCCGCCGCAGAACGAAATCCATCGCGAAAACCTGCAGCGTCTCGTCGTCGTCACCGGCCAGTTGCAGGGCTCCGATCTGGGCAGCGCCATGGCCGGAGTCCAAAAGGCCGTCGCGGCTCTCCACCTGCCCTCGTCTGTGCGCGTCGAGTACGGCGGCACCTATCAGGAGCAGCAGAAATCCTTCCACGATCTTCTGCGCGTTCTGCTGTTGGCGCTGGCGCTGGTCTTTGGCGTGCTGCTTACGGAATTCCGCAACTTTCCCGCGCCCATCGCCATTCTCACTTCGTCGGTGCTGTCCATCTTTGGCGTCATCGTGGCGCTGCTGGTTACGCACACCACGTTCAATGTGGCATCGTTCATGGGCCTCATCATGGTCATTGGCATCGTTGCCAAAAACGGCATTCTCCTGCTCGACGCCGACGAGCGATTCCGCGCCCAGGGTGTAGCGCCGCGCGAGGCCATGCTGCAGGCGACGCAGCGCAGGCTGCGGCCCATCGTGATGACCGCGCTGGCCGCGGTCTGCGGCATGTTGCCGCTGGCCTTCGCACTCGGCGCTGGATCGCAGATGCTGCAGCCCTTGGCCATCGCCGTCATCGGCGGACTATGCGTGTCCATGGTGCTCAGCCTGGTGGTTACGCCGCTGGTTTACTTCCTGCTCACGCGCAACCGCCATGCGTCCTTAGCCGATCTTGCGTAGGGATGGGAGAATAGACACATGCCCGATCCCATTGTCCTCACTGCCGCTCAGGCCCGCGTTCTGGGTGCGCTTGTCGAAAAGGAAGTCACAACGCCGGAGTATTACCCGCTCTCGCTCAATGCGCTGATGAATGCGTGCAATCAACGCTCCAACCGCGAGCCGGTGATGAGTCTCGACGAGGACGATGTGCGCCAGGCTCTGCGCGGCCTTGAGGATAAGCGTCTGGCCGGTCGTGCCCGCTCCGCAGATGGCCGCGTGACCAAGTACGAGCATTGGTTCGGCGAGGCGTTCAACTTTAACCGCGCTGAAACCGCGCTCATTTGCATGTTGCTTCTGCGTGGTCCGCAAACGCCCGGTGAACTGCGCGGCCGTACCGAGCGCTTGCATCGCTTCGACGAGCCCGGCGATGTGCTCGGCGGTCTGCAAAAACTCATGGAGCGCGAACCGCCGCTGGCCGCCGTGCTGCCGCGCCTGCCCGGAACCAAGGAGGCCCGCTACGCGCATCTGCTCTCTGGGCCGGTCGAAGCGATTCTGGCCAGCCTGCCCGCGGAAGATTCATCCAGACCCGCCGCTTCCGCTTCGGGCGAGCGCATGGACAAGTTTGAAGCCGAACTGGTGGAGCTTCGCAATCAGGTAGCCGCGCTACAGCAGAAGATCGACAACCTTTTAAGCTGAATAAAAGCGGAGCCACGCCCCGCAAAATCCCCGGAGGAAACACCATGTCCGAAGCCGCAACTAACGCCGCTCCCCGCACACTCGATGAGAGAATCGACCGCCTCGCCGAAGTCGCCGTCAAAGTCGGTCTCGGTCTTCAGCCTGGACAGGAACTGCTGATGACTGCGAGCACCGACACTCTGCCGCTGGCGCGCCGCATCGCCGAGCACGCCTATCGCGCCGGAGCCGGGCTGGTCACCACGCTCTTTACCGACGACGAATCCACGCTGGCGCGCTACAAGTTCGCGCCCGGCGAGAGTTTTGACCGCGCCGCAAACTGGCTCTACGAGGGCATGGCCTCGGCGTTCAAGAGCGGAACCGCGCGGCTGGCCATTGCCGGCGGCAATCCCACGCTGCTCTCGCAGCAGGACCCCGACAGAGTAGGCCGCGCAAATCGTGCGCTTTCGCAGGCATACCGGCCGGCTCTCGAGCTCATCACGCGCCACCAGATCAACTGGACCATCGTTTCCAGCGCGACTCCCGCCTGGGCTGCCGTGGTCTTCCCCGGCGAAGCGCCCGATGTGGCCTTGGCTAAGCTGTGGGACGCCATCTTTGCCGCCTCCCGCATCGATTCCGCCGACCCCGTCTCGAACTGGAAGCAGCACGATGCCGCGCTGCACCTCCACGCCGACCGGCTCAACGAAAAGCGCTATTCGGCGCTCAAGTATCGCGGTCCCGGCATCGATCTTCGCATTGGTCTGGCCGACGAACATCTCTGGCTGGGCGGCGGAACTCACGCCGGCAACGGCTACTATTGCATTCCCAACATTCCCACTGAAGAAATCTTCACCATGCCCCACAAAGACCGCGTCGACGGCACGGTCACGGCCAGCAAGCCACTCTCGCACATGGGAACCATGATCGAAGGCATTCAAGTGCGCTTTGAAAAAGGCCGCATTGTGGATGCGCGCGCCACTCGCGGCCAGGAAGTGCTCCAGCGGCTGGTCGATACCGACGAAGGCGCGCGGCATCTGGGTGAAGTGGCGCTGGTGCCGCACTCCTCGCCCATTGCCAGCAGCGGAATCGTCTTCTCGAACACGCTCTTCGATGAGAACGCCGCTTCGCACATCGCCATGGGCCAGGCTTACTCGTCCTGCACGCGCGGCGGAGAAAAACTCACCCCTGAGGAACTGGCCGCACGGGGCGCAAATGACAGCCTTATCCATGTGGACTGGATGATCGGATCGCCTCAGCTCGACATCGACGGAGTGACCAGCACGGGCCTAGAGGAGCCGCTGATGCGCAACGGCGAATGGGTCTAGCCCTTCCACAGTCATCCGTGAAGGGCGCATGATTCCAAGGGCAATCGCATTTCAGATTGCGGGCATGATTCTGTTTTGAAGGGCACGGATTTATCCGTGCCGTGAGCTGATGAATGTATCCAGCCTTTAGGCCCCGAGGGATGGGTTTACATCCCAAGAACATCCCTCCGCGGCTAAAGCCGGTCCGTTTTTGCGACTCTTTTGGCACGGATAAATCCGTGCCCTTTCAAAACTGTTCCTGTCGACAAGCAGAAATCAAAATGCGATTGCCTTGCATGATTTCCAGCCGATTGCACGCCTGCGCAACGGCAGGATAAGATTCTGCTGCAAATGTTTTCATGGGGGATTCGTTCTATGCGCCTTCACACTGCTTTCCTGCCTCTTCTTCTTGCCTTTCCGCTGCTTGTCTCGGCCCAGACCACGGCCGCCAAGCCGCACCACAAGTCTGTGCCCACGGAATCAGCTCCCATTCTGGCCGCCACGCCGCCCATGGGATGGAATAGCTGGAACTTCTTCGCTGGCAAAGTCACTGACAAGGACATCCGCAATGCCGCCGATCAGATGGTCGCTACCGGCATGAAAGATGCCGGCTATGTATACATCAACATCGACGACACATGGGAAGGCGATCGCAATGCTGACGGCGTGCTGACTTCCAATGCGAAGTTCCCTGATATGAAAGCGCTGGCCGACTACGTCCACTCCAGGGGGCTCAAGCTCGGCATCTACTCCGGCCCAGGCTCCAAAACCTGCGCCGGCTTTAACGCTTCGCTCGATCACGAGGTACAGGACGCGCAGCTCTACGCCTCCTGGGGCATCGACTACCTCAAGTACGATTACTGCAGCTTTGGTTGGGACATGTCCAAGAAGTCTCCCACCGATGAGACCGGGCAGATGCGCCAGATGGTCGATGCCTACGCAAAGATGGGCAAGGCTCTCCAGCAAAGCGGACGCCCCATCGTCTACTCGCTCTGCCAGTACGGAATGGATGCGCCGTGGGAGTGGGCGCCGGCAATCGGCGGCAATCTGTGGCGCTCCACCGACGACGTGCAGGCCAACTGGCTAAGCATTTACGGCATCATCAACCAGCAGGCGGGCCTGGCCAAATACGCCGGCCCCGGTCACTGGAACGATCCTGACATGCTCGAGGTGGGCAACGGCCGGCTCTCGCTGGCTGAGAATCGCACGCACTTCTCCATGTGGGCCTTGCTGGCCGCGCCGCTGCTTGCCGGCAACGACCTGCCCAACATGAAGCCGGAAATCAAAGCCATCCTCACCAACAAAGACGTAATCGCCATCGATCAGGACAAGCTGGGCCGCGAAGGAACCCGCGCCTATGTCGACGGCGAAGTCGAAGTCTGGACCCGCCATCTCTCCAACGGCGCACTGGCCATCGCCGTGCTCAACGCAGGCCGTGACCGCGTCGCCAATCATCCGTTCCATCTGAATCTTACGCAGCTCGGCCTCAAGGGGCCCGAGAAAGGCAAGAATTTGTGGACCGGCCAGGACGTGACGCTGACCAACAATCAGCCCATCGAGATCAAAGGCCACGACATACTGCTGGTAAGGATCGACTCACCAAAATAAGGCAGCGAAAAAAACGGCCGGCGAACGGTTGTCCGTTCGCCGGCCCATTTTGTTTAGGTCGCGTCTCCGATTGATTTCGGAAAACTGATCCCCGTCTTAAATCGCCGTGCCCAGGCACACA
>Ga0302319_10010167_pt1 | contig 17995 bp, 21 predicted proteins | sample Bog_T0_2_FD_203319 | JGI IMG/M metagenome (GOLD analysis project Ga0302319, IMG submission 203319) | Peat permafrost microbial communities from Stordalen Mire near Abisko, Sweden - Bog_T0_2 | ecosystem: Environmental > Terrestrial > Soil > Wetlands > Peat | place: Sweden: Abisko, Stordalen Mire...
TGACATGCGCACGGCCGACTTCCAATTGCGCGTCGAGCGCGGCATAGAGCGTCGGCACGCCGCAGAACACCGTCGGCCGGAAGCGCTCGAGAATATCGAACACCGAATCCGGTGTCGGCCGACCGTTGTACAGGACGGTCGTGGCGCCGACCGACATCGGAAACGTCATCGCATTGCCGAGCCCGTAGGCGAAAAACAGCTTGGCGACGGAATAGACGATGTCGTCGCTCTGGATCTTCAGCACTTGATCGCCGTAGGTGTCGGCGGTGTATTTCAGGCTGGAATGGACATGGCGCACGCCCTTGGGCTGGCCTGTCGAGCCGGAAGAATAAAGCCAGAACGCGCATTCGTCGGCCGAGACGGCGACCGTCGGTCGGTATCGGCTCGGCGCGAATTCGTCGGCGAAGGACAGCGTCCCCGCCGGCGGCTCGCCGCCGATCACGAACACCTTCTTCAAATAGGGATGGACGGGCAGCAGCGAGGCCACCACGGGCAGCAATTCCCTGGAGACGAACAGCGCGCGCGCGCGGCAGTCGCGCAAGATGATGGCGTAGATATCCGTCGAGAGCAGCGTGTTCAGCGCGACCGGAACCACGCCCGACTTCAAGGCGCCCCAGAAGATCACCGGGAATTCGAGCTGGTCGAGGATCAGCAGCGCGACGCGATCCTCGTGCCGGATGTCGTGACGCTCGAAGAGATCGCCGAGGCGGCCGCTCTGGTCGCCGAGTTCACCGTAGGTCAGCGAGCGACCCTCGCCCGCGGCTTCGCGAAAGACCGGCTTGTCGCGGGCCGCTCCGTCGGCGTGACGGTCGACGAAATACGTGGCGGCATTGTCGGCGACGTCGACCATGGTCTCTCCCTCGCGCGCGCGATCCGGCCCGGCGCGTCGTTTATATGCGTTATAATGCATATTTTTGCACGACATGCAAGATAATGCGACGTCGTTGGCTCCCATTGCGGCGCGGGCGGGGAACGCTTAATCTGGCCGCGGGGAAGAAGCGAAGGGAGGCGCGGGATGTCGGTTCCGCACGAGCTATGGCTCGTCGCGTTGTCCATCGCCATCGCGGTGCAGGGCAGTTTCGTCGGACTTTCCCTCGCGGGCGAGTTGGATCGAGCCGAAGGGTTTCGTCGCCGGCTCGCGCTGGCGGGCGCGGCGTTGACGCTCGCGACCGGCGTCTGGTCGATGCATTTCGTCGGCATGCTCGCCGCCAATTTTCCCAGCGCGATCGATTACCTCGTGCTGCCGACGCTGGTCTCGTTCCTCATTTGCGTGATCGTGGTCGGCATCGGCGTTTACGCCGCGCACGCGCCGGGCCCGCCCGTGCTGCGCATCGGCGCGGGCGCGGTCGCGATGGGGCTCGGCATCTCGCTGATGCATTATGTCGGCATGTCGGCGGTGCATCTGGCCGGGCCGACGATTCAGGAGCCGCCCTATGTCATCGCCTCGGTCGTCGTTTCGATCGCGGCGAGCGGCTTCGCGCTCTGGTCGCTCGGCAACCGGCCGACGCGGTTGCGGCTGCTTGTCGGCGCCCTCGGGCTCGGGCTGGCGATCTCGGGCATGCATTACACGGCGATGGCGGGGATGCGGCTCGATCCCAGATGTTTCGACGTGACCCGCTTCGTCGGCGCGGATTCGGCGTTGTCGCGCAACACGCTGGCGCTGCTGACGACGCTGGTGGCGTTCGGCGTCTCGGGCGCGTTCCTGCTTTCGCTGGTGCCGGACGGCGGAACGGCGCGTTCGGCCGCGACGAACTCGGGCGAGGCGCAGAGCGCGGTTCCTTCGGTGGCGACGACAGAGATCGCCTCGCGTCCAGCGCCCGTAGCTCCGCCCAAAGCCAATTCAATCCGCGTCGAGAAGGACGGCCGATGGCGCGACATCGCGCTCGACGATATTTTCGCGGTGCGCGCCAATGCGCATTACACTTATATCTACGACGGCGAGCAGGAATATTTCTGCCAACTCTCGATCAGCGCGGTCGAGGAGCGGCTCGACCCGGACTTGTTCCTGCGCGTGCATCGCAGCCACATCGTCGCGCTGCGGCGGATCGCGCGGGTGAAGCGCGCGGGCGAAAACGGCGTCGCGGAATTGGGCTCGCCGGTGCGCTGCAGCATTCCGATCGCACGCGCGCAATACCGCCTCGTCAAACAGCGCATCGAAGCGCTCGTCAGTTGATTTGCGGGCCGCGTTTCATGAAGTGCGACAGCCTTGCTGACGCATTTCGTGCGAAATAGGTTCGGTTGGCGCCATTTCCCGTCGTTCAATTCATCCTGGCTTGATTGTGCGGCGCACACTCCGCGACCTTATGTCGCAAGAGGAATCCGCTCGCAGCGGATCGACATGGGAGAGCGCCCTTGATTCCCGGCACATTCGATTATCACCGGCCCGCCGATCTCACCGAAGCGATCGGCCTCTTGAGCCGGCTCGATTCCGACGCGCGCGTGATCGCCGGCGGCCACAGCCTGATCCCGATGATGAAGCTGCGCCTCGCCGCGCCGAGCCATCTCGTCGACCTCGCGGCGATCACCGAACTGAAGGGCGTACGCGTCGAGGGCGGGGAGATCGTCATCGGCGCGATGACAACCCAGCACGATATCATCGCCAACGAAATTCTGGCGACCCACGCGCCCATCCTCAAGGAGGCCGCCGCGCTGATCGCCGACCCGCAGGTGCGCTATGTCGGCACCATCGGCGGCAATGTCGCCAATGGCGATCCAGGCAACGACATGCCGGCGCTGATGATGGCGCTGGACGCCAGCTTCACCTTGCGCGGCCCGAAGGGCGACAGAAGCGTGGCGGCGCGCGCCTACTACCGCGGCCCCTACGACACAGCCGCGCTCGCAGGCGAAATCCTCACCGTGATCCGCTTCGCGACGCCACCCGCCGGGCACGGCTTCGCCTACGAGAAGTTGAAGCGCAAGGTCGGCGATTACGCGACCGCCGCCGCCGCCGTGATCCTGACCGTCGCCGACGGCAAAATCGCTGCTTGCGCGATCACGCTGACCAATGTCGGCGACACCGCGCTCGTCGCGGCCGACGCCGCCAAGGCCGTGATCGGAACCGCGCTCGACAAGGCCAGCCTCGCCAAGGCGGTCGCCGCCGCCGAGGCGATCACCGCTCCCGCTGCCGACGGCCGGGGCTCCGCCGAATATCGCAGCAAGATGGCGGGCGTGATGACGGCGCGCGCTTTGCGCCGCGCCTTCGCCCGCGCGACAGCCTGAGGGGTTTGAACATGTCGAAATCCATCGTCAGCATGACGGTCAACGGCAAGGCGGTCTCGGCGGAAGTCGAGTCGCGCGTGTTGCTGATCCATTATTTGCGCGAAAACCTCTCCATCACCGGCCCGCATATCGGCTGCGAGACCAGCCATTGCGGCGCCTGCACCGTCGACATCGACGGCAAATCGGTCAAATCCTGCACGATCTTCGCCGTGCAGGCCTCCGGCGCCGACGTGCTCACGATCGAGGGCATGGCCGGCGCCGACGGCAAGCTGCATGTGTTGCAGGAAGCCTTCCGCGAAATGCATGGGCTGCAATGCGGCTACTGCACGCCCGGCATGATCACCCGCGCGCACCGCCTGCTGGAAGAAAACCCGAACCCGACCGAGGCCGAAATCCGGATCGGCATTTCGGGCAATCTCTGTCGCTGCACCGGCTACCAGAACATCGTCAAGGCCATCCAATACGCCGCCGCGAAGATCAATGGCGTGGAATATAAGGAAGCCGCGGAATGAACGCTCCCACCACTCCCACTTCGCTGGAACGCGCTGAAAAACTGCAAGGCATGGGCTGCAAGCGCAAGCGCGTCGAGGACGTGCGCTTCACGCAAGGCCGCGGCAACTATGTCGACGACATCAAGCTGCCCGGCATGCTGCATGGCGACTTCCATCGCTCCAGCCACGCCCACGCGCGCATCCTGAAGATTGACACTTCGAAGGCGAAGGCCGTGCCCGGCGTCGTCGCGGTTCTCACCGCCGAGGATCTGAAGGGCGTCAATCTCGCCTGGATGCCGACGCTCGCGGGCGACGTGCAGATGGTGCTCGCCGACGGCAAGGTGCTGTTCCAGAATCAGGAGATCGCCTTCGTCGTCGCCACGGACCGCTACATCGCCGCCGACGCCGCCGATCTCGTCGAGGTGGAATACGAGGCGCTGCCCGTCGTCATCGATCCGTTCAAGGCGATGGACGCCGACGCGCCGGTGTTGCGCGAGGACATCAAGGACAAGAAAGACGGCGCGCACGGCCCGCGCAAGCATTACAACCATATCTTCAACTGGTCGGTCGGCGACAAGGATCTGACCGACGCGGCGTTCGTCAAGGCCGAGGTCTCGACCAAGGACCTGCTGGTCTATCATCGCGTGCATCCCTGCCCGCTCGAGACCTGCCAGTGCCTCGTCAGCTTCAGCAAGATCACCGGCGACATCACGATCTACGGCACCTTCCAGGCGCCGCATGTCATCCGCACCGTCGTCGCCCTGATCTCCGGCCTGCCCGAGCAGAAGATCCATGTCATCTCGCCCGACATCGGCGGCGGCTTCGGCAACAAGGTCGGCGCCTATCCCGGCTATATCTGTTCAGCCGTCGCCTCGATCGTCACCGGCCTTCCCGTCAAATGGGTCGAGGACCGCATCGAGAATCTGTCGACGACGTCGTTCGCGCGCGATTATCACATGACCACCGAAATCGCGGCGACGAAGGACGGCAAGGTTCAGGCCCTGCGCGTCAACATCCTGGCCGATCACGGCGCCTTCGACGCCTGCGCCGACCCGAGCAAATGGCCGGCGGGCTTCGCCAACATCGTCACCGGCTCCTATGACTTCCCGGTCGCGCATCTCTCCGTCGACGGCGTCTACACCAACAAGGCGCCCGGCGGCGTCGCCTATCGTTGTTCGTTCCGGGTGACGGAGGTCGCCTACGCCATCGAGCGCGCGATGGACATCATGGCGCAGAAGCTCGGCATCGACCCCGTCGATTTCCGCATGAAGAATTTCATCAAGCGCGAGCAATTCCCCTACCAATCAGCCTTGGGTTGGGAGTACGACTCGGGCGATTATCACACCGCGATGGACAAGGCGCTCGCCGTCACCGAATATCGCAAGCTGCGCGAGGAGCAGAAGGCCAAGCAGGAGGCTTTCAAACGCGGCGAGACGCGCGACCTCATGGGCATCGGCGTCGCCTTCTTCACCGAGATCGTCGGCGCGGGACCTTCGAAGAACTGCGACATCCTCGGCATCGCGATGTTTGATTCCGCCGAGATCCGCATTCATCCGACCGGCCGCGTGCTCGGCCGCATGGGGTCGAAGAGTCAGGGCCAGGGACACGAAACGACCTGGGCGCAGATCATCGCGACCGAGATCGGCATTCCCGCCGACGACATCGCGATCGAGGAAGGCAACACCGACACGGCGCCTTATGGCCTCGGCACCTATGGCTCGCGCTCGACTCCCGTCGCCGGCGCCGCGATCGCGATGGCCGCGCGCAAGATCAAGGCGAAGGCGCAGATGATCGCGGCGTTCATGCTCGAGGTGCACGAAGGCGACCTCGAATGGGACGTCGACCGCTTCCGCGTGAAGGGCAATCCCGAGCAGTTCAAGACGATGGCCCAACTCGCCTGGGCCGCCTACAACAAGGTGCCGCCGGGCATGGAGCCGGGTCTGGAGGCGGTCAGCTATTACGATCCGCCGAACATGACCTATCCCTTCGGCGCCTATATCTGCGTGATGGACATCGACGTCGACACCGGCGTGCACAAGGTGCGGCGCTTCTACGCACTCGACGATTGTGGCACGCGCATCAACCCGATGATCATCGAGGGTCAGGTGCACGGCGGCCTCACCGAGGGCTACGGCATCGCGATGGGCCAGGAGATCGTCTACGACGCCGAGGGTAACGTCAAAGGCGCGTCGTTGATGGATTATTTCCTCCCCACCGCCGTCGAGACCCCGCATTGGGAGACCGACTACACGGTTACGCCCTCGCCGCATCATCCCATCGGCGCCAAGGGCGTCGGCGAGAGCCCCAACGTCGGCAGCGTGCCCGCCTTCGCGAACGCGGTGAACGACGCGTTCAAGTTCCTGGGGAGCACGCATATCGCCATGCCGCACGACGCCTATCGCGTGTGGCAGGCGGCGGAAAACCTCGGGCTGCATGCTTGATCCCTTCTCCCGTCTCGACGGGAGAAGGTGGCGCGAAGCGCCGGATGAGGGTCTTCGTCAAAATGCAAACCACTATAACCTCCCTCTCCGTCATGGCCGGACTTGACCCGGCCATCCAACCGCCGCGACCGAAGACCGCGTGCTTATTTGGTAACCAGCAGTTCCTGGATGGCCGGATCAAGTCCGGCCATGACGTGGCGGCGAAGCTTATCCCCGAGTCTCGCCAACGCACGCGGATTCTCCCTCCCCCCTCGTGGGGGAGGGAATCGTCGCACGGCCTTGACGTGGCCGCGGCGCTGGGGGCAAGGCGGCGCCATGACTAGCCCCATCCCGCGCGAAGCGCTCGCCGCCGGCCTCGCGCAAGCCGGCTACGTCGCCGATCGCGATCTCGCCACCGCCCTCTGGATGATGGATCATCTCCAGCGCCCGCTGCTGCTAGAAGGCGAGGCGGGCGTCGGCAAGACGGAAGTGGCGAAGGCGCTGGCGAGGCTGCACGGCTGCGAGCTCATCCGCATGCAATGCTACGAGGGCCTCGACGCGCAATCGGCGCTGTATGAATGGAACTATCAACGCCAATTGCTCGCCATCAAGACGCGCGAGGACTCCGGCGCGAGCGCGGGCGAGATCGAGGCGCAGATCTTCTCGGAAAACTATCTGCTCGAACGCCCGCTGCTCGCCGCGATCCGGCGTGAGGTCTCGCCGGTTCTGTTGGTTGACGAGGTCGATCGCGCGGACGAGGAATTCGAGGCGTTCCTGCTCGAACTGCTCTCGGACTTTCAAGTGACGATCCCCGAGTTTGGAACCATATCAGCTAAAACAATCCCTCGCGTCGTGCTCACCTCCAACGGCACGCGCGAACTCTCCGACGCGCTGCGCCGCCGCTGCCTCTATCATTATCTCGATTTTCCCGACGTCGATCGCGAGGCGGCGATCCTGCTGATGCGTCAACCTGGGCTCGACGCGCAACTCGCGCTGCAAGTCGCGCGCATGGTCGGCATGCTGCGCAAAGAAGACCTGCGCAAGATTCCCGGCGTCGCGGAATCGCTGGATTGGGCGGCGACGCTCGCGGGGCTCGGCGTCGAGGACATGCGGCAAGAGCCGGAGATCGTCCACGATACGCTGATCGCGATCCTGAAAACCCACGAAGACCGCGCGCGCGTCTCGCCGCAGGTGACACAGCGCCTGCTCGGGAAGGTGGCGTGATGAACGCGCTCGCCATGCCACGCGAGGACGGCCCCGGCCCGGCGATGCGCCGGCGGCTCGCGGGTTTCGCGCAGACCTTGCGCGGCGCCGGCTTCGCGATCGGCCACGCGGAGGTGCGGGATGCGGCGCGATTGCTGGCGACGCCGCTGGCGGAGAAGCCGGACCGCCTGCGCGTGGCGTTGCAGGCCCTGTTCTGCTCGCGTCAAACCGAACTCGCGCGATTCAACGAATTGTTCGAAGCGTTCTGGCGCGGGCGCGGCGCCCAGCGCGCGACCAAGATCACCGCGCAAGGCCTCGCCGCGCGTTCGCCGCGCAAATTCGAGGCGGGGCCGGGGGCAGGCGATTCCAAGGACGCGCTGCCGGAAACCTGCAACGCGCCCGCGCCCGACGGCGCCTCCTCCGAGGGCAAGGGCCGCAAGGGCGGCGCTTCCGCTCAGCACGCGCTGACCGGCAAGGACATCCGCAAGCTCTCCAACGACGACGAACGCGCGCGGGCGCTAGTGCTCGCCCAGAGGCTCGCCCGCGCGATGCGCGCGCGCCTCACCCGCCGTGAACGCGCGCGGGCCCGAGGCCGCCGGCTCGACCTGCGCTCGACCATCCGTCACAGCGTCGCGCATGGCGGCGAACCGATCGAACTGAAATTTCGCCAGCGCAAGCCGAAGCCGCTGCGGCTCGTCGTGCTGCTCGACGCCTCCGGCTCGATGGAGCCCTACACCGCGTTCTTCACGCGCTTCCTGCACGCGGTCGCGGTGTCGTTCCGGGAGTCCGAGGCGTTCTTGTTTCACACCCGCCTCGCGCATGTGTCGTCGGCGTTGCGCGAGCGCGACCCGACGCGCGCGCTCGACCGGCTGCATCTGATGGCGCAGGGCATCGGCGGCGGCACGCAGATCGGCGAATGTCTCACCGCGTTCAACCGCTGGCACGCGCGGCGCGTCATTCATTCGCGCACCTGCGTGATGATCCTCTCCGACGGCTACGACACCGGCGCGCCGGAGCTTATGGAAACCGCGATGCGGGCTTTGCGGCGACGCTGCAAGCGCATCGTCTGGCTCAATCCGCTGATCGGCTGGGACGACTACGAGCCTTCCGCGCGCGGCATGCACGCCGCGCTTCCCTTCATCGATCTGTTCGCGCCCGCGCACAACATCGACTCGCTCGCGGCGCTCGAACCCTATCTGGCGAGGATCTGACATGGGCGTTCTCGACAGGGCTGCTCAGCGACAGGCGAATGGGGAAATCTTCGCGCTCGCCACCGTGGTGCGCACGGTCTCCGTCACCGCCGCCAAGGCGGGGGCGAAGGCGCTCATCACGCCCGACGGCGCCATCGAGGAAGGCTGGATCGGCGGCGGCTGCGCGCGCGCGGCGGTGCTGAAGGCGGCCCGCCAATGCATGCTCGATGGCCAGTCGCGGCTGATCTCAATCGCGCCGAAAGACCTGCTCGAGGATATGGGCGTCGCGCCCGGCGAGGAGAGTCTCGGCGTGCTCTACGCCAAGAATTCCTGCCCGAGCCAGGGCACGATGGACATCTTCATCGAGCCGGTGCTGCCGAGCCCGCGTCTGCTCATCCTGGGCGCCTCACCGGTCGCGGTGGCGCTGGCGAAGCTCGCGCCGACGATGGGCTTTTCGGTCACCGTCGCGGCGTCAGCGGCCGAACTCGGCGGTTTCGAAGCGGCTCCCGCCGCGTTTGTCGTCGTTTCCACCCAAGGCGCCGGCGACCGCGCCGCGCTGAAGGCCGCCGCCGCCATGCCCGCGCAATACCGCTCCTTCGTCGGCTCGCGGCGCAAGGCCGAAACGCTGCGACGCGAACTCGCCGAAGAGGGCGTTTCGCCCGAAGGCCTCGCCGCGATCAAGGCGCCCGCCGGTCTCGACATCTCCGCGATCACCTCGGAGGAGATCGCGCTCTCTATCCTCGCCGAAATGGTCGCCGCGCGGCGCGCGAACGCCCTGAAAGGAACAAACCCATGACCGCTCTCGCTTTGCCCCCCATTCCGCGACGATTGGCGCCAACGACCCATTGGCTCGCCTTGTTCGTCGTGTTAGCCGGGATCACATTGCCGGACTGCTGCCTGACGGGACGCCATATGCATGGCGCCGGCATGGAAGCGTTCGGCGCGATCTGCCGCGCCAGGCTCTGAGCGCTCGTTTTTTTACGTCTCGGGACTTTTCCACATGCAGATGAACGATACCCAGCGCGTGCCGGCCTCCCAAGACAAGGTCTGGGCCGGCCTCAACGACCCCGAAATCCTGCGCGCGTGCATCCCCGGCTGCCAGAAGCTGGAAATGACCTCGCCGACGGAGATGACGGCGACCGTCGTCGTTAAGCTCGGCCCGGTGAAGGCGACGTTCGTCGGCAAGGTGACGCTCACCGACATCGATCCGCCCAACGGCTATCGTATCTCCGGCGAGGGCTCCGGCGGCGTCGCGGGTTTCGCCAAGGGCGGCGCGAGCGTGAAGCTGGAAGCCGATGGCGCGGACGCCACCAACCTCAACTATGCCGTGGATGCGCAGATCGGCGGCAAGCTCGCGCAACTGGGCGGGCGCCTGATCGACTCCACCGCGAAGAAGCTGGCGGGCGAATTCTTCGAGAACTTCGCCGCCGCGCTCGCCCCGCCGGCACCCGCGGAAGCGCCTCCGGACGAGGCGCCCGCGGACGAAACGGCGGCGACGCAACAAGTCGAAGCGGCGGTCGCGGGGGCGGCGGTCGAGCCGAAGAAGAGCTGGTTCAAGAAGCTGATCTCGTAGCCGCGTTCCGACGGTATTCTACGCCTATTGGTTCGCGCCGTGTTGTCATTCCCGCGCAAGCGGGAATCCAGGGGCCGCCGTCAGCGCGGACGAAAAGCCGCCGCGGTTCGATACGCGATGAAGTCTGGATGCCCGCTTTCGCGGCTCTGACAAACGACCAATTTTATGCGTTTCCCATACGATGTGTTCGTCGGCGCCGACTACACTGCGAGCATGTATTCCCAGGAGCCCGGCGAGAACGCGCAAGAGCGAACGGCCCTCCGCGAAGCCGCGCGCGCCGAACTGGCGCGGTGGGACGGCGCGCCACGTTTCACGGGCGTTCTGACGAGGAGATACGCGGCCGACCAAGGCGGCCCGCGCTCGCGCGAACTGCGCAAGCTGTCGGTCTTCGGCGCCGTCGTCTATTGCGTGGTCGTTCTGATCGTTCATCTCGTCGTGATGCCGCACCCGAACAAAGCCGCGTTCCTCACGCAATTGTTGGTGTTCCCGCCTGTCATCTTCCTGGCGGCGCGGGCCGCCGCGCGGCCCTCGATGTCCGCCTTCGCGCGCGAGGGAATCGTGCTAGGGCTCTGCTGCCTCGTGGTGACGGGCGCGATCCTGGATATCGCGGTCAGTTCGACAAGTGACGTGCTGATGAACATGTTCCTCATCGTCGCGCCGGTCATCGGCTGCATGTTCTTCACCCGCATGTCGCCGATGCAGGGCGCGCTGTTCATCGGCTTCTGCACGGCGAGCATGATCGCGGTGATCCTCGCCCGCGCCGACATCCCGCAGCAGATGCGGCTCTACCCGCTCGGTTGCATGCTTTCGGCCGCGTTGTTCGCGCTGTATTCCCTGCATGAACTCGATGGCGCGATGCGCCGCCTCTACCTGCACGCGCTCGCGCAGACCCTGCGCAGCGAGGATCTGGCGGTGGAAAACCGCGCGCTCGACGTGCTCTCGACCACCGACGCGTTGACCGGCGCCCGCAATCGCCGTCATTTCGAAAAGACGCTGGCGGACTTGCGCCCCTGTCCGCCGGCCAGCCATTTCCTGTTGCTGATCGACGTCGACTATTTCAAACAGCTCAACGACAAGTTCGGCCACCCCGCCGGCGACGCCTGCCTGCGCCAAGCCGCGGCTTTCATGCGGGGGATGCTGCGGCCCTCGGACACCATCGCGCGCCTCGGCGGCGACGAGTTCGCGATCCTGATGCATCATTCGACATGGTTGGAGGCCCGGCGTCTGGCCGACCGGCTGTGCGTCGGCATCGCCAGTCATGTGTTCGAGGCCGACTCGCGGCTGCTGCAATTGACGGTCACGATCGGCGGGGCCGAATGGGACCCGAACGGCGAGGCCGCCCAGGTCTTCGCCATGGCCGACGCCGCCCTTTATCAGGCGAAGGCCGCCGGAAGAGCGCGCGCGGTCTGGGCGCGGGCCGAGGATCTCGACGCGAGGCGCGACGACGCGGAGCCTTTCGCGGCTTGAGGCGAAGACGCATCGCTGGCCAGCCCGCGCGCCGTCGCTTATGAGATCATTTCATGAACATTGGCGCGATTCGCATCCTCGGGGTCGACCCCGGCCTCCGCAACACGGGCTGGGGCCTGATCGAGGTCACGGGCTCGCGGCTCGCCTATGTCGCGTGCGGCTCGGTCAAGACCGAAACCGGGACCGCGCTCGCCGAACGCCTCGCCATCATCCATCGCGCGCTCGCCAAGCTGATCGTGGACGAGCGGCCCGACGAGGGCGCGGTCGAGGAGACTTTCGTCAACCGCGATCCGCAATCGGCGCTGAAACTCGGGCAGGCGCGCGGCGTCGCGCTCGCGGCATTGTCGGTCGGGGGCTTGCCGGTCGCCGAATATGCGGCCAACCTGATCAAGAAGACAGTCGTCGGCGTCGGCCACGCCGAGAAGGATCAGGTGGCGATGATGATCAAGATGCTGCTGCCCGCGAGCGAGGCCAGGACGCCCGACGCCGCCGACGCGCTCGCGGTCGCGATCTGCCACGCCCAGCACCGGCGCGCCCGGGCGCGGGGCGCGGCATGATCGGCAAGCTGAAAGGCCTCGTCGACAGCCTCGACGAAGAGGGGCTGATCGTCGATGTCGGCGGCGTCGGCTATCTCATCGCGGCTTCGGCCCGGACACTGCGGGCGCTGCCGCCCGTGGGCCAAGCGGTCACGCTGCATATCGAGACGCAGGTGCGCGAGGACGCGATCCGCTTATTCGGCTTTCTGACCACCGCCGAGCGCGACTGGTTCCGGCTGTTGCAGAGCGTGCAAGGCGTCGGCGCCAAGGTCGCGCTCGGTATTCTGGGGGCGCTCACAAGCGAGGCGCTGAGCTCGGCGATCGCGCGCCAGGACAAGGCGATGATGGCGCGGGCGCCCGGCGTCGGACCGAAACTGGCCGCGCGGCTGGTGCTGGAGCTGAAGGACAAGGCGCCGGCGTTCGGCGTCGCCGATCTCGGCGGCGATATCGCCGGCGCGCAAGTCGGATCGAAGATGCCCAAGGCCGCCAGCGACGCCGTGCTCGCCCTCGTCGGCCTCGGCTACGCCCGCCCGCAGGCGGAAATGGCGGTCGCGAAGGGACTGGGCGCGCTCGGGCCGGAGGCGGCGACGGCGGCGCTGATCCGGGCGGGGTTGAAGGAATTGGCGCAGTGAACGAGCGACCTTCATCGAAAGATTTTTCAACCCCCAGTTCCGTCATGGCCGGGCTTCACCCGGCCATCCCGGCGCGCCGCCAACCGGATATGTGGTGCTCATCGAGCCACCTTCTGTTCTTGGATGGCCGGCTCAAGCGCGGCCATGACGAGGCAGCCGCATGACCAACCTCCCCCCGCCCCCTGCCCGCCCCTTCTTCCTCCTCACCATCGGCCTCATCCTGCTGTTCGCCGCGTTCGGCCCCGCCATCGGCGGCGCGCTGTTCATTCCGCTCGCCTTCCTGCTGGAGACGCCGGCCGTCGCCGACGCCTCGATGCATATCGGCTGGATCGCCGGCCTCGTCGGCCACGCGCTCGCGCTGATCCCCGCCTATATCGTCGGCCTCGGCCCCGCCGCCGCGACCGGCTTCCTCTTCGCGCTGTATGACGCCTGGGCACCCCGCCGCGCGCCGCGCGCCCTCGCCGCCGCCGCGATCGGCGGGGCGATCACCTACGGTATGTATCTCTGGCTCGCCTCGCTCGGCGCCGCGATGGAATCGACCATCAGCGTGACCGTGAGCCCCTCGGCGAGCAGTTGGATCGACGACTTTGTTTCCGGAGAGTTCGATGCGACGCTGCAAGAGGCGCTCGTCGCCAGCGGCGCCGTCGCCGGCTTCGTCTGCGCGATGGCCGCGAGCCTGCTGGGGCTGTCGACGTCGCCGCGCGCCCTTCCCGAGACCGCGGCATGAGCACCCCGCCCCGCCGCCTCATCTCGGCCGAGAAGCGCCCGGAGGACGAAGCCGCGCTGCGTCCGCAGGTGCTCGCCGACTTCACCGGCCAGGAGGCCCTGCGCAAGAACCTCAAGGTGTTCATCGAATCCGCCAAATCGCGCGGCGAGGCGCTGGATCACGTGCTGTTCGTCGGACCGCCCGGCCTCGGCAAGACCACGCTGGCGCAGATCGTCGCGCGCGAGCTCGGCGTCAATTTCCGCTCGACCTCCGGCCCGGTGATCGCGAAAGCTGGGGATCTCGCCGCTCAGCTCACCAATCTCGAACCTCGTGACGTCCTGTTCATCGACGAAATCCATCGGCTCAATCCCGCGGTCGAGGAAATTCTTTATCCGGCGATGGAGGATTTCCAGCTCGATCTCATCATCGGCGCCGGCCCCGCGGCGCGCTCGGTGAAGATCGATCTCGCGCCGTTCACTCTTGTAGGCGCCACCACGCGCGCGGGCCTGCTGACGACGCCGTTGCGCGATCGTTTCGGCATTCCGATGCGGCTCAATTTCTACACCGTGCCGGAACTCGAAGGCATCGTCGGCCGCTCCGCGCGCGTCATCGGCCTCGTGTTGTCCGACGAAGGCGCCAACGAGATAGCGCGCCGCTCGCGCGGCACGCCGCGCATCGCCGGACGGCTGCTGCGCCGCGTGCGCGATTTCGCCATCGTCGAGGGCGCGCCGAGCGTCACGCGCGTCCTCGCCGACGGCGCGCTGCGCCTGCTCGACGTCGACGCGATCGGCCTCGATCAGATGGACCGACGCTATCTCGATACGGTCGCGGTGAGTTTCGGCGGCGGCCCCGTCGGCGTCGAGACGATCGCCGCCGCGCTCTCGGAGCCGCGCGACGCGATCGAGGAGATCATCGAGCCCTATCTGATCCAGCTCGGCTTCGTGCAACGCACCCCGCGCGGCCGCCTGTTGACGCCGCACGCGTTCAAACACCTGGGCCTGAAAGAGCCGCCGCGGCAGCCTTTGCAGACGGTGTTGTTCGACGATGAGGAATAGGGGACGGATCGCCTCTCAGGGCTCGGGTTCGCCGTAACGTTCGAGCATGGCCCGCGATATTTCGGGCGACGACGGCCAAAGGCCGACCAGCGCGCCGGGATTTCGTTGATATTCGCCGAGTTTGTTCACGTCGGGCTGCACGGGCTTTTCACCTTCCATGAAGATCACGCCCACGGCGTCGCTCGGCAGCTTGGCGATAAAGCGTTCGGCGTCCTCGATCATGCCGCAGATACGACGATGCAGGCCGGGAACGTCTACCGGCTCCTCGGTCGCCAATGCCCGAAACTCCTCCGCCGTAAAGCGACCATGTCGGGTGATTTCGGCGAGCATCTCCTCCGGCGTGACGCCGGGATACTTGCCGACCGCCGCGCACAGCACGGCGCCGAGCGGAAGAATGGTCTCATGAATGTTGACCAAATCGACAATGTCGCACGGAACCCGGCGATCGGCCGCCGCCGACGCCTTGTTTATCGCCAGGTCAACCGGATGCAGCACCCAACCAAACAGGTCGTCGGGCCGCGTCGGAAAAATCGAAAGGCGGAGTCCGTCACCCCTTCCAACGGCATCGCCTCGCCGCCGCGCGCGACCGTGGCTTCTCGACTGCCTTCCCGCTCGCGACCTCGGATCACCTCGTATCCCGCCGCCGCGAGAGCGGCGATGTCGGCGTCGGCGGCGCTCTCCAGCCGGGCTTCGGAATCGTGAAAAATATCGATGTCGCCGGAGTAACGCGGGCCGTCGCGGTTGATGGCGACACCGCCGGCGATATAGCTGTCGGGGCCGCGCTGCGCCGCCAACGTCCGCAACACATCCGACTGAAACTTACCGATGGGCAAGACAGAGCTCCTCGATCCGCTCCGCCAACCGCCGCCCGTCCATGCGGCCATGGGTTCGCAACGCCTTGGTGATCGCCAGGGCGTCCGCCGGGGTCGGTTCTTCAACCGCGCGCATGTTCCATAGGGCGCGAACGCCATATTCCGCGAACGCGAGACGATAGAGAGATACGAGGTCTTCCGGTTGTGTCGACTCCGTGCTCATGGTCCAATGCATAGCACATTTGACCTTCAAAGCAAAAATTAGCACTCTTGTCTCGTATTACTGGATTGACCCGCGAGCCTTACGTTTCCTTATTTTTGCCCGACGGCAGCCATTGCAGGCGGTGTTGTTCGATGACGAGGAGTAGAGGGCGCGGTGCGGTTTCATTACTTCAGCGACTTGCATCTCGAGGCTCAGGACTTCGCGTTGCCGCTCGAGCGGGGCGACGTTCTGATCATCGCGGGCGATCTTTGTCACGCGCGCGTTTTCGAGGCGGCCCCCGATGACGGCTACGCGCGAATTCAGCGCGAGCGCGTGTCGCGCTTCGCCGACAAGGCGCGCGCGAACTTCAGCCACATCGTCCTCGTCCCCGGCAATCACGACCATTATGAAGGCGTGTTCGACGACACGGCGGCGATATTCCGCCGCCACCTGCCGGGGTTCCTCGTCCTCGATGGCGAAAGCGCGGAAATCGACGGCGTTCCGATCTTCGGCGCGACCCTGTGGTCGGATTTCGAGGGGCGCGACCCCGACGCGATGAAACGGGCCGGCAAGGGCTGCGGCGAGTTCTTCTTCGTGAAACGCCGCGGCGTCGATACGGCCGGCGCGCCGATCCTGGCGCGGTTTCGTCCGCCCGACGCGCTCGCCGCCTTCGACCGCGATGTCGCGGCGCTGCGAGCCTTTTGCGCGAGCGCGGCCGGAAAGCGGCCCCTCATCGTGACGCATCACGCGCCGAGCCGCGCGGGCCTGAATCCGGCCTTTGCCGGCAACGGTCTGGATGGGGCTTACGCCTCCGACCTGGACGAATTGGTGGCGTCGTCCGGCGCGGCGGTTTGGGTGCATGGCCATACGCACATTCGGCGCAAATATCGCGTCGGCGGCGTCGAAGTCCGCGCCAACTGCCGCAGCTTCGCCGACAAAGACCCGACGGCGCGCAACTTCACCGTCAAGACGTTTTTCGAGCTGTAGCGGTCGCTCCCGGCCGCCGCGAGACCTTGCCAAGCCACCGAAAACGCCATTAGCTCTCGCCGTTCAAGCATCAGCCAACGAGGGCGCGAATGCCGACATGGGAACCGATCGCGCTGATCATGTTGCTCTTCTTGTCCGTGCTCGGCATTTCGCTGCTCGGCGCGCGGCTCGCCGAGTTGCGTAGCCGTATGAGCAGCGATCTGTGGCGCGTCGAGGCCAAGCTCGATCTCTTGCTGAAACATGCGAACCTCGAATTCGACGCCTATGCGGACCTTCCCCAAGACGTCATCGACGCCGCGCGGCAAGGTCAGACGATCCGAGCGATCAAATTGTACACGCAAGCCCGCGGCGGCGTCGGCATCAAAGAGGCGAAAGATTTTATCGAAGAGCTGCAACGGCGCGCGAAGTAACGCGTAGGCGCTTTCGCGTGGCCGGGTTGTGACCATCCAACATTCGGGCTCGAAACAACCGCCGCGGTCGGCGCTTTTTGATGATGAAGGTCTGACGCTCGACAGACAACGTGGTTGTTCGGAAGACCGTCCGACAGTCCCGAAAGGCGCGGGAAACGTCGGATCTCCGAGCGTTGAATCAGTATCCACGTGAATATTGAGCCCTCTCGGCGGGGGTATATTCACCTAACGGTTCGTCTCGATAATATTGCGGCCGTAAGTATATTCCGACCCTGTCGAATACCGTGGAATGAGCGCCAAGTCATGGCTGGGCAATTCAGTCCTCGAGGCGTCAAAATGCGCGTGCACGCGAATTTGATCTCACAGGGAATGGGGGTCTCTTTCCCCAACGTCATTCTTTCCCTTTCCGCGTCGGTCGAGCTCTCCGCCTCGCCTCGGATCGCGCCCCCCGCTCCCGTCGACAATTTCACGGACAGCTTGCTCGTCGTCGTTCCCGCCCTGCGCGCCTACGCCATATCGATGGTGAGGAGCATGGATCGCGCCGACGATCTCGTTCAGGAAACGCTGTTGAAAGCCTGGACCAACCGCCATCGCTATGAGGAGGGAACCAATCTTCGCGCTTGGTTGTTCACTATTTTGCGCAACACTCTGTTCTCCCAGTACCGCAAGCGCAAGTCCGAGGTCGAGGACCCCGACGGGAAATGGGAGGCGACTCTTTCCACGCCGGCGTCGCAAGACGGCCATATGGATCTCGATGATTTCAAAGTGGCGCTCGCCGAACTGCCGTCGGAGCAACGAGACGCGTTGATCCTCGTCGGCGGCTCCGGCTTCACCTACGAAGAGGCGGCCGAAATCTGCGGCTGCGCGGTCGGAACCATCAAGAGCCGTGTGAACCGCGCTCGCGGTAGGCTCGAGGAGAGCCTCGACATCGACCCTGTCAGACCGGGTCGCTGAAGAGGCCGCTATTGCCGGCAATGCTGTATGACCATGAGGATTAGGCGTTGAGAGAGGCGGCGTTCTTCGCGATTTTCCTATGGGTGCGCGAATAAATCTGTCCCCGCTGATCTCGTGTATCGCGCCTCATGCGCCAGC
>Ga0302319_10010169_pt1 | contig 17993 bp, 14 predicted proteins | sample Bog_T0_2_FD_203319 | JGI IMG/M metagenome (GOLD analysis project Ga0302319, IMG submission 203319) | Peat permafrost microbial communities from Stordalen Mire near Abisko, Sweden - Bog_T0_2 | ecosystem: Environmental > Terrestrial > Soil > Wetlands > Peat | place: Sweden: Abisko, Stordalen Mire...
CATTTAGGTCCTGGGTTTTAGAAAATTCCGGTTCAGAGAATAGCGAGTCCTCGTTGCCCTGCGTCAGATATTCGTCCACCATGAGTACGGCAGCATCTCCTATCTCAGTTAGCAATCCCTTCTGCTCTAGCGCCACGACGGATCGTGAAATTGAGGCATAGCTGCAATCTAAGCCCACATTTATAAGGATGTCTTTCACAAGATCTACTGCGACCATGATGAAAAGGTAGCGCGTCTGCCCACGAGTTTGCTGCTTAGCTCCTCTACCGAAGTTATAGGTGTTAGAAAGCTTCTGCATCAGGTGAGCCGCGAAAAGCCAATCCACGCCAAAAGATGGGTCATTCACGATCTTGTTAAAGACAGAGCCGCCCGGAGCAAAGGGAGGATTCTTCCCGAATGCGATACCAGCCTCTCCGAGCCAACCGGCAGCATAGGCTTTGAGTAACTCGAAAGCATTTGCAGATTCCTCAAATCGCGGGAGCGCCAGCGGATTTTGCTTTTGGTAAGCTCTTCGTGCCTCCCAAGCGCCTCGCTGAATTTCGAGAAAGACTCCGGAATGGCTATTGAACGCAGGTGCCCACACGCGAAAATCCCTCTCAAGTGCAATGAAGTCCTTTTCACCAACTGCATTCTGTGAATTTGTAAATCGCGTCGTCTCGGTAAGCAAATCTTCGCCCGCCGAACCAACGATCACAATCTTTGTGACAACAACGGCACCGCCGAGGCGCGTCTCCCAAGACTGCTGTTCAGGCGTCTTTGCGGTGCCCCGGCGTTAAGCCGCTTTTGCAGCACCGACCAAATCGACTTAGTAGTTTGGCAACCATTGACTATATACGGATTGGTTAGGAGCCAACTGTTCGCGGTTTCCCTATCGACAGATTCGGCGACAATCGTGACTCCATTGTTGTAAAGGCCGAACCGTTCCGGGTAAAGCTCGATGGTCTTTTCAATACCTTTGTTTACCTTCTTCTTATCCCCAAGAACTTTCGCACGTTCTTTTCGTAGAGCAAGTCAAGATCACCCGACGAGCTCTTATATTCCTGCATGAACTTAAACATATCCGTGAACGGCGTTGCTCCAATTAGCAATATCTCACCTGAACTTGCAACTGATGTCTTGAGCCTGACGCGCAAGCCTCTGGGCGTAGTCGCATCGGCTTCCACAAGCTTGTTATAGAGTGTTTCTACCGAGACGGAATCTACGCTGAAGAGTGAGCCAAACTTGGCCTTTCCCAGAACTTCAACATTTGCGAGATATTCCTGCTCTTCCGAGGAAATCCGGCCACTCGTGGGAATTACATAATCTAGGTGATCTTTGGGTCCGGCATTCGCGATGAATGTCTTTAGACGTTGCACCAGTTCGTTGCTTAGTGAAGACAGCCTTTCACGTTTACCTTCAAGCGTTGCAAATAACTTTTGCGCCTCCAGTCCAATGGTGTCTGCGCCGGAGTACGAATGCCCATGCTTGCTCTGAATGAGAATCCAGTTATCTCCCTCCAGACCTTCAGCATCATCTGCCTTTATGAAGACAGCCGCGTCTATTCCACCGTTACCGGCACCATCACAAAGAATGATCTCGGAGGTCGCGTTCTCCACTTCTTGCCAGTCACGGAGCATTTGTTCTGCAAAGCGATGTCCAAGTTCGGTGGTACTTGGGCTACCTGCAACTACGTCTTCAAGCCACTGGGACCCGAAATCTGAAAACTCGATCATTCTGGTCTCCGTTGTGCAACCAGTATAGCCGGAGGCTGGGCCACCCGATTGCAGCGACGACCTGGCAATCGTGCAGGGGGCTGAATGCGGCATAAATTGCGTTGATTTGCCGGGGAGAACTGCACCCTAGGGGGATCATGAGCACCTGGCAGCTACGGACGAATGTCGAATCGCCGTCAAATTTCTCCTGGAGCGCAACATCATCTGGGGCGATGCCCTCACGTTGAAGACGATAAGCGACAAACCCCAGCCGATTGTATTTTCCGAATGGTCGCCAGTCAACGGCAGCATGTTGAAGCGAAGAGATTCTACGTTTCATGCGTTGCTCGACCATGGGGCGATGAGAGAACTGCCGCTGTTTTCGGATCTTGGCGAGGATGTTTTCATCCCAACCCCGGTCAAAGAATATCCGTTGACTCACTTCCTGAGGCTTGCCGATGTTGCCTGCCATTAACTACAACCCGGATGTCCTGAGTTGCTTGGCGAATCTGAGCAATGATGAGGTTTTTACACCTCCGCAACTGTGCAATCGAATACTGAATTTACTGCCAGCGACAATCTGGAACGATCAGACCGCCCGATTCCTCGATCCTGTCTGCAAGTCCGGTGTATTCCTGCGCGAGATTGCAAAGCGGCTGATGGCGGGGATGGAGGAGCAGATACCCAACGAGCTGACGAGAGCAAATCATATTTTCACAAACCAGCTTTTTGGCATCGCTATCACGGAGCTGACATCCTTGCTTTCGCGCCGGTCGGTGTACTGCTCCAAGACCGCCAACGGGAAATACTCAGTCTGCGGCCCATTCAAGGACGGAGAGGGCAATATCCGCTTTGATCGAGTTCAGCACGCTTGGGACCATGGAAGATGTAGTTATTGCGGAGCAAGCCAAGAAGAATATGACCGGGGTAGCGAACTCGAAACCCACGCTTATGAGTTCATCCACACCAAGAAGCCCGAGGAGATTCTCAACATGAAGTTCGATGTCATCGTCGGCAATCCGCCGTATCAGCTGAGTGATGGGGGGTTCGGAGACTTCGCGCCGGACCGGGCCTTGCGTAAGATAGCGGATTACAGTTGCCGCCTCAATGTCAACGAGTCAAACCCTGAGAAGAAGGTCGAGGAGTTTATCAGTTTTCTTCCCGTGCTTGCCTATGATGGCAGTTCAATGAAGCAGATTGATGCCGCTGGCATTCTTGATATGGCGATGGGTGGGACCACCGCAACATTGCTGGCGCGGCGCTGGGAAAGCGCCTTGCTGGTGAATGTAGACAACAGTACGTTGCAGCGCCTGATGAACAACAAGGGAGCCTTGGATGCGCTTATGCGCATTGAAGGATTCTGCAATCTCAATCAGGAGATTGAGACCATTATTAATAAGTCCGAGGCGGTGAAAAAGGCTAAGAAAGAGGCCAACGACAAAGAGCTTTCCGCGAAGAAAAAGCAGGAACTTACGGACGAGGAAAAAGAATACAAAGGCCTGCGAAAACAAATTCAGGAAAAGCTCATCAAATTTGCGACGCGCATACCAGTGTTCATGTACTTAACCGACTATCGGGAGCGGAGCTTGAAAGATGTGATTACTCAACTGGAACCTGGACTCTTCAAGAAAGTAACTGGTTTGGCCGTGAAAGACTTCGAATTGCTAGTAAGTCTCGGTGTATCCAACAGCGCACTGATGAACGATGCTGTCTACAGATTCAAACGGTATGAAGACGCCAGTCTAGTCTATGTTGGAATAGACAAGCACGAAGGTGAGGATGTTGGTCTTTATGACACTGTTCTCAGTACGAAAGAGTATTCTGCGGAAGTTGAGAATGTACCAGCTCTCCAGAATTGAATCGCAAGCCGTTACTTTCTTTCCGGAAAGGCAAGACGAAGTCATGATCTCACGCAGTCTGTTTGGTAACGACCCTGCGCGACCATCGACCGCCCAAACAGCGCAGTCTTTCTGTGAAAAGTACCGTCCGATGAAGATCTCTGAATTCATCGGCCCTGACCGCGCAAAAACGATCCTACAGAAGTTTGCGGCAAACCCATACAGCAAAGCTTGGTTATTCGTCGGCCCAACCGGCATTCGGAAAACCTCGATGGCTCTTGCTTTGGCATCAGAAGTTGCCGCAGAGCTGCATCACCTGGTTCCAATCTGCACTCGCGAATATATTGAACAAGTCTGGGAAGAATGCCAGGGCTTCCCCAATTCGGAGTGTAAGAGACATCTCATCCTGGTTGACGATGTTGACGGCATAACCAAGACGGCCTTGAATACACTGATCGCCAAGTTGGATGCCCGTGACAATGCGCGGAACATAATATGGGCTTTCACCTGTATTGAAGCGGAGAAGTTGGGCCGCCGCTTCGTTTCGTTCTGCGGAGAGATCAAATTCTCAAGCTATGGCATTGCCAAGGAAGCTGCCGCATTGCTTGAGCGAGTTTGGCAGGCGGAAAGTGGCCCAGCCACCGCGCTCACGCCAAACTTCGCAAGAATCGTGAAGGAGAGCAACAACGATGTTCGTGCGGCACTCAACACTATCGAAATGGAGTTGATGACGAAAAAAGAACGGATGCCAATGACGGTCAATAATTCATTGCCCGAATAGTGGTTGTGTGGCCGAACTGATACTTCCAACCATCCATCCACCTTTCAGTATTCCTCCGGCAACAGAATCGTAGTCATGCTGCGGTCGGCCTCGGTGATCACCCAAATTTTCTGACCGCTGCTCAGCGTGTAGGCCGACAGCACACGGAGGCCGTGTTTCACGGCGTGCTCGTTGGCTTTCCGGTCATTCTCCTCCAAATCTCCCCAGTCGCCATTAGCGTGGCGGGAGATGTAGCCGTTCAGGTCCTCATCGAGGGCTCCCGCGAAAGCGCCGAGAGCCCCCATCGTTCCGTAGACTTTTCCCAAGGGCAGCGCCATTACTTCTTCGCCGCCTTCCGGTCCTTCTCCGGTTTCTTGGGGGGATCGGCCACCGGGACGTCGGCGGGGGCAGGAGCGGGCACCTGAGGCTCGGAAACCACCATCGGGGCGTCGGCAGGTGCTGGTGCGGAAGCCTGAAGCGCGGGACCAGCGCCCAGTGCGGCCTTGGCCAGCGCCTTAGCCTGTGCCGATTTACGCAGGCCTTCGGCGATTCGCTGCCGGGCCTCCGGCGACATTGGATTCCGCCCGGTAGGGGTTGCGACGTTGCTTGCCGGGAAAGGCTGTCCAGACAGGGCAGCCACGGCGGTTGAAATAGATTGAAGAGCAACCTGAATGTCCTTGCGTTGAATGGCCAGCTTCGCTTCCTCGCCTGCGATTGCGGCGAGGGTGGTTTCGAGTTCTGCCTTCTGGGAGGTCAGCGACTCAGGGACGGCGATTTGAATTGGTGTCATGCATTCTCCTTAAAGTCCGCCAGACTATCCGCGGTTGTATGACTCTACGGAGGTCTTGGCAGAAACGGACTTTCGCAGGTGAGTCGTGGTTCCACACCGGCATTGCCGAACACATCGCCAGAGCTGCTAGCAGATGAACCGCATACGAGCACCCTGGGAAATGTCGCCCCGATACCACAGTTCCGCGACACATTCCCTGCAAATCATGTCGGCGGGATCACACGCGCTATTCTCAGGAGGCCAAACGGGAACCAGATAATCGTGTGTCTCGCAAATGAGCTTCTGGCACTTGGCGCAAGGCCGCCAGTCTTCAGTCGAACAAGGCCAAATCTTCTCTTCCGCGCATTCCGGATTTGTCGGCACGGAGTCATCCTTTGCCAAAGTCTCACCGTCCGTCATGGGCTTTGCCGGGGCTTTCGCAACAGCCACGATCCGATATCTCCAGACCCCACATATTTGTGGACCGGGAGAGTAGAGCCGGTCTCGCCGTGTCGAGCGAAAGTTTTGGGGTTCACTTCCCTCTGCTTCGCCCCTGCCCCCGCATCTTCGGCACTTCCCCGTTCCTCCACACACATCGCATTGACATGCCATTCAGACTCTCTTTATGTTCGTGGTTTGGTTTCGCTGCATGACATTTTCAATCAGCCGTCAATGTCCCCTTGCTCGGTTTCCCTATCGCAGCGTTCCGGTACCTCGGCAAATCCGGCAAAGCCGCTCGCCGCCGCAAAAGGGGCAGTCCGGCTTTGTTTTGTCGTAAAAACCAAATCCAGTTCCATTGGTCTTTCCTGTGCCCTTACACGGCTGACACTTTCCACTTCCGCCGCATTTTGTGCATTGATGTGCCATTTCAATTCTCTTGTTTGGGTGTGTGAGCTGTTCGTCGGGAAAATCGGTTCACCGTGTCGTGATGTCCAAGGCAATCGGACTGTTCTCAAGTTCGCCCGACCAGCCGAGCAAACCGGCATTCACAAAGACGGTTGCCCTATTCTCTGCCACGCCATATCCCGCATGTACATGCCCGAAGACATGAAGTCGAGGCTTCACTCGCATAACGGCTTCCCTCAGTTGCGGGCAACCACGCCGTTCATCCAAGCCCCGCTCGTGGTCACGTATGCCTAGCGGAGGACCGTGGGTAACAAGAATGTCTGTGCCGGGCGGAATCGTTGCGTACCGACCGGCCCGCTCTTCTGGCTTTGTATAACCGTGGGCAGCATCGTCGCACGTGACCGGCGACCCCCAAATGCTCAGGCCTAACACCCTTACGCCTTCATTGATGAGCAACACCCCATTGGTAATCAAGGCGCGAAAGCTCGCGTCTTTGTGGAACGCGCGATCATGGTTTCCTGGGATGACAACCTTGTGACGATGGGGCAATTCGCCGAGCCACAGATTGAAGTCCCGAATCTTCGAGGTGTGATTCCAAAACGTGAAGTCGCCCGCATGGATTAGCAGGTCTCCGGCTGGCACATTCAACTCCCTGTGCAGTTCGTGCGTATCGGAAATGCAGACGACACGGACACGGCGAGGTGTGGATGGTGACCCAGTGGGATCCTCATTGCTCGCGATCATCGGTTCCCCCAATTAAGACAACCTGCTTTTATGTAGCAGCTAATCAAGTGCGCCAACTCGCTCTTGTGCGGGTCTGTGTCGTGGCCATTGAGCCAAGCCATGTCATGTGCTTCCGCTGCCAAAAGTGGCCAGTCTTCTGTGCGACCGGCGATCACTTCGTCGCTTGAGCTGTACAGCGATACACGATGTTGCATCCAGACGTGCAACTCAGTATCCCCGGCCCAGGTCGGCGAGTTGACACAGAAGACATGCAAATCTGGCCGCGCCGATTCTTGAAGTTTCGCAGCAACCAAACCACCCAGGCTAATTCCGATGATGAGAGTGCCCTCTGGTATTCCATGGTCGCGAAGATACTGAACCGATTTGCTCGGCAGCACGTTTGGGTTTGCGTGGGGCATAAGGGGGCGCACATAGTTCTGTTTCTCTCCGCAACTCACTAACTCAGTTTCAAGCTGCTTGACAGAACCGTCCGGAGAACCGCCCGTTCCGTGCAGCAAATAGATGGCTGGAAAATCCCCCGTTGGCATTCGTCGCCTCTCAATACAACTTGCTTCCATTTTGCCTTCCAAAGCGGGCGGAAAATATAAGATTGCCGCTCGCTTCACAGCCCAGCCGGAACCCCTGTAAACGAGCCAGTTTCTTCGCAATTGTGGATAGGGTTTTCCGCTCATCAGTTTGCAACCTTGCGCGGACAGTGCCATACCCGACTTGGAGCGCGGCGGCAATCTGCCGCAGACTCTTCCCGGAGGCTTGCATTTCCCGAATGCGGTCAAGGTCTACATATTGGTGGGGACGACCAAGACGCTTGCCATTCGCGCGGGCAATGCGGATTCCGGCGCTCACGCGTTCACAAATTAGATTGCGTTCAAGCTCCGCGACGGCTGCAATGATAGTGAAAAGAGCCTGCCCCAGCGGCGTGCCGGTATCGATGTTCTCCTGATAGGAGATGAACTGAACGCCCAAGCCTCGGACTTCTTCGAGTGCCAGAAGCAAATGTTTGGTTGACCTCGCGAAGCGGTCAAAACGCCAAACGATGATTGCATCGATCTTCCGCTTGCGGGCGTCGCCCATCAATTCGTTTAACTGTGGGCGGGAGTCCTTGGTGCCCGACACCCCGGCGTCAACATACTCGTACACAACCGTTAGCTGGCGGGCCACACAGTAGGCGCGCAAGTCTCTAAGCTGCATTTCACAAGATTGATCACGGGTACTCACAAAAAACCTGATCGTTGCTTAGCCGTAGTCAACCGCAACGCAACACTTACCGCAGCACAGAGGACAGGAGAATGCCAATGATTCACAAGGCGAGAACCATACGCTCTCATAAACGATGAACAGGACCTTCTGGACTTCATGTCGAACTATGGGGGTCCAACAGGAGACGAACTTGAACCTAGACTGGATTGGCCAACAATCTGAAGCCATGACCCCGATTCTGTAGAGCGGGGCCTGACCGGTACCCGTCCGTTCAACTCCTACTTAGCAAGTAGTTCCCTCGTTGAACCTACGACTGTGAAGATGGCGAGCATCCCGGATTTGCCATCGTCGGGAAGAACCGCTACCGCCACTGTGGGCAATCGCACGAGGTTTCTCTTCCCCTTCGTGGCTACCCCATTTGTTCTTTTCCAACTTGTCTCGATCATCTGGCTGTTCTCAAAGACCTGGTGAAGGGTTCTCTTGATCGTCGCGGAATCATTCTTGTCCGCCTTCAACCGCGTAACCAGCGTGCCGATGACGTAATGTTCGTGTGTCCGGTCTGTGAGATGTATGAATGCGCTCAGCTTACTTCTTGGATTTGCTTGGCTCTTTGCGTGGGAGCGAGTGAGCCTACGCACCCCCCAGCGACTTTTAAGGAAAGCCGACAGTTTCCCAGGCGTTATTTCGGACTTCGACTTCTTCGCTTCAAGGTAGAAGTTGAACCGTCCCCCAGGGTGCGAGCGATCGGAAATGGAAGCCCAAAGGTCGCATCTCCCCCAAGGTGCCTTTCGAACCCTCGGGACGCGACATTCTTCAACCACAAGGGAGCTCGGGAAGTATCGGATGATTGCAGCGGCAAGTGAACTCACCATCTCTCTCTCATTACATAGCCAAGGCAGTTCCGGGGCCTCAAACAGCTTTGTAGTTTGGTTGACGAAGTCCTGCAAGTAATCCGCCCACGCAACGCAGACTTTCTTCAGGGAGGACTGGATCATCTCCGGAGCGACGAAGTGAGAGGGAGTATCGACAGGGACGGCCGACTTGAAGACGGGCAGACGATATAGTTTCACAGTGAACTTCCTTTCGATGGGCCGGCTTTATCGCGCCATACCCAGGATCGCCTCAACCGCTCCTCCGCAGTTCAGTACCGGATAGTCGTCGCGCATATTCAGAATGTTGAGGTATGCCACGAGGTTGAAAGTGTTGCCTGAACGACGGTGCAAGGCATACCTTATGCCATCTGTCACGATGAGCCTGTCGCAGGACTCTCGGCCAGTCCGCAGGGCATACTCGCGAGCTTGACCGACCGGAGAGAAGACGGAACTACCGAGCAGCTTCGCTTCGAGGACGCAAGCGAGGGTTGCATCAGTCTGAGGCATGCCACGAAACAGCGCCACATCGACGCATTTCCATTGAACCGCCGCGGTTTGTTGGGACCATCCGAGCGACAGCAACAGTGGAATGACTAAATAGCAAATCGTTTCCTGTTCCGATGGTCGCCCTTCAGGCCGCTTGGTCTTGTTCCAGTACCAGGACGCTACACGCTGAAGTGACTCCAGCGTCGTGGTCAAGGTATCGACATGCTCACTCGAAAGGCCCTCTATAAACAGCCGTCTGCCAAGTTCTATAGGATCTAGGTAAGGTCCTGCCGTCGGAAGCTGTGCCAGTTTGCGTTTGCCGTCAGCCTCCGCTGTGTGGAGTCCTTCGACCCATGATCTGACGGCCGCATGGTTCACCGCAGCGAAAGTCCGGACCTGACCGCCGAATGTCTTGGTGGGAAAGGAATGAGCGGTGTTGGGAAACCATCGGACCCGCCGAACGTGCTGGAGGTCCCATCCATCGACGTCTCCAAATGCATCGAGCCATTCAACGCAATCATCCGCTATTTCCCCAGCAGCTAGGACTTCCCCAGTACCCAGGCGTAACAGGACGATATCGTTCCGGTGAGCGTTCTTGCAGAACCTGAGAATACTGTCAGATTTGGCGTAGAGCGTCTCCTCATAGGCACCAGGATCACCCGGACCGACAATCATCACGTCGTGCCTTATACAAAGATCACCGTATGAACGGTTGGTATCCCCCGCGCCCACTTGCCACAAAGTTCGCCCCGCTAAGTCCATCTATTCCCTCCATTGACGCGGATTCGATCACCCGGCGCGACTATGGCTCCTAAGCAATTCTGATCGCGTTGTGGACTGAGCGTAGCCGGAGATGACGCGAATCGGCTGTGCTGGTTAACACACCGGCGTGTTACGACCGTGAGCGCATGTTACGAAAACAGCGCCTACACGGCCTATCCATACGGACAAACTGGACAAATTGAACAGTTGATAGGTTACTGTAAGTTATTGATTGTATGTCTATTATAATGATTTGATTGAGTTTGCTTGTTACGATGGCGGAGAGAGGGGGATTCGAACCCCCGGTACAGCTTTTGACCGTACAACGGTTTAGCAAACCGCCGCCTTCAGCCACTCGGCCATCTCTCCGCGTCCTGTGTGGGATTATACCGGAAGTTGCGCTTTCCACGCACGAAGACCGAAAAGTCACGCAACTGCCACAACATTGCGCGCGCAATGATTTTTCCCTTTCTGGAATCGATCAAGGTTGTTAGATTCGCAATCATGCCCCCGGTCTTCCAGCCCGCGCGGCGCAAGATGCGCTTCTTGCCGCTGATCGCCGCCACCTACTTCATGGTGTCGGGCGGCCCGTACGGCATCGAGGACATCCTCGGCGGGGCGGGTTTTGCCAAGGCCATCGTCATTCTGCTTGTCCTGCCCTTTCTGTGGTGCCTTCCCACCGCGCTCATGATCGGTGAGCTTGCCAGCGCAATCCCCGCCGAGGGCGGCTTTTACGTCTGGGTGCGCCGCGCGCTGGGGCCGTTCTGGGGTTACCAGGAGGGCTGGCTGTCGCTCTCGGCAAGCATCTTCGACATGGCCATCTATCCGGCCATCTTCGTTCTCTACCTGGGCAAGTTCAGCCCCGCCCTCACCGATGGCTGGCGCGGCTACGGGTGGTCGTTGGCTGTCGTCGCGCTTTGTTGCGCGTGGAATCTGCGCGGCGCTCCCGCAGTGGGCGAAGGATCAGTGTGGATGTTCGTCCTGCTGCTGGCGCCGTTCGTGGTCTTTGGCGTGCTCAGCCTTCGGCACTGGTCGGCCGCGCACCCTGCCATTCAATGGAGCCAACCCGCCTCGGAGGATGCCCTGTCCACAGCAATTCTGGTCGCCATGTGGAATTACATGGGCTGGGACAACGCATCCACGGTCGCCCAGGAAGTCGAAAATCCACAGCGCAATTATCCCCGCGCCATGATCGCCGCAACCGCGCTGGTCGCCATCACCTACATCGTGCCGCTTGCTTTCATGGCGCTCGCCGGCCTTTCTTCCGCCGGCTTTTCCACCGGCGACTGGGTAAACGCCGCGCACGCGGTTGGCGGCACCGGACTCGTCGGAATGGGGCTCGGCTTTGCGGTGGTCGGCGGCGGAGCCATCACCGGTATCGGCATGTTCAACGCCTTGGTCATGAGTTATTCGCGCCTGCCCATGGCCATGGCGGAGGAAGGAATGCTCCCGCTGGTAGTGGCCAAACGCAACAGCCGCGGCGTTCCGTGGGTGAGCGTGGTGCTCTGCGGACTTGCCTGGGCTCTGGCGCTCAATCTGCCCTTTGAGCGCCTCATCTCCATCGACCTGATTCTCTACGGCTCAAGCCTGCTGCTGGAGTTTGTGGCCCTGGTAGTGCTGCGCATCCGCGAGCCGGAGCTCGACCGCCCCTTCAGGGCAGGCAATTTTACGGTCGCCTGCCTGCTCGGAGCGGGTCCAGCCGTGCTCATCGGCTACGCGCTCTATGCCTCGCGAGACGAGAGAATCATCGGCTCAACTTCGGCCCTCGTTTTCGCGTTTGGGGTAAGTCTGCTGGGGCCGATCCTCTACTGGGCAACCGCCTTGCCAATCGCCCGCCGCCGCCTGGCAGCGGTGCCGGTAGATGGCGATTAGTGGATTTTCGTTTTTACTATGGCGCTCCCTGCCCAATCCTTTCCGCTTTTTTCCTGCGGAAAGGGTGGGAAACCCAATAAAGTCCATGGTTACACTCCATAAGCGCTAATTCAAGGCGCTGTTACTTCCGAATGGCCGGCGAGAACGAAGCCGCCGGCGCCGCGGTCGCTGCTGTAGTGGTTGTGGAGTAGTTTTGTGGCCGGTATAGGGTGGGCACAGGAGGTACCAACTGTGACCCATCTTCGCAAAATGATGCTCGAAGAGCTCGAGCGTCGTAACTACTCCAAGGGGACGATCCGGAATTACCTGCGGTTCGTCGAGCGGTTCGCAAAGCATTTCGGCAAGTCACCCGACAAGCTCGGTCCCGAACACCTGCGCAACTACCAGGCCTATCTGTTCAAGGGGCGAAAACTCTGCGCGAGATCGGTGGAGCACCACGTGGCAGCACTGCGGCTTTTCTTCGTGCGCGTACTCCATCGGCACGAGTTCCGCCAGTTCCTTCCTTATCCCAAGGTGCGCAGGAAGCTGCCCAACATTTTGAGCCGTGAGGAAGTGGCGCGTCTGATCGAAGCCAGCAGCAGTCTATTCCAGCGCACGCTGCCGATGGTTCTCTACGGCACAGGAATGCGCCGCGCCCAGGTCGCCCGGCTGAAGATCGCCGACATCGACAGCCGGCGCACGATCTCCACGTGGTCGACGGCAAGGGCCATAAGGACCGCGATCTGCCCCATGTCCGCCCTGAAGCCCGCCATGGAAAGCATGAACTGCAATGTGAACCGGGCTGTGTCGCGTTGCCGTACCGCGGCTCTGGGCGGACATAAAGACAAGTGTGTCGACTGCCAGTACGAAGCGCCTATCTCGTATAACTCCTGCAGATCACCATGCTGTCCAAAATGCCAGGCGCAAGCTCGCAGGCGATGGCTCCAAGCGCAGCAACGCGATCTGCTCAACACCAACTATTTCCACCTCGTCTTCACTATTCCCCACGATCTGATCCTGTGATCACGGCGACAGAGATCGTTGCTTCTGCATGTTTAGGGGCCATCCTGGTGGGAATCGTCATGAGCTTTACCTCCCACCAAGAGCGCCGCCGTCGGAGGGCCCGCATCGCGACGATCGTCCCATCTATTCCAATCTGTCTGCTTGTAGGCTGCGCGCTGACATTGTGGGTAGTTGTTAGGGAATCGCAGCCGCCAACCTTAGCGGAATTGAAGCGCGACTTTCCATCAAAGCGTTCCTCTTTTGAGATGATCGTAAGCATGTCCGCCGAGGACTCAAGGTTTTGGCGCATTGCCCCAGGTTGGGTGGACCGCACAACCGACGACCCAATCAAGTTCGAGCAATTTTTGGAGAACGATCCCAAGGCCGGATTATCGAACGCTCGTTGGGGCGCATATCGCGAGATTTTCAATCGGAATGGCATCAAGCTGGGGATTCAGCGCAACAAACAACGAGATGCCTTCATCATGGTTGACTCAATTGGTTTGCTCAATCGCGGTCACACCAGTGGATACGTTAAATGTTCTTCAACTATTTCCCAGGACCCCGATCGATTCTATCCCTGCATTCTTCGTAAGGACAACGGAAAGCAGGAGTACAGCCCCGATCCTCGCAGAGAAGGCCATTTCTTTCAAAAGCTAGACGACGCTTGGTATGCCTACGACGAAGGGCCAAGTTGACGGGTGCGCCACCTTAACTCGGTGTCTATCGTCCGACTCGTGCCTTTCGGAGCAAAGCTGTCACGCTCTATCGCGGGTACCGCCTGAATGGTTGCAAACTCGCTCCTTACTTTATTACGGACAGGCTCCCGTCTGGATTGCCGGGATTCTGGCGAGACCATTGGACAATCGCTGTGGTGCTTCAACCTACCGGGGTATTCGCAATTTGCGGAATCTACGTCGCCCTGATCATTGGATTTTGGCGGAGTAGAGAGAGTGATGCGCGAGGATGAAGAGCGTGTTATTTCCTGCGCCGCCGAAGAGGATGTCGATGGGACGCTCGGGGACGTCAATCTGGGCGATTGGCCTGCCCGATGAGTTGTAGACAAAGATCTGGCCGTTGGTGATGTAGACGTTGCCCCGGCTGTCGACGGCGACGCTCTCGCCGCCGCGGTCGGCGAAGGGCTTGAGGTCGGTGAGCGTGCCGTCGGCGTTGACGAGGGCGCCGTAGGTGCGGTCTTCTGACTCGCTGCTGACGTAGACACGCTTGCCGGGTTGCGCGGCGATGAATCCGTAGGTATCGAGATTGTCGCTGAAGCGCCAGCCCTGGATGTCGGTTGCCGGGCCCTGCTGAAAGACGCGGCCTGCGGGGAGAAAGATGCTGCCGTCGGGCGACATGTATTCGCGCGGCTTGGGAGTGGAGACATCTTTCGCGAACATCTGGGCGAGGGTTGTGTAAGCCAGAGTGGCGGGGTTGAGCTGATCTTCGAATTCGCCGTTGTTCCAGTAGTTGACGGGCAGAATTGCGGATGCGCCTGCATGCGGCGCGGCGGGCTGCGGCTGGAGTCCGGTGATTTCGGCATCGGGCGAGCCGGGGCGGAAGGAATAGACAGTGCTCTCCGGTCCGGCGGATGAGAGCACGAGCAGGTTGCCGGATTTATCGAAGGCTAGATTGACCGGGTCGAAGGGATTGTCGCGCACGATGGTAAGGCCTTCGGCTTCAGACCAGGCAAAGATGCGCTGCTGGTGACGATCGACGAAGTAGAGCTTACCGGAAGCATCGACTGCTGCGCCGGAGATGGAGAAGAAGCCGTCTTCGAGCTTTTCGACTTTGACGCCGAGAGCCAAGGCGGATGCTGTGGCCGGCGGCGCGGGAGTGGATGGGTTCGAGGGAATGTCGAGCAGGGCGAACTCGCGCTCGCGGACTTCGAGGTGGTGGGTTACGTCTTCAATCGCGTTTTCGTAGGGGAATTTGCTGACGCGGAGAAAGGTGCCGCAACCGTTGTCGTCGCAGATGCCGTAGCCGCTTTCGGCGTTCACATGCACATTGCGGAAGTGGATGTCGCTCGAGTTGTAAAGGCGCACGGCGGCGGGGAACGGCGCGCGGGTGCGGGTGACGCGGTAGCCATGATAGTTGGCGATGGTGATGTTCTTCGAGTTGTCGAATTCGAGCGAGACGGATTCGGGGCTCTCGGCGGATTCCTCTTCGGTTTGTGGCGCGTTGATGTCCCAGTTCTCTGCGTGGTCGAACTTGATTTCGCCGCGGACGTGGTGCTCGTTGGAGAGTTCGTCGACGTGGCCGGGGGTGGTGGTGTTGGAGACGAGGAAGCCGGACTGCGCGAATGTGTTGGGGGTCCAGATGTCGGCGAAAGTGCCGCCGCCGCCGTCGGCGACCCACAGGCTGGGGTATTGGCCATCCCAGCGCTTGGTTGGGTCAGGATCGCCGGTATGGGTGGTGTTGTAGGGGTTGGTGCCGCTGCCGTGGCCGCCGAGGAAGCGGATGTCATCGACGAGTGAGTCTGCGCCGGCCTTCCATAGCAGTGCGACGGCGCGGGGATTTACGCCGCCGGCAAAGATGCCGAAGCCGCTGACGATGTTATGTCCTCCCGACGGCGCATAGATCACCGGCTTGGGTGAGCCGATGCCTTGGAAGCCTGGGGTGGAATCGAACAGGTAGAACTGGGTGAGCGTGGGATGCAGGCCGATGAGCACGGTGTCTGGCTTGAGGGTAACGGTGTCGCTGACGATGTAATGGCCGCCGGGGAAGTAGAGCACGCGGTGCGCGTCGATGGCTTTCTGAATCGCTGCGGTGTCGTCGGTTGCGCCGTCGCCGATCACGCCGAGGGTGTGGACATTGACCCAATCCTCGGTCGGCGGCAAAGCGGGGATTGCGGGAGGCAGTGGCGTGGGCAGGGAGCCGAGCGGCGCGGCGTCATTGATCATGCCCATCTTTCCCATTACGCCCTCGCCGGGCACGATGAGGCCGTAGTTGAAGCTCTTTACCTGGTAGATGGGACCCTTGCCGAGCACGCGCCTGCCGCTTTCGCGAAAGAGCGCGAAGGTGGGCACGTGGCTCAGGATGGCGTTCTCGAAGCCGATTTCGGTAAGTGGGCTCTTCTCGTTGCTGATGATGACGGCGGGTCCGGAGATGTTCTCGAAGCGGCAGTCCTTGACCCATAGCTCGTCGGAGTACTGGGGATCGATGTCGATGGCGGTGGGGACGTTGTGGAACGTGTCGCGGATGAGCGTGAGGCCGGCCTCGTGCTCGCGGATTGCGGCGTCGCGCTGGCCGTCGAAGGTGGAATCGATGAGCGTGAATTGCCAGGCGGGCGAGGTTTTTTCGGTGAGGATGGCGTAGCGGCCGCCGAAGAAGTGCAGGTCCTCGGCTTCGTTGCCGATCTGGGTGAGCGCGGCGAGGCCGGAGCCGATGTGAAAGTCCATATGGCAGAGATAGGCGTGCTGGGCGGTGTGGAAGCGAACGGCGATGGCCGCGGGATTGCCTTGGCCGATTTCGAAGTCGATGTTGCTCATGGCGGAATAGAACGTATTCGGGTTGGCGTCGGCGATGTCGTCGTTGTGCGGAACCGTGCCCGGAGGCGGAAAGGGCACACGGCGGCCAATGCGCGCCCGCTCGGCGGGGTTGGCTCCGGCAAAAATCACCATTACCGCGACGCCTTGTTGGAAGCCGGGCGTTGATTCCGCCAATAGGAACACGGGGCGCGTTGGTCCATAGCCGATCACGCGGACACCGGGCCAAATGTAAACGGTGCGCGCGAGGCGATAGCGGCCCGAAGGGATGAAGACAATTCCCTCGCGTAAGCTGCTTCCGGCCTTGTCAATGGCGGCTTGAATGGCGGCGCTGTCGTCGGCTTTGCCGTCTGCCTGTATGGCGAATGCGGGAGCGGTGAGGTAGACGGCTTTGGGATCGTCAAGCCTTGTGGTGTAGACGGATGCGGCGAAAGCGGGGGAAGCGATGGCGAGCAGCAACAGGCCGGAAAGTCGATTTGCTTTCATATGCGATTGCCCCGAAGGATTTGAGCGAACTGTACTAATTCGGCATTGCAGCAGGGGCTAAAGCCCAGTTCAATCTTTTGGCGCTTTTGGCACGACTGAAGTCGTGCCCTGACACTTCTTAGCTTTCCTCGAGCCTTTTCAAGACCGCGTTAGAACACCGTCAATCATTGTTTGGCCGCCGCAATGGGATATCCCTGCCAGACGTACTCCAGGGCTTCGGGCAGCGTCTGCTGCCTCACTGCGCGGTCTACATGGCCGGCGTTCACGGCAAAGACAAATTGATAGTGATAGCCCTTGGCGGCGAGCACTTTGGCCATGAGCTCGTTGGCCAGCACCCAGTCGTGCATGCCGTCCTTCATCGCGTTCGGATTGTAGAGGTCTTTGTCGCCCACCTCCATCCACAGGCGGATCGGCTTGACGGGCGAGCCAGGGATGAGGTGCTCGTGGAACTCCCAGGCGCCGTGCGGGGATTCGGGGTGGTAGGGCCACTGCTGGTTCACATAGGTGCCGGAATAGGTGAGGACGCGGTGATACCACTCGGGGTGATACCAGGCCATGATCAGCGCGCAGGAACCGCCGGAGCTGCCGCCGGTGGTGGCGCGGCCGTCGGGGTCGTGGGTAAGCGTTACGTGGGCCTGGGCTTCGACGAGAGGCAGCACTTCGTGCTCGACCCATTCGGCGTAGAGTCCAGACATGGTGTCGTACTCCAGACCGCGCTCGCTGCCTTGCGCGTCGCCGCCGCCGTTGGAGATGGAGATGGCGGCCATGGCGGGGAGTTTGCGCTCGGCAATGAGGTTATCGAGGACGGTGAAGAGGGCGCCGTCGGGGCCGTCGGCGCCGACGATGAACGGCAGGACTGTGCCGGGGACGTAATGTGCGGGGACGTAGACGGTGACGCGGCGCGTCCAGGGAGCGGGATGGCTGGTGGGGACCAGTAGCTTGGCCGGGTCGGATGGGTCGGGCGTGCCAAAGGTGCCGGGATCGCGCGCGATGCCGGGGTAGCGCTTGCTGTCGGCAGAGGTCATGGTGAACTCGATGACGGTGCCCTGCGGGACGCCGGGTTGCGCGGAGGATTCGGGCGCGGCGGCATGGGTGGGGCCGAGGATGAAGTTGCCGTCGGCGCTGGCTGGGGCGTTGGCGCCATCGGGAAGCGTGGCGGCGTCAACGTAGCCGGGGGTGTGCGGATCGCGGGTGGGGGCGGGTG